>ERZ1643247.137-NODE-137-length-102622-cov-21.506128_pt1 | contig 102622 bp, 92 predicted proteins | sample MGYA00579264_ERZ1643247 | MGnify/ENA primary metagenome ERZ1643247 (study PRJEB29033, sample SAMEA4952262) | chicken gut metagenome | biome: Broiler Chicken; feature: Gastrointestinal Tract; material: Caecum | place: Ireland | collected 2018 | study: Broiler... | reverse complement strand
TGTTTTTACATGATATTATCCACAATTTAACTTTTTAGATACAAAAACTACCGGATATTCCCAGTAGCCTTTGAATGATATTGCGAAAATATCAAACGGAGAAGGAGGGATTTGAACCCTCGCGCCGCTATTAACGACCTACTCCCTTTCCAGGGGAGCCCCTTCGGCCAGCTTGGGTACTTCTCCAAATTGCCCTTTCAGATATTTTCATATCTTCTTTTTCTCAATCAGCAACGTGTTACATTATAACTCATCGCCTTTCGTTTTGTCAAGCCTTTTTTCATCTTTTTTTGATGTTTTTCTTTCACTTTTCAGCTTGTCAAAACAAACGGAGAGAGTGGGATTCGAACCCACGCGCCCTTGCGGACAAACGGTTTTCAAGACCGCCTCGTTATGACCACTTCGATATCTCTCCATATACAATTTTTACGCTTTTTCGCATTTGCTCTGTCAGCGCAGAAGTTATTCTATCATCAAAACATGCAGGTGTCAATATAGATTTTACATTTTTTGTAAAAACACTTTACATCTCTCATTTCCGCCTCATTTTCTCCTTCGGAAGAAGCTTTCCTTCCCCTTATTCTGTCTGTTTTGACTGATAGATATTCAGAAAAATTTCCGCTGTCGCCAGATCTTCCGGTGTTGTTATTTTCAGGTTCATATAGGAACCCTCCACAAGCCGGACCTTTCTTCCCGTTTCCTGCTCCACTACCATTGCATCGTCTGTAATCCGGGACATGTCCCTCTTTCTGATACTTTCATGGGCGTTTCTGATCAGAGAGTAGGAAAAAATCTGCGGAGTCTGGATTGTCCACACCTTTTTCCTGTCTGGCGTTTCCGAGACAAATCCCTCTTCATCTGATAGTTTTATCGTATCCTTAGAGGGCATTCCGATGACGCAGGCGCCTGTTTCCCTGACCCCGGCCATGCCTCTTTCCAATATTTCTTCTGTAATAAAAGGTCTTGCACCGTCATGGATCAGTACATGATCGCAGCGTCCGCAGGCCAAAAGCCCCGCATAGACAGAATCATAACGTTCTTTTCCCCCTGGGATCACCCCGGACACTTTAGAAAAGCCATATTTATCTACAATTTCTTTTTTACAGTAGGAAATATCCTTCTCCCCTGTCACAAGAATAATATTTTGGATCAGAGGGCTTTCCTGAAAGCAGCGCAGAGAGTAATAGAGCAGCGGCTTCCCGCCGATCTCTAAAAACTGTTTCTGTATTTTACTGCGCATTCTTTTTCCCTGTCCTGCCGCCAGAACTATGGCCGTATTAATTTCCTGCTTCATAGAAATCCCCCGTCTTTCCTATTGTAAAAGGAAGCGTCTTTTTCTCCCCTACCGTTCTCCCAGCTTAAGATTGGGAACTGCGTTCAGATCCCATCCATGTCTTGTGCCCTTTTTGTATTCATAATACGCGGCAGCACCAATCATCGCCGCATTATCTGTACAGAAAATCGGTGACGGCCGATAAAATCTAAAGCCTTTCCGGGCGCAGGCATTTTCCATAGCGGCACGAAGTGTTCCATTAGAGGCAACGCCTCCTGCAATGGCAATCTTATCCATATGATAATCTTCTGCCGCCATCATGGTATGTTCCACCAGAACATCCACCACCGCTTTCTGAAAGGACGCCGCCAGATCCGCCCTGTTGACCTCTTCTCCTTTCATCTGCGCCTGATTCAGATAATTCAGGACTGCCGATTTTACACCGCTGAAACTGAAGTCATAGGGGCAGTCTCCCACCTTTGCCCTGGGAAAATCGATAGCGTCCGGATTTCCCTCTTTTGACAGTTTATCGATCTTCGGTCCTCCCGGATATCCCAGCCCTATCGCTCTTGCCACTTTATCAAAGGCTTCTCCTGCTGCATCGTCCCTGGTACGTCCCAGTATTTCAAACTCTCCGTAATCCTTTACGATTACCAGATGGGTGTGCCCCCCTGACACGATCAGGCAGAGGAAAGGCGGCTCCAGATCAGGATGCTCGATATAATTTGCCGAAACATGGCCTTCTATATGATGGACTCCCACAAGGGGAAGCTTTTTTGCATAGGCAATAGCCTTGGCTTCAGCTACTCCCACCAGAAGAGCGCCTACCAGCCCGGGACCATAGGTGACTCCCACAGCATCAAGCTGATCCAGAGATACTCCTGCCTCTGCCAGGGCCGCTTCTATCACCTGGTTGATCTTCTCAATATGCTTGCGGGATGCGATTTCCGGAACCACTCCGCCATACAGCTTATGCAGTTCTATCTGAGAAGAGATCACATTGGACAGAACAGTTCTTCCGTTTTTGACTACAGAAGCCGCCGTTTCATCACAGGAACTCTCAATCGCAAGAATCAATGTATCTTCCACTTTCATTCCTCCTCGAAGTTCAGTTCCACGCTTTTTCCGTCTTTACCCGGATAAGCCTCCGGAAAAATTTCTCTCACTGTTTCCATATAATCATCGGGACGGATCAGAGAAGGGCTGTAATGCGTCAGCCACATTTCCTTTACCCTGGCGTCCCGCGCAAGTACGGCCGCCTCCCGGAAAGTCATATGCTTATATCCTTTTGCTTTTTCCGCCTTGTCTTCCTCGCCGTACATACCTTCGCAGATAAACAGATCCGAATCCTTTGCGTTTCGCAGTATAGACTCTGTCGGTCTGGTATCTGTAGTATAAGTCAGCTTAATCCCTTTTCTCGCAGGTCCAAGGACCATATCCGGCGTATATATGATTCCGTTGTCCTCAATCGTCTGACCTTTTTGGAGCGGATTCCAGTATTTCAGCGGAATCTCCTTTTCTTTTGCTCTCTCCGGTGAAAATTTCCCCTGGCGGAGAATCTCCAGCGAGTAACCGTAACAGAGGACATTATGATTTACCTTGAAAGCAGTGATCCGGTATCCGTTCAGTTGAATTGTTTCTTCCGGCCCGGTGATTTCCATAAATTTGATTTCAAAAGGGAGTTCCGGCGCGATCACCCGCAGCGCATTTACCACCCGCTCCAGTCCTCTGGGCCCTATCAATGTCAGGGGCTCTCTCCGGTCCGCGTTTCCCATAGTGAGGAGCAGTCCCGGCAGACCGCTGATATGATCGCCGTGATAATGAGTAAAGCAGATCACATCGATTGGTTTAAAGCTCCACCCCTTTTCTTTTATGGCAACCTGGGTGCCTTCTCCGCAGTCAATCAAAAGACTGCTTCCATTATAGCGGGTCATAAGCGCCGTGAGCCACCTCCTGGGGAGGGGCATCATTCCGCCGGTTCCCACCAGACATACATCCAACATATAAGTTATCCTCTTCTAATTAAAATCTACCTCTTTGTCATCAGAACAGCAGCCTCTGTCGGCTCTGTATAATAATTTTTTCTAAGTCCGTCCTCCCGGAATCCCAGTCTCTGATACAGTCTTCTGGCTGAACCGTTGCTCTCCCGTACTTCCAGATGAACAGTGTGAATTCCATGCATCTTAGCTATCCGCAGCATGCTGTCCACGAGGAAATATCCGATGCCTTCTTTCTGGCGTTCCCTGCGCACTGCCACATTCAGGATATCCCCTTCGTCAAGCACTGTCATCATACTGCAGAAGCCCAGGATCTTTTCCTTCTCCTCTACTACAAAAAACATTGTGTCTTCTTTTATCAGATAGGTAAGAAAGCCTTCCCTGGTCCATGGTACGGCAAAAAGATCTTCTTCTATTTCCATTACCTGATCCAGATCTTCTACAAGCATTTCCCGAAATGTCATCTGTTTTCTCCTGCTTCGCTTTCCTTTCTTTTTTCACGCTCCGCCCGTTCTCTTTCCGCCTGGGACATACGAAGATAATCCGGAACATGCTCCGCGGCAGTCTGGATTTTTCCTTCCTCATAATATATCTGTCCAAGGGCGGCTACCGCAGAAGCACGCTGCTTGTTCACATGGGCGGGAGCAAAAGAGCAGGGCACTGTCAGTTTATCTTCAATCACTCCGTGGAATACAGGAACACCGTCGCCCAGAAAGATTACGTTCTTTCCATATTTATTCAGCTTTTCCAATAACTCTTCAATAGGAACCGCCATCTGCTTTTCCACTGTCACAAGCTTATGATCCTCAAAACAGTAGATTCCTGTGTATACCTGATTTCTTCTTGCATCCATGATGGGACAGATCAGTCCTTCCGCATCGTAAAGATTATAAGCCAGAGCCTCTACTGTGGGGACTCCGATCAAAGGCTTTTTAAGAGCCAGCCCCAGCCCTTTGGCCGTAGCGGAACCGATCCTGAGTCCGGTAAAAGATCCCGGTCCGGCCGCCACCGCTATGGCGTCTATCGTATTCAGATCCAGTTCCGTCATCTTCACAATCTCGTCCAGCATAGGAAGCAAAGTCTGAGAGTGTGTCTTTTTATAATTTACCGTATATTCCGCAACAAGATTTTCGTTTTCCACCACAGCTACAGAAGCTACGATCCCGGAGCTGTCCAATCCTAAAATCTTCATGATATTCTCACCACTTTCCTTTTTCTGAGCTGACCGGATCTCCGCCTGTTTTGTTTTCTCCGCCGAAATCCTCCGGAAGGCCCTCTACTGTGATCCGCCGGTAATCAAACCCCTGGGAGAGGTCTTTTTCTATACAGACAGAAATCCTTTTTTCCGGAAGGATTTCCCTGATCAGCTCCGCCCACTCGATCAGGCATACCCCCTGGCCGAAGAAATAATCGTCATAACCGATCTCTTCCATTTCTTCTATATCCCCAATCCGGTATACATCAAAATGATAAAAGGGCAGCCTGCCCTCCTCATATACCTGTACGATTGTAAACGTAGGGCTGTTTACCGCTTCGGAAATTCCAAGTCCCGAGGCCACGCCCTGGGTAAATACAGTTTTTCCGACTCCCAGATCCCCGGTCAATGTGTAGATCTGCCCCGGCAGGGCAGCCTGCCCGATCTTTTTTCCCAGGGCAAAAGTTTCCTCAGGGCTTCTCGTTTCTATTACCATCTTTCCACCTTTTTCCTTGCAGAATTGTTCTTTGCATATTATAATAGAGCGAACAGAGAAAAACAATACTTTTTATAAAGGAGAATCAAACTATGGCAAATCCCATCGTAACCATCACTATGGAAAACGGCGATGTCATGAAGGCAGAGCTGTATCCGGAAATTGCCCCCAATACAGTAAACAATTTTATCAGCCTTGTGAAAAAGGGTTTTTATGACGGGCTGATCTTTCACCGTGTTATTAACGGATTTATGATCCAGGGCGGATGCCCCGAAGGTACGGGAATGGGCGGCCCGGGCTACAGCATCAAAGGTGAATTTGCCCAGAACGGCTTCGCCAATGATCTGGCTCATACTCCCGGCGTACTTTCCATGGCAAGAGCGATGCATCCGAATTCCGGCGGAAGCCAGTTTTTCATCATGCACAAAGCCGCTCCTCATCTGGACGGAAGCTATGCGGCTTTCGGCAAGATTATCGAGGGCATGGACGTAGTAAACCGTATTGCTGAGGAAGATACTGACTACAGCGACAGGCCACTGGACGACCAGGTAATGAAGACCGTTACTGTAGAGACTTTCGGTGTAGATTATCCGGAACCTGAAAAATGCTGAAAAGAGGGGAATTCCCCTCTTTTCAGCATTTTTATTCGCTTTTGTATTCTTTCTGCAATTTTGACAATACAGAATTTCCAATCGTACCCGCAGGCATTTTCACCCCGAAATTCTCCGCTGCCGTAGCGCCTATCACAGCAAATGTATTTTCGTCCTTCAGCCGCCCGCCTTTTTCCATTCTTGGCGACCACGCAAGAAAGGGCACATATTCTCTGGTATGATCCGTCCCTGTATAGGTAGGATCGTTTCCATGATCCGCCGTCAGGATCAAAAGATCCCCCTCTCTCATGGTATTCAGCAAAACGCCCAGATTTTTGTCAAACTTCTCCAATTCATGTCCATAGCCCTCCGGATCTCTTCTGTGTCCCCACAAAGCGTCGAAATCTACCAGATTCACAAAGCAAAGGCCATGAAAATCTTTTCCGCATATCTCGATCGTCTGCTCCATTCCCTGGACGGAACTGTCTGAATGGCAGCTTTCCGTAAGCCCTTCTCCACAGAAAATATCATGAATCTTGCCTACTCCGATCACATCCAGGCCCGCATCCTTCATTGCATTCAACACAGTGGGAATATCCGGTTTTAAAGAATAGTCCCGGCGGTTGCTTGTACGTCTGAATTCCCCCTTCTTTTTCCCCACATAGGGCCTTGCAATGACTCTTCCTACCTTCCATTCTTCTTTCATTGTCAGCTCTCTTGCGATCTCGCAGCATTGATAAAGCCTTTCCAGGTCAAAAGTCTCCTCGTTTCCGGCGATCTGCAGCACAGAATCCGCAGAAGTATAAACGATCATGGCATCCGTATTTATTTCTTCTTCTCCAAGCTCTTCGATGATAGCCGTCCCGCTGGCGCTCTTGTTTCCGATCACACGCTTTTTGCATCTCTTTTCCAGCTCATGGATCAGTTCCGGCGGAAACCCGTTTTCCGTAAAGGTTTTAAACGGTTTCTCCGTACGGATTCCCATCATTTCCCAGTGACCGGTCATAGTGTCCTTTCCGCTGCTGGCTTCCCTTACACGCATAAATCTTCCCCAGGGCTCCTTCACAGGCTCCATTTCGCCTGCCGGATGAAGGTTGATGATTCCAAGATTCCGAAGATTGGGAATATCCAGCGTTTTCATTTTATTCAGAATATGCCCGAAGGTATCCGCTCCGGAATCTCCGAATTTCTCCGCGTCCTCCATGGCTCCGATTCCCAGCGAGTCCAGAACAATGACAAATATCCTCCTGTAAGCCTCCACATGCAACGCCTCCCTGCAAGTCTATATTCAAACTACCATTTATCGCACAAACATTCAGGAACAAAATGTATGGATTTCTCCGTCCAACAAGGCAAAATAAAGCTCTCCCGTTTTTTCCATCCGGGCTCTTCCGTTGGTTCCCTCTGTAATGGCCTTTTGTACAGCATCCGCATCCTGGACGGGCACAAGAAGCTCCAGCTTTACCTTATCTGTATACTCGCTGTTCAAAACGGGGATTCCGCGTTCTCCAGCAATATACTGTATTTTGCCGATCCCGGTATAATCTGTCGTTACTTCCAGCGAGATCCCTTTTTTCTTCTCAATGATCCTGCTGGCCTTCAGCCCTTCCTGGACGGCTTTTGAATACGCTCTCACCAAACCTCCCGTTCCCAGAAGGACTCCGCCGAAATACCGCGTCACTACCACTGCGGTATTATAAATATCCTCTCCCAGAATCACATCCAGCATAGGACACCCGGCAGTACCGGACGGCTCTCCGTCATCGCTGCATCTTGTATACTCCCGGTTCATTCCTACGGAATATACATAGCAGTTATGTCTTGCGTCCCAATATTTTTTTCTCATTTCCTCTATAAAGGCAAGGGCTTCCTCCTCTGATTCCACATGGCGCACAGTTGCGATGAATCTGGATTTCTTTTCCGTAATTTCTCCCTCGCCGCCTTCCAGTACGGTCTTATATTGTTCCAGCATTGTTTTCTCTCCTGGTTCTTCCCGCAGCGCGCAGGGCCTTCTCCCCGTCTGCCGCGGTATGTTCTCAGCACATTTCATCCCGCCATAAATATAAATGAACGGGTTGAACTTATTGTATCCGACCCCACTTCCGGTGTCAATGCCGCAAAACAATATCTCTTAGAAATCCCGGCTGCACTGTGCAATCAGGTAGTCAAGCTGCTCCTGTGATTCTATAATGATTCCGTTTTCTCCATCACTGAAGCCATAGTCGCAGCAGTCCCATTTGATATTTTCTCCGTTCCACCATTTCTCTGGAGGATAGGCATTATGCAAAGGCCCGTCAGCATACCAATATAATCCTTCTTTTCTTATATAGAGGTATCTGTACAGTTCTTTTTCTGGCAAAGAGCTTATCCCTGCTTTTTCAATAGGAATCACCACCAGATACAATGCATGGTCTTCCGTGGTAAGAACTTCCCGCGCCCCTCCATAGCATTTCATGGTATCCCATACCTTCTTGTTCTCAGGAGAATAATCCAGATTCACAGACAGGGAAACAATCTGTTCATAATCTTCAGAAACCAGCGCGTTACAGTACGCTTCAAATAATTCATAGGATTCTTTGTACCGGCTGTTCTGATATCCGTTCGAGTCATTCTCTTTCTTTATATCCAAAATCGTTCCAGAATTCAACTCCACCTGTTCATTTACGACAGGCTTTTCTGTCTGCACCTCTTTTGACGATTCTCCCATAAACGGCTTTGTCAGGCAGACACATAACAAAATGGTGTTGTAACATAATGCCTTGAGACAGTTTTTGTATTTTCTTCTCATAGATCCTCCATTCCGCCAGGATGTTATCCTACATTTGGCAGTTTTCCGTTTTGAACGGCTGTTGATGAATATACTTCTCATATCAATATAGATTCATATATGTATCTTTACAGAATCATCTTACACCGTTTATTTAGAAATGACAAGCATTGACTTTTTTATATAATAAACTTATAATACAAAAGATTCAATCATGTATCTATTAAGGAGGAACTATATGCCGCCAACATATAACCTGTCCAATCAGGAATATCTGATCATGAAACTTTTTTGGAACAGTTTATCCGAGATGACACTGGGCGAAGTTTCAGAAGCACTTCACTCCCAGGGTTTTCGTCCCACAACCGGTACAATTAAGACATATCTTACCAGGTTAGTAAAAAAGGAAGCTTTAACTGCAAGAAAAGAGGGACATAAGCTTTTATACTTTCCGACTTGTCCGGAAGAAACTTATGCCCAGAAGTGGACGCAGAGTATCCTTGATGAGAATTTTAACGGGTCACTGAACAATTTCATTTGTGCGTTGACAGGAAAGTCAAAACTGACAACTGACGAAATTAAATTTTTAAGAGACTTATACTATGAATAATCCATTATATATCATGTGTCTGGCAGGAAGCGCCATATATCTTTGTTATCTTATGCTGCGCGGTATTTTTAAACACCGCTTTTACCCCTCTCTGCGACTGTTTATGCTCGGATTTTCCGCTTTGTTTTATCTAGTTCCTTTTCCTGTTTTACTCCGGGATATCCTGCTGCAGATCCAGACAAAATATACCGCCTTGATACAGCAGGCGGTATTGATTCCCGGAAGCAAGATTATATATATCACAGAAACCGGAAAGAAAATATATCCTCAGTATTCCGCTGCAGTTTATCTGCTGATGGCAATATGGATACTGGTTCTGTTTTTCTTTTTCATACGTCAGTTATACAAATATCTGTGTTTCCGTAAAAACTGTTTCCACATATCTTCTGTCGTGGATGAATCCTGTTTTCTTCACAGAGAAATAAATATGCGTTTTTTTCCATGGCAAAAAATAGAATTCCGCTCCATTCGCGGAAATTTTTCTCCCTTTACTCTGGGATACATTCATCCTGTAATTTTTCTTCCAGAACGCTATGTTCCCGATTGTCCTGAAGAAATTATCAAACATGAAATGTTTCACATTCGTCACTACGATAATTTCTGGAAATTTTTCGGATATCTTGTAATTGCGGTTCACTGGTACTGTCCTCTGGCTTTTCTCTATTTTAAAAGTCTGGAAAATGTTCTGGAGATATACTGCGATTACCATATTGTAAAAAACTTTTCATCAAAGGAACAAGCCGATTACATGGAACTTCTTCTCCAGACTTTTGAACCTATAAGCAATCCGCCAAACAGTTTCATGCCTTTTTCCTCTTTCTATAATTACAAATTATCTGTTGCAAAGGAGCGTATTCTTATGATCAAACATTGTAAAAGTAAAGTTTCATTGATTTCTGTATTTTCTGCCGTCTTCGCTGTTTTTCTTTCCAGCACTACCATAATGGCCTATCAGCCTATGACCGAAGAAAAACTCTCCCCGGAATACCAGTCTGAAGAACTTCCGCCAGCGGACAGTTATGAGACCTTTTTTCGCACAGAGGAAATGAAATCACCTAAAAATTTTCAACAGTCACGCGAAATCATCGAGCAAAATCAGCAAAGGGACTATTCCCTGTCCAGCACGATATTTATTTCTGAGTCCGGAACCATCTATCCTGTTTATTCAAATTCTGCATCCGTGTATTCCTGCAGCCATGTATGGGAAGAAGGTATCATAGAAAAACACAGAAAAAATTCTGACGGAAGCTGTACTGTAACAAGTTATCATGCAAAAAGATGTACAAAATGCGGCCAAACAATTACCGGAAGCCTTATCAATACTCTTTCCTGGGCAATATGCCCCCATTAATTTCACGGTTATTTGAGCGCAGCCTCCTGTTTCTCGTAGACCCAGCTCTGCAGCGTCTGGGGCTGAAGAGTACTGTAATCCCATTTTTTCCCGCTGTTGGCCTTGCTGAAGGGATCGTTGATGGTAAACTGTCCCTCTTCATATCCGGTGAGCATGATAAAATGACCGTCGTCTGTAAAATCTCCCGGCCCCATGGCACATATGATCAGTTTTCCGGCCTCAAGCTCCGCCTCCATCGTCTGCTCGTCCATATAGGGAAACTGGGTAACTTTCACGCCGTATTCCGCGGCGATATCTCTCATAAAAAGCCAGGAGGTTCCTTCGCCCTCCACATAATAACCCTCCTCCATGGCTCTCCCTGCCAGAAAGTCCGGCGTCAGGCTCTCATTTCTGGTGAGACTGAACAGAACCATGGACAGGCAGGTGGGACCGCAGCCGGAAATCCCGATATTCGACTGACCGTAAGGCACATATCCCCAACGGCTGTCCCACTGAAGGAAAAGCGGCGTTTCCTCCTGTTTTTCCATAAGCCGGATTCCTCCTGTCTTCTCTGCCGGCGTATCCGGATACGCCTCCACAAAGTCTGCGATTTCCGGATTTCGCCTCAGCGCCTTCAGAAAGCTTTCCGGATAGCGGGAGGAATCCGCCCAGATTTTTTCCCAGGAGGTAGGTTCCTTAATTTCCTCCGGCTCAGCCTCTACTACAGCCGCCACCGGCACAGAAGATATTTCCTCCAGTCTCCATTTCTTTATTTCATAAATAAAAATGCCGCTGGCACAGATAAGAAAAATCAATACTGTCAAAAGAACATGGGTGTCTCTCTGTTTCTGCCTGGCCTCTATGGTTCGTTTTTTTCTTTCCTCTAGATAAACGGCTCTTTCCTCTTTGGAAAGCTCTGTAATATGCCGGGAACTGTATTTTTTTCGTTTCCTTTTCTTCCTGAAAGATATCATTCTCATTATGTCCTTAAATTTATTCTGCTTCTGCCCTTGTCTGTATTTTACCACAAAAAACTCCTGTGTTGTAATCCCATCACAACACAGGAGAAAAATTTTCTGCCGGGAACCAAAGAATCATTTCATAGGTATCCCCGTCTGTATTTATTTCCATCCTTCCCTTCATCTTTTCCATAATAGCACAGATATTTTTTACACCCAGACCTGTTCCGCTTCCGCCGGTATCCGCCGCGGCGATCCCATTTTTCACGCAGACTCCGACCTGTCCCGGAACATAAAGAAGGCGGATCTCCACCCTGGTCCGGATATCTCCATATTTCTGGATATTAGAAATCATATTGTTTACAATCCTGCCCAGATAATCTGTATAAACCCGGATCTGTACAGGTTTCCACACCAGTTTCTCCGTATCTGTCAAAAAGCCTTCACATTCCAGGAAAGCGCAAAGTTCCGACAGATAATCGCCCAGCACACTGCTTATATCTTCCGACGGATCCAGCTCTGTCTCATTGCTTGCGTTTACGAGAAAGTATTCAAACATCTGATCTGATAAAGTGCGTATCTGAAGTACCTTATCCAGCGCCTTGTCAATATACCCGCCGCTGTTTTCTTCCTGTCTTTTCAGGATTTCCAGGTAGGCCAGCAGTCCCGTCAGGGGTGTTCTGAGATCATGGGACATTCCCAGCACAAGTTTTTCCTGCGCCATCCGCATTTCCTGCTCTTTTTCCTCCTTCCGGATCAAAGTGCGGCGCATGATATCCAATCCGGATGCAAGTTGAGCCAGCTCATCTTTTCCCCGCAAAGACACCTGACTGTCAAGTTTCCCCCGGCTTATAGTTTCCACCTGCTTTTCCAGTTCCTGAATATACCGGACATCCTCTTTCAGTCCAGAAATGAAGATGCCAAGACAGACAGCAAACCCCAGAAACACAGAGCCCAGCAAAAGGATGTCATAATATTTTTCCGCAAAGCCTTCGTCCAGGTATACCTGCGCCTTCCCGTCGGAGAACGCTACTGTGTACAGATTTTTCCATCTTTGCTCGTATAGCTTCCCGGCTCCCGGCCTTACTTCTCCATCATAGGAAAGGTCAAATAAAAGAAGTTTGTCACGAAATATCATAAACTCGTCAATCTTCCGTTCTTTGGCCCATTTTCTGAGCTTTCCTGTCTCTTCGGTAGAAAGCCCGCGCTTTGTCACAAATTTTTGAAGTTCTTCTGCTCTTGGAGCTTCCGCCTGATACAGACGCCCTGTGGATAAAAAGTACTGATTCAGCCACTTCGCGCTGCCGAAGTAGACTGCACAGAATACAAAGACGCCTGCCCCTGCCCCCTTCAGCAGCCTTTTTACCATTTTTCCGGTAAGCGTTTCCTCATGTATTATACCCAAAACGATATCCCTTTCCCCATTCCGTTTTTATAAGTTTTGGTTTCTGCGGATCTTCTTCTATTTTTTCCTGAGCCTCCGGATATGAACCATTACCGTGTTTCCACAGGTATAATAAAACGGCGCTTCCCAGAGACTTTCGTATAGATTCTGTACAGAAAATATTTTTCCTGGATTTTTCATCAAAAGGAGAAGAAGTTTATATTCCATTTCTGTCAGTTCTACTTCTTTTCCATGAAGATATACTTCATTAATACCGGCATTTACACGCAAAGAAGAAATCTCCAGCCATTTTTCGCCGCCGGAGTATTTCTTCTGATCAAAGGCTCTGTCATATACGCGGCAGCGCCGGATGAGTGCTTTCACCCTTGCCAGCAGTTCCGCGTAGGAAAACGGTTTGATAAGGTAATCATCTCCGCCTGCCATCAGGCCCAGCAGTTTGTCGGATTCCTGTCCTTTAGCCGTCAGAAACAGCACCGGAACATTGGATATCTTTCTGATCTCCTCGCAGGTCTTAATACCGGAAATACCGGGCATCATCACATCAAGGATCACCAGGTCAGTCTCCTCTTTCAGATTTTTCAGTCCTTCCCGACCGTTCTCCGCTTCCTGGACATGATAGCCTTCGCCCTCCAGAAGGATGCGGACACCTTCTCGGATCGCGCTGTCATCCTCAATGATCAATATGCAATGTTTTTCCATTCTCTTTCCTCCCGGATTGAAAATTGCCCTCCCAGAATATGGGGCTGAAAACAATTCTGTCATTTTGCCGATTGTTCCGGCAGAATATTTTCCAAAGCGCAAGGAGTCCTATGGCCGAAAATCCAACAATAGACGGCAGCGCCGCTGTCAGTCCCACCGAACTTCTGCTTCCTGTAAACATCCAGTTTTTGCTGTGCAGCGTATAAGTACACAACGCCGGAAAATTCTGCTCTACATCAATATGAAAGATCTGGCTTTCTCCTGACAAAATATTATATAAAGCGTGTATGACCACCGAAGACCAGATACTGCCTGTTTCCAATGTAACCAGTCCAAGCGCTGTTCCCGCTATAAAAACCGAAACACAGATCATTACAGTTTCCCGTCTGCTGTACATATCCGCATTTATAAGATGCAGCAGCATAAACAGCAATGCGGAAACAGCCAGAGCCGCTTTTGTCCCCAGGGCCTTTCTTAAATTTCCCAGTATCATCCCGCGAAAGATCACTTCCTCTGTCACTGCCGCCCGCAGTCCCATCGAAAGCAGGGATACACATACCGCATAGGCGGCTTCCGATATGGGAAGCCGCTCCACACGTAATTCTCCCTCAACAAAGAACAGATAAAACAGACTGACCGCCATCGGCATTACGACCGCAGCGGCACACCACAGCTTCTCCCATGCCGGTTTTCCCATATAAAATTCCTGTACAGGCGTTTTCATAACATAAACCATATACAGCCGGACCAGAAAAATCACGCTGAACATCGATATAAAAACAGAAAATATTTCCGCCGCGATTGCGGATTCCCAAAACCGATAAAATATTTCGCTGGAAGCCATACTGAAATTCTCCGCGATCTCAAAAATCAGAAGGGCTGCCGCCACATGGACCAAGGACCGTATCTTCATCTTTTTCTCCCTTCAAGTTTATCTGCTTCCAACCGGCCAGTTATAAGCTGATTAAAGAATAACATATATTTCTTACAAATTCTCTTAACCAATTCTTAACTTTTCTTAACTGAAACTTTTCCGGTTCATGACAACCTCAGATTACAGTTCCATGTCTTTCTCTGTTATACTGAGTAATAGCGGAGTTTCCTATGTTTAAAATGTGAAGTTTTTATTTTAGGGTTTATTTACTATTTCTTATTTGATATAATAATACGGACTATAAAGGAGGAAGAACATGAATTACGGAAAAAAATCAGTTGCAAAGAAACGAAATTCTCTGATTTCCAGTACATCCATGATGGGAAAACGGGCTCATGTTTCTTTTATCAGAGTTCTGTTCATCTCCCTGATCACGCTCTGTGTAGTTGTAGGCTGCATAGGGATTGGAGCGTTCAGAGGAATCATAGATAACGCTCCGGATGTGGATGAGATTGATATCTCCCCTCTGGGATACGCTACTTTTCTGTATGACGGCGATGGAAACAAGCTCCGGCAGCTTTCTGCTCCCGACGCGAACCGTCTGCCCGTTTCCATAGAACAGATTCCCGTTGATCTTCAGCATGCGGTAGTAGCTATCGAGGATGAACGGTTTTATGAGCATAATGGTATTGATGTGAGGGGTATTCTCCGTGCTTTTGTAAGAAATATTACCTCCGGAGATCTTTCCGAGGGCGCCAGTACCATTACGCAGCAGCTTCTGAAAAACAATGTATTTACCAACTGGACACAGGAATCCACCTGGCTGGAACGGTTTACCCGAAAATTCCAGGAGCAGTATCTGGCGATCCAGGTAGAGAAGAAGATCAATGATAAGAACGTTATCCTGGAAAACTACCTGAACACCATCAACTTAGGCGCCGGAGCCTACGGCGTGCAGGCAGCGGCCAGACAGTATTTCAACAAAGACGTATGGGATCTGAATCTTTCCGAGTGCGCGACTCTGGCCGGGATCACCCAGAATCCTACGCAGTACAATCCTATCGAACATCCTGAGGCAAACGCCAAAAGACGGCAGGAGGTTCTGGACCATATGCTGGATCAGGGATATATCACTCAGGCCCAGTATGACGAAGCTCTTGCAGACGACGTATACTCCCGGATCCAGGCTGCCCAGACTGAAATCTCTGATACGACCAGCACTGTTTATACCTATTTTGAAGACGAGCTGATCGACCAGGTGATCAACGATCTGATGAACATTAAAGGATATACGAAAACGCAGGCTCAGAACCTGGTGTACAGCGGCGGACTCAGCATCTACACCACACAGGATCCCACGATCCAGAATATTCTGGATGAAGAATACGCCAATCCGGAAAACTATCCGGAAAATGTGCAGTACGCTCTGGATTACGCTCTCACTGTGGAAAATCCCCAGGGCGAACAGGTCAATTACAGCAAAGAAATGCTTCAGTTGTATTTCCAGAACGAAGATCCTGAATTCGACCTCCTGTTTGATTCTCAGGAGGAAGGTCAGAGCTATGTGGACCGCTACAAACAGTCTATTCTTGCGGACGGAAGCACCGTTGTAGCAGAGCGTGTGAGCTTCGCTCCCCAGCCCCAGTCTTCCATGAGCGTCATTGACCAGCACACTGGATATGTAAAGGCTATCATCGGCGGCCGCGGAGAAAAAACCGCCAGCCTGACTCTGAACCGCGCTACGGATACTACAAGACAGCCCGGTTCTACCTTCAAGATCGTATCCACTTACGCTCCTGCACTGAATGAAAAAGGAATGACTCTGGCTACTACTTTTGAAGATGAACCGTACAATTATCCGGACGGATCTCCGGTAAACAACTCTTCCATGAGTTACGGAGGCACAACGACGATCCGTCAGGCTATCCAGAATTCCGTCAATGTCGTTGCTGTCAAATGTCTGGAAGAGGTTACTCCGGAGCTGGGTCTTCAGTATCTGGACAACTTTGGATTTACCACTCTTGCACATGGCACAGAAGCCGATACGGACGAAAACGGCACTGTCTGGACAGACGCCAATCTTCCTCTTGCTCTCGGCGGCCTTACCCACGGCGTTACAAATGTTGAGCTGTGCGCCGCTTATGCTGCCATTGCAAACGGTGGAAATTATATCGAGCCTATTTATTACACTAAGATCCTTGATCATAATGGAGAAGTTCTTATTGAAAAAACTTCCGCAGAACGGTCTGTTATTAAGGAAAGCACAGCATGGCTTTTGACAAGCGCCATGGAAGACGTTGTGACCAAGGGCACCGGTACTGCCTGCCAGCTTGACAATATGACTGTAGCGGGAAAGACCGGTACCACCGATGATTATAACGACCTGTGGTTCGTAGGCTATACCCCTTATTATACCTGCGCCGTATGGTCAGGCTATGACAACAACGAAAAGCTTCCGGACGATTATTCCCGCGACTTCCACAAGGATATGTGGCGGAAGGTAATGACGCGGATCCATGAGGGTCTGGAAGACAAAGATTTTGAAATGCCTTCCAGTGTGGAAAAACTGAGTATCTGTTCCGAAACAGGACTTCTTCCAAGAGCAGGCTGCCCGGTTACGACGGAGTACTTTGATATCGGCGATGCTCCGACAGAATACTGCGACCAGCATTTCTATGAACCGGAAATTATCACAGAATATGACACATACGATGAAACTACTGTAGAACCTTCCGCAACGCCGGATCCCAACAATCCGGACGGCACGACCACAGATCCGGAAAATCCGGATCCAAATAATCCAGACAATACCGGCGATCCCAATGGCACTAATCCGGGAGGAGACAATACCGGCGGCGATGCTTCCGGCGACGGCACTACAGGCGGGGACACCTCTGGAGGCGATGCTTCCGGTGACAACGACTGGGATTATATAGGTCCCGGTGCCGGCGGGGACACCTCTGGAGGCGATGCTTCCGGCGGCGATACTTCCGGTGATACCTCTGGAGGCGACACTTCCGGCGGCGATTGGGATTATGTAGATCCCGGCACCGGCGGAGATACTCCGGTAGCTTAAAAAAGGGCATCAAAAAACTCTATGTAAATGAAAATATCATTTACATAGAGTTTTTTATATTACATATACATATTACAGCACCAGCTTTGCCGCTCCGTAAATGCCGGCATCGTTTCCAAGGCTTGCAATGACCATCGGCGTATCCTTGCACAGAGAAAACGCATATTCCCTGTAATATTTCTGAATGCAGTCGATCAGCGGCTGTCCAGCCTTTGAAACGCCTCCCCCGATTACGATCGCTTCCGGATCTACTACAGCGGCAAAAATCGCGAGAGCTCCTCCAAGGCGTTCTCCTACGTTTTCCATTACCCTTACTGCAACCGGATCTCCCGCCTTAAAAGCGTCCAGAACATCCTTTGCAGTGATCTTTTCCAGAGATCTGAGAACACTGTCCTCCTGGCATACTTCCAGCTCTTTTCCTGCAACACGGACAATTCCTGTGGCGGAAGCAAACTGTTCCAGACATCCCCTGTTTCCGCAGTTGCATTTCTCCGGTTCCTTGTGGTCAATATTCGCATGACCAATCTCTCCGCCTGCTCCGTGATGGCCTGCCACGATTTTTCCATCCACAATAATGCCGCCGCCTACGCCTGTACCCAGTGTTGCCATGATTACATTCTGCGCGCCTGCAGCCGCGCCTTTCCATGCCTCTCCCAGAGCGGCTACGTTGGCGTCATTTCCCGCTTTTGCCGGAAGTCCTGTCAGTTCGCTCAATTCTTTTGCCACCGGCTTAAATCCCCAGTACAGGTTTACCGCGCACGCTGCCTCGCCCTTTGAGTTGATCGGTCCGGGGATTCCAATTCCCACGCCCGCCACGTCTTCTTTCCTTATTCCGCGATCCTGAATTTTGTCCTTGATCGTTTCCGCCACATCCGGCAGAATATTTTCTCCATTATTTTCTGTTCTTGTGGGGATTTCCCATTTTTCCAGAAGCGTGCCGTCTGTCTTAAATAAACCGCACTTTACAGAAGTTCCTCCCACGTCAATTCCAAAACAATATATACTCATTTCTTTTCCACCTTTCCTCTTTCATACTTCCCGTTTTCTGGCAATATTTTCCTGCACACGCTTATAAAGCTCTTCCGCAGCGTTATATCCCATCTTCTTCTGTCTGTGGTTGACAGCGGCAGTCTCTACGATAACGGCCAGGTTCCTTCCCGGACGGATCGGAAGGGAATGACATACGATCTTGTTTCCAAGATATTCCGTATATTCTTCATGAAGTCCCAGACGGTCGTATTCTTTGTCTCTGTCCCATTCTTCCAGTTTGATCACAAGGTCGACGGACTGGGTATTTTTTACACTCTCTACACCAAAAAGGGTTTTTACGTCGATAATGCCGATACCCCGAAGCTCAATAAAATGTCTCGTAATGTCCGGAGCCGAACCTACCAGCGTCACATCGCTGACCTTGCGCAGCTCCACTACGTCGTCGCTGACAAGGCGGTGTCCTCTTTTGATCAGCTCCAGGGCAGCCTCGCTTTTTCCGATGCCGCTTTCACCTGTTATCAGGACTCCCTCGCCGTATACGTCTACCAGCACGCCGTGAATGGAAATACAGGGCGCAAGCTGTACGCCCAGCCAACGTATCGTTTCCGCCATTACATTGGACGTGGTCCTTTCTGTAACAAAAGTCGGAACATTATACTTTATGGCCAGATCCAACATATCCTGAGAGGGTTTTGTCATGGTGCTGAAGATAACGCAGGGGATCTTACTGGAGATGAAACGCTCATATTTCATCAGGCGTTTTTCATCGCTGAGCTGCATCAGATAAGTGTACTCTACATATCCGATGATCTGTACCCGTTCATTGGCAAAATGTTCCAGATATCCCGTCAGCTGCAAAGCCGGACGGTTAATTTCAGCAGATGTGATTTTTACGTCAGTCAGATCAATTTCAGGAGTCAGATTGGTAAGCCCGAGTTCCTGAACCATCTTTGTCAATAATACACCCTTCATAATATGTGTTCTCCTTTTTCATTTATTTGTATACGTTGGATGAAAAAACTGATATACCTGGCGGGCGCTTCCGGCATTCATAGATTCTGTCTCCGCCAGTTCCTCCACAGATGCCTCCCGGATTTTTTCTACAGAGCGGAATTTCCTCATAAGCGCCTTCCTTCTCTGCTCTCCTATTCCCGGTATATCGTCAAGAATAGAATGAACCTGTCCTTTGCTTCGGAGAGAACGATGATATTCGATAGCAAAACGGTGAGCCTCATCCTGGATCCGGGTGATCAGGCGGAAGCCCTCGCTGCCGGTATCAATGGGAATTTCTGTATTGTTGTAGTAGATCCCTCTTGTCCGGTGATGGTCGTCCTTCACCATGCCGCACACCGGAATGTTCAGTCCCAGCTTCTTAAGAACGCCCAGGGCGATATTGACCTGTCCCTTACCTCCGTCCATCAGGATAAGGTCCGGCGCTTTCGCAAAGCTGTCGAATTCTCCGCTGCTCTCATGGGTAAAACGTCTCGTAAGTACTTCTTCCATGCTGGCGTAATCATTGGGGCCCTGCACAGATTTAATCCGGAATTTCCGATAATCGCTGCGCTTTGGCTTTCCTCTTTCGTAAACCACCATAGAGCCGACAGATTCAAAACCGCTGATATTGGAAATATCAAAAGCTTCCATCCGGCTGATGTCAGAAAGCCCCAGCCAGCCTTCCACCTCCCGGACGGCGCCGATAGTTCTTCCCTCTTCGCGGCGGATGCGTTCCCTGTCTTTTTCCAGGACCATTTTCGCATTTTCCCAGGCCAGCTCCACAAGCTTTTCCTTTGTCCCTTTCTTTGGAACCAGGATATGCACCTTCTGTTTCCGCCTGGAAGTCAGCCATTCTTCGATCACCTCCGCATCCTCCACCTGAGTCTGGAGCATGATCTCCCTGGGAATAAACGGCGTTCCCGCATAAAACTGCTTCAGAAAACTGGATAATACCTGCGCTTTCGTATCTCCTCTCGCAACCCGGAGGTAGAAGTGATCGCGGCCGATCAGTTTTCCGCTCCTCATAAAGAATACCTGTACCACCGCATCCTGCTCCCTGAGATCCTGGCTCTCGTCCATATCCACAGCAATAATATCCCTGTCTTCCTCACCGTAAGCAGTGATCTTCTGGCGTTCTCCGATTTTCCGGATACTCTGGATCAGATCCCGGTATTCCGCCGCGTCTTCAAACCGCATTTCTTCTGAGGCTGTATTCATCTTTTCCGTAAGTCCGTCTATTGTCTCCTGGAAATCCCCGTTTAAAAAGCGGAGGACCTTCTGGATGTTCCTGCGGTAGCTTTCCTGATCCACCTTTCCGGTACAGGGGCCGGCGCACTGCTTCATGTGATAGTAAAGGCAGGGACGGTCTTTGCCGCAGTCCCTGGGAAGTGTTCTGCTGCAGGATCGCACCTGATACAGCTTCCGCACCAGCTCGATTACATCCTTTACAGCTCCGGCACTTGTGTAGGGACCGAAATATTTGTTTTTGTCTTTCTTCATTCTCCGTGCAAACAGTACCCGGGGATAGGCTTCCTGCACAGTCACCTTGATAAACGGATATGTTTTGTCATCCTTCAGCATGGTGTTGTACTTTGGCCTGTATTCTTTTATCAGATTATTTTCCAGAACAAGAGCTTCCAGTTCCGAATCTGTGATAATATACTCAAACCGGGCTATGTGGGCAACCATCTGCTCGATTTTAACGCCTTTATTCCGACTGCTCTGAAAGTACTGGCGCACCCTGTTTTTCAGGCTTACCGCCTTTCCCACATATATGATCTCATCACGTTCGTCGTGCATAAGATACACGCCCGGTTTTGCGGGAAGCTTTTTCAGTTCTTCCTCAATCACAAACATGATCCGACACCTGATCTTCCTCTTCCTCCGCTTTGGACTCTCCGCTGTCTTCAAGCTTTGCGGGCTCATCAGGGATTACCAGATCGTCCAGATTTTCCGGGATCTCAATTCCCTTTTCCACTGCGCGGAAGATTTTCATAAACTCTTTTCCGGTTATCGTTTCTTTTTTTATCAGATATCCTGCAATCTTATCAAGGGCTGTTCTATGCTGGCTGAGAAGCCGCTTTGCCTCTTCATAGGAAACATGGAGAAGCTGCATAACTTCATGGTCGATTTCCGTGGCCGTATCGTCTCCGCAGTTCAGGACCGCGCGTCCGGAAAGATACTGGTTTTCCTGCGTTGCCAGTCCCATAAGCCCAAACTTTTTCGACATGCCGTACTGGGTGATCATGGCTCTTGCCACCTTCGTCGCCTGCTCAATATCATTGGCGGCTCCTGTGGTCACTGTGTCAAAAACGATCTCCTCCGCCGCACGTCCTCCAAGATAGCCTACCAGCATAGCTTCCAGCTCTTTCTGGGTGTTCAGGAATTTTTCTTCCTCGGGAACCTGCATTACATACCCCAGTGCTCCCATGGTACGGGGAACAATGGTGATCTTCTGAACAGGTTCTGCGTCTTTCTGAAGAGCGCTGACCAGAGCGTGTCCCACTTCGTGGTAGGAAACGATCTTTCTCTCCTGAGGGCTTAAGATCCTGTCCTTCTTTTCCTTGCCTACCAGTACGACTTCCACAGATTCCAGAAGATCTTTCTGCGAAACGGCTTTCCTGCCGTTCTTGACTGCGAGGATCGCCGCCTCATTGATCATATTCGCCAGATCAGAGCCTACCGCTCCGGAAGTTGCCAGCGCAATGGCTTCAAGATCCACCGTATCGTCCAGAAGCACTTCTTTGGCGTGTACCTTCAGGACTTCCACCCTGCCTTTCAGATCCGGTCTGTCAACGATCACCCTACGGTCGAAGCGTCCCGGTCTCAAAAGCGCCGGGTCCAGAACCTCCGGTCTGTTGGTTGCTGCAAGGATCAAAAGCCCCTTCGATGTATCGAATCCGTCCATTTCTGCCAGGAGCTGATTCAGTGTCTGCTCTCTTTCGTCGTTTCCTCCATAATGGGAATCACGGCTCTTTCCGATGGCGTCGATCTCATCGATAAAGACAATGCAGGGAGCGTTCTTCTTTGCCTCTTCAAAGAGGTCCCTTACACGGGACGCGCCTACGCCTACGAACATCTCCACAAATTCTGAGCCGGACAGTGAAAAGAACGGCACGTTGGCTTCTCCTGCCACAGCTTTTGCCAGCAGAGTTTTTCCTGTTCCGGGAGGCCCTACCAGAAGCGCGCCTTTTGGCAGCTTGGCGCCTATTGCAGTATATTTTCCCGGATTATGAAGGAAATCAACCACTTCCTGAAGAGATTCCTTTGCTTCGTCCTGACCGGCCACATCCTTAAAAGTAACCCCTGTTTCCTTTTGTACATAGGCCTTCGCCCTGCTTTTTCCCACTCCCATGATGCCGCTTCCGCCTTTATTCATACGGCGCATGAGAAACATCAGCATTGCGAACATAACAATGGTGGGAAGCAGGATACTTGCCATCATCGAAAGAAATTCCCCTACCGCGTCCGGCTGTTTGTACTGAAACTTAATTCCGGTGCCTTCCAGCCTCTCTGTCAGGGCGTCAACACCCTCCATCTGATTTACACGGTAAGTCACATTCTGATAAAAAGACTTCTGGATCTTTGGAACCACAGTCAGCACACCCGACTGCAGCGTTACCTCTTTCACCTGATCCTTATCCACCATTTCGATAAATTCATCGTATGTGATCTCACTGGTATTTCCATTCATCATATCAGTCACAAAACTCAGGCAGACCAGCGTGATCAAAAGACAAATCAAAAAAGCCAGAATGGACTGGCGGTTTCTGTTCGGCCCCTTGTTCGGGCCATTTCGGTTTGGACGGTTTCCATCCTGCCGATTATCCATATGATTGTTCATTCTTTTCCTCCTAATGTTGTCTTCTTTATTATAAAGAGATTTCCCTGATAAATCAACAAATAAATAACATCCCTGCGGAATTTCACCAGGCTCTGACAGCAGCGGAAACTTTTAAAAAAAATTCCCCACTTTTCTTTTTTTTGTAGTATACTATGTGCATGACAGCGCCGGAAGATACCGGCGTCTGATGGTGACAGGAAAGGAAATGAACTTATGAAAATAGGATTTGACAATGAGAAATACCTGAAAATGCAATCAGAACATATCCGGGAACGGATCAGCAAATTCGGCAATAAACTGTATCTGGAATTCGGAGGAAAGTTATTTGACGATTACCATGCTTCCAGAGTTCTTCCCGGCTTTGAGCCTGACAGTAAGCTGCGTATGCTGATGCAGTTAAGCGACCAGGCGGAAATCGTGATCGTGATCAGCGCGGCGGATATAGACAAAAACAAGGTGCGCGGAGACCTTGGCATCACTTATGATATGGACGTGCTCCGCCTGATCGATGCCTTTACAGAGTGCGGACTTTATGTAGGCAGCGTCTGCATCACCCGCTATGCAGGTCAGGAAAGTGCGGATCTGTTCCGCCAGCGTCTGGAAAATATGGGAATCCGTGTTTTTCTCCACTACAGTATCCCGGGATATCCCAGCAATACTTCTCTGATCGTCAGCGATGAGGGTTACGGAAAAAATGAATATATCGAAACTACCAGACCTCTTGTTGTCGTAACCGCCCCGGGACCCGGAAGCGGAAAAATGGCTACCTGCCTTTCTCAGCTCTACCATGAATACAAGCGCGGGATCTGTGCCGGATACGCAAAATTTGAAACCTTTCCCATCTGGAACATCCCTTTGAAGCATCCGGTAAACCTGGCTTACGAAGCGGCAACCGCCGACTTAAACGATGTCAATATGATCGATCCCTTCCATCTGGAAGCCTATGGAGAAACAACGGTAAATTATAACCGTGATGTGGAGATTTTCCCGGTACTTCAGGCTATGTTTGAAAAGATCATGGGAAAATGCCCTTATAAATCCCCTACGGATATGGGAGTAAATATGGCCGGCAAGTGTATCATCGACGACGAAGTATGCTGCGAGGCATCCCGCCAGGAGATCATCCGCCGTTATTACAAAAGCTGCGCGGCCTTTGTCGCCGGCACAGGAAAAGAAGACGAGGTACGCAAGATCGAGCTGCTTTTAAAACAGGCCCACGCTTCTCTTGAAGACCGCAGAGTAGTTCCTGTCAGCCTTGAGATCGAACAGAAAACCGGCAGTCCCGCCGCTGCTCTGGAGCTTCCTGACGGAAAGATCGTGCATGGAAAGACATCTGATCTTCTTGGCGCTTCCTCCGCTCTGCTCCTGAACGCTTTAAAGGAACTGGCAGGGATCAATCATGAACACCATGTGATCTCTCCCGACGCCATCCGTCCCATCCAGGAATTAAAAACAAGATATCTCGGAAGCAGAAATCCCCGGCTCCACACAGACGAGACACTGATCGCTCTTTCTGTCAGCGCAGCCAGCAATCCGGAGGCCCGTCTTGCTCTGGAACAGCTCCGCAGATTAAAAGGCTGCCAGGCCCACACCTCTGTTATGATTTCCTCTGTAGATATTCTGGAATTCCGCAGATTAGGCATAGAGCTTACCTGTGAGCCGAAATTTGAAAATCAGAAAGGAAATCCCCGTCCATAAGGACGGGGCTAATGGGAATCTGCTTGTCCCTTCGGACAATCAGCAGCGAAAATCCCCGTCTCTTCGGACGGGGATTTTCTTTATTCATATCCGTTGGGATTCTTTGACTGCCAGTTCCAGGAATCCGCGCACATATCTTTAATATCATACTCCGCTTTCCAGCCCAGCTCTCTCTCCGCCTTGGACGCGTCAGAATAGCAGGTGGCAATATCGCCGGGGCGGCGGGGTTTGATCACATAAGGAATCTTCACGCCTGTGGCCGCCTCAAAGTTTTTCACGATATCCAGCACGCTGTAGCCTTTTCCAGTTCCCAGATTGTAAATGCTCAGTCCGGAGTTGTCTTCGATCTTTTTCAGCGCTTTCACATGGCCTTTCGCCAGATCCACCACATGAATATAATCTCTCACTCCTGTTCCGTCCGGAGTGTCGTAATCATCTCCGAACACCCCAAGTTCCTTCAGCTTGCCTACGGCAACCTGGGTAATATACGGCATCAGATTATTGGGGATTCCATTCGGATTTTCCCCGATCAGACCGCTCTTATGCGCGCCGATAGGATTAAAGTACCGCAGAAGCACTACGTTCCATTCAGGATCCGCCTTCTGGATATCCGAAAGGATCTGCTCCAGCATGGATTTTGTCCATCCGTAGGGATTTGTACACTGTCCCTTCGGGCATTCCTCGGTAATAGGAATGACCGCAGGGTCTCCATACACTGTAGCTGAAGAAGAAAAAATAATATTCTTAACGCCGTGCTTTCTCATTACATCTACCAAAGTAAGTGTTCCGGAAATATTGTTTTCATAGTATTCCCAAGGTTTCGCCACAGACTCGCCGACTGCCTTCAAACCTGCAAAATGAATACAGGAATCAATCTTTTCTTTTTCAAAAATTTCTTCCAGCCCTTCTCTGTCCAAAATATCTGCTTTATAAAATTTCACCGGCTTTCCCGTAATCTTCTCCACACGTTCCAGAGATTTTTCACTGGAATTGCTCAGATTATCCAGCACCACCACCTCATAGCCTGCGTTCTGAAGCTCCACTACTGTATGGCTTCCGATATATCCGGCTCCGCCTGTTACTAAAATTGCCATGCTCTTCTCCTCCTTTTAGGATGTAGTCCTGCGTGAACACAATGTTCCACAGCTCCTGTCCATTATAGCACTATTTATGTTTTCCCACAACCGCTTTCATCCGTCTGGACGGACCAGCATCTTCGTTTCTTCCATTTTTCTGTTTATGCTTTCTCCCAGAGATTCTGAGGATAAAGGCCCTGATCTTTAAAGCGCTGAACCGCCGCCACAACTACGGGCTTATCCTCCTTATATGTGACTCCGTACCACCTGTCGGAGGATTTCAGCACCTGGACAACGGCCTTTCCCTCCCTAAGCAGTTCATCTACTACAAAAGGCAGAAAATATTCACATTTCATAGGATTCTCCTGAATGCCTTTATCCAGAAACGGCCGGAATCTTTCCTTAAGCTCCTGCAGAAAATCTGCAGAAAATCCCCACATATTCATAGAAACAATACTGTCCCCGGGAAGCGCTGTCCAGGTTGCGCCTCCGTCCTCCGTATAGGCGGCTCCCTCGCCTCGCTTTTCGATATGGGTGCGCTCGTGAATCTCTTTCAAAAATCCTTTTTCGTCTGTGACACAGACTCCTCTGGATACATGGCCGTTGTCTGTAAGAGTATTCTCAAGCCGGTACCCTACCATCATATATCTTCCCGCTTCCTGTTTTTCCGTCAGAAAGTCGTATGCCAGCTGAAACGCATGGCTGCCGTAATAATCATCCGCATTAATCACCACAAAAGGCCCGTCGATCTCATCTATACAGCTCAGCACCGCATGTCCGGTTCCCCATGGTTTCACTCTTCCCTCCGGCACCTGATAGCCCTCCGGAAGATTTTCCAGTTCCTGAAACACATAAGAAACCTGAATCTGTCCGCAGAGTCTGTCCCCGATAGCTTCCCTGAACGCCTGCTCATTTTCACGTTTAATAATAAAAATGACCTTCTCAAATCCGGCTCTCACCGCGTCATAAACAGAAAAATCCATAATAATATGTCCCTCTCTGTCAACAGGGTCAATCTGTTTCAGACCTCCATACCGGCTTCCCATTCCCGCAGCCATTACTACTAACACAGGTTTTTTCATAATTTTTCTTCCTTTCTTTTACCTTTCTTTTCTGCTGGCAGCAGTATTTGCACAATAAATTGTTTGTTTTATACAAAAAGCTGATATTTACACAATTTTATAAACTTTATAGAAACTGTTCTCTGGAATAATCTTATTCTGTGAGCTATAATATATTTATCTCGGAATATAAGTGATTTACGACAATTTCAGGGGGAAAGAACAATGGGGTATGAAAGTGTTCAACTGAAAAAGGAACTTCTGGTAGACCAGATTTATACTGTCCATTATTTTAAATACCAAAACGGTCTTCGCCTTGACGGTGAAAGCGGAGATTTCTGGAAATTTCAATGTATCGACAAAGGGGAGGCCGATATAAACACTGATACCGGAAGGCATCTTCTCAGCCATGGCCAGATTATTTTTCATAAACCAAATGAATATCACTCTCTGCGCACTGTGGGAAATAATCCTCTGAATATTATTTCTGTTTCCTTTTCCTGCGCCTCGCCGTACATGGATTTTTTTGAAAACAGAATCCTGGAGCTCTCCGATACAGAAAGAGCGCTGCTGGGCTTCATTCTCAAAGAAGCAAGGCACTGCTTTTCCTCTCCGCTGGACAATCCGTATACGAAAAAGATGGAACTGCGCTCCAACATTCTTTTTGGATCTCAGCAGCTTCTGATTCTTTATCTGGAAGAATTTCTCATACATATTATACGGAGATATCATTCTTCCCATCCGCTGGCGTCAGGAAGAGCTGTTCCCTCCAGGGAGCCGTCCGATGTATGCCGCAAGATCATTTTTTATCTGCAGGAACATGTCAGAGAATATGTGTCTGTGGAAAGTATCTGTCACGACAACCTTATCGGCCGTTCACAGCTTCAGAAGCTCTTCCGGGAGCGGTACGGCTGCGGCGTTATTGAATTTTTTTCAAGAATGAAGATCGATCTTGCCAAAAAGCTTATTCAGAAAAATGAAATGAATTTTACTCAGATTTCTGAATTCCTGGGCTATTCTTCAATCCACTATTTTTCCAGACAGTTTAAAAAGCTTGCCGGAATGACGCCTACGGAATACGCTACATCTATCCGGATGAAGCAGACACAAAAAAACGGCTTATAAAATTTTTCATTCCTTTTTCACTCCCTGAGCCGGTACCCCACTCCCCTTACTGTTTCCAGCATATCTCCTGCATCTCCCAGCTTCTGTCTCAGCGATCTTACATGAACATCTACGGTTCTTGTTTCTCCGTCAAAGTCGTATCCCCAGACATATCCCAGAATCTGGTTCCTGCTCATCACCATACCTTTATTCTCCACAAAATATTGAAGAAGCTCAAATTCTTTGCGGGTGAGCTCCAGCTTCTGCTCTTCCAGAAAGACCTCATGTCTTCCCACAGAAATACGAAGTTCTCCACAGGTCAGTTCACGCTCTTCTCCTGACTTTCCACATCTTCTGAGAACGGCCTTCACTCTCGCCACAAATTCCATCATGCCGAAGGGCTTTGTAATGTAATCGTCCGCTCCGCCGTCCAGTCCGCGCACTTTATCAAATTCTGATTCTCTTGCCGTCACCAGGATCACCGGAATATTCTTTGTCCGCGGATCTGACTTAAGTTTCTGCAGAACCGCATAGCCGTCATCCCCGGGAAGCATAATATCAAGGAGAATCAATTCCGGCTCTTCCTTTTCCAAAGCTTTAAAAAGGCCGCTGCCGTCCTCCAGTCCTTTCGCAGAAAATCCCGTGGCTTCCAGCGTATATACAAGAAGCTCTCTGATATTTTTTTCATCCTCTACGCAGTAGATCATTCTGTATTCCCCCTTCTGCTTCTAAAAACTCCGGATATCCTCCCCTTCTTCTCCTGTCTTATCAATAGAACGGACAATCAGGTAATAGCTGCTGTTCTCATTTACCTGCACCTTCACCCGGTCTCCCACCCGGTGTCCTTTCAGAGCCTTTCCGATGGGAGATTCAATGCTGACTCTGTTTTCCATGGAATTCCCCCGGATAGAAGTCACAAGCTTATATTTTTCCACCTCGCCGTCCTCTTCAAATTCCACCTCCACAATGTCGTCCATGCCGACTTCGTCCGCTTTCGAAGTGTCCGTGACAATATCGGCTGTTTTCAGCATTCTCTCCAGATAGCGGATACGGCTTTCATTCTGGTTTTTATGTTTCTTAGCCGCATAGTACTCGAAATTTTCGCTTAAATCCCCCTGGGCTCTGGCCTCCTTCACAGCCTCTATGGCATCTTTGCGGACTACCAGCTTCCGGTATTCGATTTCATCTTCTATTTTTTGCACGTCTCTCTTTGTAAGTTTCTCTCTCAATTTCTGATCCACTCCTTTTTCTTTTTATCCGCCGGGACAGCAGAAAATGTGAGCAGCTTTCCTCTGCAGCCGTGAGCCCTGCACACGTCTCTGCACTGTCTTTTAGTATACACGAATTCTCTTTCTCATACAAGATACAGAACAAAGAAAGTCCCCTCTTCCACTGCCTGCAGGCCTCCCTGTGAAGCGCTTTCCCAAGGCACAAACAGAGAGGAGCAAAGGCTCTCCGCCTTTACCCCTCTCTGTTTTTACTCTTCCGCACTGTAGACAGTCCTGTAGCTGTTCCCGCAGATTTCCGCAATCTTTTCTAATTCTTCGTTTATCTGGGGGAACTGATCCTCCCGGCTTTGAAATTTTACACAGGTTCCGCAGGAAGAACTGAGATTTCTCGGCACTGGCATGATGATTGCGTTAAGTCCCAGCTTCCCGCAGTTTTTCTTAAAGCAGACCGCCCCGTAATGGGAATAAAACGTAGCTATGTATTCTTTCATTTCTTTATCTCAATCAGAAAATCGTCCCCCTGCTCCTTCACCTGGACCCTATAGTCCTGATGAACCGCAAAACGCGAAACATTTTCTTTTGCTGTCACGTTGTCCACCAGGATCTCATATGCCGCTTCTTTGGAAGCCATGGCGTTTTTGGTCAGGATCACAGGTTCCGGACAGGACAGTCCTCTGGCATCTATTTTTTTCATTCTCTTTTCTCCTCTCCTATGCATCTGATCTTCTTACTGTATTTGACACTGCCACAACAGCAACCACTGCGATCCCGATGATCACCGCAATTTTACCATTTGCCGTAGGTCCTTCTGCGGAAGATGCAAGTCCAAAATTGTGTGCAAATGCAGCTCCCACCATCAGTCCAAGCACCGTTACGGCAGAGTCCGTATTTCCCTCGCCTGCCAGAACAAGCTGACGAAGAGGACAGCCTCCCAGCAGCACGCATCCAAAGCCTGCCAGAAACATTCCCAGAGCATTCCAGAGACCGTCTGTATGCGCTACCGGCTGGCCTGCAAATCCCGGATTAAAATATGCAGTTCCCGTTACCGCTCCAAGAATCAGATTCACCACAAGCGCACTTACAAAAATTGCCAGAAAACCCAAAAGCAGCTTCCAGTCCCTGAATAAAACCGCATCACGGATACCGCCCACCATACAGAGACGTGTCCTCTGCGCAAGAGCTCCCACGATCAGCCCTGCCGCCAGAGAAACAGCTACAGATGCATGCAGCGCTCCCGGGCCTGCACCTGCCTCACTGAAATGAATAAACGACGGTGCAACTACAAGAAGGATCAGAAATACGATCTGCATAAAAGGATATAGCTGTCCCTCAAGCGCCGGCATTTTGTATGAACGTTTCAGGGTATATCCCTTTTTCAGAAATACCACTCCGGCCAAAATGCCCAGAGCAAAACCCACAAACCCCAAAATAGCGTTGCCGTCCCCTCCTGCCAGTCTCAGGATCATACGGAACGGACATCCGAGAAACATCAGGCATCCGATCATTACAAAGACTCCCAGGATAAATCTTGTCACCGGAGCAGAACCGCCTCTTGGACGGAATTCCTTTGTCGCCAACGCCACCGCGCAGGCTCCCAGGACAAGACCGATTATCTCGGGCCGGATGTACTGTACCGCACCGGCGCTGTGTAGTCCCAGGGCTCCCGCTGTATCCCGGAGAAAGCACGCGATACAGAATCCCATATTTGCCGGATTGCCGAAAAATACCAGCATAGCCGCGATCAGACCGATGAGAATTCCTGCCGCAGCGATTGTTGTTTTTTCACTTTTCATTTGTTATTGCCTCCCTTTCCCTGATACGCCACCGTTCTCATGCCGCCCGGCGTATCCTCTGATATACAGATCATATCATTTTTCTGAATTTTTCTCCAATTAAATATAGCCTGATTTTATATATATTTATAGATTTTGTTTATAAATTGAAGTATAATAAAATTAATTTATGAAAGGAAAAATACATATATGGAAAAAATATATCTTGACCAGGCCAGCACCTCATTTCCAAAAGCTCCCGGCGTTGCAGAAACTGTCTGTCAGTATCTCAAGGGGCCTGCTGTCAATGTAAACCGCGGTGCCTACAGCGCCGCCTATTCTGTTGAAGAACAGATCTTCGAGACACGTGAACAGCTTCGCAGGCTGTTCCATTTTTCTTCCGGAAAGGGAAAAAATGTTATCTTCACCAAAAATATTACGGAAAGTCTGAATATACTTCTGAAGGGTATTCTGCATCCCGGCGATCATGTACTTGTCACATCCATGGAACACAACGCGGTCATGCGCCCCCTGGTACAGCTTCAGGAAAACGGAGTTGCATTTGACCGGATTCCCTGCCGTCCGGACGGAAGCCTGATGCTTGCTGAAGCGGAAAAGCTTCTGCGCCCGGAGACAAAGCTGCTTGTCTGTCTCCACGGATCCAATGTCTGCGGTACGCTTATGCCGGTCAGAGAAATCGGCTTATTCTGCCGCAGGCACAAAATCCTGTTCATCCTTGACGCGGCCCAGACAGCAGGAGTTTTTCCCATTGATATGGAAGAATTCCACATAGACGCTCTGGCTTTTACCGGACATAAAGGACTCCGCGGGCCTCAGGGCACAGGCGGGTTTCTGATCCGGGATGAGCTTGCCGCCTGTACAGTACCTCTGTTAAGCGGAGGAACAGGAAGCATTTCACATACAGAAGAGGTTCCTGCCTTCCTTCCTGACCGTTTTGAGCCTGGTACGCCAAACATTCCAGGAATCCTGGGGCTGCACGCAGCGCTTTCCTTCTTAGAAAAAAATTCTATGGAAGAAAATCTCCGGCACGAGATGGAGCTGACTGCATATTTCATAAACGGAATTCTCGATCTCGATCCTGAAGAAAAAGCCCTGAAGGTCATTGGTAAAAAGAATATTGATAACCGGTGCGCAGTGGTTTCTGTCCAGACTCCGGAAATTGATATGGCAAGGGCAGCCTTTGAGCTGGATTCGGAATACGGCATTATGACAAGAGTCGGACTTCACTGTGCTCCCAGCGCCCACAAAACCCTGGGTACTTATCCTGAGGGCACCATACGTTTTTCCTTTGGCCCGGAAAACACCAAAGAGGAACTGGATAAAGCTCTCTCTGCTCTGGCAAAAATCACCGGTCTGCATCATGGGGAGGGGATAAAGAATGGATTTTAAGCAGCTGGAAGCCTTTGTGGCAGTGGTGGACTACGGCAGCTTCTCTGAAGCTGCACGCCGTCTGTACCTGACTCAGCCCACGATCAGCGCCCACATCCGGGCGCTGGAGGAGGAGCTGCGCACAAAGCTGATCGTCAGGACTACAAAAAAAATTTCTGTCACAGCAAAAGGATATCAGCTTTATGACAGCGCTGTACGCATGCTGCATATCCGCAGCAATCTCCTGGAAGATTTTACAGAATCCGCCAAACGGATCATTGATCTGGGTGTCTCTACCATTCCATCTTCCTACCTGCTGCCGGAGCTTCTGGCCGAATTTGGAAAACTGTACCCCGATGTATATTTTCATTCTCTCCAGTCAGACAGCTCCGGCGCTATTGAAAGAGTTCTTGACGGAAGTGTGGATCTTAGTCTGGTAGGGCAGAATACAGGTGAAGAAACCTGCCGATTCATCCCCTTCTGTCAGGACAGCCTGGTTATCGCTGCTCCCGTATCCGGCCGATATCTGCAAATGGCGGAAAAAAAAGTTACCTTCCGGGATTTTATAAAAGATCCTATGATCATTCGGGAAAAAGGCTCGGGCACAAAAAAAGAAATGGATCTTTTTCTTGAAAAAATGGGAATCTCGCCTACGGAGCTTAACGTAATCGCAAGGATGAACGATCTGGAAAGCATCAAAAAATCCATTGTCAACGGACTGGGGATATCCATACTCTCCGCCCGTTCGGTCCTGGATCTGGAAAAAACAAAACAGATACTTCTTTTTCCTCTGGACAAGATGGAGCATACCCGGAACTTCTATATCGTATACAGCAAAAACCGGATTCTTAAGCCGCATGTCCGGCAGTTTATTCATTTTGTGCAGAAATTTTACCAGATACCATGATCCTTACCTTTTCAGCTTATATCCCCATCATGTACAGGGCCCGTCCCATAACAGGACAGATTTATTTCTTGATGGATCAGGAAGTCTAAATAAAAATCTTTCAAAACTGTTAGATTTCTGAAAGAGTCTGGAAAGCGTCCTGTGATAAGATAAAGAAAAATCTATAAACATGAGGATGCGGCTATGAGAGTATTAAAAACAACTGCTCTGAAGAAATATTATGGAAGCGGCCATAATCAGGTCAAAGCTCTTGACGGCGTAGATCTGGAGGTGGAAAAAGGAGAATTTGTGGCCATTGTGGGAACCTCCGGTTCCGGAAAGTCTACACTTTTGCATATGCTTGGCGGTCTGGATTATCCCACCTCCGGCAAGGTGGAAGTGGATGGAAGAGATATTTTCAGTCTGAAAAAGGATGCGCTCTGTATTTTCCGCAGAAGGAAGATCGGCTTTGTTTTCCAGAGCTATAATCTTGTACCTGTGCTGATTGTATACGAAAACATTGTTCTTCCTATTCAGCTTGACGGAGGAAACCCGGACGAGGTTTATATACAGAATGTGGTAAAACTCCTCGGACTGGAAGAAAAACTGAACAATCTTCCCTCTCAGCTCTCCGGCGGCCAGCAGCAGCGTGTAGCCATTGCCCGGGCTCTGGCCGCGAAACCTGCCATTCTTCTGGCCGATGAGCCAACAGGAAATCTGGATTCCGCCACCAGCCAGGATGTTCTGGAACTTCTGAAGGTTTCGGGAGAACGTTTTAGCCAGACCATTGTCATGATCACACATAATGAAGAAATAGCACAGCTTGCTGACCGGATCGTACGTATTGAAGACGGAAAGATCATCTCCGGCACCAGGAGAACTCCTGTCCAGACCTTGGCTGCCCGGAAAAAGTCCTCCGGCGGAGGCTTTCCGGAACAAAAAGGCAAAGGCGGTGCATATTATGGCTAAGGTAAAGAACCGGCAAATCGTCTCTAAAATCGCCATGCGCTCTATCGCATCGCGGAAAAGCCGGAATCTGATTGCAGTTCTGGCCATTGCACTGACCGCCCTTCTTTTTACCTCTCTGTTTACTATAGGAGGGAGCATCATTCAAAAAATGTAAGAGTCCACCATGCGTCAGGTAGGCACCAGTTACCACGCAGGATACAAATATCTCACCTGGGAACAGTATGAAAAATTGCAGAAAGACCCGGAGGTGCGGGATATCTCCTACAGAATCGCCGTGGCCTCCGCCAAAAATCCGGAGCTTCTGGAGGTTCCCACAGAGATTGGATATTATGAAGATAAAAATGAAGGCCATATGCCCAGGGAAAAATACGAAATCACCGCCAGCAGCCTGACTCTGGATGCACTTGGAATCCCCTGTGAATCCGGACAGAAAGTAACTCTCAGCTTTACTGTACGCGGAAAAAAATATCAACAGGAATTTATCCTTTCCGGATGGTATGAGGGCGATCCGATCATGGCTGTACAGCCCTTATGCGTCTCCAGAGAATATGCAGAGGAAGTAGCTCCCATGCCTTCCTATTCTTTTCAGGAGGGTGACGGCAGCACAAGTGATATCTCCGGAAGACTAATGGCAGAATTCAATTTCCGCAATTCCTTCAATGTTGAGGGAAAAATGGCACAGCTAACCGCCCGGCTGGGATTTGAAAATGTTCCCGATGGTGTCAACTGGGCTTATATGTCCAGCTCCTTTGACCCGCAGACGGCCGTTGGAATTCTGATTCTTCTGGCAATCATTATTCTGTCCGGCTATCTGATCATCTATAATATTTTTTACATTAATGTATATGGAGATATCCGGTTCTACGGCCTTTTAAAAACCATTGGGACCACCGGCCGTCAGCTCCGCCGCATGGTGCGCCGTCAGGCATGGTTGCTGTCTCTGACCGGGATTCCCCTTGGACTGGTTCTTGGCTGGCTTGCAGGCAGACTTCTGCTCCCGCAGATTATAAAAAATCTGAATCTTTACGATACAGTAAATTACGATGCCTCGGCAAATCCCTGGATCTTTGCAGGAGCAGCCCTGTTTTCCCTGCTGACTGTCTATATCAGCTGTATTCGCCCCTGCCGTATTGCAGCCAGAGTTTCTCCTGTGGAAGCCGTCCGCTATACAGAAGGCCAGGAAAAAAACAGTGTAAAACATCTAAAAAAACAACCAGCAAAAAAAGTCACTATGCGCACCTTTGCCGTAGCGAACATGAAACGGAACCGGAAAAGGCTGTAGTTGTAATCCTTTCCCTTTCCATGAGCCTGATACTTTTGAACAGCGTTTATACACTGGTAACCGGCTTCCGCATAGAACAATACATTTCCCGGCTGTCTATCAGTGATTTCTGCGTTACAGATGCCACGGTGGACAACACCTCTTCCGCTGTTCATAATACAGCAGATGTGCCCGAGGATTTTCTTAAAGATCTCAGATTACAGGCCAACGTGACAGAAACAGGAAATGTATACTTCCAGAGTCTGTGGCTTACTTTTACGGAAGATGAATATCAGCGGTTCCGGGAACGGATCTGGAGCAGGACAGAGGAACTGTTTGAAGAGTGGCTGAAAAGTATACCGGAAATAAAAGATGAGTTACAGCGCTATCAGGATAATCTCAGCGTTGACGGAAAGGTCTATGGAATTGAAAAACTGATCTTTCAAAATCTGGAATTAAACGAGGGCAGCCTTGACTGGGAAAAATTCCAGTCCGGCGATTACATTATTGTGAATTCCATGCAGTATCACGACAAAAAAGAGTCTGTAAACTTCTATGATGTGGGAGAGACAGTAACGCTCACCGACAGGAACGGAGAATCGAAAACCTATCAGGTGCTCGCCGTTGCCTCCATGCCCAGCGCCGCTGAATTTCAAAGTTATGGTCTGGTGGATCTGACCTATATTCTCCCTGTAGAGGAATTTAACTGGTACTGCGGACGGCAGCAGCCCATGAGAACTCTCTTTAACGTCAAAGATGGAACAGAAAAACAAATGGAAGAATGGCTTTCCCACTACTGCTCCCAGACAGAGCCAAACCTGATCTATATATCCAGAGAAACAATTATGGAGGAATTCTCCTCTATGAAATGGATGATCGCGGCAGTAGGCGGTCTGCTTTCCCTGATTCTGGCGCTTATCGGCATCCTGAATTTTATTAACACGATCATTACCAGTATTCTCTCCAGACGCCGGGAATTTGCCATGATCGAGGCGGTAGGCATGACAGGGAAACAGCTTCGCCGGATGCTGGTCTTTGAAGGACTCTATTATGCCTTTTACACAATAATCGTCACCGTACTTCTGGGCTCTCTTCTTAATCTTACAGTAATAAAGGGCATACAGAACAGCCTTGCATATTTTCAGTGGCACTTCACTATTCTGCCCCTGCTTCTCTGTCTGCCCCTGCTGCTTCTTATTATCTGGGCAGTTCCGGAAATTTCCTACCGGAAGATATGCCGCGAAAGTGTTGTAGACAGAATCAGGATCTCAGAGTAGCCGCACAGTAATTTCATCTATCAGAGGAGACTGCCCTGCCCGGAACCGCTCCTTTGCCTCCCGGACTGTAGAACAGGAAAAAAAGTATCTCCGGAATTACTGAAAGCAAGGGCGATTCCATGATTCAGGGCAATGTCATCCTCTACGATCATGATGTTCATAAAAAACACCTTTCTAAGCTAATAGTAATTACAGACATCTTTTTGTTTCATCCAAATTCCCAGTCTGTAATAATTTGGAAATATTTCATTTCAAAAAATATTTAAATTCTTCACTTATACGTTTTAGTTTTTCTATATTTTCATATCGTTTTAAAATATCATCACCGTTTTCATTGCATATAGAAACCATTTTATTTATCATCTGAATATTATTCATTACATTGTCGCGGCTGGATTCTGTAAAACCAAATCCCACTATCATATCCCCACCGCCATCATTCGCATTAAATAATTCTCCCTCATGGTATTTTAACATAATATTGGGGTTATGTAGTAATTTACTTATTTCATCGATTCCCTCAATTTTACCGATATGACATTTTTCTGTTGCCCATATACCATAATGGCTGAGCTGTGTGTCAGCTTTTCGAGAATATGGGATAGGTTTAAAATTTGTTTTCCCGTCCAATGAAATATCTACAAGAATCTTAACCGAATCAATACCCAAAAACAACCGATGCATCTCAAAAGCTCCCACACCGTCAAGCCGATAATTGTTTTCAATAAAATAGAATTTTCCTGTTTTTTCTTCTACTATCCCTTGCAGAAGAGTTGTTCCATTCAGGCAGCCCGATTTAAGAAGCATATTTCTTACTTTCTCATCATAGAGCTTCAGATACATTTCTGCCAAAAAGGTAGGAGATACAGCTACCACGGCACATCTCACGGAATATGCTTCTTCTCTCCATAATTCAAGAATATCTGTGCACTCTATCTGTCCATCTACCATATGATAAAAGATGCTAAATTGAGTTCCTTTTATAAATTTTTCAATAAAAATTTCTCCGTTTTGAGAATACTTGCGCGCCAGCTTACATGCATTGTCCAGCTCTTCTTTTTTTGTGCAGATCGTAATACCCCGGTTCAAACTGCTTAAAGCAGGTTTTACGATAACAGGAAAATCTTCTTCTTTCCATGTTGTATCTTCGGAGTAATCCCGGCTTACCGGAAGGTCAAATTCACGGCAAAGTTCTTTAAAATATCTTTTATCATTCATACATTTCCAGGTGTCCTTTGACACGTAAAAGGGTAATTTGAGTTTTTCTGCAAGTATGACTGCACTTTCCAGATTTCTTTCCCCGGTAGTCGCCAGCACGCCGTCTATCCCCTCTGCCATACATTTATCGTATAAAGCATCTATATCCAATGTACTGATATCCCACGATTCATCGGCGATTTGCTTTGCAGCAGATTTCCCCTCTGGAAGATTATCTGCAACAACAAGATAATCTCCTCTCATGTGCACATAACGTTCTACTTCACGAAATCCTAAATTATTTCCTAATAACAGCAGCTTTTTCATATTCTTTCCCTATCCTTTTATTTATTTCTATTTTTCAATATACTAAAATCCGTAAAATAAATCAGCATATCTTCTCCCTCAGTATTTTTTACATGAACATTCTCATTTATTTCTTCTATTAATTCACATATCTTATCCTCATCTTCTGATTCGAATACAATCGTATAAAGAGGACGGTAAGCTTCAATCTTATCTCCTATTTCCGCAGATTTTGCAACCAATTTACAAGGCAGCTCTTCTATTTTTTCCAGGCCAGCAACCTCTGCAATCTGTCCGCTCCTGTTTGTCCACATCATGTATGAAACTGCATGATTTTTATGTTTTTTTTCATATATCTCCGGTAATTTCTTTGCCGAATGCTTTTTCCCACACGCAAAATCTACCATCCATTTAACAGAATCAAAACCGTAAACTTTTTTTAGCGGCAAAAATATCATATCACCAGGCAGACGGTATCCTGCTTCTAATACATAAAAATGCTTATCTTCATTAAGAATTAATTCCAGCCAGCATATTCCGTCTGTGCACCCCATTTTTTCCATTAACTCTTTTGCTTTTTCGTCTATTTCTTCTATATACTGATCAAAATTCTGATGCGCTGTCGTATTTACTGAATAACAAAATGCAGGTTCTTCTGACTGATGATATGACACATATACATTAAGCAGCGCCGCTTTTCCCTCAGCCAGTACATATAAAGCCATAAACTCCTTTCCCTGCATTTTTTTTTCAACAAGAATTTTAGTATTCGCAGAAATAGAGCGAATAAAGTGAACTGCTTCTGTAACTTCTTTACTATTATTACAAAAAGACACGCCTCTGTTACTACACATGTCTACAGGCTTTACAACTACTGGATACTTTAAGTCTGCCAATTCTTCCTCTGACGGATCTTCTGAAAGAAAATACTCTTCTGGAACAGAGATTCCTATTTCCCTACATAGCTGTTTTAGCTTATCTTTGTCCCGCGAATAACTCCACGCTTCTTCTGTACAGTAACATGGAAGGTTTAATCTTTTTGTCAGTTCTATAACCATATCCTGATTAAATTCACTGATACCGCAAATAACTGCGTCGATAGAATGCTTGCGGCATTTTTGTTCCAGCGTATCAATATCTGACGTATCAACCATCCAATACTCATCAGCCTTTAATTTTGTCCTGGATGTTTCTGGCATCAGAAAATCTGTAGCAATTGTATATATCCCCTGTGATTTTGCATAGTCCAGCATTTCCTCACTGCAATTATTATTTCCCAGCATTAAAAGTCTCATTTTATATCCTCCATTTTTTTTGGTTTCCGGCCTATACTCTACTGTCTAAAATCAAGTCACAAATTTTGTCTACATCCTCCATCGGTAAATCGCCGTATAATGGCAGTGTCAAAACTTTTTTGGACATAGAAACAGCAATGGGAGTTTTATTAATATCATATTTTTCGTGAAAACAGCTAAATGCGTTCGTCAATGGATAAAAATATTTTCTGCTAATAATCCCATGTGATGCCAATAATGCAAAAATTTCATCCCGGCTTCTGCCAAACTGTTTTTTCTCAAAAATAACCGGAAAATATGCATAATTCGGTACAACACCTGCTTGTTCCGCAGGCAAAGTGATCCCCTCTGCTTCTTTCAATCGTGAACGATACCGTTCTACAACATTTCCTCTTTTCCTAATTTCTTCATCAATATGGCGAAGATTGCAGATACCCATTGCCGCACAAAACTCATTCATTTTGGCGTTTGCGCCAACACAGTCCACCGTTTCCGGGTCACGTATTCCAAAATTTTTCAGGCCATACAAGATTCGCCCCAATTCTTCGTCTCTAAAACAAGCCGCGCCTCCTTCAATAGTGTTAAACACTTTTGTAGCATGAAAACTAAAACAGGAAACATCGCCAAAATTTCCGATTCCTTGTCCCTTATATGTAACTCCAAAACAATGAGCCGCATCATAAATCACTTTCAGACCATGCCGCTGTGCAATTTCTCCTATTTTTTCTACATTACATACATTTCCATATACATGAACCGGAACAATGGCGCAGGTTTTTTCAGTGATAAGCTCCTCAATTTTTTCCACATCCATTGTAAAATTTTCTGGCGTAATATCACAAAATACCGGTTTCAGCCCATTTCTCACAATTGCATGGGTGGTAGAAGCAAAGGTATACGGTGTTGTAATTACTTCTCCTTGAAGTCCTAAAGCCTGCAGGGACAATTCTAACGACATATGTCCATTGGTAAATAATTCTATACTCTTTACTTTCAGATACTTTTTCAATTCATTTTGCAGTCTCTTATGTTTTACCCCCATATTCGTCATCCAGTGAGTTTCCCATATATCTCTGATTTCTTCTACGTACTCCTCAAAATCCGGCATAGCTGAACGGGTAACCTGAATAATATCCACCAACGCTTTCATCTCCCTCTTTTTAGTTGAAAAAATTTTCCCACATAAATCAACAATGTATTTTTTATAAATTTATAACTTTCCAGTTCTAACAAAGAAGAACCCGCCACATATATTCCAACTCCAGCTACGATTTGAATACAAAGTAAAAACACGGTGGGGAGAGACAGTTTTCCAAGTAAAAAAACGATAATTCCCATGACCATGTTCAGCATTATAATCGGTAAAATGTCCTTTATTTGTTCTAAAAAACCATAATCTGCCAGTTTTTGATTGGGAAAAGCATTAATATATAATGAAACGGCTGCTACAAAACAAGAGGCTGCCAGCATGGCCAATGAACCAAAAGGAATAGCGGCAAAAATTGCCAGTGCGGTCAATACTTGTTTAATGACTTCTATTTTCAAAAAAATATCACTGCGCCCCAGAGCCTGAATCACCTGCAAATGAGCAGTATGAAGCAAAAAGAATGCAAATATAAAGCACCACAGACGCAAATACGGAACCATTGTAATCCATTTCTCTGTATAGAGAATTGTAACCAAACTTTCTGCACATACGCCGATTCCCACCATACAGGGAAAAATACAGTAAGCCGCCAGCATAAATGAAGTTCTTAATATTCTTTTTATTTGTTTCTTGTCGTTTTGCTTGGAAGCCAATACTGGAAACAACACGCTTTGAACGGACGTTTGTATATTTTCCACTACAAGATTCGGAATCTGACGTCCTTTATCATAATACGCTATCGTATCGGCAGGATATACTTTTCCGATTACCAGTCCCGAAAGATTTGTAACCAGTGCATTCAGCAGCGAAGAACCCAGTAATTTGCTGCCGTAATTAAACATAGGTTTTAATCTTTTCAAAGAAAACACCAGGGACGGCCGCCATTTTACCGTAATCCATAAAAATCCTGTATCCACAGCTTCATTTACCAGTCTCTGCGCAATTAACGCCCAAACCCCAAAACCAAAATAAGCCATTGCTATCCCAACTAGCGCTGAAAGCAATGTACCAGACAGCGAAGAAAAGAAAAATCGCTTAAACTCCATTTTTTTTGCAATAATAGCAGCCTGTACACCATTTATTCCGCCTAAAATAAGAGTTAAAGACATTACGCGAATATAAGGTGTCATATATACTTTTTCATAAAAAGAAGAAATCACAGGGGCAAAAATATACATCAAAAAATATAAAAAAATCCCCATAAAGACATTGAAATAAAAAACTGTTGAATAATCTGTTTGATCTGCATCTAGTTTTTGGACTAGAGCATTTCTAAATCCCGCATCCATAAACAGATTCATAATAGTTGTAAATATGGCAATAATTGATACAACACCATAATCTTCTGGTAAAAGAAGCCTGGCCAGGACTAGTGTCACAATAAAAGAAACGACCTGAGTCCCGCATTTCTCTGCGAAACGCCATAACATATTGCTTATCACGGTACTCCTGTCTACTTCCATCTCAAGTTTTCCTCCTCACTTTAAAACAGCAGCCTTTTTCAGCAAATATTTATGTTTGATCAGCTTCTATCCGCCCGTATTTAATAAAACGATAAAGTTTCATTAATAACGGACAATAGCATCTAAGAAATACTCCTATTTTCTGCTTTTTGGAAAGCTCGTCATAAAACTCTTTATATATCGGTTTTCTCACCATCTTCCATTCTGCACGGATCTTATACTCAATAAATTCTCTTCTTCTGATATTTGGCAGTAGTTCTTGATGATACTTACCGTTTGTATATTCATCAAATCTGTGATAATAATTTAAATAACACGAGTTTTTGTACAAAAATTTCCCAGGATTAAAGATTTCATCATGTGCATAACGTTCTGACCATGAACCGGGCACCATCACTCTGTAACATGCCATACGGTCAGCAAATCCATATGCGTTTCCACGAAGCATCAGAAAATTGCGCAGCGGAATGTCGCCGGCTTCCCCAGCCATTAATTCAATTGGAAATTCAGAACCATCTCTGCTTCGATACATAGTTCCGGCCGTAGCAAGATAAATTTCCGGCTTCGAGATCATCTCACGGCTTGAGAGAACTCTGCTTTTTTCTACTGGATTTACTTCTTCAAGAATATTTGAATTCAAATCCACCTTATACGAATTGCAGAAGCAAAAAGAGCACTCTGGATGCATATCCATGTAATCCGCCTGTTTCTGCAGCTTATATTCATCACACCAGTAATCGTCCCCCTCACATTGAGCTATATATTCTCCCCGTATCATAGGTTCCATGAAGGTATATCCATAAATACCTTTTGAATATTGATTTTCTTTCTGATAAATAGGCCGAATGATATCCGGATATTTTTCCGCATATTTGCGGATGATTTCATCAGTTCCATCTGTCGATGCGTCGTCATATACAATCACTTCAAAAGGAAAATCTGTTTTTTGCATAAGAAAGCTTTCAAGTGCCTGTGCAATATAGGGCGCATGATTATAAGCCGTTGTTAAAATGGATACTTTTATTTTCATAACTTTCCTGTTCCCTTTTCACTCTAGTTCAATAAAAATCGTTTCTCCTGGTTGAACATCTAATACCATTTCATTAAAAAAAAGCCGTTTTTGTATCTTCTCACCGTCAGGATTGGCCTCGTTAATTCTGGTAATAACCGCACTATTTTTTTCTCCATTAAAACTCAAACGAAACTTAGAGGAAATTTCCTCGTCTTCACTATAATTTGTAAGAAGTATACAGTCTTTTTCGCCTGATACCGCCAGAGCGTATATATGATCCAGGCTTTCACTTTTATCTATGCGAACCTGGTTCTCCTGCTGATACAACTCATTAAAAAATTGAAATATATAGTAACCCGGCAGCTTTTTCCCACTGGCTTCATATAAACCGCACCACGCAAACTCTTCATATGCGAACTGTCCGTCATAATACATAGCCATATCTACCGGACTATACTGCATAGTAATAAGACTTCCGGCAATAAAAGAAGCGCCCCGTACAGACCGCACCATTTCTGTAATATCATTCAGGTCATCCCAGTTCTTTACATAATTCCATTCATCTAAAATGCTAATAGTATCTTTATAACCATTTTCATCTAAAATGTTGCGGACAAGCACCGCATTTTCCATGTATTGAGCGGGATCCGACGTATAGGTATGCCAGCTAAAAAAATCAAGCGGCGCCTTTTCTCCATCTTTTTGCAGATATTGAAGAAATAATGAAATAGTCTCTTCGCTGCAGCTTGCCGCTGCATAACCGCCTACGTAGATATCCGGATATATTTTCTTTAAATATGAGGCAGTCGTCCTATAAAGCTCAGAATATTCGTCCATAGTGCCTGTCCAATTGGCGGAGTTATCCGGCTCGTTCCAGATTTCCCAGAATTTTATGTCATAATGGTAGCCCTCTGCCCAGCCTTCATTGTAATGGCGTATTATGTGCTCACAAATCTGCGCCCATTTCTCATAATCCTCGGGTGGATTAATATAAAGATTATTCCCTGAATGGTCAATTGACTCCCCTAATCGAAAGAAAACCTCTGCCCCTGTCTCTATAATAGCTTCCACGTATTTATCTGTATATGTAAAATTGTACGCGGATGGATCTTCTGCATCTCTTGAAAAATCGGGAAAAATGCAGTGAATATCTATGAACTTATCCTGACCGTACGGATATTCTGAATCATGGGTCCGTACAAAGGGAATTTCAATTTTCTGATATATCCTAGTAACATCCAGCTCCCAAGAATCAATTTCCTCATCATTTGAATAACCATTTTTAGGTCCGTTATTTATCCCGTTCAGCTGCTTAATTTCACCTGTTTTTTCATCAAAATTTACATATAATATCTTGTGGTAATCTTTAAATTTCGTCCTGACACTATCTGCAAAATCTCTGATTGTATTTTTAAATATAATAATAACCGCTAGGCATAAAAATAGAACTAAGAATACGATTAATTTCACTTTTCTTTTCATAAACACCCTCTTCTAATTCGTCTCCAATGAAAATTTTTTTAGAATACCGCTAACTGCTTCTACAGAATTAAACATCATAATATCCAATATTGATAAATTGGGAACAAACTCATTTTTATACTGTTGGTAGATAATTTCTTCGGTTTTCAAAAAATACAACTGGATCCCTTTGGTTCTAAAATCCTCTGACGAATATAATTCTTTCCCTCCAATCGGGTTGTAATATACATCTGCTCCAAGCATTTCACAGATATCTATAATTTTATCCTGCCCCTTTCGCGTATTATCTTTATCTATTTCTGACGAGCGCAGCATCTTTGTTTTTATACCCAGATATTCTGCAGTTCTTTTTAAAGAAAATGTCAGAAAGTCTGCCAGCATTTTTTCCGGATTAAAAAAAATTTCTTCGACAATCGGATAAACGGCTTTAAAATAGGGCGCTCTTTTATAAGCAAGTTCTATTGTTCTTAAGGTTTTTCTTCTTTCTCTGAAATTGGAAGCTACTTCTAATTGATTAATCGTCCTATTCTGGCTCGCTTTCTGTATAGATATATGAAATTTCTCGTCACCATCGCCTACTAAGATTCTGTTTCTGTTAATCCATCCTTTTTTTATATAATTCACATCGTCATAAATAACAAACAGATCTACTGCATTGATAAGCTGCCAGTATCCTATATATGGAAAAAAATATGGCTGCATAATGCCAACCTTCATTTTCATTCCTCCCTGAATTTTTATTTGCCGGATCTTCTAATTAAATAATTTTCCACCAGGATTTTCACTCGTCCTAAAATATTTTTGAATTCTCTCCTTCGTGAAAAAACAGCAACAATTCCTAACAAGTATGAAATTGAAAATATGATTATTTTAACCAAAAGCCCCCCTAAATATTTATCTGAAATTTTACTGCATATCAGCCATGAAACCATACTAATTGCCATTGCTATTACTATCCGGAGCAGATATACGCCAAAATATTTTCTTAATTTTTCTTTCCATTTTTTTTTCATTCCATAGCGCATCAAAATATAAGGTTCCACCCATAGATCTATAGTAACTGAACTGAAAATCGTGCCAAGAAAAATTCCTATTACCTCATAACGGCGGACAAGATAAATGGAAACAACAATATTAACAATAGACTCTATAACAGGTTTATACCGGTCATGCCAAAAAAGCCCCATAGCCTCCCGAAACATTAAGTTTATCTGCCGCATACCTGTTATATAAAAGTTCACTACAATGCATATAACTATTTCCATTGAAAAAAGATAGCTCTCACCAAAAAGGAGCAGTATTACGGGATTAAAAAAGCATATTAACCCTGCTGAGACAAATGAAAAAAACAAGTACAATGAAAAATCCAATGTACAATACACTTCATATATTTTGTCTCCCTCCTCCTTTGCCGCCAGATTTCCAACTCCTCCAATCAAAGCATTATAAATTCTAAAAAACAGTGTATTTATATTGTTAATAATCATACTGTAGTTGGAATAAATTCCCACACTTGTCAAACCAACAAAGGCGGACATCAATAGATCATCTGTCCCCTGTACAATCACACTCCCCACCTTATGCATACTCATTGCTTTTACATTTTTTATTACCTCTTTCATCATTTTTTTGTCTGGAAGGCCATGAATCTTCTTAAGATACGGATGTGTTTTATCCACCTCATAAGATACCCACAAATTAATAATCAAAGAACCTATCATCTGCATTAATAAGTACACAATAAAATTTTTTGATAGTATCAGTACCACAATCTGCACAAAGGTCCGAACTATATTTACAATCTGCTCAATTATCAGACGTATATAAATCTTTTGTTCCGCCTGAAAAACCGAATTTTTGTAAGAAAGCAAGTAAGAACAAACAACATCCAAAAGATACAGCACATATATCAGACGTAAATGCTCGATTCCTGATTCTCCCTCTATAAAAAAATCTAAAAACGGGCAAATCATCATACCTGCTATAAATACTATCAAAGCAATAATTCGATAGGCATTCCTATATAAATTCATAAACTTTCCGATAGAAATCTCATCATTCTCCGCCACAGGCTTGTACAAAAAAAATGTCATTGTAGTACCAATGCCCAGTTCCGACAAAGACAGAATAGTCAATATGTTTGTAAAAAGCCCGTTTACTCCAAGGTAATTTGCGGACAGAAATCTGGTGAAAATAATTCTGGTAATAAAAGATAAAACACTTCCTGTTAACTGTCCTCCAAATCCTGCGATTAAATTTACGACCATCTTTTTTGTTCGCATTATTCACCTTCTTTTGCTTCTTCGATAACATTTATATTTCCTGTAATAACTTGATTTTTTTTTATTTTCAGTCTATACTATGCCTAAAATAGAAACAGAAAGGAGCTTTTTCCATGAGGATTATTCGTATAGCTATGCTCTGCGCTGTGGTATTTTTATTGGCCGCATCTCCAGTTTTCGCAGCTGATGAATCTAACGATTCCCTGATGAATCTGACAATTTCCATCGTCTGGGAAGATCAGGATAATTCGTTTTCCACAAGGCCAAATGAAGTACCGCTAGTGCTTACAAAAAATGGTATCAACTTTCAAGAAATTACTCTGTCTGCTTCTGACAATTGGACTATAGAAATAGAAAATCTCCCTTCCTTTTCTTCTGCATCCACCACTTTGGATGCTGTTTCCAACGATGCTGCCGCAAAGTGGATTATTGAATCTTCTAGCGATACAGGGGAACATTGGATTCAATATACAACAGATTCCGACTGGAGTACATCTACCTATTCAGCTGATTTCCTTCTCGATTCATCCACAGAAAACATGCTTCAGGTCGTTAACAGTTCTGAGACATCTTATCTCGTTTTCTATAAGGATGAAAATGGAGAATTGCTTACTGATCAGAATGGTACTATTATTCAGCAATGTTCTCCGGGAGAAACGTATTTTTCTGTCCCCAGCAGTGCTTATTCTATACTTGTATCTCACCTGAATTCTGACAACCATTTCGCAGTACAGATACTGGATCCCCAAAATCAGACGGCCGTTACTTATTCTGTTGCTCCACTGGATCCTTTGCCCTGCTACAAGCCCTCTATCAACAATACAACTGTCACCTTTACCTTAACAAGCCTTTCCGCAAATATAAATCTAAAAAATACAGACCTGCTTTCTTCAGAAGATGTCATAGAAACAACCATTTCTTCTTCTGATGGTTTTACAGACAGTACAATACTTTCTTCATCCAACGGATGGACTGCTGATATAACCGCTTTGCGCACAAGTCCTCTGATTGATTTTTCCATTGACAGCCCAGCAAATGCAGAAAAAATTTCTGGCGCTGCCTCTTTAAAGGGGCATTCTTTTTCTATATTAGGCGACAGTTTTTCTGAAATTTCAGAAAAACTATCTGAAGATGATCCAGAAGGTTATGCCGGTGACTGCAAATGGTGGAATCAGATTGCCTCGTCTCTAGACATGACACTTCTGTCTAACCAGGCCGTCGGCGGTTCCGGTGTAAATATAAACACTTCGGCTTTCGACCGCATTTCACTATTAAAGAAAGGGGCGCAGGCTCCTGATGATATCCTGATTCTCATTGGAATCAACGACTTAATTAACGGCGCATCCACAGAAGAACTGTCTTCCGATTATCAGGACATGCTAAACAAACTTCAAACAACTTATCCATTATCCAACTTAATCCTTTTTACTTATCCTCAGGTATATGGATATTTTTCTTCCGCTATTCGGGAATGTAACGAAGTCATACGGCAATCTGCTGCTGTAAACGGTCTTTTAGTCATTGACCTAGAAAACTGGTCTGTATCGGAGGAAGAAATCGAATCTTATTTAAGAACAGATGACGATTTGCATCCCAACCGTGAAGGACAGCTTCTTATGGGTGAATTGGCTGTACAGGAATTAGAAGAGGTATCTGTTTCAGCATATTCTCTTTCTACTGATATTTCAGATGAATATTCATATGTCCTTACTTATAAAGAAGGAGGCTACCAGATAGAACTGTCCAATAATGCTTCTAAACCTGCATTCCATTACACTATTATAGTAATTGCTGCCATTGGTTTCGTGGTACTTTTCTTCCTCACTGCACTCATCATCCTGTTACTAAAAAGGCAGAAAAAATTTCTTTAATCATTCATTTGTTTTTCTCAACAGATGTGCCGGATTGCCTACGTAAACACAATTATCCGGCACATCTGTTGTCACCACCGATCCTGCGCCGATAATAACATTGTTTCCAATATATACCTTTCCAATCACTGTAGCATTACTGGCAATATACACATTATCTCCAATCACTGGATAGTATTCGCCGTTTCTTCCGATAACGACCCCCGGTCCTATACGCAAATTACTCCCTGCTTTTTCAGGAGAAACAACAGAAAAATTATGAGATATCATCAATCCCCCTCTGATCTTCCCTCCTATTTCTACCGTTTTCAAAGATGGCAAAAAAATTTCCGACAACTTTTGCAGAGCTCCTTTTCCAATGCGGTAATAAAACACATTGCGAAAAGGTTTTTCATAAATTAAAAGCGTATTAAGACACACCAAGAAGCTGTTAGATGACCATTCTGAATGCCATTGCATGTAATGGTCAACATCCTCTCTAATAAGTTTTTTCATCTCTTCTTTCCCAAATTTATATATCAAATCCGGTAAAATACAAAGCCAGCTTCTTAACCAAAGTTTCAATTTCTCTTGTTTCATTTGTCTATCCTTTTTCTATTACTATAAAAATTTTCAACGAGAAAAAAAACACCTGGTGCTCTGTAAAATAGTTCTGTCCGGACTTTGGAACGAAATGGCATTTGTCCCCCTCTTTTCAAAATAGCTGCCGTTTCTTTTGAACAGCCAATCATTTCCTTCACACGCGTTTGTTTTCTATCTTCTTTAGAAAGACCTTTATAAACAGTTGTAAGTCTTGCAAACAAAAGCTTTTCTACTCCAGGAAGCAACTCCATTCTGTTTTCTCTATAAAATTCTTTAAAGATTCCATATACTGCTTCCACTCCATCCAGCGACTGCACATTATATTTATGCATGATACTGGTATTCCTGGAAACATAATAATAAAGTTTTCTGGAAATACTGCACACTCTCCGGCATTGTTTAAAAAGCTTCAAAGTAACAAATACATCCTCATTCAATTTTCCTTGTGGAAAACGAATTTCTTTAAACAATGTACTGTCAAAAAGTTTTCCAAACATGATGGTGTACCAAATGTTTTCATCTCCCGCAAATTTACGGACTACATCTTCATAAGTAAAAATTCCGCCTTCAAAATTCCCAAACGATTCGCCTGTGCCCTCCCCGTTTTCGTAAACCCGAAAAAAGTCGCATACCGCAATTTGTGCGTCATTCTTTTTCACACCCTCATACAAATACTGCAGCATTTCTTGTGAAACCCAATCATCAGAATCTACAAAAGTTATCCATTTTCCTCTTGCAGCCTCTATCCCTATATTTCTCGCAGCAGAAAGCCCTCCATTCTTTTTGCAGTGAAGAACTCTAATTCTCTGATCTATGTTTGCATACCTGTCACATATTTCCGGGCAACTATCCGGAGATGCATCATCTACTAAAATTAATTCAAAATTTTTATAAGTTTGAGCTAAAATACTGAGGATACATTTTTCGAGATATTTCTCTACATTAAACACCGGCACAATCACACTGATTACTATGCTCATTATTTTAACCTTCCGTATTTCTCCTTTTACAAATTTTTTTCTATATATTTTGTAATAACCTCTTCCAGATATTTTCCTCTTTCATTCTGTGCTATATTTCTAAACTTATATTTTCTGCATTTTTCGATACATTCCTCAAGATCCACTGTATCTTCACACATCAGCACCATTTTATTGCTGGCAAAATTATGTGCGATCTGTCTTTGATGGTCATCCACATGCTCTCCATATTTTTTTAATCTGGGAAATACTAAAATCGGCTTTTCAAATTTTTTTCCGGCCAATATCGTTCCAATCCCTCCATGTGTAATTAAAAGACTGCATCGCTTTATTTGGTCATCAAAGCTCATCACATCTAAAAAATCCACGCTTCTGCAATGTTTCAAATGGTAGTCAGAATATCCCTTCTGAATAAATACTTCCTCCTGGATTTTTCCTTTCGCCACAAGTTTGTCAATCGCCCTTAAAAGTCTGTTTAAAGGGAATTTTTGTGTACCGCAAACTACAAAAATCATATTTCTTGCTCCCCGTTTATTCCATATCGTCCAAATATTCCTGATGCATAAATTGTTTTAGGGTATTTTTTTTGAAGATTATCCCATTGCACAATGAAACAGTCCGCTATTGGATATATTAGTTTCCCTGTTAATGATAATTCTTCAATTCTTGCAATTGTTTCTACAAAAACAATCTTCTTTCCCATTATTTTCCCCAAATATAATATTGGTACCGCCACAAGAGCGCCTGTGGAAATCAGTACATCGGGCTTCTCTTTTTTTAAAATCCTCAATGATAACACTGTAAGTTTCAAAAAATGTATCAGAAAGAATTTTTCCTTTCTATTAATTTTATTAACAAAATATGCATTTTTAATATATCCGGCATCGTCAAATCCGCCGCGTTCTGTAAGATAAAAGTAATTGTATTTTTTTTCCAATCCTCTAATCCATCGAAGTTCTTCCAAATGGCCCCCTCCGCTGGCGATCAATCCCACTTTTATTTTTCTTTTCATAGATTTCCTCCAACTGTACTGCAATACTGCGAATATCATAGCCTTGTTCTTTTAATCTTTCCGTATAATTCCGTCTCGTCTGCCCTAATAGTGCGATCGCCGCATTTGCCCATTCACTTGCAGATCTGTCTAAACTCATATAATGGACCAAGTCAGTCAAATGCAATTCCCTGGATACGCTATCTGATACCAGCATAGGCAATCCAGCCGCCTGAGCCTCTATACCAGTAACAGGAAGACCTTCATATAATGATGGCATCAAATATGCATCCATTGTCCATAGCATCTGTGGTATTTCTGTTGTAGTGCCATAGAAAATAACAGACTTATCAATAGAAAGCTGCTTTGCTTCTTCTCTTAAAGATTCTTCGAGCTGTCCCGTTCCTATTAACAATAATTTAGCATTATCTTTTCTTTTCAGTATTTCTGAAAAGATTTTTAATAAAAAAGAATGATTTTTTTGCAGATGGAATCTTCCAATATTTCCAAATACAATATTCTCCGCAAAACCGAGCTCTTTTCTTTTTTTCTCTCGCTCGGAAGCGTTAAAAGAAAATCTTTCCACATCAATTCCATTATGCAGTAAAACATATGCTTTCTTTTTGTAAATCCATGACGGAAACATATATTTTGCCGCTGCATCAGAACATGCAATATAATCTGACACTAAGACTGGCACTAGCACACGACAGATAGGAATAAAAATATCCCGCCGGAAACGCTTATCGCCCTTGGAATTATGAGAATGGAAAACGACTCGCTTTGCTCCTCCCAGCCGTGCCGCAAAAGCGATTAAAATGTCATACGGCGTTGAAGCATTTACATGAATAATTGAATATCTATATTTTCTGACCGCCTGATACACTCCATAATATTTTTTTATACTTCGAATAAACGGATTAGGAATATTATCTACATCTATGATTACTGGTCTTCCTTTTAGCTGTGTTATTTTATCATGGGCGTATGTCTCCCCTTTTGAGAAAGCCAAATAATCAAAATTAACTTTTTTTCTGTCCATAAACTCACAGATATTGAATATCATTGAGGTGATTCCATCATGTGTCAGATAGACGAACTGAAGCACTCTTTGCTCTTTTTTTCCCACTGAAGCATCCCTCCCCCTTCGTATATCTAAGTTTAAGCCCTCATTCTCCTCAAGATTTGTTTGCATCTTCTTGCTGCCCGGAATGCCCAGCTTACGGGCTGGCAAATATATATCCTTTTGATTTTTAAAATCCGCTCAACATCTTTCACATATTTTTTGCAGTTCTCTCTTTCTTTTATATACTTCAAACTATTCAGATCAAGTGTGCGATATGCGTTTTCAAAACGATCCGCTATTATTTTACGTTCTCTTTTATTCTGGTATAACGGAAGTGTCAAGAGTACAACACGGTAATGATATAATTCATTATATGTTTGCCGTATAAACCACTCTTTTCCCATTTCGTTTTTCCTCAGATATTCTCTTATCTCGGCAAATGCTTTCAATTTATCTAAGACTGTTTTATTATACCGGTGACTGCTACTCCCATCATATATACGGTACAATTCAATACAATCACTTATAGAAACAATTACATTACTCTTTATTGCACATTTTGCACAAAAACAAGTATCCTCTGCAATCTTATAGGGGGGAAAGACAATATGATTTTTTTTCAGAAATTCTGTCCGAAACACCTTATTTCCAGGAGACTCATACCAGCTAAACACCTCAATCCGGTCTTCTTTCCACAGCTTTTCAGGTACAAAGAGTTCTGTAGGTAATATATGATTCCCTTCATGGTAATAGGCACAATTCCCGACACAGTAATCCGCTCCTGTTTCTTCCAGTTTTTGGACAATTTTTTCAGCAGTTCCCTCTGGCATTAAGTCATCTGAGTCAAAGAACCAAACATACTTGCTTTTTACCTCTTGAAGTCCACAGTTTCTTGCTTCTGAAACGCCTCCGTTTTTCTTATTAATTAGATCAATCTTTTTTTCCTTCTTTTTCCAATCTATGATCATTTGCTCCGAACCATCTGTAGAGCCATCATTCACTATTATTATACGGCTGATGATATCTCCTTGTTTCAAGATCGACTGCAATGTTTCATCCAAATACTTTTCGCCATTATAAACTGGCATTACAACTGTTATCATATCTACCTCTGACTGTTTCTCGTTTAAAATCGGTATACTGGTTCTTCATAATCAACCATTATATTTACAATAACTCTCCCAAAGTTTTTCTTTCTTTTCTCTGAAAATGTTATCCAGCTTTTTCAATTCAGGAGATAGGCTATTATTCTCGATGCAGCGCCTCTCCCGCTCCATACAATAGGCCGCAGCACAGAAGAAAGCCTCCTTTATCTCCTGTGACTGTCTGCGTATTCTAATCCAAGAAACCTCTGTAAAATGTTTCAATAACTCCTCGTATATGACTGAGTCACATTTCAAACCGCTTTCATGCCGCTTTTGCAAAATTGCCTGCATAACCCATAACGTATCAAGACATCTTACAGTCTTTTCATGACATGCAGTGATACTTCCAGGATTTCTCCTATATACCAGTCCTAACGCCGGCAGGACTATCATTTTTTTTGCTCTGGGAAATATTTCCATATGAATAATCGTATCCTCATACCACAGGCCCTCAGGAAAACATACATTATCAAATAATTCCCATTTATATATTTTTCCCCAGGCAAATCCATAAATCCTCATCATATCTCGAGTTTCTGTCCACACTGTCTCTTTTTCTACTGCCGGATATTTGTAAAAAGCTCCCCCTTCCAGTTTCTCAAATCCGCATACCGCAATATCTGCGGAATAATCTAATATTCCATGCATCATTTGTTCCAAAATACCCGGGACCAAATAATCATCTGAATCCACAAACATAATATATCTTCCCTTAGACTCGCGCAAACCTATATTCCTTGCGGCAGAGGGATCCGGCCGCTCTGACCGCAGAATCTTTACTTTGCTGTTTGTAGCGTATTTGCCTAGGGCATCCATGGTTTTATCTGATGAGGCATTTTCTATAATAATCACCTCATAATTATACTCTACTTTTTGATCGAGAATAGAATCTACGCACTGATTCACATACTTTTCTACATTATGAGCGGGAATAATAATAGAAAGATCCAGCATACGTTCTTTTTTCATTATCATCGGAACATTTGCATTTTTCGGACATGGATGGACACTATTTAAGAACTTAATTGCTTCCTTAGAGTCTTTTTCAAGTCTGCAATTCCTATAACGAAGGCTGTAAAGTCTGCAAACTTTATTATATATTTTTTTTATGTGTTGTGCCTGAGGTGTCTCCCGTAAAACAGTTTTCAATTTGTTCATCTAATATTTCTTCCCTTCTTTTCCCTACTCCTTCCGGCCAAACATAAGAAATGATAGTTTCCCGCATTTATGAATAAACTTTGCTGCAAATAGTGGTATCCAAATTCCTGCCATCGTGCAGACTATAAGAATTATGATCCCGTTGATCCTGAGTTTCCACATCACTGCTGCTAATCCCGGCACAAGCAGCGGCATATGAAGTAAATAAATCTCCATGGAGTTTTTTCCTAATTTTTCCAGCTTTTTCCCCAGCGCTGATTTTTCTTCTCTGATAGAAATTTTGAAAATCAATTGTGAGCCAGTTATCCCTCCCGCACAAATAATAATGGAACAAAGAAATCGTTCGGCTATACGAAAGCCGCCTGTAAAATCAGCAGGATGGGCAAACACAAAAATGTACAAAAACTCAAGCACAACGAAACAGATCAAATTCGTGCAAAATGATAAATTCTTTTTACTCTGCCATATTCTGCCAGCCTGAAAAAAGAATAAATACCTGACGATGTACAAACAGATCAGAGGAAGTCCTGCTATCGCAGAAAAAACACAATGCAAAGCTGCTGATACATACATCGCATGGAAAGAGTAGCCTTCAGGGATAAATAGGGCAATCACAGATACAGCAAACATCGTATACAAAAACCATAAATGATGAAGCATATGGTTTTCTGTTGTCATAATTTCAAAAATACACTGCACTGGATCCCGGTCTGATAAAAATCCTAAAACCCCGTATCCCAAAAGGCTATAAAAAAAATATGGAATTAAAAGCTGTTTTGCTTTCTTGTAAATAAAAGCTGCTTTTTGTTTCTTTCCTTTATATATCTGATTTGTTAACGACACTAAATATCCTGAAAGATAAAAGAAAAATGCCATGTGAAAAAAATATATTCCATCATAAAATATCTGAAAAACTCTCTGTTCACTTCGTAATGGAGTAACAATAGAATGACCTAACACAACAAGAAAAATCCCTATCCCACGTGCTATGTCCAGATATTTTAACCGTACATTCTGCATTTTCCACAACACCTCGTCAGTATTCTATCAAAGTCCTATACCGGTTGTTATTTCCAGATTGCCAATAGAATGGTCCGCTGCCGATACTTTTTGTGTCTTCTTTTCAAAATCATCTACGCTGGTATAAAGTACGATCAATGCAAATACAAAATTTGTCTGATAGTAATAATAGGTATTATCTGTCATATAAGTAATGAACAAATACGCAATACCTGCAATCAGCATTATCCCCGTTTTAGGAGTGTTTTTTAACATAAGTCTAAGCCTTACAAGAACAAATGAGCAAAGCCATATAGCAAACCCAGGAACCCCAATATCAATCAGAATACGCAAAAAGTCATTATGCAGCTCCCCGGCTATAAACCCGCTTTCACTCCACGCAGCCAAAACTGAATCTGACAGGTTAGCAAGAAGTCTCGACACATATCCTAAACCGTTCCCTATATATGTAGGACCAAAATCATAAAACTGTTCAATGTACTGGTACAGATCCGTTCTTCCAAGTGAATCAATATTTGCTTCACTAAGGAGTGTTTCCAACAGCCTTGTCCGGACAATAACCAGATAAACAACCGCTAAAACACATAACAAAACCGCACAGCCGTACAAAAATGTTTTTGTATATTCTTTTTTTATCAACTTAGCCAAAAGTAAAATCACCCATGCCAGCAGTACGCCGACTACAGCAATACGCTTAAACCCCAGCAGAGCCAAAATCAGATTAATGGACATCACTATCCATTTGTGAGAAATTTTATTAAAATAGGCAAAAATAAATATTAGGAAACAAAACACAGCAAAGTTACCGTCATGCAGTTCCAATTTTGCAATGGTATCTCCCGTCTGACTTCCAAAACTTGTCAAAAGAGTCACAAAATCCGACCAAAGATTCCCTATTCCGTCATAAACTATAACCATCACTGTACGGAACAAATTTACCCCCATCAGCATTGCCCAAAAATACCAGATTGCGTTTTTCCCCAAAAGATAAAAGGAAGCGCCCGCCGCTGCAAAAGCAATAAGCTGATAAAAAACATAAAAGAACCCCCGTGTAATGCTTGTAAATCCTGAAAATTTTATTGCCCATACAAAAAAGGAATACAAAACGGTTAAAAGATACGGCAGGCATAATATATATACCTGCTGTATCATAAATATTCCTCTATCCAGTTGCGGCCTTACCAAAAAGCTCAGTATTGCCAACCCAATCAACAGAAGCCCGATCAAATATGCATAAACAATTCCAAAGCCTCCGAGAAAAAAACCGTCCTGATTCAAATAGAGCATAAAAAAGGTCAGGATCATATATATAATTGCTAGAAATCTTTTCTTTTTTCCCCTGAAATCATTCATTAACATCTTCCTTTTTACGGGCAGATCCATATACTTCTTTTCCAATGGACGCAAATGCTTTGCTGCTCAGTTTCCGGATGTCAAATATCTTATCCTCCCCTGCAATTGCTGTTCCAATCTGATATAATATTTCAGATTTCAGTTCTTTATTCTTTTCTATAAGCGCCATCTCAAAGAAAGTCTGTTTCTGCTTGAGTTCATCCTTGTCTCTGCATCTCCCCATAATCATGAAACATCCGCTTCCATTATGAGCTACAAAATCATCTTTGTCTTCTCCTGCTTCAAAAATCTCCTGGACAAGATTTGCGACATACTTCAAAATCTTATTTCCCTCTTCTCTTCCATATTGCTCATTTAGCTTTCCGAGATTGGCAATTCTGATTACACAACAGTAAAAATCAACAGGGAGTATATTTTTTTCTCTTTTCGAAATGTAAGAATCACATTTCGCTCTATTCGGAACTCCAAGCATACGGTCGATATATAAATAATAATCTATGATATCTCCTGTTCTGCCAAATACGACAGCGACTACAGAAGCAGCCAGCAGAAGGCCAACAAACGCAACCAAGGTATAAAGGAGTAAATTAATATTTTCTTCTACGCCAACACTGCTTAAAATGCTGATGTTTTGAGCTCCCAGGTAGCTGTTGAATTCCTCGTTTGTTACTGCTACAACATCATATAATTCATTTAAATCATTTACCAGTTCCTCAATTCTCCCCTGTATATAGCTTTGAGTTTCGTCGTCAGAAGAAACACTTCCAGAGAAAACTTTCTCAATATAGCTGCAATAAGCCATATCGATTATTGCATGTTCATAGGACGTACGGTCATCTACATAATCATACAAAAGCTGATCGTATTCCACTGTGCGGTCTACCTCCGGCGTCTCCTCGGAATCTGCCGCAGCCGCATCTGTGGTTTCAGCATTTTCTGTTGATGTCTGTTCATTGTAAGTATCATAAACTTCATCTAATATATACTCATATGTAATATTCGTATTATTAGATTCGCTCATCATGTTTACATAAGATTCGACAATATTCCAAATTTCATCAGATTCATCATCATACTTTATGTTTTCAATCTCATACTCACTAATTCGGTTACTATATTTACTGAGAAGTACGTCTTGATCCTTTGTAATTTTTTTGTCCAATATTTCCGCAAAAATATCAGAAAGCACATTTTCGCGAATCAGTTCGAAACGGTAATAGAGATCATAGAAAGAATACCCTGTCTTTACAGAGCGGAATGTTTCATCTGATGCAGCCCTGCCGGAGAGTTCTTCCATGGTCTCCTTCGTTACATCATCAATTTTTTCCATCATCTCAATATAGTCATAATTTTTTGTATAAATTTCTGACAGATCATTACCTGATTCAGACTGGCTCACATGATTTTCGCTATAATATAATGTATACTGTTCAACTAAGGTATTCAGGAAATTCCTTGCAAACTCTTCACCCTCATAATTGGTTGCAGTAAAAGTAATGATATAATCTGTTGGAATCTGTGTGTATTCTTCGCCCTCCTCATTTAACGATTCTTCTATAAGTTCGCTTTGCTTTGTAGTGATACCCTCAACTTTAATCCTAGAGCGGATATCACTTACATAATAATCTGTATAAGACAGACCAAGCTCCTCAAAAGTCATATCAACCACTTTAGCGGAATTAATTTCGTCTACATCTATTTCCGTTAAATCCGGCGCAAGACCTTCAGCCGCATCTTCATTTGTATAACTGATTACCGTTGTAGCAGTATAAGATTGTTGGGTACGCATCAAACTATAAAATATTCCCGTACCCACAACAGCAACCAACACTATAATTATTGCAAATCTTTTCAGATAGCGTTTAATTTGAAACTTTTTCATTTCAATTTTTCCTTTCGCCTTCTGTAAAATTATCGTTTACTGCTTCTACTCCGAATCCTGCTTTTTTCCATCCAAACATCTGAACATTGCCAACATATCCGCCAGAAATACAACAATAACTGTACAAACTATCATTTGTTTTAAGTTTAGTCTCTCAAAAATCCCAGTCTTAAAGGTATTTATAACGAGATATCCGCTTTCCTTTTCGGCCAAATATTCTGAAATAAGTTCATCACACTGTTTAGCATAAGAAGCAATCTCGTCTTTTATTTGAGTACACATCTCTTCCGCTTTTGCAAATACTGCCTCTGTAGGTGATTCATTTTCCAACTGCTCTATAGCATATTCATTCGTGTTAATCTCCTGCATAGTATTGGTTGCCGACTGCAAAGAATCCTCTGCCGTTTCTGACAGATAATCCACACCAATCCTGGTTCTGGACATATAAAATTCCTCTTCGTCATCCTCTGTTGGAACTAACACAACCCTGGCCATTTCTCTGTGGTAAATATCTACTGCATCAAGATTCGTCTCGTATACCGCCCAATCCTTTTGGTAATCAATCTCAGACATCTTATTCTCATAATCGAGCTTATTAATATACTGGTCACTATCCTTCGAAACACCATTGTCAAGTAAATACGCTTCAAATCTCTCTAACCCAATTTCAATAAAGTGATTGATCTTGTCATGTAGAGAATAAAAAGTTTCTCCCGTTGTGGGTGACTGATAACTTCCGTTTTCTGACTGATATTCAATCATATACCTTTGAAGCTCTGTACTTTTTGTCTCAAAATAATTTAAGGCATCTAAATAATCCAGTGTATCTACTTCCCCTAATTCTTCCTCACTGATTTCCAAAAGAGGATATTTATCCAAATAAGTATTTGTAAAATAGTCACTATACGCCCCGGCCACAACATCTGCTACCGTCTGTGCATCTATCTTGGAATCCGCTTTTGAAGCATCGTATTTAATTCGGTATCCTGTCTGTATAGAATAATTGCTGCTAATGTCCGTCGTATCGTCATCCGGCAGCGTAATCACGGCAGTACTATTATCTACTGGCTCCAGCTCCAAACATCTTCTCAAACTATCCACTGTGAACCCTTCCAGATTTCCTTCCCTGATTGCCAGCTCCAATACCTCATCACTTATAATTTCAGACGGGTTGTAACGTGTCTCATTAGGATTTAAACCATTTGATGCACCGTCATAGTTCAAATAAATCTCGGCCGAAGAACCGGCAGGCAAAGTTAGCAATCTCACTGCCACATAAAAGAAAAGATAAAAGCAAGCCAAAAGAATAATAAATATTTTGTTGCACAGGAAATAATTCCAGGAAAGATGCAGCACTTCCTGAAGTCCGCGTTTTTGTTTTTTAAAACAGTATAAAACAGCAACTCCTAAAATGCAGGGTATCAATAATATAAGCACTAATGTCATTCACTCTTGCCCCCTTTAGTATCGTCTGATATCAACCACTACTAACTCCGGTTGGTTATTGATTCTTGGAATTATACCTGAATCGCCCAATCCACGGCTGACAATAAGCGTTCCACTTTCTTCCAGATTAAACATGCCGTTACAATATTCAGGGAACCAATCAAGCGGTATCGCCAGTAATCCCCCAACTCCCGGAAGCTGAATCTGCCCGCCGTGGAAATGTCCAGCTAAAGCCAAATCAAAGTCCGTATCTGCCAGATATTCATAGAACAAAGAAGGATAATGCGCGAGCAGCAGTTTGAAATTTTCTGATTTTTCAAATTCTTTAACAAATTCTTGTGAATATTCTTCAAAATCTTCCGGTGCTGTCCCTACTCCGCCGATCTGAAACTGATTTCCATTTACATTCACTTCCACAGAATCATTATAAAATACTGTAACTCCTAACTCTTTCAGCTCTGTATCCAACGGAATATTATAATTATAGATCATGTCGCCCTCATGATTTCCCATACTATAATACACCGGAGCAATCTCTAACAACTGGCTACACAAATCCCTCACTACAGAAGTATCCGGATTATCGTTTACTACCATGTCTCCTGCCATCGCAATAATATCCGGTTCAAGCGCGCCGATTTTCTCTACAAGCTGAGAGTTGTCTTCTCCGTATTCATGATTATGAAGATCTGTCAGCAAAACCACTCTTACATCGTTTGAAATTTTGGGTGATGAGACACGATAAAAAGTCGTTTCGAAATTCTTGTTCACAATTAAGTTTGAACCAATGACGGCACCCACTACTGCAACCAGCAAACAGACGGCAATCACAATATTCCTGCCTCTGTGTCTTGGCAGATCACGAAAAATGTTTTTAGTTTGCTGTGATTTTGAAAAAGCATCCCCTTCCGGCTTACCAGCTTCTGTAAAATCATAGCGTCCTGCGCCTTTCGCTTCGCTTGAAACAATCTCTTTATATATTTTAGTCAGTTTTTCAATATGCCTGTCTAAACTATATTCTTCTTTTATTGTCCGCATTGCTTTTTCGCCATAGCTTTTGCATAATTCCGGATTGTTCGCCAACGTGCGTATCGCATCTTCAAGCTGCTTAATATCCCCTGCCTCTATCAGTATGCCATTTTCTCCAGACTTAATCACCTCCGGTATACCGTCAATGTCCGAGGCTATATTAGGTATCCCCATTTCCATAGTTTCTAAAATACTCATGGGAAGCCCTTCATTATAAGAAGGCAGAACATGAATCAAAGTCTTACTAAGCAACTCCAGCTTCTTTTCGCCGCTTATCCACCCAATGTAAGCGACCCTATTTCCAAGTCCATCGTCCTCGACAATGTTCCGTACTTTTTCTATCTCGCCGTCTCCGCAAAAACAAAACTTTATTGCCGGATCCAATTCTTTATCCAAGTTCTTTAGCGCCTTCAATAAATCAAAGGTTCCTTTTCTGTCCCCTAATCTTCCCATAGTAGTAATATATTTTCTGTCTGCTTCAGCAAAACGGGGCAGTCTTCTCACTGCATTATGTAAAACAGTAATTTGGGCTTCCGGCACAAGCTTCTTCAAATTTCTATAGAAACTTTTGTTCAGCACGAGATTCATTTCGACTGTTTTGAGTACGCTTTTCAGTTCTTTTTTGTCTTTTTCATTCATGGCATATATAGATTCAAAAAAATCCGCTCCATGATGATGGATAATAACTGGCACCCCATATTTATGGCACAGCTTTGCAATTTTTATCTTACGGTATACACTTCCCCTTTCCGACATATGCAGATGGGCAACATCGGCTTCACCGGACTTTAAAATCTTTTCGATCTCCTTTAAAGCCTTATGGTAAATTTTCAGCTTTTGTACATTAGACCCGTCCATATGTGTAGCAACATAATGTATTTTCACATTCTCCCATACACCTGGATCTAAATAATTTTGAACAACCGCTGCAATGCCGCCTTTTGTATTTAATACATCCGAACCGCACATCAGAACCCTGATTCTATCACACTTCATTCCGCTTTTTCACCCCTTATTTTCGTCATGATTCCTCCATATGTTCTGGTATAGAACAAATTAGAGTTCTTTTCTGAGAAATAAAAAACGGCCGCAATTTCCCTTTTAAAGAATAAATTGCAGCCGAACCACCTTGCGTTTATCTTTCAAATCACTCGCTTAAGGCTTCTAACTTTGCGTCCCTATATTTCTATAGGTTTGCCCCTGTTAACTGTATGTATCTGTATATTTCCGACAAAGCTTACAACAGCTCATCCGCATTAACACATAAATATTTTTATGCGTTATATGATAATATTACAATATCCGCCTTTTTCTGTCTTCTTTGCCGTGTACAGAGCGTCATCCGCGCATTTATACAGTTTTTCATAGCTCCATCCTGGTTCTGATGTGACGGCAAAACCTATGCTGCACTTTGCCTGCACCTTATGTCCGTCCCAAAGAATATCTGTCACACTGTGTATAACCTTTTCTGCATATTCATATATATGTGCAGTACTATCTGAAGTTTCCAGCAAAACAATAAATTCATCTCCTCCAAGCCGTCCTACTTTAGCATCTTTTGGCGCATATCTCAAAAGCAGGTCCGCTACTTGCTTCAGCACATAATCCCCGCATGGATGCCCATAGGTGTCATTGATATTTTTAAAGTCGTCCATGTCAAGAATCATCATAGCCAGCTTCTGGCCTTTTGCAGAAAGATTTTTTAACCAGTTTTTCCCGTAATGATCTATGGATACCTTATTCAGAAGACCGGTAAAGGAGTCCAGCGCCGCGTTTTTTTCCAGATCGAGCAATCTTTCCTTCTCCTCCGTAATATCGTTCATAAATCCTACCGCGTGCATACCGCCTTTATCATTCATTTCCTGGCGTACCACCTGCACCTTAAACCAGTGAGGCTTACGACCTTTGGCCGGAAGATACAGCTCGAAGTTCTGATAGTTGATCCCCTTCTTTATATCTTCTATACATCTTTCGATTTTTTCCTTCTGATCCTCATCTATCAAATTTGAATTTTTAATATAAGAATGAAAATGAAAAATTTCGTAGTGTCCGTCAAAACATTCTTTCCAATTTTTTGAGAAAACGATTCTGTCATTTTCTGAATCCCATTGAAAAGTAATAAATCCTGCATTCTGGCTGATCAGCTCATACTGTTTCTGCGTAAGCCAGAGCCGTCTCTCATTTAATTTTTGTCCGATTTCCTGGATCTGCTGGCTCTGATCCAGCTCTATGCATGAATGGCGGAACCTGATAATACAGATCACGCTTGCCATCAGTACTGTAAGAGTATAGTTGAATCCCTCTCCGGAAAACAAATAAATAGGAGGTGCCAGCATAAAAACAAAATAGTTGATCCAAATATTGACCAGCCCGTATACTGGTTCCATGGAAACTAACGCAGAAAAGGCAATGAGCATGGTAGCTGCCATATTGGAATATATTTCATCAGATCCCCATATATCATACACGTTCAGACATGTATTCCACAAAAGCACAATACTTGCATATATAAGACAGACTCTGTTCATCAAAATATGTCTGCCATTTTCTCTCCTGCCGATAATGAGATATGCGATCGAACAGATCAAAAGGAAAATATAAAATCCAAAATATATCCGGTTATTCACCGTACCCAGACCGCTGTCAGAAAGAAACAGAACACGCAGCACATTAAAGGTTTCTACAATAATACAAAACAGAGACGCAACAGTACACAGCATCCGGTTATTCCGGAGAGCTTCATCTATGTATTTCCGTCTGTTTTCCCCAGAAATTTTACATAAGCTCATAGCAGCCTCCAATTACGGCATAATTATTTTTATGCTTTATATGTTTTATTTTATCACATTTTTCCGCATTTTACAATTTTGAAGGCCTAATCTTCAACCAATATTCACAGTTTTTTCGATGAAAAATCATAAAAAATAAGTCCTCTAATAAAAAACAGACATAAACGGTTTTAGATTCCGTTTATGCCCTGAACATCTCTTTCCGATTTTTTATATTTTTATGTCGTCTTTGATTCTTCTTCGAATATAATCCTCCATTTTGTTTTTGGGAACATCCAAAAGCATCGAAAATTCTGTGTACAGATTCTCCTCCGCTGTCCTGAGATACTTTTCATCTGTCGCCGTGATCTTCTTTCCTCTGGAAAGCCTGTCTCTTTTCCTGAAGCGTATAGTCTTTATCATTTTCATAAGCTCCCGGCACTGGCAGCTCCGGATGCATTCCTTATAGGCCTCTTCCCGGAGTTTTTCATTTTCAATACTAAGAACCTCCATATCAGGAATTTCATCAATCAGTTCCTCCGCCTCCTCTTTTGTCAGAAGCCTGCGCATAACCATTTTTTTATTGTCTACCGGGGTAAAGATCGTGCCCTCCGTTTCACCGTCAGGACGAAGGATATAATACAGACGGTCTTTCGGGATTCCCTCCATGTCCATGGTGGTGACTCCCATCACCTGACAAATTCCATTCTTCCCATACACAATATACTCTCCAGTTTCAAACATATTTTCACACCCTTTCTTTTTCCCATACACTCTGCTCTGATATCCCCTAAAAAACACTTCTGTTATCCAGACAAGACATTTCAAAAACAGCATTAAAAATTTCCAGAAAATATCAGTTCACATAATACCGTATGATTTTAATTGAAAACTCCTTGCCGGAGGATAATCCGGAACAAGGAGTCTTTCTCTTAACTATATTTTACCATTTTTTCTAATTTTTATCAAACGTAAACTTCTTATTCTTATTTTTTTGTGAAAACTTATGATATACTGCCGCTTATATATTGTGCAATTTGTCCTTTCCGGACTTTTTACGATATCTGACACACTCTGTCAGAAGATATTCAATCTGTCCATTGATAGAACGGAAATCATCCTCCGCCCACTGAGCCAGTTCCGCATAAAGAGAGGCGGAAACTCTCAGGGGGATCTGTTTTTTCGCTTTTTCTTTTGTCTTGGGATCCGCCATTGCTCTGCCTCCTTTTATGTATTCTGATCTTTATCCTGCATGGGCCGCGGGCAGATTTCTTATCTGCCGCCTTCCCGCCTTAATAGATGGAACCGCTGTTGACGATCGGCTGTGCGTCTTTATTTCCGCAGAGAACCACCAGAAGGTTGCTCACCATAGCTGCCTTGCGTTCCTCGTCCAGCTCCACAATCTGGTTTTCACTAAGCTGATTGAGAGCCATTTCCACCATACTTACCGCACCTCCTACAATTTTCTGCCGGGCATCGATAATCGCCGCCGCCTGCTGTCTCTGCAGCATTGCAGAAGCAATTTCCGGAGCGTAGGCAAGATGGGTAATCCTTACATCAAGAATTTCCAGTCCGGCTTCCAGAACTTTATTCTGAAGCTCTGCCTGCATGATATCAGCGATTTCCTGGCTGCTGCCGCGCAATGTCTTTTCATCTGATTCCTCATTCATGTCATAGGGATAATTTCTTGCTGCATTTCTCGCGATCGCATCGCACTGGATAGAAAGGAATTCCGTATAATCTTCCACATTAAGAACTGCCTTCGTAGCGTTTTTCACCTTCCAGATCACGATGGTTCCGATTTCCACCGGATTGCCCTGAGCATCGTTTACTTTCTGTCTCTTGTTATCCAGCGTCATAGTTTTAAGGGAAACCTTTTTGGACGCGCTGCTCTGATTCAGGTTCATATTAATATTAATAGAACTTGTTTTGCCGGTAGATGGCTGTTCTCCATTTTCATGTTTTTTGGCCGTCGGATTGATGGCCGTACAGAAAGGATTTACCCAGTAAAAACCGGCATCATAGAGGGTTCCGTAATAATTTCCAAACAAAGTAAGAACAAGAGCCTCGTTGGGGTGTATGATCTTCAATCCACAAAGCATGATGATTCCAATGCAGTTCAAAGCCACTCCGGCAACAATGGCAATTGCCAGCACCAGACCGGACGCCGGCCCGTCCCAGCTCATATAAACGCCGCCCAGCACGTACGCCGGAATCCCCAGAAACATGATCACCAGCGACACAAACAGCATCAGCATACCGGAAGCCGCTTTCAGCCTCTTTTCCTCCGTTACATTGACTCCCTTCATAACTCTCTCCTCCTTAACATGTGATGTTATGTTTTGATATCTTTTTGATATCATTATAATACAAAACATTTCTGCAAATGTCAAGAGTTTCCGCAGTCATTGTACATGATCCGAGCTACTAATAAATTTCGCAGATCCTGGTTTTCAGGATTCTCCTCTCCGGATCCTCTCCACGTAGTCAGCCACCTCATCGTCCACCTCGTCAAAGAGATAGCTCCGGCTGCTCTGGCGGCGCTGGGCCCACTCCTGTTTTCCTGCCCTCTCCGCATCCTCGATCTCTTTCTTTAATCCCGCCGCGGAGAGACGGTGCGCTCCCTGTCCCAAAATAATGATCTGTTCCAGTCCGTCGGAGGTAGCTACTGTCACCTGATGTTCACGGCCGATTCTGTGGACTGTTTTCTCAATATACTGATCTGCAGTCTCGGCCTCCTTCGTATATACTACATAAATATTATGATAAGGAACCACTTCTTCTGCGTGGCCTTCCACCTTATATGCATCGAACACCAGAATCAGCGTACACTTCCGGTATCCCTGGTAGTTGCTGAGAATATCTTTCAGCTTATCACAGGCTGCATGGATATTTTCTTCCGCAAGCTCACGCAATTCCTCCCAGGCAAAAACAATATTGTATCCGTCTACCAGAAGATATTCTTCTTTTTTCGGTCTGCCGGGTTTATATTGACGGGGCTGTGAAGGCGCGTGCACTACCTTCTTCTGGAAGGCTCCCCTGTCCCGTTTTACCGGGCCGAAGGTTCTCTCAAAGATTGCCTGCAGTTCCTGCTCATCCTCGTAGCTGCCGCTGTAGGAGTAACCGGAGGAACCTTTTTTCTTTTTGCGGCCGCTGTTTCCGGAATCGTTTCCTTCCTGGTGGTTTTCAGCGCCACATCTGTCCGCCTCGTTCTCCGGTTCTTCATACCAGCTCTCTCCTGCCACAAGCTCTTCCGCATCCACGCCGCTTTCCAAGTGCATATACTCTTCCACCTGATTCCAGGGAACCACAAAACCGGCGCCATGAGCACAGAATACAGAACCCGTAGGATTATCCAGATCCCGTTCCGAATCATAGCCGGTCTTTTCCACGATCTCCTCCTGATTCCGGCAGGGAGCATATCCCTTCAGACTGCAGAAAAGCCGGCCTCTGCCTCTGGTATAGGAAACGACCTCTTTCTGGTAATCCCGCATCTGTGCGACGGGCGCGGTCCCGCACAGCACCGCTGTTTCTCCGTCTGTCTCCGGAGGCTGAAAGTTTCCCTGCATCTTCTGAATATCGGACATGGCACGCCCGATCATCTCCCCCGGCAGCTCCAGCCGGAATTCATAATACGGCTCCAGAAGAATACTTCTTGCTTTTTTCAGTCCCTGACGCACCGCCCGGTAAGTAGCCTGCCGGAAATCTCCTCCTTCTGTATGCTTCGCATGAGCCCGTCCGGTCAGCAGAGTGATCTGCACATCTGTCAGGGCCGCTCCCGTCAGGACTCCCCTGTGTTCCTTTTCCTCAAGATGGGTAAGAATCAGTCTCTGCCAGTTTCTGGCCAGAACATCCTCACTGCATGCTGTAAAATACTGGCATCCGCTTCCCGGCTCTCCCGGTTCGATCAGAAGATGCACCTCCGCATAATGACGCAGCGGTTCAAAATGACCCACACCTGTCACGGGAGCCGCAATAGTCTCCTTGTACACGATATTTCCCGCGCCGAATTCCACAGCCGCATGGCAGCGTTCCCAGATAAGTTTCTTCAAAACCTCAATCTGCACTTCGCCCATAAGCTGGGCATGGATTTCTCCCAAAGCGGTGTCCCAGTAAATATGCAGCTCCGGTTCTTCCTCCTCAAGCTGCCTTAACTGCTGCAGCATCTTATGAGGATCACATCCCTCCGGGAGCTGGATCTGATAATTCAGCACAGGCTCCAGAACCGGCATTTCGGAATCCCTTTCTATGCCCAGCCCCTGCCCGGGATGGGTTTTTGTAAGTCCTGTCACCGCGCAGACAGTTCCTGCCCCTGCCTCCTGAATGACTTGGTATTTTCCTCCGGAATACAGCCGGATCTGATCCACTTTTTCCTCCCAGGCCTCCTCCCGGCTTTTCTGTCCCGGAAGCTGCTGCTTTCTTCCTGATTTATTTGAAAGAATTGTCTTCACCTTCAGAACCCCTCCGGTGATCTTCATATAAGTCAGCCGGTTTCCCTGCTCGTCTCTTGCAATCTTAAATACCTTTGCCCCGAATTCAGCAGGATACATCCGTTCTCTGGTAAACGTCTCCAGACCCCTCAAAAATTCTTCCACGCCCTGCATCCGCAGCGCAGAACCAAAATAACAGGGAAAAATCCGGCGGCCGGAAATCAGCGAAGCAATATCGTCCCTATTAACAGTTCCTGATTCCAGATACTCCTCCATAAGACTTTCGTCACATACGGCAACATTCTCCATCCAGGCTTCCTGATCTGTGTCTCCGCTGAAATCAATGCAATTATCATTCAGCCTCTTTTTCAATTCCTCCAGAAGCTTCTCCCGGTCCGTGCCCTCCTGATCCATTTTGTTGATAAAAAGAAAAACAGGTATCTGGTATCTGTCCAGCAGACGCCAGAGTGTGGCCGTATGGCTCTGCACTCCGTCCATTCCATTGATAACAAGAATGGCATAATCAAGAACCTGAAGGGTTCGCTCCATCTCTGCTGAAAAATCCACATGACCCGGCGTATCCAGAAGCGTCACTTCCATTTTTTCTGTCCGGAACATCGCCTGCTTTGAAAAAATAGTAATTCCCCTTTCCTTTTCCAGCTCAAAGGTATCCAGAAACGCATCGCCGTGATCCACACGCCCCAGCTTCCGTATTTCTCCGCACAAATATAAAAGCCCCTCGGAAAGTGTTGTTTTTCCCGCATCCACATGAGCCAGGATGCCGACACTGATCCGTTTTAAGCAATCTTTCTTTTTTGTATTTTCAGACGTATCTCCCATAGAAATACCCCTTTCTGTAATCTGTTGTACATGCAGTATCATATCACAGAAAGGGGTATAAGTCGATAAACCATTATCTTTGAATTATGAATCGCTTCTTCATACTACCTGGAAAGTCTTCCATTTTCCTATTTTAAAGCGGAACCAGAAAATAACCGCCCGTACAAGCCAGTCCATGCCCATGGCCAGAGCGATCCCAATAACTCCCATATGAAGCAAAATCCCAAAAAGGACCGAAAAAACAAGTCTTACTCCTATAGTTGTACCAAGAGACACCGCCATCGTGTATCTCACGTCTCCGGCTGCCCTCAGCCCTTTTCCAAGAGGATCTGCAAAAGGGAATATAATCGAATTAGCAACATTATGTATGAGAACAAGCCAGATGATATACCTTCTGGTTGTGTCCGATACAGCATAAGTGCCTGCGATCAGCGGAGTCAAAGCAAAAATCATCCCATTCCAGACCAGAGAGAGCACTACCGTGGTCTTCATAAGTTTTTTAAAATATCTCTCTGCCTGGGGAACATCCCCTGCGCCCATACACTGGCCAATCACAGTGATAAACACCGGTCCCATAGCAGAACTGATCAGCGCAGCAACGCTCCAGATACTCTGGGCGATGCCGTTCGCGGCAATCTGGCTTGTGCCGAACAGAGCCACAATACTGCTGAGCGCTACCTTCACAAACTGAAAGATTCCGCTTTCCACACCATTTGGCACAGCGATCCCCATAATCCTCTTTATAAGGGAACCATTCCAGGAAATAATATACTTCCAGTAATACCGGATACCTTCATGCTCTTTAAAACATAGCACAGTGATTATCACTGCTGAAAACGTCCGGGAGAAAAGCGATGGATAAGCAACTCCCGCAACTCCCGCATGAAATACGAAAACACCGATCAGATTTCCCGCCACATTGATCACATTGGCAATGATGGATATGTTCATAGTCGTCCCGGTTTTTCCTACGCTCCGGTACAGCGCCGCCCCGGCGTTGTAAACGGCAAGCGCCGGATATGAGTACACGGAAATCCGCAGATAAGTAAGGCAGGCCTCCCTTACTTCCGGCTCCACCCTCCCGAACATAAAACTGATAATCTCCCCCTGGAAAATCAGGATCAAAATGCTGACTGCCGCAGAAAACAACACAGATACCAGCAGAAGCTGACTACAAAAGTGTCGGCCAGCCCCACCAGCATCAGCATAAACTGTTCAGCCAGAAGCGGCAGAATCATATTTTTTAGCTGCTTATTGGTAAATTGTTCCTTCAATTACAAGATCGTCTCCTACATTTCTTTTCCATTAGTCTGAATGACATTGTGATACCAGTAAAAACTGTCCTTTTTTATCCTTGCCATATCTTTCAGGTCTTTTTCTTCCCTGTTTACATACACAAACCCATATCGCTTTCCATATCCCTGGTGTGTGCTGACAAGATCCAGGAAAGACCATGGACAATATCCGATCAGATCTACGCCGTCTGAGAGGGCGAGCTGCGCCTGCCGGAAATGTCTGCGCAGATAATCGATGCGGTATTCATCATGAACCCTTCCGTCCTCCGTAAGTATATCCTTAGCTCCAAGTCCATTTTCTGTAATGAGCAGAGGCTTATGATAACGGCTGTGAATCCGGCGCAGAGTCACTCGCAGCCCTACTGAATCCACAATCCAGCCAAATTCTGTTTTCTCCAGATACGGATTGGAGGCCGCGCGGTATACGCCTTCTTCTCCTATCATCACCTGCTGATCGCCATTTCTGGGCTGACAGTCTGTACCGTCATTTTTACTTGCGCTTGCTGTTGCTGTGGCATAATAATTCACACCGATAAAATCCGCCGTCCCCTCTGCAAGGACTTCCATATCTCCCTCTTCAATCTGAGGCAGGATTCCTTTTTTTGATCTTATCCACAGGATCTTTTGTAGGATTATTTCCTGAATATGAAATGATCACAGCACAGTCCTCTCTGCCCATCGCCGTTGCTGCCAGCCCCGCCTCCCCGCTCTTCGCCACCCGGGCAAAGTATCCGATGGAACATAATTTGCGTGTAAAAACGCCTGCATAATAGCTGTTGGGACTTCTCGAAAAAATCACGATATTCTTTCCAGAGATAATACGGTCTGCTGCCTCTCGCATAGTCTCTTTATCTATCAGATCCCGTGTTTCTCTCAGCGTCTCCGTCTGAAGCCGGCAAAGATTGTCCAGTATTGTATCTATGCTGTCATTTTCCAAAAAAGGAAAATTGTAATCAATTTCATTATCGTGCTACTTCCGATACTGCATTTCAGCAATATAATCCTTCATAAACTCCTTCCAGCCGTCATAACCCATAGCTTTTGCAAAGCGAACCACTGTCGCTTTGGAGGTGTAAGTTCTCTCCGCGATCTCTCCAATGGTATATTTATAAATATTGTCCTGCTCCCGGATGATAAATTCCCCCACCGCATGTCTGGCATCGGAATACTGCATCATCGTTTCCTCTATCTTCTGGAATAAAAACATATCTGCTCCTCCGTTTTTTACTTGTCCTTATCTATTTCCGCCCCGGAAGTTTTCTCTTCATACAGCGGAATAAGCCGCTTCACAATGTTCTGGCTGACTTTTATCAGCGTGTCCAGATCCACATCCTGGTTGTTCTTATACGCGTGAAAAGTACCCTGAATTGTATAAGAAAGCATAATATTCTTCTCTATATCGTTCTGATGCTCCGGATATTTTTCCCAGATCATTTTTTTGATTTCCTCCTCAAGGCAGTCGCCCAGACGGCTTTTATCTTTTCCGGAAAATACGATATTAATCAGGGAACTGTTTGCGATAAAAGCCAGGTAGAGATCCCGTGTAAAAACATCTGATGTTTTCAGCGTATATTCCTGCCCTCCTGCAATGCTTTTGAGGACAGAATTCACAACATCCTTTTCTAATACAGCCGAGAGGGCATAAATGTCTTCATAATGTGCATAAAAAGTAGATTTATTGATACAAGCCCTCGAACACAGTTCCTTTACCGTAATTTTTTCCAGCGGCTTCTTTCCTCTGAGCTCCAGAAAAGCGTTTTTAATGGCTCTCTCCGTCTTTTCTGTCCGAAGATCCATTTGTCATCCTCCTTTCGGCTGTCTGCGGCAGCAAAATATATTCCCGCACTTCAATGAAAAACTCCACATTCTTTCCCGACATATTGCTCAATAAGTTGTTTATCCATCTATTCAGGCAGATTGTCTGTGGACATCCTTCTCTTACTTTTATATTATAATCAAAAACCGACGGATGTCTATTAAATAACAGACATGCTCCTGAAAACAGCAATTTCATTGACAGCCGCGGTAGGGAGGAAATATATGGATTTTTACGGATTCTACACAGGAAAAATTTTTGACGCTTATCAGTATCTTGGGGCGCATACAGAAAAAGAAGGTGTGACCTTCCGCACCTTCGCCCCCGCGGCCTCCCGCGTCGCTCTGATCGGGGAGTTCAATGAGTGGGAAGAATGGGAAATGCAGCAGGTTTCCGATGGAAATTTCTGGGAGTGCCGCGTTCCCGGCGCCAGAGAAGGCATGATGTACAAATACCGGATCTACAGCCGGACCGGAAGCTGGACTGACCACTGCGATCCCTTCGGCTTCGGGATGGAGCTGCGTCCGAACAGCGCTTCCATTATACGGGATATGAATTCTTTTCGGTTTCATGATAAGGAATGGATGAAGAGCCGCAGCGACTGCCGCGAAAAGCCTCTGAACATCTATGAGATCCATTTCGGCTCCTTTAAGAAACCCTCTGAGGAACCGGACGCTTGGTATACCTATGAAGAAATGGCGGACATCCTGATTCCCTACCTCAGAGAGAACGGCTACAATTATCTGGAGATCATGCCCCTGAATGAATATCCCTGTGATGAATCCTGGGGTTATCAGTCTACGGGATTTTTCAGCCCCACCTCCAGATACGGCACCGCGGACCAGCTGAAAGCCTTCATCGACGCCTGCCACCGGAACCGTATCGGCGTCATTATGGATTTTGTTCCCGTCCATTTCGCAGTGGACGGCTATGCACTGGCAAATTATGACGGGACGCCGCTCTACGAATACCCGAATTCCGCAGTTGGCGTCAGTGAATGGGGAAGCTGCAATTTCATGCACTCCCGGGGTGAAGTCAGAAGCTTCCTGCAGTCCTGCGCCAACTACTGGCTGAACGAATTTCATATAGACGGGCTCCGGATGGACGCCATCAGCCGGGCGATCTACTGGCAGGGCGATCCCGCCAGAGGCGTAAACTCCAACGCAGTGGAATTTCTTCAATTTATGAATGAGGGCCTGAAAACCCTCCACCCCTCCGCAATCCTGGCAGCAGAAGACTCCACCTCCTTTCCGAAGGTGACGGAAGCGGTCTCCTGCGGCGGACTGGGATTCGACTATAAATGGGATATGGGATGGATGAACGACACTCTGGATTACTTCCGGACGGCTCCGGAATACAGAAGCCGGGATTATCATAAACTTACCTTTTCCATGATGTATTATTACAATGACCGTTTTCTGCTTCCGCTCTCCCACGATGAGGTCGTCCACGGCAAAGCTACCATTCTGCAGAAAATGAGCGGGAATTACGATGACAAATTTCCGCAGTGCCGGGCATTTTACATGTACATGTACGCCCACCCCGGAAAAAAACTGAATTTCATGGGAAATGAGATCGGACAGCTTCGGGAATGGGATGAAAAACGGGAACAGGACTGGCTTTTGCTGGACTATCCCATCCACAGCGGATTTGCCCGGTTCATGAAAGAACTGAACCGTCTTTATCTGAAACATCCTGCCTTCTGGGAAAAAGATTACGAACACAAGGGATTCCGGTGGATTGACTGCCATCAGGAAGCATCCTGTGTCTATGTTTTTGAGCGGACGGCAGAGAAGGAACGTATCCTCGCGCTCTTTAACTTCTCCGAACAGGAACAGTCCTATGATCTGAAACCGGAAAAGAACTGCCGGCTGAAAGAGCTTTTCAACAGTGATCTTGACATTTACGGCGGAAAGCAGAACAGGAACCAGGCAGCCGTTTTTACAGCAGAAAAAGGAGAAAGCATTTCTCTGACGCTTCCCCCTTACTCTGGCATTTATTATTTTTTGGAGCTTTCCCCTTCCATTCACTGTAGATAATTCCGGGTCCGCCCTTCCCTCAGCGCCTACTTCTAATTTTGATATGTCAGGATCGATGTCATAAGCTCTTTGGTCTCTTTACTGATATCCGCGCCGGCTACATAAACGCCGTTTTCGTATATGGAGATGGGAACTACCTCTGCCTCGGCCGCTTCCCAGAAATATTCCTCTCCGATCTGAAACTCCACCACCGCAGTCTCAGGAACCCGAAGATGTTCACGCAGAATCTTCTTGTCCTCCTCCGTCAGAACAAATTCCGCGGAATCTGCCGGTGCGCTCTCTCCTGAATCTGCATCCGCAGGTCTGCTGTAATTGAATATGGCCCCCGCCTCCTGGAAAATATTCAGGCTGTCGCCGGAAATATATTCCATCCGCAGGTTGTCATTCAGCGCCTCAAAACGATAGGTGCATTTCCAGTTTACCTGCTGTCCGCTGACCTGATCATAGGGGAATGACAGGTGCAGTCTGTCGGTATCGACAATATACGTGCCTGTGGACAAAAACGCAGCTTCGCTCTGCACCCATCCGGCCATATACTCCACCTGTCCGTCTTCCTTAAAATCCAGAGTCATAATGTAGTTTTCGCCCTGGCGCTCCGCATAGCCCTCCCATTTACCCAGCAGCATTTCCGGCTCATAAATATAAGCCGCTCCTGTCAGAGCTGTAAAAATAAAATTGTCCGGTGCAAGCATTGTGATCTTTACCTGACAGGATCCCTTATACCAGATAATATCTGTCCCTCCGTTCTCCGGATCGAGGAAACAGGCTTCCCGTCCGTATCCCCGTCCGGTCAGATATTCATTCGTCTTTTCGATACAGGCGGCGGCATCCACCTGAGAATTTTCAGATACCATTCCTTCTTCCGCTTCACCGTCCGCCGGGGAGGAAAACGCATAGCTGGCTTCTCCCGTCTCCGCCCAGGAATCCACTATGCCCTGAGCTGTAAGACTGAAAAAAGTCTCCGGCTTCGGAATATCGGAATCTGTAAAACAGTCTTCAAATGCTTCCACTCGCTCTTCTCCGGAATCCAGTGTCTCGCTGAAATCTGTCTCTCCGATCATCGACACCGGCTGCTCTTCTGGGCTGTCCGCTGCAGCTGCGCCGCTTCCGTCTGATGTCCCGGCTGAGTCCGCCTCTGAAGCCGGCTCCGCGGACGCCGACATATCCACTGATACTAAGCCGCTCCCGCCGGTAAGCACTGCAGCGATAAGCACTGCTCCTAAAATCTTTCTCATACACATACCTCTCTATGCTTTTTCTTTCCCGTTCTCAGTCTGCTCTTCCATCCATTCTCTGTCAGGCACAAACTGATCCGGATAGATTTCGCTTCCCACATAGCCGCAGACTCCCATTCTGGGAGAATTACACACCGGAAGCAGCGGCATATCATCATTTTCCTCCGTCTCCTGTCCGAATCTTGTTTCCAGACACTCCCTGCACCAGAAGGGCTTTTTCGTATAAAATCCCTCAGGATCCACCCATTCCACCTTATTTTTTCCACACTGGCTGCATAATATCTCCAAAGGGTTATTTCGGGACAGAATTGTGATTTTTTCTCTTCTCCATTTGCTGATATAACGTCTGCGCACAGTCAGGAGCAGCTCCGTCTCAGATCCAAAATCATACTCATATCCGAATGTATCTCCCACGGCAAAAACGTCCTTCACTTTATACTCCATGCTCTTCGCCGGAATACCCCAGGGAATATCCGGATCCGGGTCGACCTCATACCGGGTTCGTTTTATCTCAAAGGCACTGAGATGCCCGCAGCACTCTACCCAGATATCCCGGATAAACTGATCCAGATCTCTGAGCGTGGCATTCTCACTGATCTCAATGATGAGCCAGTAGTTTTTGTTATATTTTCCGCAGATCAGCACCTCATAGCAGCCACATTCCCTTTTCACCCTTTTCTTTTCCCAGTACTCCTTCCGCGCACTGCATGTGGGCAGATGCCGGAGCATTCCTGTCCTTGCGCATTCCCTTCCGCAGTATTTACAAAAGCCCTTCGACTGTTTCTCCATACCGTTTCACCTACGATCCGGTCGTCCCGCAATAATCGGACTTTCTCCTTTCCCCGTTGAAAAACAGATATTTTCTCTTCTGCATTTCTGTTTTTTTCCTTTTCTCTTTTCCCTGTATCCATATAAATTATTTTACCATACATATAAGCGCTTTTCTACTCAGCTGTTAAAGGAAATAAACATATAAAAAAGAACGATGGCTTAATTTGTACTTTTCTGCGTGATCAAAAAGGCAGCCGCAGGGAAGATGCCGCTAAAATGGTTATGACGGCTATGATGCCGGCTTTTTTCTTTTTATTATTTCCCGCCTTGCTGCCGGGGTGCGAAAGCAGCAAAATCACCATCGTCATAACAAGGGCCGCCGCTATGCCCGCCAGAGCCAGTAAAATACTGGGGGATTGCACAGCGCCGTTATATTCCTGCATGTCAAATCCGGCGAGGATCAGCGCCGCAGAAAACGGATAGGCGGAAAGCAGGAATCCGCTCTTAAAAAACAAAATACAGTACCCCAGAAAAAACGTCAGAAGTGAACCGCCAAGATAGGCGCCCCGCATCTGGCCGAAAATCAAAATCATCGGCATACAGACCAGACAGGTATTGAAAGCGGCAGCAATTACCTGTATGCCCTGCTGCAGCAGAACGGAAGCGGCAAGTCCTTCAAGGCCGGCAATCGTGCCGGTCAGGATTGTGACGGCCACACTGTAAACTCCGAACAGCAGGGACAGAGAGATAATGACAATCAATTTTCCGCCCAAAAGCCTGGGGTAAGGCACCGGGACTGTCAGCAGATTCTTCATGGTATCGTTGGTATATTCCCGGTCAATCAGCCATCCGCCGGTCATAACAAGTGAAATCGGCAGGAAAATCTGCGTGTTTCCCCAGATCACACTGGCAAACAGGCTGACAAAATTATAGTTGGGATCCCGGATTTCCGGATTGATGATCAGCTGAGTTCCGTATTGCACTACAGGGCAAAGAGCCAGGGCCACAATACCGACCAGCAAGATCTGGCAGCGTTTCAGCTTACGCCATTCCCCTTTCAGAATACTCCACATGACTCACACCTCCTCAACATCTCTGGCGCTTATAGACCAGCGCGATAAAAAACAGGAACACCGCCGACTCTGTGATAACGACAAAAAATGCCTGAGGCGCTGTCACAAAATAGGGACTGATCCGGTTCAGCAGTTCCGCCACCTGTGCACTTGAGTCCGACGTATCAAGATACTGAAAGAACCAGCGAAAGGCCAGGGGCCCGGGCAGCAGCGTCCCCGGATTGAACCCGAACGGCTGCATGATGAAATAGTCGCTCGCGCCAAAAATATAGTTGACCGATGTATAAAAAAATGTGACGATCACAGAGACAATATAGCTGCGATTCAAAAGTACAACCAGAAGAATGCAGGGCAGCGCTCCGGCCCACATCATAATCCCTTCGCCGATTCCCACCAAAAAGAGCCGCCAGAATCCCGCCGGCTCCCATCCCGCGGCTGTCACAATGGCCAGGATCACCAGTCCGCCCACCGCCATAAAGGCGACAGAGAACAGAAACAGCAGGGCCATTTTTGCCGCCGCCAGGGCGGACTTGCTCACCGGCACAGTCAGCAGGCTTTTTAAGGTGTCATTGTCCTGCTCCTCAAAGAACAGATTGGCGGCCAGCACTACTAGGGCCGGCATGAGCAGCAGATAGGCGCTCATTTGGAACAGAGTGGACATCATGCCTTCCACCGCCTGCGCACCGCTGGTAAACTCCCGAAAGTCCGGCAGGAACAGGGCGCATCCCAGCGGGATCAGGGCGGACACAGCGGCTGCTCCGAAGAACAGGGGTTTGCGCCGCAGCTTGGCAAATTCACAGCGTAAAAGTTTAAGCAATGCCCTCACTTCCTGTGACCTGTTTGAAATAATCCTCCAAGGTGTCCTCATAGAGATGTGCGTCTGATACATACAGCCCTGCGTCCACAAACAGCCGGACTGCTGCTCCGGTGTCCAGGCGAAGGTCGCGGACTGTCAGCTCATTGGAGTTATCCACTTCGACATTATGGATGCCCAGTCTGCTCCGGAGCAGTTTAGCCGCCATCAGGGCATTGGAAACCGTAAAACGCAAATATTTCCCGTTTTTTGCTTCCAGCTCCTCAAGGCTTTCTTCTTCCAGCAAAACGCCGTGGTCGATAATCCCGATGTCGTCCGCCAACAGGGAGATTTCTGACAGGATATGGCTGGAGATCAGAATAGTTTTCCCGGTGACGCTGCACAATTCCCGGATAAAGTCCCGCATTTCTGCGATGCCGATGGGATCGAGGCCGTTGATCGGCTCGTCCAGAATCAACAGTTCCGGGTTGTGCATAACGGCCAGCGCAATGGCCAGGCGCTGCTTCATACCCAGTGAATATTGGGAAAAGAGCTTTTTGTCCCGGTACGGCAGGTTGACGACTTCCAGAGCATTTTTAATATACTGGGGACTTTTCAGTCCCCGCAGGCCGGCAAAAATCTGAAGGTTTTCTGTACCTGTCAGATTCGGATAAAACCCGGGCGACTCGATCAGCGAGCCGATACGGGGCAGGATGCTCTTTTCGCTGCCGCGAAGCGGCCTGCCAAAAATCTTCACATTGCCGGAAGACGGGGGCGTAAGTCCCAGCAGTATCCGCATGGTAGTAGTTTTTCCGGCGCCATTGCGGCCCAGCAGACCATAGATGCGTCCTTTCCGCACATGAATAGACAGATCAGACACACAGTTCTGTTCTCCATATTTTTTTGTAAGACCGCGGGTTTCAATCACATAATCGCTCATGAGCGAATCCCTCCTTTCGTGATAGTTTAAGCATACCACCCCAATCTTGAGATAACGCTGAGCCAACCTTGAATTATCTCTGAATTTCTATTATGTCAAGTTATAAAATACTGTTGGTCGATGACGACCGTGATTTGCTGGAAATGCTGCTCTCTATTTTCCGGCGGGCAGGATACACAAGCCTTCTGACTGCCTCGTCCGGCCCTGAGGCGCTGCGAATATGGCGGGAAGCTCAGCCAAGCCTGATCGTATTGGATGTTATGATGCCGGGAATGGATGGATTTTCAGTTCTAAAAGAAATACGCCGGATAAGCCGTGTGCCCGTCCTGATGCTCACGGCCCGCGGCGAAGCGGAGGACCGTATCGAGGGATTGGAGATCGGCGCGGATGATTACCTTCCCAAACCATTCTTACCAAAAGAATTGCTGCTCCGGGTCGGCGCGATCCTCAGCCGTACATACCCGAAGCAGAACGAAATAGTCGAATTGGCCGGATCCACTGTGGATATGGCCAATGCAGAGGTGTGGAAAAACGGCGGGAAGCAGACACTGACCGCCAAAGAAATGCAGCTCTTTAAAAAATTGTATCAGAACGCAGGGCGGATCGTTACCACAGGGATTCTGTGCGAGACAATATGCGGAGAGTTCTGGCAGGGATATGAAAGCACTCTTTCTACCCATATCCGGCATCTGAGGGAAAAGATCGAAGAAAACCCATCGAAGCCGGTTTCCCTGATTACTGTGAAGGGGCTTGGGTACCGCCTCAATCTCAGGGAGGTGTCGCCATGAATACGGTGCAGCGTTTCTTCCGGCGGTACATTTTTTCTACAGTCGGAATCATGATCTTATTTTTGGCTGTCAATATCGTACTGCTCTTTGCCATCATGATCGCAGGAAATATGAGCGGCTCGGATCCATCTTTTTCTACTATTAGTGATTTTTCGGACCGTATTGTGTTCCGGGATGGGAATTGGATGGCAGACGATGCAGCTCTTTCCATGCTGCAGGAGCAATCCGCCTGGGCGATGCTGCTGGAGGAAGACGGCGATGTTGTCTGGCAGCAGGATCTGCCGGAAAACCTTCCGCGCTCCTATACAAGTGCGGAAGTGGCTTCTTTCAGCCGCTGGTATCTGGAGGACTACCCGGTAAAAATATGGACACGTGCGGACGGCCTCCTCATGGTTGTGGGTTATCCGCCCGGAACATTTGTAAAATATTACTTCTCTCTGGAATGGCCCTACATGGGAATCATGTTTGGAGGAATCGCGGTGGTCTTTATCATCAATCTGCTGCTCATTATTTTTCTGATCCTGAGGAACACACGCAAAGTAGAAAGAGCAATGACGCCCATTCTGCAGGAAATTCAGAATTTAAGCCACGGCAGGCCATCTCATCTGGATGAACAGGGGGAACTGGCCGAAATCAACGCCGGGCTGAACCGGGCGGCGGACTATATGAAGAAAAAGGATAACACAAGAGCGGAGTGGATCCGCGGTGTATCCCATGACATCCGCACGCCGCTCTCCATGGTCCTGGGGTATGCCAGCGAGCTGGAAGACGACCCCGTTCTTCCCCGGGAAACCAGAAAACAGGCCGGCATCATACGCCGGGAAAGTGAAAAGATAAAACGATTGATTGACGATCTGAATTTAACCACCAAGCTGGAATATGCGCTCCAGCCTGTTCACTTCAAAGACGTGGACTGGACAGAAATCGGCCGCCAGGCTGTCAGCGAAGTCCTGAACAGCGGTCTGGCTAACCAATACGAGATTATATTTACCGAAATGCAGCCAGGACGGTCCATTCACCTTTTGGGAGATGACGGGCTTCTGCAGCGTATGCTGGATAACCTGCTCCGCAACAGCGTTGCCCACAATCCGCAAGGGTGTAAGATCGTTCTTTCTGTCGGAGAAAAAAACGGGTACTGCCTCTGTACGGTTTCAGATGACGGGGTGGGAATCGCCCCGAAATTTCTGAACGCGTTAAATCAAGGCGACCACATTGCAAGCACTCAGGACAGCAGAGAAAAATCGGATCATGGTCTGGGCCTGAAGCTGGTTGTGCAAATCGTGAAAGCCCATCGGGGAACCATTTCTTTTTCCGGCAGTACCCCGCATGGATTAGAGGTCCGGATTTCCCTGCCAATTCAGCCGCATTTATCCTAAATCCAGACAGCAGTTATCCGGGTTCCCTTTCCCATATCTGCCGCGAAACTTATCATATTACAAAGCAAGGAAGGAAAAGGACAGGATCTGAACTTCTGACCCTGTCCTCTTTATGTCTTCTTGCTTTAATTTATATAATTTTTCTGCATCAGTGCACAGAAGAAAATACAGGCACTGTCACAGGCAGTGATTTTTCTCCAGTACCTCTTTCAGATACTGCACCTGTCCTTCTTCCAGCGGAACGAAGGGCCGGCGGCACTCCCCGCAGTCAATGCCCTGAAGCTTCAGCGCCGCCTTTACGCCTTTAAACACTCCCACCTTTGCTAGTGCCTCGATGACGGCGTTGGCCTCGCCCTGGATCACTGCGGCTTCCTGCCAGCGGTTTTCTGTTATCAGCTTCCGGATCTTCACAAATTTCTCCGCCATAAAATTAAAGCTGGAGCCGATGCCTGCCTGAACGCCTATGACAGAGGCGCTGAGGAAAAGCTCGTCATGGCCGCAGAATATGCTCTTGTCCGGATATTTTTTGAGAACTCTCTCAAGCTGAAACAGATCATAGCTGGTGTGTTTCATGCCGATGATCTTCTCATTAGAAAAGAATCTCTGTATGTCCTCTGTCCTGAACGTGATTCCGGACATGGCCGGAATGTTATAGATGATCACCGGAACATCCACACTGTCCGCCAGATCGTTATAATATCGCACATATTCCTCCATGCTGAAGGGAAAATAAAAAGGAGGAACGGAGGAAACGGCAGATACCCCCAGAGATTCCGCATGCTTTGCCAGCTCGATCCCCTGCTTTGTGGAAAACACCCCAATATTGGCGATCACATCCGCCCGGCCGCCGACTGCTTTCATTACCAGTTCCAGCATCCGGCGTCTTTCCTCCACGGAGAGAAGATAAGACTCTCCGGTGCTGCCGCCCACATAGAAGCCGCTGACGCCCTTTTCCAGGCAATTTTCCACCAGCTTTTCCACTGCTTCCGGACTGATCTCTCCCTCTTTATCAAAAGGCGTCACCAGCGCCGGAAAGATTCCTTTGAATTTTTTCATAATACTTAAACTCCTTTATCTGCATTCACACAATCAGACATTCTCCGCATTGCTCTGTCTCTTCAGTAAACAGGAAATGCGTGCAATTTTTTGCAATACAATGATACGGAACTGACCGTCTTTCACCGGCAAATACGGATATGTCTCTGCTTGACATTTCCTATTCAGGCGTCTTCATTGTATTTTTTCATAGCGTACCGGAAAATAATGGATTTCTCCTGGGTAACCTCCTCCAGCACAGAGGACATGCATTCCCGGCTGTTGCCGCTCATCTTTTTGCCGCCGCCGAAAGGAAGCTCCTGGGCCCGGAAGCCTCCGGAACCGTTTACCGCCACCATTCCCGTGCGAAGGCTTGCCGCCACTTTCATGGCATCCTGCAGATTATTGGTGATCACTCCGGAGCTTAATCCGTAATCGGAGGTCTCCGCGATCTCGATGGCTTCGTCCAGGGTACGGAAGGTGAAGATCGGAAATACCGGTCCGAAGATCTCCATATTTTTGCAGATATCCATATCCTTCGTGCAGTTGTCCAGAACCGTTGGCATATAATAGGCGCCTCTGCGCACGCCTCCGTAAATCAGCTTCGCTCCCTGGTCTATGGTATGCTGTACCTGGCGTTCCACTTCCACAGCCGCTTTTTCGCTGATCAGAACGCCGAAATCTGTGCGGATGTCCAGAAGATCTCCCTCTTTCACGGTCTTCAGCCGCTCTTCGACCAGCCTTTTCACAAATTCATCCTTAATGGATTCATGGACAATAAACCTCTTTGCTCCGGAGCAGCACTGACCTGCGTTCCTCGTCTTGTCCCCTGCCTCGTTTACCGCAAGATCCATATCGCAGTCTGCGCAGATGATCAGCGGATCGTTGCCTCCAAGCTCAAATTTATACGCTGTAAGGTTCTCCGCCGCATGTCTGGCAATCTCTTTTCCTGCCTCCACGCCTCCGGTGAGATTCACCTGCGCCACAGAAGGATTGTCGGAAATCCAGTTTCCTACTGTGGAACCTCTTCCGGTAATACACTGCACCGCTCCCGGCGTTACGCCTGCTTCCACCAGAAGTCCCATCAGCTTCAGCACAGTCAGCGGATTAGAGGTGGCGGGCTTCACCACAATGGCGTTTCCCGCCATCAGCGCCGGACCGGCCTTAAAAGCCCACAGTGCTGCCGGAAAATTAAAGGGAACAATGCAGGCGATCACGCCCAGAGGCTCATGTACGGTCACCTGAAGGTCGTTGTCGTAACCTCCCTCGATTCCCATGGGCATGGTTTTTCCGTAGTGATGCTTGACAATCTCAATAGCGCTCTCAAAAGTCATATAGACCGAATCGATCTCGCCGTAGGAATCAAAAATCGGCTTTCCGGTTTCCAACGTAAGAGTTCTGGCCAGATCCTCCCGGTTTTCCTCCAGTAATTCCAGATATTTCCTCAGTATTTTCGCCCGCTCACGGATAATAATCCTGTTCCATTTTTTCTGGGCGGAAACCGCCTCCTCAATAGCTCTGTCCACATCCTCCTTCGCGGCGGCAGGCACAGTATCCAGGAAGCTTCCGTCGTATGGGTTCGTGACTTCAATGGTCTTTTTGTCAGCGGAATCTGTCCACTGTCCGCTTATCAGCATCTTCATGATTTATTCCCCCCTTCCGTAGAGAGCTGCTTTTCCCACAGTCTGAAACAGCTTAAGCTTATGCTCCACCACCTTCTGCATGGCTTCGATGCAGGACGGCTGGATAATGTTCGGTTCTCTCAGAGTCTCATCTTTCAGAACTTCTCTCATTCTGTCATAATAGGCAGCCTTAATGTCACTGGAAATATTGATCTTATTGATCCCCAGCTTCACCGCTTCGCCGATCTCCTTGTCCGGATTATTGGATCCTCCGTGGAGGACAAGAGGAATACTGACCTTTGTCTTGATTTCTTTCAGAATGTCAAGCCGGAGCTTCGGCGTCATGCCTGCCGGATATAGGCCGTGAGAGGTGCCGATTGCAACCGCAAGGGTGTCCACTCCGCTTCTCTTTACAAATTCCGCTGCGTCATCCGGATCTGTGTAAATGATCTGCTCCGCTCCGGCCTCTGCCTGGCTGTCCGTAGATCCGATGGTGCCAAGCTCCGCTTCCACAGAGACGTCCGCAGGATGAGCGATCTTTACGATCTTTTCCGCGCCTTTTATATTTTCCTCGAAGGGGAGACCGGAACCGTCAAACATTACAGAGGTAAATCCCGCCCGGATGGCGTAAATGATCTTTCTGTAATCGTCGCAGTGATCCAGATGAAGGCACACCGGTACAGGGGATCTCCAGGCGCGGCCGATAATGGCCTCCACCAGATCTGTCCCCGTGAAATCAAGCTCCAGGGGATGAATCTCAATGATCACCGGAGAATCTGTCCTTTCACAGGAATCCATGATCCCGATAAACATGGAGTAATCGCTTACATTAAATGCCGGAACGGCAAAATTGTTTTCATTGGCAACCTTCAGAAGGTCTTTCATATTTAAAAGCATATCGTTTCCCTCTTATTTTCTCTCATTAAACGCATACCGGAACACAATGGATTTGATCTGAGTCACCTCGTCCATGACTTTGGAAAGAGATTCCCGGCTGTTTCCGCTCATCTTCTTTCCGCCGCCGAAGGGAAGCTCCGCCGCCCGGAAGTTGCCGGATCCATTGATGGCAATATGTCCTGTTTTCAGCTTCTTCGCAGTCTGGAGGCAGGTGTAGATGTTTCTGGAGAAAAGTCCGCCGCCCAGTCCGTAATGGGAATTGTTGGCAATAGCAACGGCCTCCTCCTCTGTGTCAAATCCGATCACCGGCCATACGGGGCCGAAAACCTCCATATCCTTTGCGATATCCATCTCAGGCGTTACATCCACAAGAATGGTGGGATCGTAGAATGCGCCGTTTCTCTTTCCGCCCCGGGCGATCCTGGCGCCCTGGGAAACCGTAAGATTTACCTGCTCTTCCACTTTTTTCGCCGCGCGCTCCGCGATCATCGGCCCCATATTGACCTTCGGATCCATGGGGTCCCCGATCACCAGCTTGTCAAGCTCCGCGCTCAGTCTCTTTACAAATTCCTCCTTCAGGGAATTATGTACAATAAATCTCTTGGAGCCGGTACAGCACTGGCGGTTGTTTCTGGCCTGATCTTCGGCCTCCTTGATCACCAGGTCCATATCCGCGTCCTCAAATACGATAAAGGCGTCGTTTCCGCCAAGCTCGAATTTATAATCTGTCAGATGCTTTGCCGCCGTTTTGGCAATGCTGATGCCGGCATCAGTGCTGCCTGTAAAATTCACGCAGGCGATTCTCGGATCATCTACCAGCAGATCTCCCACAAGAGCGCCTTTTCCGGTAAGGCACTGGGCCACGCCTGCGGGAAGCCCCGCCTCATGGAGCATTTCGTGAAGAACCAGAAGTGTCATGGGATCGAAGGAAGGCGCTTTCACCACAATCGTATTCCCTGCCGCCAGAGCGGCTGCGGTCTTAAAAGCCCAGATAGCGGGCGGGAAATTATAGGGAATGATGCAGGCAAGTGTTCCCAGAGGCTCGTGGATGGTAACCTGAAGATCGTCGTCATAACCCGGCTCTGTTCCAATGGGCATGGTTGCTCCGTAATAATGAAGAGCCACATCGCAGGCTCCCCTGTATACATAGGCCACAGAATCCAGTTCCCACACTGCTTCCTTCATGTAAGGTTTTCCGGCCTCTTTCGCAAGGATCTCTCCCAGCTCCAGCCGTCTCTCCATTACTATATCCGCGAATTTTCTGAGAATGATGCAGCGCTCTCTCACAGGGAGAGCCGCCCAGGCCTCCTGTGCCTCCACCGCTCCGTCCACTGCTTTTTTTACGTCTTCCGCAGTAGCTGACGGAACCGTGTCGATTACCTGAAGTGTCGCCGGATTGATGATGTCCTGCGTCTTTTTGTCAGAGGCATCCACCTTCTGGCCATTGATGATCATTTTCATAATTTCAGTCCCCTTTCTTATTTTTTTCTGTGGCTGTCCAGGTATTCCTGCACCTGGGCTCTGCTTTTTACCGCGCCGTTTGCTCCGTACTGACTGATGGCTATCGCAGCGGCGGCCGAACCGAAATACAGAGATTCTTCAAGTCCAAGCCCGTCCGCGATTCCGGTAAGGAACCCGGCCACGAAATTATCTCCTCCTCCCAGGGTGTCCACCACTTGATCCGCTATAGTTCCCACCCGGAAGGTTTTTCCATTCTCACTGGCAAAAACACCTTCCGCTCCCATTTTCAGGACAACAGTATGTACGCCTTTTTTATGAAATTCGTCCGCGATTTCTTCGGGAGTGTCCTTTCCCGTAAAATACGAAGCTTCATGATAGCTGGGAACAAGGTAATCAATGTAGGGCAGGGCACCTCTGATATCGTCCAGCGTCATCTGGGACTGATCCAGCACCATATCCGCTGCCGTCAGCGCCCCCGCTTCCTTTGCCAACCTGAAAAGCTCTTTAAGGTCCTCCTCCCTCTGGCCTTTGCTCCAGAAAAGACTTGCCACAGAAAAAAGTTTTGTCCCCGTAAAATCAATCTCAAACTGTTCCGGGCTGTAGCTCATATTTCCCGCCGCGCCGTCTTTCAGCGTCATGCATCCGTGTTCTCCGTCTGCTTCCACAGTCACCACAGTGGCTGTCGTGCCGTGTTCTTTATCCCGGATAATGCCGTCCGCTTCTATTCCCGCTGCCTTTATCATTCCCAGAAAAGCGTCGCCGAGACTGTCGTCGCCGATGACCGTATAAAGCTTCACGTCATTCCCCATGGCTTTCATGCTCACTGCTTCATTTACCGCGTCTCCGCCAAGATACATGCTAATGGACTCGGAAAACTGTGTCATGCCGTCCGGCGTGCGCTCCGGTCCGTTTTTTACGATAATATCCACTACCGCGTTTCCTACACATACGATCTTATTCATGGGATATTTCTCCTTTTTCTCAGTCTCCGCAGATTTTTACTACTGCCTTCACCATGGACTGTCTGTTGTTGATGCAGTCCTCAAAGGCGTCCATGATCCGCTCAAAAGGATAGACTTCTGAGATGATATTTTTTACATTAATACGCCCCGCCGCGATTGCCTCAATACAAACCGGATACACATTGCGGTAGCGGAAACAGGTCATGAGCGTAAGTTCTTTATCGCACATTCTCTGAAGATTCAGGGAGGTTTCTCCCACCACATTGCCTACCTGCATGATGATTCCGCCTTTTTTGCAGATATATACGGAGGCTTCCGCCGTATAGCGGCTTCCCGCTGTTTCAAAAACATAATCCGGGCCGATATTGTCATAATATTTCAAAACCTCTGCCGCAGTATCTTTATCCTTTGTGTTGATCACCCTGGTCGCTCCCACTTCCAGAGCCTTATTAAGCCGGATATCAAAGAGATCCACCGCTGTAATATCGGTAATGCCCGCAGCCTTTAAAGCCATGATCGTTACCAGTCCGATGCAGCCGCAGCCCAGAACCACCGCTGAATCCCCTACATGGATGCCGGAGCGGATCACAGAGCTCATTCCCACTGCCAGAGGTTCCACCAGCGCCGCTTCCAGAGTGGAAACATTGTCCGGAAGCTTAAAGCACAGCTCCGCCGGATGGGTAATGTATTCTCTCATGGCGCCGAGGGTTCTGGGAGCGGAAAGAAATTCCATATTTTTGCAAAGGTTGTATTTGCCCTTTTTACACCACTCACATTTGCCGCAGAAAGTTCCCGGTTCCACACATACTCTGTCTCCCACCTTCAGATTCGTCACATCGTCCGCTACCTCTACCACAGTTCCCGCAAACTCATGTCCCAGAATGAAGGGATATACGTCCGGAAATTCCGGTTCTCCGAAAGAATAGAAATGCACGTCTGAACCGCACACTCCGCAGTATTCCACCTTTACCTTCGCATATCCGGGGCGCATCTCAGGCATGGGAGAATCCCCGATCTCTATTTTTCTGTTTTCCAGCAATAATGCCGCTTTATTGACCATATGTACATTTGCCATATCCCTGTACCTTCCTTTTGCTGTCATAATCGTTATATATTCCTATGCCGCATCGGCACATCCATCTCCGGAGTGTTCACATTTCAGCTTCTGTCTACCGCCGACGCAGCTGTATTTTCAGATGTATCCGTCAAAGATCCTGTGCAGCGTCGCCGCGTCCCGCCCCATAAGCTCAGCTTCGTTCCCCAGCGGGCTGACTGTGGGCTTACTGTATACACTTTCAATGATCAGGCAGCCGGAATAACTGCTTTCCAGAATCGCCCGGGCAGTTTTATAAAACCCGGAAGTTCCCTCTCCCAGCAGGGAGCCGGAAAGCATGGTCCCCTCTCCGTCCTTCAGGTGCACGCCGCCGATCACATCCTCAAGCTCCCGGAAATAACCTGCCATGGCAGTTCCCCGCTCCGCGTACAGATTCTGGGAATCAAAGAACACCTTTACCATGGGATTTCCCACAGCATCCAGAAGATTTCTCACCTGCTCCGCAGTCTGGTTCATCTCAATATATGTCTCGATTCCTTTCTCCGCCGCAATGTGACTGAATCTTTTAATATACTCCACCGCCCTGTGGAAGGACGCGCCGTCACAGATACCGTTTCTTAAAAGCACCGGAAGCAGAAAGGAGCCGCAGCCGAAAACTGTACAGAGCTCTACGGCCCGCTCTACCAGCTTTACCGCCGTCTGTTCTTCCTGGACTCCCCGGGGCATGGTAAAACTGTACTCATCTACAAATTGGGGTGACAGGGAATGAACAGAGATCCCATATTCCTCACAGGCCTTCTGATATTCCCCGATGAGTGCCGGATTACCCAGGCCTCCGCCCTGGAAGACCTCGGTCCCAATGCCAAGCTGGAGACAGTCGAGATTTTTTTCTGAGGCAAGCCTGCACAGCGCGTTACCTCTTGCTCTCACGGACCATTCACATACCCCATACTGAAATCTTTTCATCGCTTCTCCTTTTCCACCAGGTTACTGATCCTCTTCAGGAAGAAGAATCACTTTCGTCGCCTGACGGTTTTTCACCAGCTCCAGGCCTTCTTCCCATTTTGACAACGGCATCCTGTGAGAGATAAACGCTTCCATATCTACTTCTCCTTTTTCCAGAAGCGTCAGACAGTTTTTCCAGGAGGTGCTGTCATATCCCATATGCCCGATAAGTACAACTCCCTTTAGTGCCAGAGTATCCAGAGAAAAGCCTACCGGATTCTTACTGTATCCCACTTTGATGATCTTTCCGCCGTTTCTGATAATATCGATGGACTGCTTCAGAACCACCGGAGCCCCTGCTGCGTCCACGATCACCGCCACGCCTTCCGGACCTGCGATCTCTTTCACTCTGGAGACCACATCCTCTTTATCTGCCACAACAAAATCTGTTGCACCCAGCTTTTTTGCCAGAGGGAAACGGACAGCCTTATCCTCCGCCATTCCCACGGCAATGATTTTTCCGGCGCTTCCAAGACGCGCGGCGTTCATCGCGAAAAGCCCCATGGCGCCGCAGCCGAATACAACGATGTTCTGTCCCGGAAGGAGATTTCCTTCCTGAATGACCGCTTTATATCCATTGCACAGAGGATCCATCATAGATGCTGCCTCATAGGATACGTTGTCCGGAATCCTGTACAGGCAGTTTGGAAATGTCATAAGGACATCTCCCGGAATCTTCACATATTCTGCAAAGCCTCCGTCCATATCATTCCCCATTCCCTTTCTGTACGCACAGAAAAGGTATTCCCCGCTGCTGCAGGCATGGCACACACCGCAGACATATCCGGTATTGTCGGAAACCACCCGGTCTCCCACCTTCCAGCGTGTAACTTTCGGTCCCACCTCACAGATCTCTCCTGCAAATTCATGGCCGATAACAATGGGATAGGGTACGGTTTTTCCCTCCACTGTCCCGTACATCAGCCCCAGATCCGATCCGCAGATCGCAGCCGCCTTTACCTTGATCAGGACATCATAATCCTGTACCTCCGGTTTGGGGATATCTGTATATTCAATCTGGTATGGTCCATAATCTTTCTTTATAACCGCTTTCATGCTTACACCCTCCTTCTCACACTTTCTTAAAATTTCTCATCATATTCGTGAATGAAATCAATATTCAGCTTCAGTCCCAGGCCCGGCAGGTCAGGGATCGTCATATATCCGTTCACCGGCTTCGGCGCATCCAGATACGTATTTGCCGTAATTCCCTCAAACAGCTTCAGCCTCTCCAGGAACGGCGCGTTGCCAAAAGCGCTGATCAGATGAATGTGAATATTTTCCATAGCGTGAGGAGCAAACTTCACATTAAACGCCTGGGTCAGTGCCGCTATCTTCAGCATTTCTGTAAATCCGCCTGCCCGTGTTCCGTCGCACTGGATATAATCTGCGTCAGAGTAAAGAAGAAGATCTCTTGCTCCGTATTTTGTATATTCGTGTTCTCCTGTGGCAAGGGGCAGATCCGTGGTGTTCTTATATTTCTTCAGCCCCGGTATATCGTCGGCAAATACCGGTTCCTCAAGGAACATAATGTCATAATCTTTCACACGGTTGGCGAATCTTGCCCCCGTAGCCGCGTCCCAGCAGTTGTTCGCGTCCAGCATGATCCCCACCTCAGGGCCAACTGCTTCTCTTACCTTCTGCACCCGGATCAGATCCCGTCCGGGATTCATGCCTCCCTCTACGCCTACTTTGAATTTAATTTTGGTATATCCGTCCACTTTTACAAGATTTACCATTTCCTCCACCAGCTCCTCGTCAGAGTAGGAGGTCCATCCGCCGCTTCCATATACGGGAATCTTCGTCTCGGTACCGCCGAACATTTTATAAAGAGGCATATCCAGGATCTTCCCTTTCAGATCCCAGAGCGCGATGTCCACCGCGGAAAGCGCGCAGAACATCAGCCCCTTTCTCCCCACTCCCCGGAGATATCCGAACATTTCATACCAGATTTTCTCTGTCTCAAAGGGATCTCTGCCGATGAGCTTCGGAGCGATATTTTTTTCTATGAGCATCTTGGTAGCCTCGCCTCCCACCTCATGGTAGGTAACGCCAAAGCCCTCCAGGCCGTCCTCTGTGGTAATGCGGACAATGGTAAATCCAATACATTCCACCTTACGTGTGGCGTCTGCAAAGCCGCCAGTGACTGGCTGGGATACAAGATGTACTTTTACTTCTCTGATCTTATTATTTTTCATATAATCTCCGTTCCGCCGCAGTCTGCATGCGGCTTTTTCATATTTGCAGGTATTCTCCTGTTCCGCTTTATTGCAGACAGGATTTTCAGTTCCTTACGCCGGTGCAGGCGCTTCATTTTTATGTTTACGCTGCCTGTACAGTCCTGGCTTTTCTGTTGTTTGCATATGCGTCCAGCATGATTGCGAACAGAAGCACGATACCGCGGACAATATACTGCATGGATGCGTCTACGTTCATAAGGCTCATACCGTTATCGAGAGCCGCCATAAAAATAGTGCCGACCACTGCTCCCACCACAGTACCACGTCCGCCGAGGATGGAAGTTCCGCCTACAACGCATCCTGTGATCGCTGTAAATTCATATCCATCGCCGCCTGCTGTGGTAGCAGAGCCCAGACGTCCGAGATATACCAGCGCCGCAGTGGCAACCATAAATGCATGCAGAACATACAGCTTCATGGTCTCTTTTGATACATTGATTCCGGAAAGCGCTGCCGCGCTGGAGTTTCCTCCGATAGCATAGACATATCTTCCGAATTTTGTGTTATTGCTTACATAGGATACGATCAGAGTCAGTACAAACAGAATCAGCATCGCATAGGAAAAGCCTTTGTGCATATAAAGAATAAAAGTTACCACTGCTGCCAGAGCAGATATCACTACTGTTTTCGGAATAACTTTTCCCCATCTGGGTTCGATCAGCCCCTGGGCGATATTTTTCTTTTCCTTGGTAACCGTCAAAGCCACATAGACTACGATAACCACTGCTCCAATGATTAAAGTTGTATCGTTATATGTACCGCTGATCGTGGGAATGTAGCCGTTTCCCATCTGGTCGATAATACCGGATACCGGACCGACGATTCTTCCTCCGCTGATCAGCTGGTTAATTCCCAGGAATACAAGCTGTGTGGTCAGAGTAATAATGAATGCCGGAAGCTTCATATAACCGATCAGGAAACCATGTGACAAGCCTGCGACCAGAGCGATCGCATAGACGATCAGTACCACCACTATGGACGGAAGTTTTGTATTTACCTGCAGAAGCGCCGCAACCATACCCAGCATACCCAGGAACCGGCCTGCCGCCAGGTCGGCGTTGCAGGTAACGATTACCAGACACATGGTAATAGCAATGATCGAACAGGTTGCCCCCTGCATCAGCAGATTGGACAGGTTGCGGAAAGACATAAAGGTTCCGTCCGTAAGCACCTGGAAAACAAGAAATACAATGATCGTTTCAACTGCCAGACTGTTTTTATAAAACAGGCTGAATATATCCACTTTATTTTTTACTATGTTCGTCATACTGTGACACCTCCTGTTGCGGCCAGCGCAATATCCTCCTGAGTGAGAGTCCGTTCTCTGTTATCAAACTCTCCGCTGATTCCGCCCTCTCTCATAACGTATACTCTGTCGCTCATTCCCAGGACTTCCGGGAGTTCTGATGAAATCATAATTACCGCGATTCCCTCTTCCGCCATCGAGTTAATAAGCTGATATATCTCTGTTTTTGCCCCTATATCGATACCACGGGTGGGCTCGTCCAGGATCAGCACCTTAGGCTCCGTCATGATCGCCTTTGCCAGACATACCTTCTGCTGGTTTCCTCCGGAAAGATTGCCTACCTTTTGCAGAATAGAGGGGGTTTTTACGGTGAGCTTTTTCACCATTTCCTTAACTTTTTCCAGTTCCTTGTCTCTGTTGATAAATATCCCTTTATCAATAAACTTTCCCAGACTGGAAAGCGACGCATTATAGGCGATGTCAGAGGAAAGAATCAGGCCGTACTTTTTTCTGTCCTCAGAAGAGTAGAATACGCCGGCTTCAATAGCTTCTGCGGAATTCTTGAAATGAGGCCTTTCTTTTCCCTGGTATTCCAGGTTCCCGGTGACCGCGCCGCTTAAAGAGCCAAAAATACTCATGGCCAGTTCTGTACGTCCGGCGCCGATCATTCCGGCAATTCCCACGACTTCTCCTTTGTGTACCTCAAAATTCACATTTTTTACGATCCATTTATTATTGATTCCATCGTATACCGACCAGTCAGTCACCCTAAGCGCCACATCCCCTATAGGACAGTGTCTCGGCTCGAAGCGGGTGTCCAGTTGTCTGCCCACCATTCCATTGATCAGTGTCTCCTGCGTATATTCCGACGCCGGCTTTGTACTGATCGTGTGCCCGTCCCGGAGAATGGTAATAGAATCGGCGATGTTTAAAACCTCATTCAGTTTATGAGAGATAAAAACAATACTCATACCTTTCTCCTTCAGCTCTCTCACAAGCTGCAGAAGGTTTTCAGAATCATCCTCCGGCAGAGGTGCCGTAGGCTCGTCCAGGATCAGTATCCGGCAGTCTTTATTTAACGCCTTTGCTATCTCGATCAGTTGCTGCTGGCCGATTCCCAGATTTCCCACCCGTGTCCCGGGATTCACCTTAAGATTCAGCTCCTGCAAAAGTTCTCTTGATCTTCTGTGCTCCGCCTCCCAGTTAATAGCTCCGTTCTGGCAGATCTCATTTCCCAGGAAAATGTTCTCACAGATATTCAATGTCTCAATTAGTCCCAGCTCCTGATGGATAATGGCGATTCCCTCTGCTTCACTCTCTTTTACCCCTTTAAAATTTACAACTTTCCCGTCCAGGATCAGATCTCCTGTATAATCTGTATGTTCCCCGCTCAATACTTTCATCAATGTGGATTTTCCGGCGCCGTTTTCACCTACCAGCGCATGGATCTCGCCTCTTTTCAGATTCAGCGTAACATCGTCCAGAGCCTTGACTCCGGGGAACTCTTTCGTAATATGACTCATCTGCAATATATAATCTTCCATATACGAGGTCCCTCCTTTTCCTGATTCCGGAGGATACCGCACAGCGGCTCCTCCGGTTTTCGCTACTCCTTGGCTCCGCTTTTGCAGCGCCTCATGAGCTTTATTTATTCTTCCTCTGTTTCCGTTTCGCCGGATTCTTCCTTCTCTTCTCCGGCCGCGTCTCCTGCATCCTCCTCAGGTGCTTCTTCTCCGTAAACTTCTTCATATGTATACACACCTGCGTCAATAACAACTTCATCAATGTTGTCCTTGGTAACGATCACTGCCGGATAGGACATAAACGGTTTTTCTTCTCCGAGACTGTTTGTATCTGTCATATCAAAATCTTCTTCCGTGATTTCTCCCAGATAATAGCTGATAGCTGTTTCTGTAAACTGTCTCGCGTATTCCTTTCCGCCCTTCATAACTGTAGAAACCTGGGTTCCGTCTACGATCCTCTGGCACGCTGAAAGGTCGCAGTCCTGGCCGCATACAAGTACGTCCCCCGCAAGTCCCTCATTTTCCAGAGCCTGGATCGCGCCGCCTGCAAGTCCGTCGTTCATGCAAAGGATTGCGGAAAGTGAATCGGCGTAATCAGACAGCCAGTTCTCCACATATCCCATTCCGGTGGCCGGATCCCAGTTGGCTACAAACTGTTCGCCGACTACGTTTACGTCGCAGTCTTTCATACTGTCCTGCATTCCGTCCTTAAAATTCATAAGTCCGGTGCCGCCTGCGGAATCGCCGTACAGATAAGCGATGTCGCCAGTAATATCCATATCCGCAATCGTCTTGGTGATGGCCTGGCCAACTTCATAATAGTCATTTCCGCCGGACATATCGAAGTAGGTTTCTCCCATTACCTGTTCATAGTAGCAGACAAAAATTCCCGCATCATGAGCTTCCTTGAGCACATTGTTTACAGCGCCTTTCTCCGGTGCGATCACGATCAGAATATCAACGCCCTGGGAAATCAGGTTTTCAATCTGCCCTACCTGCTTCTGATTGTCATTCTCAGAACACTGGTAAACCATTTCTACTCCCTGTTCTTCGCATACCTCTTCAATTTCTTCAAGTTCTGTAGCGTAACGCTCCTCCTGCAGTGTTTTCCATGATACTCCGATCTTAAGATCCTCTCTGCTTTTTTCCTCTTTTTTTTCTTCGGCCTTTACAGTAGTGACATTTGCCATTATCGGAGTAAAAGCCATAACTGCCGTCATCATTCCCAATACAACTTTTTTGAACATTTTGTTACCTCCCTGTTTTTTAATTTATTCGTGCTTCATTTGATGTAAAAAAGATATCACGATTTTCTCCTGGAATACATGGAATCAGATAACGTAAAAGTGTAAAATCATAGCCAAAAAAAGAAAGACCAGGAAAGGGCTTCACATCTCTTATCCCTTTCAATGGTCTTTTTTTACCTTATAGTATGAAATTTTTACTTTTCGCGGTATCAAGGATTAAAATTTTTACTCTGCTTCTTATAATCACTGACAGACATGCCTGTAAATTTTTTGAAACAGGCACTGAAATAATGAGGATCTGAAATCCCAACCTGCTCTGCGATTTCATAAGCCTTAAGATCTGTCCGCAAAACCAGTTTTTCCGCTTCTTTCATGCGTATCTCAAACAAAAGGCCGCTGAACGTAAATCCGGTCTTTTCTTTAAATACTCTGCTCAAATAACTGGGATTCACATAAAATCTGGCGGCAAGAGAATTCAGAGAAAGCTCCTCCTCAGAAAAATGCATCTCCATATAATCCCGCACTTTGTGCACCAGATCCTTTTTCTTGTCAGAAATCTCCGTTCCCACAGCCATACAGGATTCCTGCACAATCTCTTTCAGGTACTCTTTAATCTCGTCAAAAGAATTCAGACGGAATACCCGTTCGATCATTGCCGCGTAATCCGGGATCTTGGATTTTCCATCCAGCTTCAGTTCTGAAAGAGCTTTCATGATCACTGAAAGTAACTGCACCGAAAAAATCATTACCTGTTCCCATTCCCCGCTTGTCTTTTTTAAATGCTGCATCAGTATCTCCAGATTTTCCAATGCTTTCTGTCCGTCACTGATACGGACTGCATTTCCCAGTTCATGAAGTATGTCGTTATCCATAGCCAGGGAACTTTCTGTATCATAGAAAGGATAGATATCTCTGAAACAGATCACATCCTCATCCTCAGACACAAAACGGTACTTCAAAGCATCTTTTGCCTCCTGATAGGACTCGCAGAGCATTTCCAGTTCCGGATATACTTTGCCTACTCCAATGTATACTCTGGCATCTGTATTATTCTCCAGATAATGTTTCAGTTCCTCCCCACGGCTGTAAATTGCTTCCGCTGAAGAATTATTCAAAAGTATCAGCCAGTCCGCTCCGCTGTCGATCACGAAAACTCCCGGATCATCTCCATAATAATCCTCTACAATTTTTCTGATATGCATTTTCATCAGAAGTTTTTCTTCTTCTCCCGCACCGGCAGAATGGCCCGTCTCGATCAGCGCCACCTGAAAAACAGAATTGTTCAGTTCCACTCCAAAATATGACAGAGATTCCAGATACTGTCCCGGAGTTCTGCTCCGCACCAAGGCCCCAAGCTGACGATCCCTGATATAGCTGGAATGTTTCTCCAGTTCTTCCTTAAAACGTTCAAACTCCTTCTGGTGGTCTCTTTCTTCCAGGATCGTATCCCTTACCTTAACAGCAGCTTTTCTCAATTCTTCCGCATTGATTGGTTTAAGCAGATAATCAAACACACCGATATGGATCGCCTTACTGGCATACTCAAATTCGTCATGCCCGGATAATATGATGATTTTTATCTGCGGATATTTTTTTAATATCATACGGCTGCAGGTCAGACCATCCATACTGGGCATCCTCACATCCATAAAGATCAGATCGGGAGGAAGCTCGTCGACCATTTCCAACCCCATTCTTGCGGAGCTGGCCTCCCCGGCAATATGAAATCCGATCGTTTCCCAGTCTATGCAGCGTATCACCATCTGTCTTACCAGTTTTTCATCATCGATCACTAATACATTGAGCATTATCTTTCACCCTTTTCTTTCAGTATTCTAACAGTAATTGTTGTTCCTTTTCCCTTTTCACTGCTGATTTCCACCAGCTTCTGTTTCTCCTCCTGATAATAAAGATGAATACGCTGTATTGTTCCAAACAGTCCAAAACGCTTTCTCTGATTATCTTCCGTTCTGTTCAGTACCTGAGATAGTTTGTCCTGATCCATCCCGATTCCATCATCCTCCACCTGAAGTTTTACATAATCTCCATCGTCTTTTGCCCGGATAGTAATAGTTCCCTGAAGTTCGTGTTCCCGGAATCCATGGTAAATAGCATTTTCTACCAAAGGCTGCAGGATCAGTTTTATCATATGATACGGTTTTACCGACTCATCCACATCATAGATCACATTAAATACATCATCATAGCGGAAGGACTGGATGATCAGATAATTTTCCACAATATTCAGTTCCTCTTTTACGGTGATGATCTCCTGTCCTTTATGAAGGCTGTTCCGGTAGTATTGCCCCAGAGCCTGCATCATCGTATATACATCTTCTGTGCGTCCCATCATGGCAAGAGCGCATACAGAGTCAAATGTATTATAAAGAAAATGAGGTTTTATCTGGGCCTGCAGAAGAGAAAGCTCATATTTTCTGCGCATTCTCTGCTCTTCCACTTTCTGGGACATTAATTTTTCTGTTTCATCCAGCATCTGATTATAATGTTTCTGAAGACAGTCAATTTCCTCATTCGTCTCAATAATGTTAATACGTTCAAGTTTTCCATCCTTTATTTTTTTCATAGATTTCAGAATATTTTGGATCGGGCGGATAATCCTCGTTGTCTGAAAAGAGGCTCCTACCACACACAGGATCATACCTGCGCCTATGATAAAAATACTCAACGTCATATACTGACGCATGACAGACATCGTTTCGCCTTTTGGAATAGCGCCTACGATCGTCCATGCGCCTCTGTTTTCAGACACTTTTCCAATCCTGTATTTTTCTCCATGACAGGAAGCCTGGGAAATCTTTCCCTTTCCTTCCAGCCATTGTTCTACAAGCCATTCTCCTTCCTCTGATGTAGCCAAAGTCTCCCCATTTCTGTTTAAAATCGCTACCTCCATGCCGTTCTGTACAGAAAGAGCACTGAATGTCTCTATTAGCCGGCTGTATGGTACGTTTACCGCTAAAATTCCCATCTCCTCCAGCGTATCAAGATTCCTTACTGGTCGTATAAAGGAAATAATCTTCTGTTTCGGCTCCTCTCTCGTCTGATATGTAAAAATCATATAATCAAAATTTTCCACTTCCTGTTTCTGAAGCGCCGCCTCATATCCGGAAGTATCATTAAGCCATGATCTTATTTCTTCTACTTCGTAGATATTTCCTGCCAGATACGAAGCTCCATCGCTGTCAAAAAGATAAATGGAAGAAATTCCGTCGCAGCATGCAGCGATCTGGATCACTGCGTCCTGAAGCTCCGTTTGTTCACTATAACTGAGTTCTTCCTTTTTATTCAGCATTTTCTGTACTACTTCATTGAAAGCTACTATTTTCGAGCTGTCATTTACACTCTGTATCAATGACTGAAAATTATTTTCTACTATCTGAAGGCTGTACTGCAGGATATTGTTTTCCGAATCAGCCATCATACGGTAGGCTGCTGTTGCATAAAGGATACCACATAACATAAAGATCACCAGAAACAGCAAAATATAATAATATTTTATCTGTCCGGAAAAAGTTCTCTGCTTAAACTTTTTTCTCATGGCTGTTCCCCCTATCCAATATCTGCTGTCAGTTCTTCTGCAAACTCTCTGCCGCTGATTTTTTTCTCAAACAAACGCGCGCAGCAGTCCAGCCATATCTCTGCCCTGTCCGAAGACATCAACGAATCCCAGGCAATTCCTCCTTCTCCTTTTTTACTGTACATGTCTAGTATTTGCTGACTTAACTGACTGATCTCATTCCTGGCATCTCCTTCTTCAAGGATAAACGATGCGTTCTCCGGCTGATAACAACTCAGTTCATAACTGAGCCATTCTATGATTTCTACTGCTATTTCCGGATACTCTGTATCTGAGGAAATAATCCATCCGTTGCTTCCGCCGCCATGATAATCCTCTTTATATTTTGCTCCGGGGACTGACGGCATCTTTGTCACTGTTACTTTATCTCCCAGATTTTCTTCTGCAGACTGGGTAAACCAGCTTCCGATATAGATCATAGCAGCTTTGCCATCCAAAAACATTTCCTCCGCTTCTCCAGATACGAGACGATACATATCAGTGCAAAAAGCATCCGCATTTATCAATTCTTCCGTCAGTTCCGCTGCTCTGAGCAGGACTTCATTATCCATGCTTTCTGTACCCTTGGCCATATCTTTATAAAGTTCTGCGCCGCCTAACTGTATAGTAAAATTATTGATCCACTGCTGTCCCTGCCATTTATTCAGGATTCCCAGTGCAATAGGCTCTATTTCCGCATCTCTGAGTTTTTTACATGTCTTCAGAAGTTCCTCATATGTTTCCGGCACCTTGGCCGCAGCTTTTTCTAAAAGCTCCGTATTACAATACAAGACTCCTTTCCAGTTGGCATAACAGATCCCATAAAATTTTCCATCAAATATAAAATTCTGCTGCTGTTCCATATCTATATGTTCTTTGTAAAACTTATCCAGATAATCATCCAACGCCAGCACTTTTCCGGCTTTCACGAAATTTTCTGAAAATCCTCCGCCGTAACTGATCATAATATCGGGAACCTCGTCCGACGCCATCAAAACCTTCAGTTTTTTCTTGTAGGTTTCATTGTCGCAAGTTTCCTGAATCAGTTCTATATTAGGAAATGCCTTTGGGAAATCATTTTCTAGTATTTCTTTCAGATATCTGGATGAAATGTCACTATCTGTATCTCCCCAGTAATACATCATACGGAGAGTTATTTTTTCTTCCTGGCTATCCGCATATACTATACTGTTTATTCTACCTATCCACATAAAAAAGACGCCTGCCAAAATACAGGTCTTCCATATATAATTTTTCCATTTTGTCATATCCATCTCCATTCCTCCTCCTTTCAACCGGCAGTACAAATAGTAATGAAGGCTATTTTCACCTCTATTCCATGTTTTCGCGTTACAATTATTCTCTGCTATGTGAGCATATTTTGTTTATTTTATAATTTTTTCTTGTTTTGACTTTCTTTCACATATTTTCCTTTTAATTTTCAAATTATATTCATATTATACTAATATTATTTTGTATTACAACTTTTTCACACAATAATATAAATTCCATTTTATAATAACAAAAAACAGTCCTATAATACATAGAACTGTTTTACTGAAAAGTTAAATATTATTACTGTTCAAATCGCCAATACGGAACTCTTCTTCTCCTGCTCCAGGAAATTCACAAATATCTTCTTACCGCCCAGACCGGCGGAAGCCTTCTAAAAACACATCCAGGTTATTCAGTCTTTTTACTCTTTTAGGTTTTGTCCCGCATGATTTACAGATCTGCTCCAGTCCTGCCTCCACGATCACATTCGATATGCGTATCTCCTTAGGTGCTCCGTACAGCAGAATAAATCCCACCAGTTCTTCCGCATGTGCTGTCACAACATCTTCCTCCGGTTCCAACATCTCACATTTCAAAAGCATTCCCGATCTTGCTTCCGCGATCACGCACAAAGGGGGATCAGCCGGCCTGTCATATTTGGGATCTTTTACGGGACCTCCCAGTATAGAATTTTCTGCTTCTAATATTACATCTATTTTCGGCGCTTTTTTCAGATCGCACAGTAGTTCCTCATCTGTAATGACCAGATTCCTAAAACGGAAGGAAGTGAATGGAAGAGGCTCTGCGCCAAAACTGCAGATTTCCTTCTCTTTATCATACTTTAGCAAAAACATATCACCATTTTCAAAGTGTACCGGAGCGTCCAGCTTCTCATCACACTGCCGAGCCATCTCAAAGCCGCCAAGGTACTCTGTCATACGAAGAATCCTATGTCTTTGACATCTATTTTCCGCCTGATTCTACGGTTACTTCTAATATTTCCGCTGGTTCATCCGTAAAGCTGGCCCAGTCTTACGGCTACATCCAATATTTCGTCTGGTTCATCCGTAAATCCCAGCCCGGTTCTACGGTTATTTCTAAGATTTCTACTGATTCATCCGTAAATCCCTAGCTGATGTTACGGCTACATCCAGCATTTCCACTATTTTATCCGTAAACTTTCTTCTATTCTTACGGTTATTTTCCAACTTTCCACTGATTCGTCCGTAAGTGCCTGCCAAATCTTACGGTTATATTCAACATTTCTACTGATTCATCCGTAAACATCTTCTATTTTTACTTAAGGCTGATTTTTTATGAGGTGACAGGACTGTTTTCCCTCTTTTTTCTGAAAATTGAATCAGAGATATTTACAAAAGAAGTGCATCAAAGAAACAGAAATCGACTCTTTTCGACTCGCAGACTCCGGCTCATAGCCTCCAGTTCACAGGCTTCAGCTTACAGACTCCAACCGCAGGAATTTCAGCGATATCCAAGGCAGACGAAAGGATTATAGAATGTATACTAGCACAAGACGTACGCTAGCTGAAGATAACGCTGAACACCGCTGAAATTACACAATATGGAACTGCTGTCCCAGGTGTATATACAAAAACCTCCCAGAACAAATATTCCGGGAGGTCATACAGCGCTTTATTGCGCTCTGATTCATATATAATTGTTCGATTATCGTTTGGAGAACTGCGGAGCTCTACGAGCTGCTTTGAGACCGTATTGGCGTACAGTTTAGCGCCGGTTTTCCTTGATTTTATGGGCTTTTTGGCCTCTGC
>ERZ1643247.136-NODE-136-length-102782-cov-28.073408_pt1 | contig 102782 bp, 81 predicted proteins | sample MGYA00579264_ERZ1643247 | MGnify/ENA primary metagenome ERZ1643247 (study PRJEB29033, sample SAMEA4952262) | chicken gut metagenome | biome: Broiler Chicken; feature: Gastrointestinal Tract; material: Caecum | place: Ireland | collected 2018 | study: Broiler... | reverse complement strand
CAGACGGACGTCATCCGCATCAACAGCCAGTCGGGCAAGGGCGGCGTCGGCTATATCCTGCAGGAAAATTACGGCCTCAACCTGCCCGCCAAGTTCAAAGAGGCGATGGGCTACGCCGCCAAGCGCGTATCCGACCACGCCCACAAAGAGCTTCGCCCCGCCGAGGTGTATCAGGTATTTTTGGATGAATTTGTCAGCGCCAGGCCGGTGTTCGACGTGCCCGAATGCCACTTCCGCCAGCTGGAAGAGGGCATCGCCGCCGAAGTCACCGTCTCCTGCCGCGGCGAGAGCGCCGTGGTCAAGGCGGATGGCAACGGCCGCTTAGACGCCGTCACCAACGCCCTCAAACAGCACTTCGGGGAAGAGTTCACCCTCATCACCTACGAACAGCACGCCCTGAGCGAAAAGTCCGACTCCAAGGCACTCTCCTTTGTCGGCATTGAAAAGGGTGGCAAGTCGTACTGGGGCGCGGGCATCAACGAAGACATCATCAAATCTTCCATCGATGCCTTGGTCGCCGCCCTCAACAACTGCATGGCGGCAAACGCTTAAATGCAACAAAACAGAAGGGAAGCCCCGCGTTTCGCGGGGCTTTTGCTGTATTTTGAGCGTTTGCGAAGTACTATGTCAGGCATAGATCGCGCTATTTTTTGCTGTCGGGAGGGAATTTCCCGAACAGCGTGCGGTGCAGGGGCGGCTCTTCTCCCCGCGCGCACAGGTATTCGCGCAGGCGCGCATAGAAAGTGGACTTTTTCAGACCCGTGAGCCGCAGCGCCTCTTCCATCGTCATGTTCCCTTCGCGGAATTCTTCCGCCACGGCGGCAAAGCCGGGCGGGGCTGGCTGCAGCGGCCTGCCGAAGCGCACGCCCCGCCTGCGGGCGGCGGCGATGCCCTCCTTCTGGCGGGCGCGGATGTTCTCGCGCTCCTTCTGCGCCACGTACGATAGAAGCTGCAATACGATGTCGGCGATGAGCTTGCCGGTGAGGTTGTCGCTGCGCTCGCGCGTATCCAAAAGGGGCATATCCAGCACCACGATGTCCGCGCCGATGGTCTTGGTGATGCGCGCCCATTCCTCGATGATCATGTCGTAATTCCTGCCCAGGCGGTCGATGCTCTTGATGACGAGCAGGTCGCCCTGTTTGAGCCTCTTCAAAAGGCGCAGGTAGTTTTCGCGCTCAAAGTCTTTGCCCGACTTCTTGTCGCAGTAGATGTGCGGTTTCGGCACCCCGAAGGACAAAAAGCTGTCGATCTGCCGTGCCAGATTCTGGTCGGCTGCCGATACCCTTGCGTAAGCGTAGATCATATCCGATCCTCCTTGGTAAATAGATTTACAGGCAGGATACCATGTTTTGGCAAGGAGTGCGAAAAAGTTTGCCTGCGCTGCGGAAAAAAGCCCGCCGTTTTTGGCGCGGCGGGCGCGTGCCGAAAAATTTTTTCAAAAGACCGCCGCGTTTTGTTGACAAACGCGGCGCGGCAATGTATACTGTATATACAAAAATCGATCGGGCAGGGCACAATATATTGTGCTTTTACCCGGCGGCTTTTCGCAACTGGTGGAAAAGCCTGCCGAAATGAGCAAACGTTTTGGCTCTTCGGTTTGGCGCGGCAGGGTAAACTGCGGGGGAGCGGAAAGCCGGATACGCCGTCCACCTGGGCAACTTGCGCGAGCGAGCTGCCCTTTTTTATTTTCTTTTTAATTTTTGGAGGAAGAAAGATGCAGAACCAGTTTCACCCCGGCGATCGAGGCGCGATCGACGTGCGCGGCTTCATTCAAAAAAATTACACCCCGTACGAGGGGGGAGCGGACTTTTTGTGCCCGCCCACGGCGCGCACCCGCGCCATGCTCGCCAAGGTGCAGGCGCTTTTGCGTGCCGAAAGCGAAAAGGGCGGCGTGCTCGATATCGACACCGGCCGCGTCTCTTCCCTCCTGACCTATCCCGCGGGGTATATCGATCGGGAAAACGAGCTCATCGTCGGCCTGCAGACGGACGCGCCCTTGAAGCGGGGCGTCAACCCCTTCGGCGGCATCCGCATGGCGCGGCAGGCGTGCGAGGCGTACGGCTACAAGCTTTCCGACCTCGTGGAGACGGAGTTCAGCTACAAGACCACCCATAACGACGCCGTCTTCCACGTCTATACCGACGAGATGAAGGCGGTGCGCCACGCGGGGCTTCTGACGGGGCTGCCCGACGCCTACGGCCGCGGCAGGATCATCGGCGACTACCGCCGCGTCGCCCTGTACGGCGTGGACAAGCTCATCGAAGAAAAGCAGAAAGATAAAGCCGCTTACGGCAAGCTGCCGATGAGCGAGGCGAACATCCGCACCTTAGAAGAGCTGTATAAGCAGATCGACTTTTTGAAAAAGCTCAAAGACATGGCGCTTTTATACGGCATCGACATCTCCGCGCCCGCCAAAAACGCCAAAGAGGCGATCCAGTGGACGTATTTTGGCTATCTTGCCGCCATCAAAGAGCAGAACGGCGCCGCCATGAGTTTGGGGCGGGTGTCTACCTTCTTCGATATCTATATCGAGCGCGACATCGCGGCGGGCATCCTCACAGAAGAGGGGGCGCAGGAGCTGATCGACGACTTCGTGCTCAAGCTGCGCATCACCCGCCAGCTGCGCACCCCCGAATACAACGACCTGTTCGGCGGCGACCCCACCTGGACGACGGAGAGCGTGGGCGGCATGGGCGAGGACGGCAGGACGCTGGTCACCAAGACCTCGTTCCGCATCCTGCACACCCTGTACAACCTCGGCGCCGCGCCCGAGCCCAACCTCACCGTGCTCTGGTCGGAACGGCTGCCCGAACCCTTCAAAAATTTCTGCGCCAAGGTCTCCATCGACACCGATTCCATCCAGTACGAGAACGACGACCTCATGCGCCCCGTCTACGGCGACGATTACGGCATCGCCTGCTGCGTCTCCGCCATGAAGATCGGCAAGCAGATGCAGTTCTTCGGGGCGCGGTGCAACCTCGCCAAGCTCCTGCTCTTGGCCCTCAACGGCGGCAAAGACGAAAAGAGCGGCAAACAGCTCGGCCCCGTGGGCGAGAGCTTTGCGGGCGTGCTCGACTATCGGGCGGTGCGCGCCGCCTACCACAAGTACATGGAATGGCTGTGCCGCCTGTATGTGAACACGCTCAATGTCATCCATTACATGCACGACAAGTACGCCTACGAAAAGATCCAGATGGCGCTGCACGATACCGAAGTCGAGCGCTTCCTCGCCTGCGGCGTGGCGGGCTTTTCGGTGGCGGTCGATTCCCTCTCCGCCATCAAATACGCCAAGGTGACGCCCGTGTACAACGCGGAAGGCATCATCGAAAACTTCACCGTCGAGGGAGACTTCCCCAAATACGGCAACGACGACGACCGCGCCGACGATATCGCCCGCGAGCTGGCGGCGGAGTTTTCGGCGGAACTGAAAAAGACGCCCGCCTACCGCGGGGCGGAGCATACGCTGTCCGTTTTGACCATCACTTCCAACGTCGTCTACGGCAAAAAGACGGGCGCCACGCCGGACGGCAGGGCGGCGGGCGAGCCCTTCGCCCCCGGCGCCAACCCCATGCATAACAGAGACCTTTCCGGCGCCCTCGCCTCCCTCAATTCCGTGGCCAAGATCCCGTACGAGTGCTGCCGCGACGGCATCTCCAACACCTTTTCCATCGTGCCTTCCGCCCTGGGCGAAGACCGCGAGAGCCGCGCCGACAACCTGTGCGACATGCTGGACGGCTACTTCGGGCAGGGGGCGCACCACCTCAACGTCAACGTGTTCGATAGAGAAAAGCTGGTCGCCGCCATGGAACACCCCGAGCTGTACCCCAACGTCACCATCCGCGTCTCCGGCTACGCCGTCAACTTCCACAAGCTCTCGCGCGCCCACCAGCTGGAGGTGCTCAAGCGCACCTATCACGCGCGGGTATGAGTCGGGAAAAAGGTATGAGCGCCGAAAACGAAAAGAGCGCGCCTCATGACGGGGGCGCGGGTATGAGCTGGGAAAAAGGTATGAGCGCCGAAAACGAAAAGAGCGCGCCTCATGACAAGGGCGCGGGAATGGGGGATCGGGGCGCCGCCGCCGTGACGGGAGCCATCGATACAGAGGATGCAAGCGCCGCCAATGTGACGGGGTACATCGATTCCGTCTACTGCGGCTCGGGGGTAGACGGGCCGGGCCTTCGCTGCGTGGTGTTCGTAAACGGCTGCAATCTGCGCTGTCCCTTCTGCCATAACCCGGAAACGCTGTTTAAGCGAGGTACTATGTCAGACATAAACGCCCTCAAAGCGCGGCTTTTGCGCTATCGCGGCTACTTCCGCCGCGGGGGCGTGACCATTTCCGGCGGGGAGCCCTTTTTGCAGAAAGAGTTCACGCTCGCCCTCGTGCGGGCGCTGGCGGCGGAAGGGGTGCGCTGCTGCATCGAGACCAACGGCCACATCGCCGACGAGCAGCTCATTGCCGCGGCAGACATCGTGGTCGATATCAAAAACCAGCAGACGGACGACCTCTCCGCCTACGAAAAATTTTTTGCAGCATGCCTGCGGCAGGGGAAGACGCCGCGCCTTACCAACGTGCTGGTGCCGGGCGTCAACGACAAAGAGGAGAAGATCGCGGCATTGGCGCGGCTGGCGGGGCGGTATTTCCCGGGCGAGCGCATCCGCTTTCTGCCCTTCCGCAAGCTGTGCGCCGAAAAGTACGAAAATCTGGGCATTCCCTTCCCCTTTGCCGCCTATCGCGAGGCGGAAGAGGAAGACATCGCCCGCGCCGAAGCGCTCGCCGCAGCCTGTATCGATAAAAATTAGTACGCTGAATTATCATAAAGTTGTGCGTTTTTGGCAATTTTCCGCAATTTCTGCGTACTATGTCAGACAGAATACCCTTATCACGTTCCCGCCGCGGCGGGAGCGGAGGATCTTTGCAAACGGAAGAGCGCCGCAGACAAGTCTGCGGCGCTCTTCTCGGCTATAAAAAGAAGGAGCATGGCGTGTTCGGTTTTCAAAGCCCTGGCAAGGCGGGCGCGCCGCCGAAAGGGGCATGAGAGGGGCGCGTTCCTCGGCGCGGGGCGTTTCTATGGCAGGGCAGCGCGCCTCTGCGGCGGCGTTCCCATAGCGCCATGGCAGGGGCGCTTCTTGCTTTGTGAGCGCCTCTGCGGCAGAGAAGGGTTTACTGCTTTGCCTGCGCCTTCAGATATTTCAGCGCTTCGCTGCCGGCGATCATGCCGTCGCACACCGCCTTGGCGATCTGCTGCATGCCTGCGGTGCAGTCGCCGGCGGCGAAGATGCCGGGCACGTTGGTCGCCCGCCTCTCGTCCGTCACGATCTTGCCGTTTGCCGTTTCCAATCCCAATTTTCTGGAAAGCTCGAACGCCCCCGCCGTGCCGCAGGCGATGAACAGCCCGTCGAACGCCTCGGCAGAGCCGTCTGCAAACACCACGCGCTCTAAGGTGTCGCCGCCCTCCAGCCGCGCGATCTTGCGGGTATCGCAGGGGAGAGAAAACTGCGGCGCTTCGCCGTTGGTGAGCGCGGTCACGTCTTGGATGACGCCCTTGAGCACCTCGTACTCGCTGGCGGCATAGGCGCCGCTGCCGACCACGCCCACCTTTTTGCCGCGGAAGAAGAAGGCGTCGCAGACGGCGCAGTAGCTTACGCCCCTGCCGTCGAAGGCGTCGATCCCCGCGATGGGGGGCGTATTGCGCTGCGTGCCGCAGGCGATGACTGCGGCGCCCGCATCCAACGTGCCCGCCGAAGTCTTCACGGCAAAGCCCTCTTCGCCGTATTCGATCCCGAACAGTTCGCCGCGCACCATGCGCACGCCCAGCTTTTCCGCCTGGCGCACGCCCGCTTCGATGAGCTCCCTGCCCGAAATGCCGTCTTCAAAGCCGTAATAGTTCTGTATCAGCCCCGCCCGCGCCAGCGCGCCCGCGCCGTTTGCGATGACGGTGACGTCCGCCCCGCCGCGCACGGCATACAGCGCCGCCGAAATGCCCGCAGGGCCCTGCCCGATGATGACAAGCTGCTTCATGTATATGCTCCCGATGGAAATTTGTATGTTTGGAAGGTCGCTTCCGCCGCGCCGGCGCGTTCAGCCGACCCGCGCGGGCCCCCTGCGGCCGCCTCGTTTTGCGTTTCGGCGGCACGTTCGGCCTCTGTCTGATCGTTTGACTGACCCGCTCAGCCGATCCGCCGGTATCCCTTTTTGGGCTTTGCTTCCCGCCGCTTTCCCTTGTACACATAGGTGAGGGCGATGACGACGATGCCCGCGGCGATGGCGGCGATGACGATGTACGCCCAGCCGGGGATGGGCAGGCCCTTGATCTCTTCCCACATCTCGTTGACGGCGGCGTTGGTGTCGTTGTCAAAGTACTGCATGATGGCGCTGCGCGCCAGCACCTCTTCGGTGGGGAACTGGGCGGAGATCTGCCGGTGCGAACTCTCTTCGGAAACGTAGATCACGTACTCGCCGTCTTGATAGGCGCCGTCGCCCGTGCCGCCGAAAAAGTAGTTCAGATCGTACGCCACCAGCGGCTTGCCCGCCTCGTCGGTGTCGCCCGCTTCGCCCTCGGCGTACCAGTCGAGCATCTCTTCGAACACGGCGTCGCCGGCGATGGCGGAGGTGTAGCCGATGTAGTTCATGTTGGCGACGGCGTTTTCGGGGCGGGATAAAAAGTCGATGAATTTTTCCGCCAGCTCGCGGTTGGCGCCCTTGGGCATCACCCAGCCGTCAAACCAGATGTTGGAACATTCCTCGGGTACCACGTAGTTGAGGTAGATGCCTTCCACCTCGCGGCCCGTCTCTTCGTCGATATACGGTTCCGCTTCGTCCATGGTGTACACGGCGTCGCCGCTCCAGGCGAAGTTGATGGAGATCTTGCCCGTCACCATGTCCTGCTTGCCGCTGTCCACTTCAAACCCGTACAGGTGCTGTTTGAGCTCGATCATCGCCTCTTTCGTCCTGTCGATGGTCTCCTCGTCCGTGCGGTTCATGATCTTGGTGACGGCGGCGTTGTAGTCGGCAGGGGAGAGCTCGCCGCTCTCGTATTCGCCCTTCAACTGCATCAGCTCTTCGCGGTAGACGTACGCCACGCCTAAAAAGTAAGAGTCGCGCACGCTGTCTTTGATGGTCGCCACCCGCGCGTTCTCTTCCTTCCACAGCCCCGCCCAGCTGGAGAGCTCTTCGCCGCTCACCCGTTCGGGGTCGTACACATAGCCCATCGTGCCCCACATGTAGGCGACGGCGTACTCCGTCCAGCCGTTTTCTTCAAACAGGTCTTTGATGTAGGGAGAAGCGTATTTGGCGTAGTTGCTGTTTTGCAAAAACTCGTCGGAAAAGGGCTGCACCATGTCTTCGGCGATCATCTTCATGATCATGTAGTCGGAAGGGCACACTAAGTCGTAGGCGCCGGGGTTGATCTGCAGCTCGTTGTACATGTTCTCGTTGGTGCCGAAGGTGGAATACTCCACCCGCACGCCGTATTCCTCTTCGAACTCGGCGATGAGGTCGACGTAGTCGTCTTCCACCGAACCGTCGGCATTGGTCGTCGGCTCGCTGATGTAGTCTTCCCAGTTATACACGCGCAGCACCGGGCGCTCGTCCTGCCCGCCGCAGCCTGCGAGGGGCAGAAGCATGGTCAGCATCATACACGCCGCCAGGGCGGCGGAAAGTTTCTTTTTCATGCGCGGCGCTCCTTTGCGCCCTTCCTGGCGCGCAGGTTGACGATGAGCAGCACCGCGATCATGACGATGAAGATGAGCGCCGACAGGGCGCGCAGCGCGGGCGTGGAGCTGTTGGTGCCGTTCTTGACGGCGTTGTAGACGTAGGTGCTGATGGTATCGAACATGGGCGGCTTGGTGAACGCCGTGACGATGTAATCGTCCAGCGACAGGGTGATGGAGAGCATGAACCCCGAAACGATGCCCGAAAAGATCTGCGGGATCACCACGCGGAAGAGCGCCTGCGAGGGGCTTGCGCCCAAGTCGAGCGCCGCTTCGTAGGTGTTGGAGTCCATCTGCTTGAGCTTTGGCAGCACAGAAAGCACCACGAAGGGGGTGCACAGCACCATGTGCCCGACGATGAGCGAAAAGTAGGTGCGGTACAAAAAGAGCATGGAAAAGAGCAGCGCCAGCGAGATGGCGGTGACGATCTCCGCGTTGATGACGGGGATCTGCGACATCGCCTGCAGGGGCTTTGCCACCCGCCTGCGGCTGTAAAAGATGCCGATGGCGCCCGCCGTGCCCAGTATGGTGGAGAGCCCCGCCGCCGCCAGCGCCAGCCATACGGTGTTGAACAGGATCTGCATGATCTCCGCGTCGCGGAACAGCTGCGCGTACAGCTCGAACGAGAACCCTTCCCAGCGGCCGATGACGTGCGACTCGGTGAAGCTGTACACCACCAGCAGCAGGATGGGCGCGTAGATGAACAGCAGCACCAGCGCGCAGATGAGAACGGATAGGATGCGTTTTACCATAAGTTTGCCCCCCTCGCTTCGCGTTCGGAATCTTTGAACCCGCCCGTGGCGAGCATGGTCAGAAAGATGATGACCAGAAGGATGATGGAGATCATCGAGCCCATGTGCCAGTTGTCATAGGTGGTGAAGTACTGGTCGATGAGCTTGCCCAAAATGGTGATGTTGAAGTTGCTCAGCGTGTCCGAGACCACATAGTTGGTCATGGAGGGCATGAACACCATGGTGATGCCGGAAATGACGCCCGGCATGGACAGGGGGAAGGTCACCTTGGCAAACACGGTGAACGGTCCCGCGCCCAGGTCGGATGCCGCCTCGAGGTAGCTGTTGTCCAGCTTTTCCAGCGTCGTATACAGGGGCAGGATCATGAAGGGCAGAAAGTCGTACACCATGCCGATGATGGTGTTGAGGTAGTTTTCCGTCCCCAACAGGCCGATGAGGTCCAAAAGCTCGCGCAGCGCCGTGATGCGCAGAACGAAGTTGATCCACATGGGCAGGATGAACAGCATCAGCAGCACGTATTTTTTGCGCAGCCTGCTGCGCGCCAGGATATAGGCGACGGGGTAGGCGATCAGAAGGCACAGCGCCGTGGAGATGATCGCCACCGTAAAGCTCATCAAGAGGGTGGAAAGTTTTGCCGTGCTGGTGAAAAAGTTCAAAAAGTTGGCAAAGGTGAAGGTGAGCACGCCCTCCACCTCGTCGGTGAAGGCGTAAAAGAGGATGAGCAGCATGGGGATGGCCACGAACAGCACGAGGAAGAGCGCGTAGGGGATGCATAGCTGCTTGCGTGAAAAGTGCAGGCGCGTCATCTGTTTTCACCCGCCTTCAGCCGCAGCTTGATGTTCTCCGGCCTGATCTTCACGCTCACGTAGTCGTTTTCGTTCCACAGGTCTTCCGAATCGAACACGAAGTCTTCCTCGTTCTCTTCCGTGCGCACGATGTACTGGTAGTGGTCGCCCTTGTAGATGAGCGAAACGATGTGCCCGCGGGCGCCGCCCTCTTCGGCGTTGTCCGAGATCTCGATGTCCGTCAGCCCCACTTCCACCGTCACGTCGGTGTCCGTCAGGTCCAGCTTCTGTCCGTCGGCGGTGATCAGGTACCCCTCCTCGTCCAAGTGCGAGCCGGGGTAGAGGGTGGTCACGTCGCATTCGAACTCGCCGTCGCCGAAGCACACGGTGTTGCGCTTGGTGATGTAGCCGTCGTACACGTTGGACAGCAGATCCTTTTTCATGATGTGGATGCTGTCGGGGGCGATGTTCATGCCGATGATCTCGCCCGCCTTGCGGCTCTGCGTGCTCTGGATGACCACTTCCGAGCGGCCGACCATGGCGGTGATCTCATAGTGGACGCCCTTGAACACCACGCCGATCACCCTGCCCACCAGCATGCCCTGTTCGGGCGGGCACATCTCGATGTCTTCGGGGCGGACGACCACGTCCACCTTTTCGTTCTTGTCAAAGTCGTCCACGCAGGCGAAGTTGCGGTTGCAGAAGCGCACCGTCAGCTTGTCCACCATGGTGCCGTTGAGGATGTTGCTGTCGCCGATAAAGTCGGCCACGAAGGCGTTGGCGGGCTCGTTGTAGATGTCCGTCGGCGTGCCGATCTGCTGGATGCAGCCGTCCTTCATGACCACGATGGTGTCGCTCATGGTCAGCGCCTCTTCCTGGTCGTGCGTCACGTAGATGAAGGTGATGCCCAGCCTGCGGTGCATCTCTTTCAGCTCGATCTGCATCTCTTTGCGCATCTTCAGATCCAGCGCCCCCAACGGCTCGTCGAGGAGCAGGATCTCCGGCTCGTTGACGATGGCGCGGGCGATGGCCACGCGCTGCTGCTGCCCGCCCGAAAGGGTGGAAACGCTGCGCTTTTCAAACCCTTCCAGGTCGACCACGGCGAGGGCGTTTTTCACCTTTTCGTCTATCTCGCGGCGGGTGAGCTTCTGCATCTTCGTGTACGTTTCGCCTTTATCGTTCATGTAGGTGACGGGCACCTTTTTCAGCTTGAGCCCGAAGGCGATGTTGTCGTAGATGTTGTAGTGGGGGAAGAGCGCGTACCGCTGGAACACCGTGTTGACCGGCCGCTTGTTGGGCGGAAGGTCTGTGATGTCTTTCCCGTTGAGCAAAATTTTGCCGCTGGTGGGGATGTCGAACCCCGCGATCATGCGCAGCGTCGTCGTCTTGCCGCAGCCCGAGGGGCCGAGAAAGGTGATGAACTCCCCTTTGCGGACGTAGAAGCTGACGTTCTCCACCGCCGTCGTCTCATCGAAGACCTTGGATACGTTGACGATCTCGATGATCTTTTCTTCCATGCGTAGCTGATCCATTGATTTTCTCCGTTGCCGCGCGGGCGCGCGCGTCATGTAATATAGCCGAAAGCCTGGCAGTCTATGTTTTTATTATACCCGCTTTGCGGCAAAAGGGCAAACGTTTTGCGAAAATTTTTCCCGAATTGTTTGCCGCCCTCTCTCCGCGCCCCGCTTCCGCGGCAGAAGCGGGCACGTCAAAAAGGCGCAGGCAAACTGCCTGCGCCCGTTCCGAGCTGCAAAACTTAACGCGTATAAAGTTCTCTTGCCGTTATTCCGCCTTGGGCGCCGCTTTGAGCGCGTTCAGCCCCTTGGCCAGGGCAGACTTCTTGTTGGCGGCGTTGTTCTTGTGGATCACGCCCTTGGAAGCCGCCGCGTCGATGACGGAAACGGTCCGGGGGAGCAGCTGCTCGGCAGCCGCAGCGTCGCCCGCTGCCAGGGCAGCGTTGTATTTCTTGATGGCGGTCTTGACGGAAGATTTGATCATCTTGTTCTGCGAATTTTTCTTTTCGATCACAGCCACGCGTTTTTTCGCGGATTTGATATTAGGCACTTTGCTTCTCCTTTCAATGGTTACTCAATTTATCTCAGCTATTTTAGCATAAAAAAAACTGCTTGTAAACTATTTTTTCGCGGAAAAGAGTAATTTATTTGCAGTATTTTTCATACAATGGCAGGCGGAGAGCGCGCAGGCGGCAGGCGGAGAGCGCGCGGGCGGCAGGCGGAGAGCGCGCAGGCGGCAGGCAAAGAGCGCAGGCGGCGGGCAAAGAGCGCAGGCGGCGGGCAGAGAGCGCGCAAGAGCCGGGCAAAGAAGGAGGAAGGGGCGTATGGGCGGAGGATATATCGGCTTTTTTGACAGCGGCGTGGGCGGCATCACCCTGCTGGCGGAATTTTGCCGCCGCTACCCCGGCGAGCGCACGGTGTATCTTGGCGACAACGCCAACGCCCCCTACGGCGGCAGGGGAGAGGAAGAAATTTACCGTCTCACCCGCGCCGCCCTTTGCCGCCTTGCGGAGCGCTTCCCCCTGCGCGCCGCCGTCATCGCCTGCAACACCGCCACCGCCGCCTGCATCGAAGCGCTGCGGGCGGAGTTTCCCTTCCCGCTCGTGGGGGTAGAGCCGGCGCTCGCCCCCGCCGCCGCGGCGGTGCCGGGCGGCAGGGTGCTGCTGCTGTGTACCCCCGCCGCCCTCGCGTGCGCGCGCATCGGGGCGCTGGTCAAAAATACGCGCGGCGTCTCCGTCGTCTGCCACGCCCCCGCAGGCCTTGCCGCCGCTGTGGAAAAAAACATCTTCCGCCTCTCCCGCATCGACCTTTCCCGCCACCTGCCGCAGGGGGAGTTCGACGCCGCCGTCCTCGGCTGCACCCACTACGTTTTTCTGCGCAGGCGCATCTCTTCCGCCCTCCGCTGCCCCGTTTTTGACGGAAATTTAGGGACGGCTGACCACCTGGCGGCCATTTTGAACATATGTTCGAAAAATCCGCAAAAAAGGGCAAAAATCGCCCCGATTTTCACGGGAGAGGCGAAAAAAAAGAATAAATCTGTCTTTTTTCGCTACATTTGAAGCAAACGTATGTTCGTATTTTGCCAAAAGTGGTGCAAAAACCCTAAAAAAATTTAAAAAACGCGCAAAAAATTTGCGGTAGGTGGTTGACAGTGGGCAAAAGTGGTGATATAATAGATTCACCATTAACCGCAGAAGGCGTCGAGATGTATTCTTTTAACGGCAGGTTCAACAATCGGTTGGACGACAAAAACAGAATACGTATTCCGGCGAAGTTCAAGGCAGACCTCGGCGCGAACTACAAGTTCGCATTCGGCCCCGGCGAGAGCATCTATGTGATGCCGGAGAAGGAGTATCAGAAAATTTTAGACGGGTTCGGCGAGGTGTCTTTCTTCGATGAAGAAGCGCAGAACGCGATCGCATCCTTCACGGGTATGGTTTACGATGTTACGGAAGATGCACAAGGCAGGGTACTCGTCCCTGCGGAATTGAAGGAGTATGCACAGATCGATAAGGACGTCGTCATTACCGGCGCAGCAGCTTTCGTACGCATCGAATCGGCGGAGAAGTTCGCCAAGAGAATGTCGGGCATGAACATCAGCAGCGTTTTCGCCAAGCTGAATTCCCTGCACCAGAAAAAGAAGGAGCAGGAATGACCGCGTTCTCCCATCAGCCCGTCATGCTCGAAGAGTGCATGCAGGGGCTGGCCCTGCGGCCGGGCGGAATTTATTTCGACGGTACGGTAGGGGGCGGCGGACACTCCAGTGAGATCCTCCGAAGGACGGCGCCGGACGGCAGGCTGATAGCCACCGACCTCGACGAAGATGCGATCGCGGCTGCGGACAAGCGTCTTTCGGAATTTCGCGGAAGATACCGGATCCATCACGCAAACTTTAAGGAATTTGCTTCCGTACTCGATAGTGAGGGAGTGGGGGAGCTGGACGGCGTGATGCTCGACTTTGGTGTCTCCAGTTATCAGCTGGACGAAGCATCGCGCGGGTTCAGCTACATGCACGACGCCCCGTTAGACATGCGTATGGACGCCGGCGCACAGCTCAGCGCGGCAGACGTGGTCAACGGGTACGATGAAAGATCGATAGCCCGCATCCTCAAAGAATACGGCGAGGAGCGCTTTGCCGCCAAGATCGCGGCAAACATCGTGCGCGCGCGGGCAAAGGCTCCCATCCGCACCACGGGCGAGCTTGCCGCCGTCATCGAAGGCAGCATCCCCGCCAAGTTCCGCCAAAACGGGCCGTGTGCGCGCAAGAGCTTTCAGGCCATCCGCATCGAGGTCAACGGCGAGCTTTCGGGGCTGGCAGAGGCGGTGCGGGGGCTGACGAGGCGGCTGAAAAAGGGCGGGCGCATCTGCATCCTCACCTTCCATTCCCTGGAAGACCGCATCGTCAAAAACGTGTTCCGCGATCTGGAGACCGACTGCATCTGCGATAAGAGCCTGCCGGTGTGCGTGTGCGGAAAGAAAAGAGAAATAGAGATCATTACCCGCAAGCCGATCGTCGCGCAGGAAGGGGAACGGGAACAAAATTCCCGCTCGAAATGTGCGAAGCTGCGCATAGCGGAAAAAATTTGAGAATATAATCAGCAAGGAGGGTTCACAATGGCAACAGGGCTTCCCGTATTGGAACGGACGAGAACGAACGAAAGAGCAAGAGGGCATTTGGCCGCATACGGCAAATTGAGCGGCGGCGCAGGCACACAGGCAGACCGCGCCGAAGAGGAGGCGCGCGCGCAGTCCTTCAACTCTTGCATTGCCGAAAATTATCAGAAGCTCATGGACCCCACCCTGCACACGGCAGAGGAGATCATGGGCATCGAGCAGCCCGTGGTCGAAGAGCCCGTCAGCTATTCTTCCCCCGAAGAGTATGCCCGCGCCACGCTGTATCCCGAGCGCGAACGCCCCGTGGCCATGCCCGAGCGCCGCGTGCCGCAGCAGCCGCAGCGCCAGCGCGTGACCGAAGACATCTTCCGCGCCGATTCCCCCATCAATGCGCACGCATTGCTGTACGGCGATCCCGTTGAAGAGGAAGAGCAGCCCGTCATGCAGGCGGCGCCCGCTTACGCGCCCGCCCGTCCGCAGATCGAGGTGAGCCCGGAGCTTACGCAGCCGCAGGAGAGCCTTGCGCCCGAAGCGGAAGTGTTCGAGGAGGAAGACGAAGACCTCGCTCCCACCGCCACGACCATCCAGTACCGCACCGCGCGCGAAGAAAAGCGCACCATCGTCGAGGAGAAAAAGGGCCACGCCATGACCACGCAGGGCAAACTGCTGATGGCCATCTACGCCGTCGTGGTCGTCGTCATCCTCGCCCTCATCATCATCAATACCAGCGTCCTGCGCACCATCGACGCCAGCATCGCCGACCGCCGTGCCGACCTTGCCGCCGCCACCGCCTATGCGGAAGAGCTGCAGGAAGACATCGACTATCTCACCGATTCCGAGACCATCATCAACCGCGCCGAAGAGGAGCTGGGCATGGTCCGCGGCTGAGCCGTCCGATAAAAATCAAAGATATTCTACGAAAGAATTTGGCCTCGCGTGCGGCCCTTGTGTCAGGGCTGCGAGCGGGGCCAAAAATTTTATGTTCACGAAAATGTATTCACAAATTTTGTTTCAAGCTGATGAAACAAAATTTCGTGATCAAGGGGGAAACCTGCCATGCGCCGCCGCGCAATTTTGCGCGGCGTGCTGGCGGCGGTTTCACCCCTCGTCTCGCGGCATTTAAGGGCACACCGGTTATAGAACGCCGCGAGACTTCACCCTCATCCGTATGCTTACAATGGAAAAAAGGAAAAAGTGTGATTTTTCCTTTTTTTCGTATTTGTTTTCAGAGATTTTTCGGTGCGCGCGGCTTTGCCGCGCTTACTCAGGATGACAGGAAAAACCCATAGTTTGTCACCCTGAGCGGAGCGGCGAACGGGAACAGTGAGCCGCGAAGTCGAACGGGTCTCTGAAAATAAAAACCATCCTTGTCATCCCGAGCGCGAGTCGAGGGATCTTGTATAGAACGCAAAAGCAGTTCCGAACACGGCTCTATTCTTGCCTTCCCCCTTCCTCTCGGCGATTTGTTTTGTCAGCTCAAAACAAATCGTGTGAACTAAGGTTTTAGCACAAGGAGAGAACATATCAAAAACAAAAAACGACAGGGCGGCGGGTATGCCGCCACGCTTTTACGCAAGAGGTTATTCGCCGCGGGCGCGGCGGTAGCCTTTCTTTTTTTGGCGGTCGCCTTCCGCTTTTTCTGGATCCAGGTGGTGGAAGGGGACGCGCTGCGCTCCCGCGCCTTCGGGCAGTGGACGCGCGAGATCCCCGTCACCGCGGCGCGGGGCGAGATCTACGACGCGAACGGGGTGCTCTTGGCGGATAACGCCGCGGCATACGCCGTGTACGCCCGCCCCAACGCCGTCAAAGACAAGCGCCGCGCGGCGGAAGTGCTCGCCGGGCTGTTCGGGCTGGACGAGGCGGAGCTGTATTCCCGCCTGCTCTCGGCAAAGGCGTCCGAACTGACCATCGCCCGCAGGGCAGACCGCTCGCTTGTCGAACAGCTGGAGGGGAGCGGGCTGACGGGGGTGTACTACGCCCGCGACAACGTCCGCATCTACCCGCACGGCGACGCGCTCAGCCGCGTCATCGGATTCACCTCGTCGGACAACGCCGGCCTTACGGGGCTGGAAAAGTATTACGACAAATACCTCGCCGGCAAAAACGGCGAGATCGCCTACCCCGCCGACCTTATCGGCAAGGAAGTGGAGGGGGAAGTGCTGTACGTCCCCGCCGCAGACGGGCTGGACCTGCGCCTGACGGTCGATTTTTCCATCCAGGCGGCGGCGGAGGCTGCCATGCAGCGGGTATATGCGCAGTATTCCCCCGTGACGGCGCAGTGCATCGTCCTCGACCCGAACAGCGGCGCCGTGCTCGCCATGGCGGAGTACCCGGGCTACGACCTCAACGACGTCCCTCGGGAGGACGCGGAACTGCTCAATTCCCTTTCCCGCAACAACCTCGTCTCCGACATCTACGAGCCCGGCTCCACCTTCAAGATCGTCACGGCGGCGGCGAACATCGAAGAATACCTGCGCGGCAACCCCGCCGCCTTTTCGCCGCAGTATGTGTTCAACAGCAGCCGCACCCGCAGTGTAGACGGCACCACCATCCGCTGCTGGAGCGACCATAAAAACGGCAAGCATTCCGACCAGACGCTTGCCGAGGCGCTCGCCAACAGCTGCAACCCCTGTTTTACCGACATCGCTCTCTCCCTGGGCACCCAAACTTTTTACAAATATCTGGAAGCCTTCGGCTTTGGGAAGGCCACGGGCATCGATTTTTCCGGCGAGGCGCAGGGGATGCTGCTGCCCGCGGCGAGCGTCCGCGCCTGCGATCTGGCGCGCATCGGCTTCGGGCAGACGGTCGCCGTCACCGCCCTGCAGCTGGCGTGCGCGGGGGCGGCCGCCGTCAACGGCGGCACCTATTACGCCCCCCGCCTGGTGCAGGAGATCAGTTCCGCGGACGGAGAAATCTCCACAAAGATCCCCGCCCGCGCCGTCGGCAGCCCCGTCGGCGAAGAGGCTTCCCGCCTCTTGGCCTCCATGCTCGAACAGGTGGTGGCAAGCGGCAGCGGCGGCCGCGCCTATATCGAGGGTTACCGCGTGGGCGGCAAGACGGGCACGGCGCAGAAGTTTGAAAACGGCGCCATCGCGCAGGGGAAGTATGTGTCTTCCTTTTTAGGCTTCTTCCCCGCAGACGACCCGCAGTACCTGGTGCTGGTCATCGTAGACGAGCCGCAGGGCGCCTATTACGGCAGCATCGTCGCCGCCCCCGCCGCGCGCGAGGTGATGGAGGGGATCATCGCTATCAAGGGCATCCGCCCGTATCAATAAAGGAGCGTATCATTTGTTACTCAGCAGTCTATCGGCACAGATCTGTCACGAAAGAGAAGCGCACTTCCGCGAGGCGGAGATCTTCGGCATCGGCACGGACAGCAAGCACGTCCTGCGCGGCGACCTGTTCGTCTGCTTTGCGGGCGGCGAGCACGACGGGCACGACTTTGCCGCCGAGGCGTTGGCGGGCGGGGCGTCGGCGCTGGTGGTGGAGCGCGAACTTCCCTTCGACGTTCCCCAGCTGATCGTCAAAGACGGCAGGAAGGCGGTATCGGAAGCGGCGGCGGCGCTGTACGGGCATCCTGAGCGCAAGCTGAAGGCGATCGGCGTCACGGGCACCAACGGCAAGACGACCACGGCGCACATGCTCGTTTCCATCCTCTCGCGGGCGGGAAAGAGCTGCGGCATCATCGGCACGCTGGGCATCCGCTACGCCAACCGCGAGATAGCGCCCGAACTGACCACGCCCGACCCCGCCTTTTTGTACAAAGTGTTGGCGGACATGGCGGAAACGGGGGTGGAATACGCCGTCATGGAAGTTTCCGCCCACGCCCTGTATTTCGGCAAGACGGACGGCATCCCCTTCGAGGCGGGCGTCTTCACCAACCTCACCGAAGACCACCTCGACTTTTTCCCTTCCATGGAAGAATATGCCGCCGCCAAAGAGCGGCTGTTCGAGGCGGGGCGCTGCTGCTTCTGCGTCCTGAACACAGACGACGCGGAGGGGCGCAAGCTCGCCGCCCGCTGCGAACACGCCTTCACCTACGCATTGGAAAACCCCGCCGACGTGTTCGCCGTCGACATCCGCGAAAATTTTGAAGGCAGCCGCTTCGTCATCAACCTGTTCGACGAGCTGTACGACATCCGCCTGCACATGGCGGGGCTGCACAACGTGTACAATGCCATGGCGGCGGCGGAATGCGCCAAGCTGTTGGGGGTGCCCGTGCCCGTCATCGCCGCGGGGCTGTCGGCGCTGCCGCGGGTGAGCGGCAGGCTGGAACACCTGGCGCGCTTCCGCGGGGCGGATATTTTCGTCGACTTTGCGCATACTCCCGACGGGCTGGAAAAGTCGCTGTCGGCGCTGCGCCGCCACTGCGCGGGCAGGCTGCTGTGCGTGTTCGGCTGCGGCGGCAACCGCGATACGCGCAAGCGCCCGCTGATGGGCGCCATCGCCGCCCGCCTTGCCGACTTTACCGTGCTCACCTCCGACAACCCGCGCTACGAAGACCCCTTCGACATCATCCTGCAGATAGAGGCGGGCTTCCGCCCCGTCTCGCGCGAGTATGTGGTGGTGGTCGACCGCGAGAGCGCCATCGAATACGCCGTGCACATGCTCTCGCAGGGAGACGTGCTGCTGGTGGCGGGCAAGGGCGGAGAGACCTATCAGGAGATCATGGGCGTGCGGCACATCTACAACGACGCCGCCGCCGTGCGCGCCGCCCTCGAGGCGGAAGAGGGCAAAGACGGGGAACCATGAACATCGCATTTTTACTGCCGGCGGTATCCTGCGGCGCCTCGCTGCTGCTGTGCGCCGCGCTGATCCCGCTGCTGAAAAAGCTGCGCGCGGGGCAGTACATCCTCGGCTATGTGGAGGAACACAAGGGAAAGACGGGCACGCCCACTATGGGCGGGCTGGCGTTCATCGCCGCCGCGGCGCTCACCGCCCTCGTCTTCGGCCTGTATGCGGACAGGCATACCGCCGTCGCCGTCACCTTCGGCGCCGCCTATGCCGCCGTCGGATTTTTAGACGATTTCCTGAAACTGAAGCGCCGCCGCAACCTGGGGCTGAAGGCGTACCAGAAGATCGTATTCCAGGCGGCGGTGGCGCTGCTTGCGGGCGTGTACTGTTACCGCGCCCGCCTCACCGTGCTGTATATCCCCTTTGCGGGGATCGAGTGGGACATCGGCGGCTGGATCGTGCCGCTGGCGGCCTTCGCCTTCGTCGCCGCCACCAACTGCGTCAACCTCACCGACGGGTTGGACGGGCTGGCGGCTTCCGTGTGCCTCTGCTACTTCGCGGCGCTGGCGGCTTTGATTTGGAAGGAAGGGGAGAGCGCGCCGCTGTTTCAGATGGCGCTCGTCCTCTGCGGGGCGCTGGCGGGGTACCTCCCTTACAACACCTCGCGCGCTTCCGTGTTCATGGGCGATACCGGCTCGCTGGGGCTCGGCGGCTTCGTCGCCGCCCTCTCCGCCTTCAGCGGCAACCTGCTGTACATCGCCGTCGTCGGCGTCATGTTCGTGTGTTCGGGTATATCCGTACTATGTCAGGTAATATACTATAAAAAGACGAAAAAGCGGCTGTTTCTCATGGCGCCGCTGCATCACCACCTGCAAAAACTGGGCTATTCCGAAAGCAAGATCGCCTGCGCCTATTCCCTGATCACGGCGCTGGCGGGGCTGCTGTGTTTGGCTTTCGTGTGAGCCGCCGGCTAAGGTACGTCAGACATACTACTTCAGGCATAGCAATATCAAATCGCGGGAGCAAGGATCATGTATTATAAAAAGCAGACGTTTTTCGTGGCGGGGCTGTCGCGCAGCGGCATCTCCGCGGCAAACTTTTTGCGCCGCCGCGGCGCCAAGGTGTATCTGTACGACGACGACCCCGAAGCCTACGGGCGGGAGGGGGTGCGCGCCCTCAAGGAAGGGGGAGCCGCGTGCGTGGAAAAAGAGGGGCTGGCGGAAGCCTGCGAGGAGAGCGACGTGCTCGTCCTCAGCCCGGGCGTGCCCATCGACGGCGAGCTGCCCCTGCGCTTCCGCCGCGCGGGCAAGCGCATCGTCGGCGAGGCGGAGCTGGGCTGCCTGTCTCTGCGGGCGGCGTTGGTGGCGGTGACGGGCACCAACGGCAAGACGACCACCGTCGCCATGCTGGACGAGATCTTCCGCGCCGCAGGGGAAAAGACGTTCGTGTGCGGCAATTCTGGCTCGCCCGTCACGTCCGTCGCCGAAGAGGCGGGCTTCGACGATATCGCCGTGATGGAAGTTTCCAGCTTCCAGTTAGAGACCCTCTCTTCTATCCGCCCGCACGTGGCGATCGTCACCAATATCGCCGAAGACCACCTCAACCGCCATTATACCATGGAAAATTACATATTCCTCAAATCGAAGATCTTGCAGAACATGCGCGAGAGCGAGTTCGCCGTGCTCAATTACGACGACCCCGCCGTGGCGGATATGGCGGCGGCAGCCCGCTGCCCCGTGCGCTGGTTCTCCCTCTCCGAACAGGTGGAAGGCGCCTATGTGCAGGGGGGCAGCATCTACTACTGCGGCGAGCGGGTGACGGACGTTTCCGACCTCTCCCTGCACGGGGCGCACAACGTGAAAAACGCCCTCGCCGCCGTGTGCGCCGCGCGGCTGATGGGGGTGGAAGGCGAAGTCATCGCCCGCGCCCTCGCCTCCGTGCGCGGGGTGCACCACCGCATCGAGACGGTGGGGGAAAAGAACGGCGTCACCTTCATCGACGACTCCAAGGGCACCAACGTCGAGGCGGCGCTCACCGCCCTTTCCTGTATGGAAAAAGACACGGTGCTGCTTTTGGGCGGCAAGGACAAGGGCGACGACTACGACAAGCTGTTTGCCGGCATCCGCGGCAGCCGCGCCGTCCACTGCGTGCTGTACGGCGAAAACCGCTTCCGCCTGCTGGACGCCGCCGTCCGCGCAGGCGAGCCGCGCATCACCCTGTGCACGGGCTTTGCCGTGGCGGTGCGCGTGGCCGCCATGACGGCGCGCCCCGGCCAGTGCGTGCTGCTCAGCCCCGCCTGCAGCAGCTTCGACGAGTTCTCCGGCTACGAGGCGCGGGGAGAAAAATTCACGCAGATCGTGGAGAGCCTGCCGGGCGATGCGGTCGGCTGCGCCTGAATCGCCGCGCATGCGCGGGGCCGCGCCCCTTCGCAGAGAGGCGGCGCAGGAAAGAACGAGGGGAGTGACGCCTCGCGTGGATCGGGGGCAAAAGCGGTCGGCGGCGCGGGGCAGCCAAGAGAGCGCGGTCTTCCGAAGCAAAGCCGCGCCGGTACAGGCGCGGGGCGCGGCTCTCCGCACGCAGACGGCGCAGGGGAAGACGCGCGCCGTTCCGCCCGGGGCGGGGATGGCCTGCATCCCCGTCCTCACCCTGCTGCTGGCGGCGTTCGGCGTGCTCATGGTGCATTCGGCGGGCTGGTACACCGCGCAGGAACAGTACGGAGACGCCTTCTATTTTCTCAAAAAACAGCTGCTCGGCTTTGGGTTGGGGGCGGCGGCCATGTTCGCCGCGGGCTTCTTTCCCTATCAAAAATTAAAAAAATTGAAGTGGCCGGCGCTCATCCTCTCCCTCGTCATGCTCGCCCTCGTGTTCGTGCCGGGACTGGGGGTGGAAAATTACGGCGCCACCCGCTGGATCGGCATCGGCCCCGTCACCATCCAGCCCTCCGAGATCGCCCGCTACGGCTTTGTCCTCTTTTCCGCCGCCTATGCCGCGGAAGACCCGCCCCGCATGCGCACCTTTTTGGGGATGCTGCCCGTGTTGGGGGCGGGGGCAGGCATCTGCCTGCTCATCATCTTAGAGCCGAACATGTCCGTCACCCTCTGCACGGGCATGCTGATGCTGGCGATGCTGTTTTTGGGCGGGGCGAAGGTGCGGCACCTGCTCGTCATCCTCGTCCCCGCCGCCCTCGCCGTACCCGTGCTCATCGCCGTCGAGCCGTACCGCCTGCAGCGGCTGTACGCCTTCCTAGACCCGTGGGCGTCGCCGCAGGGGGAGGGGTATCAGCTCATCCAGTCGCTGTACGCGCTGGGCAACGGCGGCTGGCTGGGCACGGGGCTGTTTGGTTCGGTGCAGAAATACCGCTATCTGCCCTTCGCCGAATCCGACTTCATTCTCGCCGTCATCGGCGAAGAGCTGGGCTTTTGCGGCATAGTATTGTTGTTGGCGGCGGCCGTCGCCCTCATCTGGCAGGGCATCGCCGCGGCGGGGCGCAGCCGCGACCTGTTCGGCTTTTTGCTGGCGGCGGGCATTTCCGCTTCGTACGCGGTGCAGGTGCTGGTCAACGCCCTGGTCGTCAGCGGCAGCATCCCGCCCACGGGCATTCCTCTGCCCCTCATCAGCGCCGGCAACACCTCGCTGGTGTTCACCATGGCGGCGATGGGGGTGCTGTACAACGTCTCGCGCGGCGGCGCCGGCCTGCCTCTGCGCCGCCGGGGCCGATGATCGCCCCCTGTCATCCTGAGACGCGAAGCGCCGAAGGATCTCATGCTTAAATGTAAAATGTAGAATGTAAAATGTAAAATTTTGGACGCTTAAAAACAAATACTAAAAAACGGCAAAATCACACTTTTGCCGTTTTTCCCTTATGAGCATACGGATGAGGGTGAAGCCGCCGCGCATCCTATCAAAAGGTGTGCCCTGAAAGGCGCGGCGGCGAGGGGAGAAACCGCCGCCAGCACGGCGCGCAAAAATTGCGCGACGAGCGCACGGCAGGTTTCCCCCTTTCTCACGGAAAATTCTTTTGTCAGCTCAAAAGAATTTTCGTGAATTCATTCGCGGCGAGAATTGTGTGAACACTTATGCGGTCACATTTTTCCCCTCGCCGCCGTATGATGATGGCAGAAGGCTGCGGGGAGCAAACAGGGAAACGGCCGCGGGATCGGAAGATCCCGCGCCTTTGCGTCGTCAAAAACCAAGCCAAAACAGACCGAACGGCTTTGGCATGGTCAATACAGGAGTGACCGAATGGAAAAATATGTCATCGAAGGGGGCAGGCCGTTATGCGGCGCGGTGCACGTCCAATCCGCCAAAAACGCCGTGCTGCCGCTGCTCGCCGCCGCCGTCCTCACGGAAGAAAAAGTCGTCATCCGCCGCTGCCCGCGCATCGGCGACGTGCTCGGCATGGCGCAGATCTTGGGCGAACTGGGCTGCCGCACGGCGTGGGAGGGAGACAGCCTCGTCATCGACGGCGCCGACGCCGCCAACCACGAGATCCCCGCCGCCCTCGCGCGCGAGCTGCGCTCGTCCGTGTTCATGCTCGGGCCGGTGGCGGCGCGTTTCGGCAGGGCGCGCATCGCCTACCCGGGCGGCTGCGACATCGGCCTGCGCCCCATCGACCTGCATTTAGAGGGGCTGCGGCGGCTGGGCGTTTCCGTCGCCGAAGAAGGCGGCTACATCACCTGTTCCTGCGGCCGCGTGCGCGGGGCGGAAGTGGTGCTCGACTGCCCCAGCGTGGGCGCCACCGAAAACATCATGCTCGCCGCGGCGACGGGCGAGGGCACCACCCTCATCCGCAACGCCGCCAGAGAGCCGGAGATCGCGGACCTGCAGAACTTCCTCAACCGCATGGGCGGTAAGGTGAAGGGGGCGGGCGGCTCCGTCATCGCCGTCGAGGGGGTCAAAAAACTGCACGGGGCGGAATACACGCCCATGCCCGACCGCATCGAGGCGGGCACTTTCCTCATCGCCGCCGCCATGTGCGGGGGAGAATTGGAAGTCGTCGGCGCCGATGCAGACAATTTATCATCGTTGTTGCATAAACTTCGTCAAATCAGTTGCAAAATCCATGCCTTTGATGATAAAATATACATAGCGGGCGGCAAACGCCGTCTTTCGCCCAAATTGGTGGAAACTTCGCCCTATCCGGGCTTCCCCACCGACTTGCAGGCGCAGATGACCGCACTCGCCTGCGTCTGCGGCGGTTCTACCGTCGTGGTGGAAAATTTGTTTGAAACGCGGTTCAAACACGTTCCCGAGCTCATCCGCATGGGGGCGGACATCACCGTGCGCGGCAGGAGCGCCTTCATCCGCGGCGTGCCCCGCCTGCACGGGGCGGACGTCTGTGCGGGCGATCTGCGCGGCGGGGCGGCGCTCACCCTGGCAGCCGTATCTGCGGAAGGGGAGAGCACGGTCACCGACCTGCGCTTTATCGACCGCGGCTACTGCGGGCTGGAAGAAAAGCTCGCCGCCGCGGGCGCGCGCATCCGCCGCATCCGCGTGTGAGCCGCAGCGCCCGTGCGCGCCCGTGCTTTTCGGCTCTGCGCGTTCGGCGGGGCGGAAGGCGCGGGCAGCCGAGGGCGGAAGGCGCGGGCGTGCGGGGTTGAAAGTACGGCATGCCGGGGCCGCGCGCGTTTTATCACGTGTTTTACCAAAGGAGTTACAATGCGAAGCAAAAAATTTGTCGTCGTCTATGCGCTGGCGATCTTTCTGATCGTCATGCTCGTCACGATCAACGCCGTCTGTTCCATCTCGCAGTTCGAGATCTATTGCGCGACGGGCAGCACCTTCGGCGCCGCGCGCGCGGAAGCGGTGCAGAGCCGTTTAGACGAAGAGTACCGCGGCAAGAGCTTTTTGTTTTTTAACGAGAACAGCGTCTACGACACCGTGTCCGAAGAGGGCGGCGGCTATCTGGAAGTGCTCGAAGTGCAGAAGGTGTTCCCCAACAAGATCACCGTCAGCGTCAGCGAAAGGTTTGAGACATTCGCCTTTGAAAAGGACGGCCGCTATTATGCCGTCGGCGACGACGGCACCGTGCTCGCCATCAGAGATTCGGCTATCAGCAACATCGGTATCAATAACACCGTGGTCACGGGCTTCACCTTCCCCGACCAGAAGGTGGGCGACGTGTTCACGGTAGACGCCTCCTGTCAGGGCGCTTACGCGGCGCTGCAGGCGCTGATGGACGAGCTGAAAGAGCGCGATGTGCAGTACAATGCGGAGAAGATTATGTACGGTACCATGGGCGCCAGCGACCCGCAGTTCAATTACAGCTATTTTTACGTCACAGCAGTTGAAAACGTCGGGATCTGGATCGAAGGGCCCGAAACGCGCACGGACGAAAAGATACAGGCCGCGCTCGATTATTACGAAAGTTTGGATGATGGGCAGCGCACCTACGGCTATATTTCCGTGGTGGAAGAGACGGGTTCCGGGCAGATCAAGCCGAGCTATTCTCACAACGTTCCGCCCATTTCCGACGGCGAATGAAAGCAGAATAAATTTCCTGATTTTTCCCCCGAAAGATTTTGTTTCGGGGGAACGATTTTATTGACAATATAGGGCTTTTGTTATATAATAATGATTGTATAAAAGCGCTATGTTGTGTACTAAGGCAAAACGGAGAGCAAGATGAGCCGTAACAGTGCAGCCGTGCTCGATGTGCGTTCGTCTGAAGTGACGGCAGCTGTCGGTGCCCGCGGGGTCAACAACACCTTTGTATTGCAAGGGGGTCATACGCAGCCGTACAAGGGCTACGAACAGGCGGAATTTTTCGACCTCAAAGACTTTCAGTCGGCCGTCTGTACCGCGCTCGACATGGCTTCCCGCGCGGCGGGCGTGCGCATCCGCGAACTGTACGTGGGCGTGCCCGGCGAGTTCATCCGCATCCGCACGCAGCGCTGTGTGATGAATTTTGAAACCAAACGCAAGGTGACCGCCAAAGACGTCAAGGCGCTGCGCGAAAGCAGCCTCAAAGACGAGGGCGCGTACGCCTGCATCTATAAGGCGGCGGCGTATTACGCCGTGTCCGACAGGCGGCGCACCGCCGACCCCGTCGGCATGTTCAGCGATTCGCTGGAAGGGCTGTTCTGCTACTTCATGGCGGACGAAAACTTTATCGACGTCGTCGGCAACATCCTCGCCGAGTACGGCGTCAAAAAGGCGGTGTATCTCCCTTCGTCGCTGGCGCAGTCGCTCTACCTCATCCCGCAGGGCCTGCGCGAGACGGGCGCGGTGCTTTTAGACGTAGACAAGATCTCGATGACCTTCAGCGCCGTCGAAGGGGACGGCATCACCTGGCAGCAGGCGTATTCGGAAGGGGGCGGCCACGTCACGGCGCAGGTCTACCTCGAGTCGGATATCGACATCCCGTTTTATGTGCTGGAAGCGATGGTCGGCAAGATCAACCTCGCCAGTTTAGACGACGCCAACGTCAGCGTCGAATATGCGGACAGGCGGGCGGTGTATTCGCTGCCCCTGTATTTTCTGAAAGGATGCGTGCAGGACGGGTTAGACGTGCTGTGCGAAGTGGTAGAGGCCTGCTTCGAAATGAGCGGAGACCCAGGCCTCAATTACAGGCCCATCTTATTGACGGGCGGCGGCATCGCGGATATACGCGGCGTGCGCGAATATCTTTCGCAGCGGCTGGGCCGCAATGTAGAGATCATCGCGCCCGCATTGCCTTATTATAACCAGGCGGCGCAGAGCTCCCTCTTCGGGCTGCTGGATATGGCGTTGGAGCGCAAGCGCAAAACAAGTTTTTTCTACAAATTATTTCACGGAATCGGAGGGTAAACAGCTATGTATAACAATATGGACAGCATGTCCGGAGTTGCGAGGATCAAAGTCATCGGCGTCGGCGGCGCGGGCAACAACGCCGTCAACCGCATGATCGAAGCGGGCATCCAGAGCGCGAGCTACGTCGCGGTCAATACCGATAAGCAGATCCTGCTCCTGTCGAAGGCGGAGAACAAGATCCAGATCGGCTCCGTCCTGACCAAAGGCCTCGGCGCGGGCGCCGACCCCGAAGTGGGCAGGGCAGCCGCCGAAGAGAGCAAAGAAGTGCTCACCGAGGCTGTCAAAGATACAGACCTCCTCTTCATCACCGCCGGCATGGGCGGCGGTACCGGCACGGGCGCAGCCCCCGTCATCGCCAAGATCGCGCGCGATCTGAAGATCCTCACCATCGCCGTCGTCACCGAACCGTTCACGTTCGAGGGCAAAAAGCGCATGGACAATACGGCGAAAGGGCTTGAAAACCTGAAAAAATTCGTCGATACGCTCATCGTCATCCCCAACGACAAGATCACCAGCGTCGTTCCCAAAAACACCCCGATGATGGAAGCGCTGCGCGTGGCGGACGAAGTGCTCAAACAGGGCATCCGCGGCATCGCCGACCTCATCGTCAACCCCGCGCTCATCAACCTCGACTTTGCAGACGTGCGCACCATCCTCAAAGACCAGGGCGTCGGCCACATGGGCGTGGGCGTGGCTAAGGGCGAAAACAGGATCGTGGAGGCAGTCCGCCTGGCGGTCAACTGCCCGCTGCTGGAAACGACCATCGAAGGCGCCAAGGGCGTCATCCTCAACATCGTCGGCGGCAACGACCTGACCATGGACGAAGTGCAGACGGCGGCGACCCTCGTGCAGAGCGTGGTCGACTATTCCGCCAACATCATCTTCGGTGCCTGCATCGACCAGAACATCAACGACGAGGTCGAAGTCACCGTCATCGCCACGGGCTTTCCGCAGATGGACAACTACGGCGCCAAAGACCCGCGCGCGGCAGAGAACCGCAACTTCATGGTCAACCGCGGCCTTCCCACCCGTGACGACCGCACCGCTACCGGCGCCGTCCCTTCCTACGGCCGCATCCCCATGCAGGGCACGGCAAACAGCCCGCAGGCACAGGCGCGCCCGCAGCAGTATAACCAGTACCAGCAGCCCCGTCAGCAGGCGCCGCAGCAGTACGGCCAGTACCAGCAGCCCCGCCAGCAGGCGCCGCAGCAGTACGGCCAGTATCAGCAGCAGCCCCAGTACGGGCAGTACCCGCAGCAGCCGCAGCAGTACGGCGGCCAGCCTTACCCGCAGCAGCCGCAGTACGGCCAGTACCAGCAGCCGCAGCAGCCCGCCCGTCCCGTGAACCAGGGCAATAACGAAAAGGATGCGCCCACCTTCGTGCAGCGCCTGTTCAAAAAGAAATAATTTTTAGAAGATCTGAAACCCGTCCGCCCCGCGCCGATTCGCGCGGGGCGGTTTTGTATCTGTTTTCGCACAATTTTTTCGGGCGGGAAGGGGATGTCTGCCGCCCTCCGCGCGCGGAGGCGGCGGTCGGGCAGGGGGGGGAGCGGCCGCCCCGACGGGCGAAAAAATGCTCGACAAATACGAAATAAACGTCGTTTATTTTTCAAAAGGGCAGGATAAAAGGCGCAGTGTAAAACTGCGCCCTCTATCGTTCCCGGCAGGACAGGGTCATACGAATGATTTCACTGTGCATTGAAAGTTTTCAACGGATCTCTTGTTATACAGGCGGTCTCAACAGAGGAAAGTCTATTCCGCTTTGGCCAGCTCTTGGGCGTAAGCGGCAAGTATCGCGTCTCTCAGTTCTTCTCGCGTTTCGGTGTTCAGCGGATGTGCAATGTCCTTGAACTCACCGTCATTTGTCTTGCGGCTGGGCATGGCAATGAACGGCCCGTCCGCACCCTCTATCACCTTGATGTCATGGACCACGAAGCAATCGTCGATGGTGATGGAAGCAACTGCTTTCAGTTTGCTCTCGTCTTTCTTAACGAATCGTATGCGCACGTCTGAAATTTTCACGATGTCTAACCTCCTTGTGTATTAGAGTTCATTCGTAGTAGTTACATTTTACAATACTTTTTCGGTTTTTTCAATAGTGTTTGCGAAATTTTTTAAAAAAATTTTAAAAAAATTGCTGTTTTTGCGATTTTTTTCTTTTTTCGGCATATAATTAGGCCATGAAACTCGATTTTTGGCCGAAGAATACCCACGTTTTCCTCGTCGGAGCGGGCGGCGCGAGCATGAGTTCGCTGGCTTTCCTGCTCCGCGCCGGGGGATATGCCGTCTCCGGCAGCGACAGCCGCGCAAGCGAACGCACGGCAAAACTGGAAGAGGCGGGCGTGCGCGTGCACATCGGGCACGCGGCGGAGAATATCGAAGGGGCAGACGCCGTGGCGGCAAGCTCCGCCGTGCCGCAGGACGCACCCGAGCTCTTGGCGGCGAAGGAGCGGGGCATCCCCGTGTATTCGCGGGCAGAGCTTTTGTCGCTGGTGGCGGGCTGCTTCCGCCACACCGTCGCCTTCGCCGGCTGCCACGGCAAGACCACGGCCACGGCGATGTGCGCGCACGTGTTCGCCGCCTGCGGCGCGGACCCCTCGGCCCATATCGGGGGAGAGGACCTCGATTACGGAAATTTCCGCGCCGGCGGCAGCGGGTGGTTTGTCACCGAGGCGTGCGAGTACCGCGCCAACTTTCTGCAGCTGCGGCCGGAGACGGCGGTCATCCTCAATACCGACGCCGACCACCTCGAATGCTACGCAGGCCCCGCCGCCCTCGCCGAGGCGTACGAGCGCTTCGCCCGCGGCGCAAAGCAGTGCATCCTCTGCGGAGACGACCCCGCCGCCGCCCGCATCCCCGCCGCGCTCACCTTCGGGCTTTCGGAGCGGTGTGCCGTGTCGGCGGCAAACCTTAGGCAGAGCGGGGGCAGGTATTCGTTCACACTGCGCCTGCGCGGGCAGCCGTGCGGCAGGGTGCGCCTGCGCGCCTTTGGCAGGCACAACGTGTACAACGCCCTGGCGGCAGCCTCCGCCGCCTTTTTGTACGGGTTCCCGCCCGAGCTCATCGTCTGCGGCCTGCAGGAATTCCGCGGCGTCCGCCGCCGCTTCGAGCCGCTGGGCAGGTTCTGCGGCGCCGATTGCATCGCCGACTACGCCCACCACCCGCGCGAGATCGAGGCGGCCATGGAGGCGGTCCGCGTCCGCAAGGGGGGCAGGCTGATCGTCGTCTTCCAGCCGCACACCTATTCGCGCACCCGCCTGCTGTTTGAAGACTTCGTGCGCGTCCTCTCGCGGGCGGAGCACCTGGTCGTCTACAAGACCTTCCCCGCCCGCGAATACTTCGACGCCGCCGGCAGCGCCCTCACTCTGTCGCAGAGCCTGCCCCGCTCCCTCTACATCGAGACCCCGCGCGAGCTGGAGATCTACCTGCGCTGCTCCCTCCGCCCCGGCGACGCGGTGCTGTTTCTGGGCGCGGGAGACATCTACACCGCCGCCCGCCGCCTGTTGGGCGCCAAATTGTAAGGGAAGAACGCCGCCTGCCGGGCACTAAACGGCATTTGTATGATAGAGGGAAGGAAGAAAAACCGCCGCCCCTTCATTCATCCGCCGCACGATCGCCCTCGCCGCCCGCACAAGTTCGCGCAAACGTTCCCGCCGCGCCCGCCCTGCGGACGGGCGCGGCGGCAAAAAAAGCAACAAAAAACGCCGCCCCGCCATAGCCATGGCGGGGCGGCGCATATAAGGCCGCAAAAAAGCCGTGTCAGATGAGTATCTCCGTGCCCTTGGCCTGGCAGGAGAAGAGGTAGTCGATGAACTGCCTCGCCCTGCGGGGCGACCTGCCGCCCTTGACCAGCGCCCAGCGCTCTGCCAGGGCGCACAGCCGTTCGTCGTCCATCTCGATCTTGTCGTCGGCGGCGAGCTGGCGGATGATGGAGAGGTATTCCTTCTTCCCCGTGGAAGAAAAGCAAACGGTCAGCCCGAAGCGGTCGGAGAGGGAGAGCTGTTCTTCCATCGTGTCGCGCGCGTGCACGCTGTTGTCGCGGTCGGAAAAATTCTCCTTGACGATGTGCCTGCGGTTCGAGGTGGCCACGATCATCACGTTGGCGCTCTTTTCGTGCATGCTCCCTTCCAGCCCCGCCTTCAGCGCCGTCACCTTTTCGTCGCGCTCTTCCAGCGACAGGTCGTCGATAAAGAGGATGAAGCGGAAGGGGAGGGATGCCAAAAGCTCCTTCACCTCGTTGATCTGCCCCACCTTCTCTTTGGTCAGTTCCGCCGCGCGCAGCCCCTGCGGCGCGTACTTGTTGAGCATGGCGTGCACCGTCGAAGATTTGCCCGTGCCCTTATCGCCGTAGAGCAGCATGTCGGAATAGGGCAGCCCGCGCACGAAGCTGACGATGTTGTCCTCCACGATGCGCTTTTCCTCTTCGTAGTCTTTCAGGTCCGCAAGCGTCACGGCGGGGGCGTTGCGCACGGGCACCAGCTGCCCGCCTTCAAAGTAAAAGGCCCGGTTGTCGATGAATTTGCCGAAGCCATGTTGGCGGAAGTACGCCGCCAGGGCGTCCACCGTCTCGGGCGAAGACCAGTCTTTGCCGAAGGGCGCGCCCGCTTCTCCCTTGCCGATGCGCGGAAATCCCTCCCGCACCGCCGCGGCAATGCCTGCGGGCAGCTCGTCCGCCCGCTCTGCCAAAGCCTGCAATACTTTCAGATCGTGCGCGAAGGCAGCGCGAAGGTCGGCTCCCGCCTCGCCCGTGTAGGCGGTGCGGGCAAACAGGTTGTCGTCGCGGCAGATCTTCTGTGCCAGGTATCCGGCAAAATTTTGCTGCATGCCCGCCTGCAGCAGGGCGGCAAGGGCGCGGGCGTAGCTTTGCAGCTCGTCCTCCTCCGCCGCCTCGATAAAGGCGCGCACGGCGGTATCTTCGGCGATCTTCCCAAGCAGGATGAGCGCCGGCTTTTGTGTATCGAACATAGTACGTCTCCGAATGATTTTTGAACATTATATCCCTTTTTCCCGCGGAAAGCAATGATTTTTTATGCCGCCCGGGCGGAAATGCGCAAAACTTTCTCTTTTCGGGCGCGGAAAGGGGAGGGCGGCGGGCTATTCGATTTTCCGATGAAACATATCCGTAAAATTGATAAATAAAATAGCTCAATTGCTTGACGGAAGGCGCGCGGCGTACTATAATAGTTAAAGAAATCCAAAGGACGAAGGAATTTTCGGATAAATTTTTTTTCGGAGGAAAAAAATTATGGCAAAGATATACTATCAGTCCGATTGCGACATCAACGTGCTCAAAGGCAAGACGGTCGCCGTCATCGGGTACGGCAGCCAGGGCCATGCCCATGCGCTCAACCTGCATGAAAGCGGCGTCAACGTCGTCGTCGGCCTGTATAACGGCAGCAAGTCGTGGGCAAAGGCGGAAAAGGCAGGGCTCAAGGTGATGACCACCGCAGAGGCCGCCAAGATCGCCGACGTCATCATGATCCTCACTCCCGACGAAAAGCAGGCCAAGCTGTATAGAGAGTGCATCGCTCCTTACCTCACCGAGGGCAAGGCGCTGGCGTTCGCGCACGGCTTCAACATCCATTTCAAGCAGATCACGCCCCCTGCCAACGTCGACGTGTTCATGATCGCCCCCAAGGCGCCCGGCCACACCGTCCGCAGCGAGTATGTGGCGGGCAAGGGCACACCCTGCCTGGTCGCCATCCATCAGGACGCCACCGGCAAGGCGCTCGACATCGCCCTCGCCTATGCGGCGGGCATCGGCGGCTCCCGCGCGGGCGTGTTGGAGACCACTTTCAAGTGCGAGACGGAGACCGACCTTTTCGGCGAGCAGGCCGTGCTGTGCGGCGGCGTCACCGCGCTGATGAAGGCGGGCTTTGAAACGCTGGTCGAAGCGGGCTACGACCCCCGCAACGCCTACTTCGAGTGCATCCACGAGATGAAGCTGATCGTAGACCTCATCTACAAGGGCGGCTTCTCGCTCATGCGCTATTCCATTTCCGACACCGCCGAGTTCGGCGATTACGAGATCGGCAAGCGCATCATCACCGAAGATACCAAAAAAGAGATGAAAAAGGTCCTGGAAGAGATCCAGGACGGCACCTTTGCCAGCAAGTGGATCGCCGAAAACAACAACGGCCGCGCCCACTTCAACGCCAAGCGCGCCATGGAGGCTTCTCACCAGCTGGAAGAAGTCGGCAAAGAGCTGCGCAAGATGTATTCCTGGAGCAACGTCGAGGAAGACATGTAACGATAGAACAGGGCAAATGTTCCGCCCCGCCGCAAGGCTTTCGCCGCGCGGCGGGGCTTTTGTCTTTGTGCGGGCCTTTTTCCGTAAGGAAGGGCGCGGGGCTTTTATCTTTGTGGGGCTTTTTCTGTAAGGAAGGGCGCGGCTCGGCCTCTATATAGGCTCTATATAGGGAAGGGGGGAAGGGCGCGGCGGGGCGCGCGCATAATTTTCAAAAATAGCCGCCCATTTAATTGAAATGCGGGCGGAAAAATGGTATAATAAGAACGACAGAATGTTCGCGGGCGGTTGCCCGCAATGGGAGATATATTTTGAGCAACCAGGGAAAAAACAGTGAGAACAGATCCAAGAAAACGCGCGTAGTCACCCGCGAAACGGTGGGGATGGTACTGGCGCTGTTTTCCGTCATCGCGCTCGTATTTTTGATCTCGCAGGACGCCATCTTCGGCGAAGTGGGCGGGGCAGTGAGCGCATTTTTGCTGGGCGTGTTCGGCTACGGCGCCTTTGCCGTGTTCGCGCTCCTCATCTACGCCTCCGTCGCCCTCATCTCGGGCAAGTACATCCATACGGGCTTCAAGACGGCGCTCTTGATCGTGCTGGCGGCGCTGTTCGCCTTCTGCCTGGCGCATACCGCCACGGCGGCGGTGCACGGCATCGCCTATGACGGCTTCGGGAACTACCTCGAGGCCTGCTTCCGCGCGGGCGAAAACGGCTTTGCCGGCGCCACGGCGGGCGGCGCGGTCACGGCCATCGCCGTCTATCCCGTCGTATGGCTGACCACCGACATCGGCGGCTATATCATCTTCTCCCTTCTCATCGTGGGGATGGTGTACCTGCTCGTCTCGGTGCGCCGCAACGCGCCCCGCGGCAAGAGCCGTTCCGTCAACCCTTCGGGCAAACCCCGCCGCAGCGAAAAGCTCGCGCAGCCCAAGCAGCGTGCGGCAGCCGCGCCGCAGCAGGCGCAGGCGAAGGCGCAGTTTGAAGGCCAAGGCGCTTTCGGGCAGCCGCAGTTCGAAGGGCAGAGCGCCTTCGAACAGCCCGCGCAGCCGCAGCAGGGGATGCCCTTCGCCGCGGACGAGCGCCGGCAGGCGGAAGCGAACGTGCACCTCGTCAACGACGGCGGCAGGCGGCAGGACGCCTCCGCCTATTACCCGCCGCAGTGGCAGCAGGGTCAGCAGGGTCAGCAGCAGTGGGGCACGGGCCGCCTTTACGCCGGCGATGGCGCTTTCGGCATGAAGAGCAAGCGCGAGATGCGCCGCGACGCCCGCCGCGAGCGGGAAGAGGAAAAGCGCGCGCGCGAGCTGGAGCAGCAGGAACTGCTCGAGCACGGGCACGACATCCTCTATCCCAACAGGCCCAAGCCCGCGCAGCAGCAGCCGCCGCAGCAGGCGGCCGCCAAAAAGGCGGTGCCCAAGCCCGCGCACGGCAGCTACATCAACAACCGCATCTTCGACGAAAGTTCTTACTTCAACAACCCCGCGCGCAGCATCTCGCGCGAGCAGTATACGGAAAATTTCCGCGGCAAGAGCAGCATTTTAGAAGGGCACGAGCTCTCTTCTCCCCGCTCTCCCGTCCCGCAGCCGCAGCAGCCGCAGGCGGAAGAGACGAAAAAGAAAGACGAGCCGGTCAAATATTCGCAGCTCTATGAAAACGGCGCCGAGGGCAACGTGACCTTTACCGACAGGCCCAAGCGCATCGTTCCCGACCGCCCCGCACAGCCGGAGCAGCCGGACGTGCCCGTCTCCACCTATCAGGCAAACGGCGCTTCCTTCAAAAAGGACGACGGCAATGCCGACGCGGGATTTGACATCAACCGGCCCCTCTCCGCCTTCATGAACGACCCCTTCGCCCAGGGCGACAGGGGCATATCCGCCCACGATGTGCAGCTGCACAGCCACGACGAGCCGGGCAGCCTCGACATCGGCGACACCGCCCGCAGGGCGGGCCTGGGCGGGGCGGCTTCCCGCCGCGGCACGGGCGCTGCCGCTTCTTCTTCCGCACGGGCGGAAGAGCGCGGCTCCCTCTTCCCAGACGAACCCACCCGCTACGACCTGCCGCCCCGCAGCGAGCGCATGCAGGATATGCCCCTGTTCACCGACCTTCCTCCCCGCGCCAAAGACGAGCCTTCTCTGTTTACGGGGGAAGACTTCGGCGGCACGGGCCGCGCCTCTTCGCGCGATCTCGGCGCCGGCCGCGGCGGCTTGGGCGCCGACCTCGACGGGCTGAGCGCCGATTTGAGCAGGAACGGCTTCGGGCAGAGCGCCGACAGGAACGACCTTTCCCGCGGCGCAGACCTTTCCCGCGGCGGCGATATGAACAGAAGCGGCCTCGGCAGAGAGGGCGACCTTTCCCGCGGGGCGGATATGAGCAGGAACGCCCCCGACAGGGGCGCAGACCTTTCCCGCGGCGCGGGGACGGAGCAGAACGGCGGACGCGGGAACGAGTTCGGCCTGAATACTGACCTCACGCGCGGGCTCGACCTGAGCAAGCCCGCCGACGCCGCCGAGTACGGCGCCGAGCACCCCGCCGCGCGCTACGCCGACGACACGCAGGAGCGCCTCTCCCGCTTCCCGTCCGAAGACGGCATCATCATCGGCGACAGCCACGCCGCCCCCGCACAGCCCGAGGAAGAGCCCTTCGGCTCCGCCGCGAATTTGTTCGACGAGCCCGCGGATCTCCCCGCGGAGCAGCCCGCCGAGCCCGCGCCCGTGCAGCGCGCCCCCCGCGCGCAGGAGCCGCGCAAGCGCCACCGCTATAAGCGCTACAAGGCGCCGCAGCTCACCCTGCTCAACGATTACAGCAATACCAGCGGCTTCGGCGAAGACGAAGTGGAGTTCAACAAGCAGACCATCGTCGAGACCCTTTCCAACTTAAAGATCCCCTGCGAGGTGATCGGCGTCACGCACGGCCCCGCCGTCACCCGCTACGACATCGACATCCCCGGCAACATCCAGGCCTCGCGCGTGCTCGGCTGCGACCGCGAGATCGCCATGCGCCTGCACGCCAAAGACGGCGTCAATATCCAGACCAACTACGAAAACGGCTCCATCAGCATCGAAGTGCCCAACATGCGCCGCGAGACGGTAGGGCTGAAAGAGATGCTGCTCTCGCCCGAATTTACGGGCGCAAAGCCGGGCTCGCTCGCCTTCGGCATGGGCAAAGACATCGAGGGCAGGGCGGTCTGCGGCGACATCACCAAGATGAAGCACCTGTTGGTGGCGGGCGCCACAGGCTCGGGCAAGAGCGTGTGCCTCACCGCCATGATCGTCAGCCTGCTGTTCAAATACAGCCCCGAAGAGCTGCGCCTCATCCTCGTCGATCCCAAGCAGACGGAGTTCAACGTGTACGAAAAGCTGCCCCATCTGATGATCAACGAGATCATCACCGAGTCGGCAAAGGCGATCACCGCCCTCGACTGGGCCATCAACGAGATGGAGCGCCGCTACACCCTGTTCAAAGAAAAGACGCGCCAGGGCACCATGGTCCGCGAGATCGACGGCTACAACGCCAGCCTGCAGATCGACGAAGAAAAGCTGCCCCGCATCGTCATCATCATGGACGAGGTCGCCGACCTCATGTCGGTGGCGAAAAAAGACCTTGAAGACCGCGTCCAACGGCTGACGCAGAAGTCGCGCGCGGCGGGCATCCACCTGGTGCTCGCCACCCAGCGCCCGTCTACCGACGTCATCACCGGCATCATCAAGGCCAACCTGCCCACCCGCATCGCCTGCAAGGTCACGCAGGAAGTCGATTCGCGCACCATCCTCGACTGTTCGGGGGCGGAAAAACTGCTCGGCAAGGGCGACATGCTGTACAAGACGGACACCATGACCTTCCCGCGCCGCCTGCAGGGTGCGTGGATGGACGACGCCGAGGTCCAGCGCGTCGTCTCCTACGTCAAGGAGAACAACGAGGCGTACTTCGACGACAGCGTGGCAGACTTCATCAACAACCAGCGCGGCGGCACGGGCGGCGTCTCCGACGACGAGGTGGAAGCGGTCTACATCGACGCGCTGCGCTACGTCGTATCCATCGGCACGGCGTCCATCTCCATGATCCAGCGCCGCTGCTCGGTGGGTTACCCCAAGGCGGGCAAGATCATCGAGTGGATGGAGAACATGGGCTATATCTCCGCCTTTGAAGGCGCCAAATCGCGCAAGGTGCTGCTCTCGAAAGAAGATTTCGAGGCCAAGTACGGCGACTACGGCGAATAAAACGGCAGGGCGCCGCAGGGCGGGCGCGAGCGTCGCCCCGCCGCACGCGTATTTTTGCGCGGGCGCGGAAGCTGCCGAGGCGGGCGTCTTGCGCGGAAAGCCGCGCGGGCAAAAGTACCGCCGCATCGGGTGAAATACATTGCAAACGATCTTACAGAACAAGACATTCGGCATGATCTCCCTCGGCTGCGATAAAAACCGCGTCGATGCGGAGCGCCTGCTCGGCCTCATCCGTTCCAAGGGATGCAGGATCACGGCAGACATCGCCGAAGCGCAGGTGCTCATCGTCAATACCTGCGCCTTCCTCAACGAGGCGCGCAAAGAGGCGATCGATACGGTCATCGAATGCGACGCCTGCCGCGGCGGCAAGCTGGAAAAGCTGGTCGTCGCCGGCTGCCTGCCCGAAAAATACGTCGGCGAACTGTTCCCCTCCCTCACGGAAGGGGACGTGTTTATCGGCTGCGCCGATGCCGACGCCCTGTTTTCGGCCCTCGAGCGCTCGTACGCGGGCGAGCGGGTCAACGCCGTGCATACGGGGCAGGAATGGAAGGGGCAGCGCGTCCTCACCACGCCCCTGCATTACGGCTATCTGAAGATCGCCGACGGCTGCAGCAACCACTGCACCTACTGCCTCATCCCCCGGATCCGCGGCAGGTACCGCTCCTATCCCATGGAAGAGCTGGTGGAGGAGGCGGCGTCTTTGGGCGAGCTTTCCGAGCTCATCCTCGTGGCGCAGGACACCACCCGCTACGGCGAGGAACTGTACGGGAAGAATAAGTTCGTCGAACTCATCCAAAGGCTGTCCGCGCTGGAAAACGTCGGCAGCCTGCGGCTGCTGTACTGCTATCCAGACGTCATCACCGAAGAACTCATACAGGAATTTGCCCGCAACGGCAAGCTGATCAAATACATCGATATCCCCCTGCAGCACAGCGAGGACCGCGTCCTCAAGCTGATGAACCGCAAGGGCAGCCGCAAGAGCTATTTAGAGCTCATCGCCAGGCTGCGCGAGGCCGTTCCCGGCATCGCCGTCCGCTCCACCTTCATCGCCGGTTTCCCCACGGAGACGGCGGAAGAGTGCGAGGCGCTCGCCTCCTTCCTGCGCGAAGCGCGCCTGACAAACTGCGGCTTTTTCGCCTATTCGCGCGAGCCGGGCACGGCGGCGTACCGCCTGCCCGCCCAGGTCTCCGCCCGCGAAAAGCAGCGCCGCGTGCGCGAACTGTACGCCGTGCAGCGCAAGATCTCGGCGCAGTTCTTGCAGGAGAAGGTGGGCACCTGCGTGCAGGTGCTGTGCGACGGCGTAGACGAAGAGACGGGCGGCCGCTTTGTGGGGCGCGCCTATTGGAGTGCGCCCGAGATCGACGGCAAGGTGTACTTCCGCGCCCCCTTTGCGGAGCAGGGCAAGACCTATGCCGTACATATCACCTCTGCCGACAGCTACGACTTATACGGCCAGACGCCCGACTTCGAGGGGTAAACGCCAGGCCGCAGAGGCGTATAGCCCGGCGGCGAGGGGTAAACGGCGGCGCAGCGCCCTCGCAAACGGCCGCGCGCCGCTTTCAAAACGGATATAGGAGGCCGGATGGATGAATCTGCCCAATAAAATTACTATGTCACGCATATGTCTGATCCCCGTGTTCGCGGTCATCTTTCTGCTTGACGTCATCCCGTACAATTACTTTATCGCCTGCGCGGTGTTCGTCGTCGCCGCCTGTACCGACTTTATCGACGGCCACATCGCCCGTTCGCGGGGGCTGGTGACAAACCTGGGCAAGTTTTTGGACCCCATTGCCGACAAGGTGCTCGTCTCCACGGCGCTCATTTTGCTGCTGGTGCGGCAGGAAACGCTGACGGCGGCATGGCAGGGGGCGTGGGTGATGCCCGTGGCGGGCGTCTGCGTGGCGATCATTCTGGCGCGCGAGCTCATCGTCAGCGGCCTGCGCATGGTGGCGGCGTCCGCGGGGCTGGTGCTGGCCGCGGACAACATCGGCAAGGTCAAGACCACGGTGCAGGATATTTCCGTCGCCCTCCTCGTCGCCTGTGCCGACATCGCCTCCCTGCACGCGCAGGCGGGCGCATGGATCTGCGGCATCGGGCTGGTCTTGCTCGCGCTGGCAACGCTGCTCACCGTCTGGTCGGGCATCAACTATATCGTCAAAAACCGCGCGGTCTTTTCGCAGCAGTAGGCCGCGGCGGCAGAAAAGGGGAACGGAAGATGAAAAACGTCTGCATCGTCATTCGGGATAAGAGGACGCCCTTCGGCGGCGGCGAGTTCGAGCCGGTCATATCCGCGCTCATCGGCGGGGGATACGCGCCCGATAAAACGGTCGTCGTACCCGACGACGACATGCGCGAATTTTCGCAGTCGCTGGTCGAGAGCAAAAACTTTTACGACAATATCTTCGTCATCGCCCAGCCCTCCTTCGTGCCGCCGCTGCGGCTGCGCGTGTGCGACATTTTGCAGGCGGTCATCCCCAAGGGCAACGTCATCGAAAAGGGCGGCAAGCTCGTCGTCTGCCTTCCCTTCGGCGGAGAGGGGGCGGCGGAAGCCGTTTCCGCCCTGGACGCGAAGTACTCTGTCAAACATGATAAGATGGTCATCCGCGCCGTCGGCGCTTCCAACGAGAAGGTGGAGCGCGCCATCGAGCAGGCAAAGACCCTCTGCGGCGACAAATTGCAGTTCCACTTTACCGAAAAGGACGGCGACCAGCGGCTGGAAGTGCTGTACGACAACGGCACCCCCAAAATGCTCATCGACGACGCCCTGCGCGTGTTTGCCGAAGGCTTCGGCGAGCATGCCTACGCCGTAGACGATACGCCCCTGCCCCGCCGCATCGTCGAGCTTTTGAAGCTGCGCGGGCTGCGCCTGAGCGTGGCGGAGTCGTTCACGGGCGGCAGCATCGCCGCCGCCATCGTCTCGGTGCCGGGCGCGAGCAAGGTGCTGTACGAGGGCATCGTCGCCTACGACAACGGCGCCAAGCGGCGGCGCTTGGGCGTGCGCGAGGATACGCTGGCGCAGCAGGGGGCGGTCTCCGACGAAGCCGCCTACGAGATGGCGGCGGGCCTGATCGCCGCGGGCGGGTGCGACGTCGCCCTCTCCACCACGGGCATCGCCGGGCCCTCTTCCGACGGGACGGACAAGCCCGTGGGGCTTTGCTACCTCGCCGTCGGCACCAAACAGTCGGTGTACGTCTACAAATACAACTTCCGCGGCAGCCGGGAAGAGATCTCTTCCCGCGCCGTCAACCAGGCGCTATACCTGCTGTACAGGCAGATCAAATAAATATTTTTCGGAACGGAAACATCGTATGCCGCGCGCGATCGCTGCCGCCGGCATATACAAAACCTTCAATTCAATGTAGGAGAAGACAATGGAATTAGACAACGAAAGGCTGAAGGCGCTCGACCAGTGCCTGGCGCAGATCGAAAAGCACTACGGCAAGGGCGCCATCATGAAGCTGGGCGACGCCGCCGGCAACACGGATATCGACGTCATCCCCACGGGCTGCCTGTCTTTGGATATCGCCCTCGGAATCGGCGGCCTGCCCTGCGGCAGGATCGTCGAGATCTACGGCCCCGAATCTTCAGGCAAGACGACGGTGGCGCTGCACTGCATCGCCCAGGCGCAGAAGGCGGGCGGCATCGCCGCCTTTGTAGACGCCGAGCACGCGCTCGACCCCGTCTACGCCAAAAAGCTGGGGGTGGACCTCGACAATCTCTACGTCTCGCAGCCGGATACCGGCGAACAGGCGCTGGACATCACCGACGCGCTCGTGCGCAGCGGCGCGGTCGACCTCATCGTCATCGACTCGGTGGCGGCGCTCACCCCCAAAGCGGAGATCGAGGGGGATATGGGGGATACCTACGTCGGGCTGCAGGCGCGCCTCATGTCGCAGGCGCTGCGCAAGCTGACGGGCATCATCAACAAATCGCATACCTGCGTCATCTTCATCAACCAGCTGCGCGAAAAGGTGGGCGTGATGTTCGGCAACCCCGAGACAACCCCCGGCGGCAGGGCGCTCAAATTCTACGCCAGCGTGCGCATCGACGTGCGCAAGGCGGACGCCTTGAAGGACAGCGACGGCATCATGGGCAACAAGACCAAGGCCAAGGTGGTCAAAAACAAGCTGGCGCCTCCCTTCAAGACGGCGGAGTTCGACATCCTCTACGGCGAGGGCATCTCGCAGGAGGGCTGCATCATCGACCTCGGCACCGCCTGCGGCGTCATCGGCAAAAACGGCGCCTGGTTCTCGTACGAGGGTGAGCGCATCGCCCAGGGGCGCGAGCGCATGCGCGAATGGCTGCGCGCCAACCCCGACCGCTGTAAAGAGATCGAAGAAAAGATCCGCGCCGCCTACCGCACCGTCAAAGAGGGCGAAGAGGAGCCCGCGGAATAAGCCGCAAGGTTTCGGCAGTATAAAGGAATTTTGACCGTCTTTTCGGCGGGGCTCATGTAGGAAGCCGACCGCCGCTTCGGCGGGATCAGAAAAAAGCAGGCCGCGCGCCCATAACGCGCGGCGTAAGGCAGAAAGAAGCAGGCCGCGCGTCCACAGGCGCGCGGCTTTATCGCAGGGAGGAACAGGGCATGAAATTCGGTTTTGTCAAAGTCGCCGCGGCTACGCCGCGCATCCGCGTCGCGGATACGGAGCACAACGCGGAGAGCATCTGCGCCTGCATCGCCAAGGCGCACGAGGCAGGGGCGGAGATCCTCGTATTCCCCGAACTCTGCCTGTGCGGCTATACCTGCGGCGACCTGTTCGGGCAGGAAGTGCTGCTCGAAGGCTCGCTGCGGGCGCTGCGCCAGGTCGCCGCCTGCCCGCAGGCGAAGGATATGCTCGTCTTCGTCGGCATCCCGCTGGAGGTGGGGGGCGTATTGTACAACTGCGCCGCCGCGCTTTCCGGGGGCAGGGTGCTCGCCTTCATCCCCAAGCGCTACCTGCCCAACTATGCCGAGTTTTACGAAAAGCGCAACTTTCAGCCCTACCGCGGCGAAAATATCCGCATCCCCTTCGGCGGGGGAGAGGTGCTCTTCGGCAATAAAGTCGTATTCCGCTCCAAAACCGAGCCCGACCTTGCCGTGGCGGCGGAGCTGTGCGAAGACCTGTGGGTGCCCGCGCCGCCCTCCGTCTCGCACGCGCTGGCGGGGGCGAACGTCATCGTCAACCTCTCCGCCAGCGACGAAACGGCGGGCAAGGCGGAGTACCGCCGCATGCTTGTGCGCGCCCAGTCGGCAAAGACGGTGTCCGCCTATATCTACGCCGACGCGGGCGACGGCGAATCGACCACCGACATGGCCTTTGCCGGCCACAACATGATCTGCGAAAACGGCGAGATGCTCGCCGAGAGCAAGTTGTTTGAAAACGGCGTCACCGTGTCGGAGGTGGACGTGCGCAAGCTCGCCTTCGAGCGCCGCCGCATCAACACCTTTTACGATACTTCGCAGCTGTCCGGCTACGACAGCATCCCCTTCGCCTCGCGCGGGAAAGACCTGCCCCTCACCCGTAAGATCGCCCGCCTGCCCTTCGTGCCGCAGGGGGAAGAGGCGCTCGGCGAGCGCGCCGAACTCATCCTCTCCATCCAGGCGGCGGGGCTGAAAAAGCGGCTGGAGCACGCCCGCGCCCAAACGGCCGTGGTCGGCATTTCGGGGGGATTGGACTCCGCCCTGGCCCTGTTGGTCTGCGTCCGCGCCTTCGACGCGCTGGGGCGCAGCCGCGAGGGCATCGTCGCCGTCACCATGCCCTGCTTCGGCACCACCGATAAGACCTATCAGAACTCACTCCGCCTCATGCGCGAGCTGGGCGTCACCGCCCGCACGGTGCCCGTTTCCGCCGCCGTGCGGCAGCACTTTGCCGACATCGGCCACGACGAAGCCGTGCACAACGCCGCCTACGAGAACGCGCAGGCGCGCATGCGCACCCTCGTGCTCATGGATATCGCCAACGACACGAACGGCCTGGTGGTGGGCACGGGCGACCTGAGCGAGCTGGCGCTGGGCTGGGCGACGTACAACGGCGACCATATGTCGATGTACGGCGTCAACGCCTCCGTCCCCAAAACGCTGGTCAAATACCTCATCCGCAGCGAGGCGGCGCGCCTCGGCGGCGGGGCGGAAGAGGTGCTCACCGATATTTTGAACACCGAGATCAGCCCCGAACTCCTCCCGCCCGAAGGGGGCAAGATCGCCCAGAAGACGGAAGAGCTGGTAGGGCCGTACGAGCTGCACGATTTCTACCTCTACTACGCCGTGCGCTGGGGCTTCCCGCCCGCCAAGGTGTACTACCTCGCCAAGGCGGCGTTCGGCGGAGACTATCCGCCCGAAACGCTGAAAAAGTGGCTGGTCAGCTTTTACAGGCGCTTTTTTGCCCAGCAGTTCAAGCGCTCCTGCCTGCCCGACGGGGTCAAAGTGGGTTCGGTGGCGCTTTCGCCCCGCGGCGACTGGCGCATGCCCTCCGACGCCTGCGTCCGCCTGTGGCTGGAAGAGGCGGAAAATATATAGGCGGGCGGAAAATAGATAGGCGATATGAAAAGTTTCGGCACAAAACCGAAACTTTTTGTTATTTCGTGCCATTATTTTTTTGAAGACCTTGACTTTTCTTTCAAAATGCGGTATAATTGTTCAGGTATAAATTATAAAAGGAGCATTCTGCGCTCCGCACGGGTGCCGTTACCCGCGCGATGCGCGCCTCGCATAGTTTATATTGAATTTCAACTTCACAGGAGGCTTTGCTATGTTGGCAACCAAGTTGAGCTCCCTGTTTCTGAATGTCCCGGCGGGCGTATTCGTCGGGGTATTGATCGGCGCTATAGTAGTGGTCGGCGCGCTCGCCTTCTTTGTCGGCTTCATCCTGCACAAAAAGCAGGTCGAAAAGAAGATGGGCGAAGTGGACCAAAGGATCAAAATAATGCTTGACGAAGCGGAAAGCGAGAGTAAGGCATTAAAAAAAGAAGCTATTTTAGAGGCGAAGGAACAGGACTTAAAACTCAGGAACGAATTTGAACGAGAGACCAAAGAAAAAAAGTTAGAATTGCAGCGCGCGGAACAGCGCCTGCAGCAGAAGGAAGACAACCTCGATAAGAAGGAAGATTCGCTGCAAAAGCGGTCCGACTCCCTCGATCAGCAGCAGAAAAACCTCTCCCGCCAGGAAAACGAGATCAAAAAGATGCAGGAGAAGGTCAACCACCAGCACGACCTGATGGTGCAGGAACTGGAAAAGGTGGCGCAGCTGACCAAAGAAGAGGCGAAAAAGCTGCTCACCGAAAACATCCTCGACGAGGCGCGGCACGACGTCGCCGTACAGGTGCGCAACATCGAGCAGCAGGCCAAAGACGAGGCGGAGACCAATGCCAAAAAGGTCATCAGCCTCGCCATCCAGCGCTGCGCCAGCGACCATGCGTCCGAGATCACCGTGTCGGTAGTGCCCCTTCCCAACGACGACATGAAGGCGCGCATCATCGGCCGCGAGGGCAGGAACATCCGCGCCCTTGAAAACGCCACCGGCATCGAGCTGATCATCGACGACACGCCGGAAGTTGTCATCCTCTCCGGCTTCGACCCCGTCCGCAGGGAAGTGGCGCGCATCGCCCTCGAAAGGCTGATCGGCGACGGCCGCATCCATCCCGCCCGCATCGAAGAGACGGTGGAAAAGGTCAAAAGGGAACTGGAGCAGCAGATCAAAGAGAGCGGCGAGGCGGCCATGTTCGAAGTGGGCATCTTCGGCCTGCATCCCGAGATCATCAAGCTCCTCGGCAGGCTGAAATACCGCACCAGCTACGGCCAAAACGTGTACAAGCACTCCATCGAAGTGGCGCAGCTGGCGGGCATGATGGCGGCGGAGCTGGGGCTGGACGTCAACCTCGCCAAGCGCGCGGGGCTTCTCCATGACATCGGCAAGGCGGTCGATCACGAGCAGGAGGGCACCCACATCCAAATCGGCGCCGACATCGCCAAAAAGTATAAAGAAAACGCCAACGTCGTCAACGCCATCATGGCGCACCACGGCGACGTGGAGCCCAAGACCATCGAGGCCATCCTCGTGCAGGCGGCAGACGCCATCTCCGGCGCCCGCCCCGGCGCCCGCCGCGAGACGAGCACCAACTACGTCAAGCGCCTCGAACAGCTGGAGCAGATCGCGTCCTCCTTCAAGGGCGTGGATAAGAGCTACGCCATCCAGGCGGGCAGGGAAGTGCGCGTGATCGTCAAGCCCGATCAGATCGACGACGCCCAGACCCTCTTCCTCGCCAAAGACATCGCCAAAAAGATCGAGCAGGAGCTGGAATACCCCGGCCAGATCAAGGTCAACGTCATCCGCGAATTCCGCGGGGTGGAATACGCAAAATAAAGCATACGGATTTGTCTTCACATTATCCAAGGGGCGCGCCCGCGGCATAGCCGCGGGCGCGCTTCGGCGTCTTGCGTGGGTATAGTCACGGGCGCTGCGGGGGTACAGCGGGGCGCAAAAATGCCGTTCGTGTGCAAAATCGGCGCCTTTCGCGCCCGCATTTTGCATTTTGTGCAACAGAATCAACAGAATATGCCGAAACTATTCCCAAACCGCGGCGGCTATGGTATAATAAACGCGGTTCAAGTGAGAACGCTTTCGGGCGGGCGCGCGGGCTTGTCTTGCGCGCCTTCCGAAAAGCGCGGCCCTTTTTTGTGTTCGGGGAAATGCCGTATCCGCCCGCTGTGTTTTTTCCGGCGCGGCGGCCGTGTTTTGGTGCAATTTACGCAAAAAATTTGTCAGTATGCGTCAAAGCCATTGCATTTTTTTTCATTTGGTTGTACAATGTAATAAAATCGGGCTCGGAAACGGGCGACGGGAATTTATTTGGAGGGAGAAATGAAACACGCTGACATTATCGGCAAACTGACCATCGAGCAGAAAGCCACGCTCCTGACGGGGCGCGACTTCTGGTCCACGAAAGATTACCCCGAACAGGGGATTCCTTCGGCGTATCTGTCCGACGGCCCGCACGGCCTGCGCAAACAGCAGGCGGCGGCGGACCACCTGGGGCTCAACCCCAGTATCCCCGCGACCTGTTACCCGACCGCGGCGACGATGGCCAACAGCTGGAACCCCGCCCTCGGCGAAGAGCTGGGCGAATACCTGGGCACGGAAGCCGCCTCGATGGAGGTCAACGTGCTGCTCGGCCCGGGCATGAACATCAAGCGCAATCCGCTGTGCGGCAGGAACTTCGAATATTTTTCCGAAGACCCGTACCTCGCCGGCAAGATGGCGGCGGCGTATGTGCGCGGCATCCAGAAGAAGGGCGTCTCCGGCTGCCTGAAGCACTTCGCCTGCAATAACCAGGAACAGCGCCGCATGGTCATCGACACGGTGGTGGACGAGCGCACCCTGCGCGAGATCTACCTCACCGGCTTTGAGATCGCCGTCGAAGAGGGCAAGCCCAAGACGATCATGTCTTCCTACAATAAACTCAACGGCACCCACACCAACGAGAACATGCATTTGATGCGCGACATCCTCCGCGGCGAGTGGGGGTACGATAAAGTCTTGGTCACCGACTGGGCGGGCAGCAACGACCGCATCCAGGGCGTCATCGCCGGCAACGAGCTGGAAATGCCCGGCTGCAAATACGGCATCGACGACGTCGTCAAGGCGCTGACCGAAGGGTACGAGATCCCCGAATACGTGCAGGAATATCCCGAACAGTATAACGCCGTCCTCAAAGGCATCAAAGAGGGCAAGCTGGACGAAAAGCTGGTAGACGAGGCGCTCGACCGCCTGCTCGACCTCATTTTGGAAACGGACAAGGCGGTCAAACAGGCGCCCAAGCAGTTCAATACCGAAGAACACCACCTGTTCGCGCAGAAGTGCGCCGAAGAGTGCATGGTGCTGTTGAAAAACGAAAAGGGCGTTTTGCCCCTCACGGAAAAAGAGAAGGTCTGTATCATCGGCGACTTTGCGGAGAACCCGCGCTATCAGGGCGCAGGTTCCTCCGTGGTCAACCCCACTAAGGTAGACAACGTGCTCGACTGCGTGGCGGAATATCCCATCCGCTTTATCGGCTACACCAAGGGCTATGAGCGCTACGGCAAAAAGAGCGGTAAACTGGAAAAATACGCCCTCAAGCTGGCGGAAGAGGCGGACAAGATCGTCTTCTTCGCCGGGCTCGACGAGGTCAGCGAGGCGGAAGGCATCGACCGCCGCGACATGAAGCTGCCCGCCAACCAGCTGGAAGTGCTCTCCAAACTGCTCGCCCTCGGCAAACCCGTCGTCGTCGTGCTCTGCTGCGGCAGCGCGGTGGAACTGGACGTCATCGACGACGCCGACGCCATCGTCCACGCCTATCTGAGCGGCCAGGCGGGCGCGCGCGCCATCCTCGGCGTGCTCTCGGGCAAGGTCAACCCTTCGGGCAAACTGGCGGAGAGCTATCCCGTCCGCTATGAAGACTGCTCTTCGGCGGCGCGCTTCCCCGGCAAGGCGGCGAGCGTGGAATACCGCGAGGCGCTCTACGTCGGCTACCGCTATTACGACACGGCGGGCGTCGCCGTGCGCTATCCCTTCGGCTTCGGCTTGAGCTATACCAAGTTCGAGTATTCCGCTATCAAGGCGGACGAAAAGGGCGTCACCTTCACGCTGAAAAACGCGGGCGAAAAGGACGGCGCAGAAGTCGCGCAGCTGTACATCGGCAAAAAGGACGGCAAGGTGTTCCGCCCCGCCAAAGAGCTGAAAGGCTTTGCAAAGGTGTTCCTGAAGGCGGGCGAGAGCAAGAATGTGTTCATTCCGTTTGACAAATATACCTTCCGCTATTATAATGTAAGTACAAAGGCATGGGAAGAAGAGCCGGGCGCATATCAGGTCATGGTAGGCGCATCCTCGGCGGATATCCGCCTGAACGCGGAGGTCTCCCGCGCGGGGACCAAGGCCGCCTGCCCGTACGACAAGGCCAAGCTGCCCTCCTATTACAGCGGCAAGGCGGAAGACGTAAACAAAGAGGAGTACGAGGCCCTTTTGGGCAAGCCGCTTCCCCGTGCCGGCTACCGCTTCTATAAAAAACGCCGCATGGTCATCGACGAGAACGCCACCGTGGCCGACCTGCGCTTCTCGCGCCGCTGGGTGGGCAGGCTGTTCTCGGCGGTCATCCGCTTCGCGCACTCCTTCCTGTGGGCGATCGGCCAGAAGACGACTGCCAACACCATCATGATGGGCATGTACCATCAGCCGGTGCGCGGTTTGGCCAAATACGGCGCCATGAGCCGCAAACAGATGGAAGCCCTGCTGATGATGTTCAACGGGCACCTGTTCAAGGGCATCGGCCAATTCTTCTCCAAGGCGGATAGACCCAAGGCAGAAAAAGACAAGGCATAACGTGCGGTGATGATACGGGCGGCAGGATACTTTTCGAGGAATATGTTCCCATGAACATACGGAGGAAATCATATGCAAAAGCTGATCACCTTTGCCGTGCCGTGTTATAATTCGGGCGCATACATGCGGCGCTGTATCGATTCGCTGCTGGTCGCGGGGGAAGATGCCGAGATCGTCATCGTCAACGACGGCTCTTCCGACAACACCGCCGAGATCGCCGACGAATACGCCGCCAAATACCCGCAGACGGTCCGCGCCGTGCACAAGCCCAACGGCGGGCACGGTTCGGGCGTCAACAAGGGCTTAGAGCTCGCCACCGGCCTGTACTATAAGGTCGTCGACTCGGACGACTGGCTGGACGAAGCCGCCCTGCGGGCGCTGCTTTGCAGAATGCGCGAGCACAGGGAGCAGGGGACCCTGCCCGACCTGTACATAGCCAACTACGTCTACGAAAAGTTAGACGAGCACAAGCAGGTGGTGCGCCGGTACACCAAAAACATGCCGACGGATACCTTCTTCGGCTGGGACAAGGTCAAGCCCTTCCGCGCTTCGGCGGCGCTGCTGATGCATTCGCTCCTGTACCGCACAGACCTCCTGCGCAAGAGCGGCACCGTCCTCCCCGAAAAGACCTTCTACGTCGATAACATCTACGCCTACAAGCCGCTGCCGTACATGCAGAACGTCTACTATATGGACATCGACCTGTACCGCTACTTTATCGGCAGAGACGACCAGTCGGTCAACGCCAAAAACATCGTCAAGCGGTACGAGCAGCAGATCCGGGTGATGAAGCTGATGGTCGCCGCCTACAGCTACGACGAGCTTGCGGCGCTGCCGCGCGGCCTGTTCCGCTATATGAAGCACGACATCGCCATCATCATGACCCTGACCGTCATGTTCACCACCGGCGGCACAGACGAACGGGAAAAGCGCAAGGCGGCCCTCAAAGAACTGTGGAGCTGCATCAAGAGCGCGGACCCCAAAATGTACAGGTACCTGCGCTTCCGCGCCTATCCCGCCATCGTCAACTGGATGCCCTTCAGTCTGCAGGGCAAGGCGACCGTCATGGGCTACAAATTCTTCCGCAAAAAGCTGGGTTGCAGCTGAGCGGGCAAACTGCATCTTCGCGCCCCGTTCCCTTTTTGGGAGCGGGGCGTCTTTTCGTTTTACAGGGCGGAATACTCGGACGAACGGCCGCAAAAGCGGGGCGGCTTTTCCTTTTACAGGGAGGAATGCTGCGGAACATTGCCGAACGCTGCCGAAAATCGCGCGAAAAAGGCGCAGGCGGCAGGGCGGGAAACGATTGCCTTGCGGCAAGATCTATGTTATAATATCATGGAACGGGGGCCCCCGTTGCTTTCGGCTGCGCCAAAAGCAGATCATTTTATCGGCATATAGGGGAGAAATATGCTCAATATCGCCATCGTCGAGAACGAAAAGGAGCAGAGCGAGCAGCTGCGGCAGTACGCCGAGCGCTACGCCTACGAGCACGGCGGCCGCTGCCGCGTGACCCAGTACGAGAACGGGCTCGACTTTATCTCCGAATACAAAGGCGGGTTCGACGCCGTGTTCATGGACATCAAGATGCCGCTGATGGACGGCATGGAGGCGGCGGAAAAGCTGCGCAAGGTGGATCAGGACGTCAGCCTCATCTTCGTCACCAACATGGCGCAGCTGGCCATCCGCGGCTATAAAGTGAGCGCCAAGGCGTTCATCGTCAAGCCCGTCGCCTATTTCGACTTCGCCTTAGAGCTGGATAAGATCCGCAAAGAGGCGGAGCGGCGGGGCGTCAGCGGCCTGTGGGTGAACGCGGGCGGGGTGATGCGCAAGGTCGCCTTCGCGGATATCCGCTATATCGAAGTCGCCGCGCACGACATCTGCATCCACACCAAAGGGGAAAAGCTCACCTTCCGCGGCTCTCTCAAACACATCGAAGAAAAGCTGCCACAAGACCTGTTTTCCCGCTGCAACAGCTGCTACATCGTCAACCTCTCCTATATGTACGAGGTGCGCGAAGACGTGGCGGTGCTGGAAGACGGCACCGAACTTCGCATCAGCAGGCCGCGGCGCAAGCAGTTTTTAAGCAGCCTGGCAGACTACATTGCGGGGGCGAACGTGAAATGAACGTCTATGCTATGATCCTCGTGGGGCAGCTGAATTTCTTTTACGAGATCCTTATCCCGCTGTTTCTGATGATGCGCCGGCAGGAGCGCCGCAGGCTGTTCTGGCTGCGCATCGCCGCCGTCGCCGTCCTCTCGGCGGGGCTGTACTTCGTGCCCTTTATCCCCGTGGGCCCGTTCGGGCTGCATTACCTTATCTGCCTGGTGCTCGCCTTCGCCGCCGGCATGTTCTGCTTCCGCCTTCCCATCCTCGATATCCTCTTCTACACGGTGGCGGCATTCGCCGTGCAGCACGCTTTGTGGGACATCCTGCACATGATCTACGAGGGCATCGGCCCTTCCATCACCCCCTGGCAGGCGCGGCTCATCTATGCGGGCGTGTATGTGTGCGGGTATCTCATCTTCTATCTGTTCTTCCCCGTCAGCGACAAGGTCGGCATGGGCAGGAAGGAGCGCGGCTTCGAGCTGATCATCTCCGCCTGTACCTTCGCCATCACCTATGTGCTCGCCTCCTTCGTGCCCGTGGTGGACGAGTGGAACTTTTTATACCGCTGCTACGCGCTGCTGTGCTGCGCCCTGGTACTGTTTTTGCAGTTCGGCGTGTTCGAACGCCGCGCCCAGCGGGTGCTGGCGCGCAAGAACGAGCAGGACAAGGTGGTTTTGGAAGAGATCCTGAGCCGCGAGCGGCGGCAGTACGCCTACTCCAAAGAGGCCATCGACCTCATCAACATCAAGTGTCACGACCTGAAGCACCAAATAGCCGCCCTTCGCAACCTGAGCGCGGAGGGGAGAGATCATTCCATCGCCGACATCGAAAAGGCGGTGATGATCTACGGCAACATCGCCAAGACGGGCAACGAGACGCTGGACGCCATCCTCACCGAAAAGAGCTTTCTGTGTGAAAAGTACGGCATCCGTTTCACCTATATGATCGACGGCGAAAGCCTCGCCTTCATGCAGCCCGTCGACATCGCCTCCCTGTTCGGCAACGCGCTCGACAACGCCATCGAAAGCGTCCTGCGCGAAGAGGACACCGAGCACCGCGTCATCCGCCTCAACGCCTCCGTCAAGCGCCGCTTTTTGAGCATCCGCCTGGAAAATTACTGCGGCACCCCCGTCCGCTTTGAAGACGGCCTGCCCGTCACCCTCAAGCACGACAAGGAGTACCACGGCTACGGCGTCAAGAGCATCCGCCTCATCGTCGAGCGCTACGGCGGCACCCTGCACATGCACCAGGACGGCTGCCTGTTCGAGCTGGACATCATCCTCCCCGCGGCGGGCCCCGCGCCGGCTGCCGCCTGAAATTTTTTTGCCGCGTAAAATATCTGCCGATCTCGCCGCCTCCGCAAGGGGGCGGCTTTTTTGTTTACAGGGCGGCTTTTGCCGCGCACAATTTTTCAGCTTTGCCGTCCGCAAGGGGGCGGCTTTTTTGTTTGCAGGGCGGCGTCCGTTTTCCCGCCGCCGCGCACGCTTTGTGATAATTTTGTGAAAGGATCGAACGGCGTTTTCAGATCCTGTCAAATTTTTGACAGTTTATGGCAAAACTCCTTGCGCATTTTTCAAGGCGTGCTATACTGCATGCGTGCGTGAAAAGACGCATATTTGCTCTTGGCCAAAGGCAAAATATCTTTATAGGAGGAAGGCATGAGAATCAGTACTAAGATCTTCCGCGGTCTGACGATGTTCTTCGCCATGCTGTTGGTGCTGTCTATCGCAATGGCATCCATCATGGAATACTATCGCAGCTCGCTGGATGAGAACACGGACGCGCTCAGCTCGCAGGTGGTCGTAGACAGCGACAGCGGCGAGTGGTCGTACGGCACGCAGTTCACGTCCGTTGCCGATGCGGTAGCGGGCCTGAAAGACTTCGCCATCCGCGAGGCTGCGGAGTCCTTCGTGCTTCTGAAAAACGAAGACAGCGCTCTCCCGCTCACGGGCAGCAAACCCAAGGTGACGCTGTTCGGCCTGCGCAGCTACGCCGCATATTACGGCAGCACGGGCGGCGGCAGCATCCCCGATAAGGCTACGGTCGACCTGGGCAACACCGCCACGGCGGCATTCCAAGCCGCGTTCGACGTCAACCCCGAAATGCTGGCGGCGTACGAGGCATACTGCAACACCCTCACCTGGGGCAGCGCGGGCTTCGGCGCACAGGCGCCCGTCTGGCGCGAAACGGTCAGCAGCTCCGATCCCATGGAGCTGACCCCGGACGAGCTGGCAGGTTACAACCCCGACTATGCTTCGGCATATGAGGAATACAACGACGCCGCCATCGTCGTGCTGGGCAGGACGAGCGGTGAAAACGTCAGCTTCTACCCCGGTGAAGTGGGCAGGACGACGACGTCGGAGACGGGCACCACCGTCGTAGAGACGAACACGGGCAACATCCTCGGCATCAGCAAAGAGGAACAGGAGATCATCGACGAGGCGAAGGAGAACTTCGATAACGTCATCGTCCTGCTCAACTCTTCCAGCGCCCTCGAGATCGAGGCCCTGAAAGACGACCCCGATATCGACGCCGTCATGTGGATCGGCTACCCCGGCGTGTACGGCTTTGAGGCCGTCGCCTCCGTCCTGAAGGGCGAGACCGCTCCTTCCGGGCACCTGGGCGACGTGTACGCGGTCAACTCCGCCCTCGCCCCCGCCATGTGGAACTACGGCGGCGCAGAGGCAGGCTCCAAGATCGTGTGGGCGGACAAAGCCGATTACACGGGCGACGAAAACGTCAACTCTTACCTCATCCAGGCGGAAGGCATCTACACGGGTTACCGCTATTACGAGACCCGCTATGCCGACGTCATCGAAGGCAACGGCGGCGCAGCCAATGCCGCGGCGGGCACCTATGTGACCTCCGCCACCGACTACCGCGCGGCCACTGTCGCCGGTACCTGGGATTACAGCAACGAAGTTTCTTATCCCTTCGGTTACGGCCTCTCGTACACTACCTTCGAGCAGGAGCTGGGCGACGTGCAGATCGCAGCCGATAAGAAGACCGCCACCGTGGAAGTGACCGTCACCAACACGGGCAGCGCTGCGGGCAAATCGGTGGTGCAGCTGTACGCGCAGGCCCCGTACACCGAGGGCGGCGTGGAAAAATCTGCCATCCAGCTCATCGACTATGAAAAGACAGACGTGCTCAAAGGCGGCGACAGCGAGACGGTCATCCTCAACGTAGACCTTTCCAACCTCGCCAGCTACGACTATAAGGGCGCCGAAACGTATATCCTGGATGCGGGCACCTATTACTTCGCCATCGGCGACGACTCGCACGACGCCTTGAACAACATCCTCGCCGCCAAGGGCGAGACGGGCATGGTCGACAACGACGGGCAGGCAGTCGCGGGCGATACCTCCAAAGTGTACGACTGGACCTGGAGCAAAGACACTGAGACCTTCTCCGTCAACGCAGAGGGCAACGAGATCTCCAACCGCCTCTCCGAGGGCGACTACGCCATGGACGTCAACGCCTTTATCGACCAGATCGAAGGGCTGGACGGCGAAGTGGAGTACCTCTCGCGCAGCGACTGGAACGGCACCTGGCCCATCACCTATGCAGGCCTCTCCGTCAAAAACGGCAGCAAGCTCGAATCGCTCCTCAAAAACGACTTCATCCCCATCGAGACCACGGAAGACACCTCCGACATCATCACCGGCGACACTTCTTCCAACCTCACCTTCAACGACATGAAGGGCGCCGAGTTCGACGATCCCCGCTGGGATGAGCTGGTCAACAAGATCCCCGTCTCCGAAGCGCTCGACTTCATGGCGAATGCCTTCCACAACATCCAGGGCATCCCGTCCATCGAATTCAACGGCTATGCGGCAGACGACGGCCCCGGCGGTTCCGACTCCCACACCATGAAAGAGGCGCAGAACCGCGGCCAGGCGATGGCAGACGCGGAAGGCGAATACGCGACCACCGGCACGCGCATCGCGCCCGCTCCCATCAACCTCGCCTACACCTGGAACAAAGAACTCGCCTACGAGAACGGGCAGCTGATCATCGGCGAATCGACGCTGCTGTACAACCTGCCCATCATGATCGGCCCCGGCGGCAACATCCATCGCCATGCGTATAACGGCCGCGGCGTCGAGTATTATTCGGAAGATCCCATCCTCTCCGGCTTCACGGGCAGCGCCGTGGTGCAGGGCGCCCAGAGCAAGGGTGCGCTCGTCAACATCAAGCACGCGGCCTTCAACGATCAGGAATCTAACCGTTCGGGCGTCGCCGTGTTCATGAACGAGCAGGGCGCGCGCGAGCTGGAACTGCGCAACCTCTATCAGATGTTCACCGGCAAGGGCCGCTCCTCCAAGATGGACGATACGGCCATCGCGGCAGGGGAGACTGCAAACCGTTACGGCGCGGAAGGCGCGCTCGGCGTCATGAGCTCGTACAACCGCATCGGCGCGGTCGCATCCAGCGCCAACAAGGCGGTCATGGTCGATATCCTGCGCGGCGAGTGGGGCTTCCAGGGCTATAACGTCACCGACTTCACGGGCGTTTCCCTGAAGGCTGCGCCGAAGGAATCTATCCTCTTCGGCACCACCAACTTCTGCGGCTTCGGCAACAGCGTCAGCTATTGGAGCGAAGACGCGCTGCGCGGCGACGCAGACATGATGCAGGCCATCCACGACGACATGCACTACGCATTGTATGCGCTCTCCCGCAGCTATGCGATGGATCTGAACGTCAACACCCACGTCGAGTGGCTGATGACATGGTACCGTGCGACGTATATCTCGCTCATCACCGTGTTCTCCGTCGCCTCGCTGGCATGCGTGGTCGGGTATGTGGTCTGCGGCATTCGCGGAAAAAATAAGAAGGAGGCAAGATGATCATGGCTAACTGGGTCAAAAATCAAAGCGCGGCGGCGTGGGTTTCCATCTTCGCGGGCGTCATGGCGATCGTAGGGCTGATCATCTACATCGTCAATTCCACCACGGGCTATCTGGGCAGCACGCAGATGAACGCCCTCCCCGTCGTATTCACCATCTTGGCGGTGCTTCTCATCGCGGCGATGGTGGCGGCAGGGAACAAGGCCAGCCACTGGGTGAGCTATATCATCCTCCTGGCGGTCATCGTCCTGCTCGCAGTCAGCGTCAGCGTGTTCGTCTCTACCCGTACAGACGTCGCGGGCGACCAGTGGTTCATCCCCGGCATGGATACGCCCGAAAAGGGCGCCTGCCTGAACGGCTCCATCGTCGGCGTCGTGTTCTACGGCATCTCCATGCTGGCCGTCATCGTGTCGGCATTCATGGGCAATTTCACGAAAGACAGATAACATAATTTGTCTTCCGAATGGTTATCGGGAAGGCGCGGGGTCATCGTTATCCTGCGCCTTTTCGTTTACAGTTCTGAACAAAACTTGCAGATTATGATAATTTTTTTGCAGTTTAGGCAAAGGTCGTTGACATTTTTGCCATGTTGTGGTATCATTTTAGAAATAGTAAATAGTGGAGAAGAAAATGATGAATAAAATCAGCTTTAATGACAATTGGACATGTTCTCGCGCAGGCGAAGCGGAAAAGATCTCCGTCACTCTGCCGCACGACGCCATGCTCTCCGAAGAGCACTCCATCGAGAGCCCCGGGGGCAAAAACACCGGCTGGGTGATCTGCCACGACTACGTGTACGAAAAGGAATTTGAAGTTCCAAAAAGCTATCAGGATTCCGAGATCGTGCTGGAATTCGAGGGCGTATACCACAACGCCAAGGTATATCTGAACGGCGAGCTCGCGGGGGAATGCGCCTACGGCTACAGCAATTTCTATGTTCCCGCCGATAAATTTTTGAAGTACGGCGAAAAGAACACCGTCCGCGTGGAGGCGCAGAACGCCGACCAGCCCAATTCGCGCTGGTATTCGGGTTCGGGCATCTACCGCCCCGTATGGCTGTACGAGCTGCCCAAGCAGCACATCGCCTTGAACGGCATCCGCATCACCACCCAAGACTGGGCTGCGCGCAAGGTCTCCGTACAGGTGGAGACCAACGCCCCCGGCAAGGTCACGGTGGAGATTTTAGACGGCGGCAAAGTCATCGACAGCAAAGACGCCGACTGCGACGGCAAGGCGCGCGTTTTGTTCGCGCTCACGGGCTGCAAGCTCTGGAACGCCGAACAGCCCAATTTATATACCTGCCGCGTCACCTTCGGCGGCGACGTGCGCGAAGAGCGCTTCGGCATCCGTCAGATCGAGTGCGACGCCCAAAACGGCTTCCGCATCAACGGCGAGCGTGTCATCCTGCGCGGCGCCTGCATCCATCACGACAACGGCATCCTCGGCGCGGTCGAGCATCCATTCGCCGCTGCCCGCAAGGTCAAGCTCCTCAAACAATACGGCTACAACGCCATCCGCTCGGCGCACAATCCCTGCAGCAAGGCGCTGTTGGACGCCTGCGACCGCATAGGCATGTACATGATGGACGAATACGTCGATATGTGGTATGTGCACAAGACCATGTACGATTATGCCTCCTATGTGGATAAGAACTGGCGGCAGGACATGCTGGCGATGGTGGAAAAGGACTACAATCACCCCTCCGTGGTCATGTATTCCACCGGCAACGAGGTGGGCGAGACCTCCGAAAAGCGCGGCATCGAGCTTACCAAAGACTTCACCCAGTACCTGCACTCCATCGACGGCACCCGCCCCGTCACCTGCGGCATCAACATCTGGTTCAACGCCATGTACAAGATGGGTTTCGGGCAGTATTCGGACGAAAAGGCGAAAAAGGCGGCGGAGGCGAAGTCGGGCAAGGAACAGAAAAAGCACGCCGTCGGCAGCGAATTTTTCAACAACCTGGCAGGCATGGTAGGGGCGGGCTTCATGAAGAGGATGGCGACCCTGCCCATCTGCAACACCGTCACCAAAGACGCCTACGCCAACATGGATGTGGCAGGCTACAATTACGGCATTTTGCGCTATAAGGGGGATCTGCGCCGCTATCCAGAGCGCGTCATCGTCGGCAGCGAGACCTTCTGCTCCGACGCGCGCAAATTCTGGCTGCAGGCCATCGCGAACCCCGCCCTCATCGGCGACTTCGTGTGGGCGGGCATCGATTACCTCGGCGAAGTGGGTATCGGCTCGTGGGAACACGCCGACTACGCGCCCGACTTTTCCGGCGGTCCCGGCTGGATGACGGCGGGCAGCGGCCGCATCGACCTCAACGGCAGGCCGCTCGGCGAGGCGTACTACACCCGCGTCGCCTTCGATCTCGACCCCATCGCCCTGGCGGTCGTCAGGCCGGACAAGGCGTTTGAAAAGCATTCTCCTTCCGCCTGGAAGATGAGCGGCGCTTGGCCGAGCTGGACGTGGGACGGCTGCGAGGGGAAAAAGACGGTAGTAGAAGTGTATACCGCAGCCCACACCGCGGCGCTGCTTATCAACGGCAAAGAGGTGGGCCGCAAAAAGGTGGGCAAAGACGCCGTTGCCGAATTCAAGGTAGTATACGAGCCGGGCGAGATCGTCGCCGTCGGCTACGACGAGAACGGCAAAGAGGTCGGCCGCGCATCCCTGCGCTCGGGCGGCAAAGAGACGATCCTCCGCGCCCTTCCCGAACAGGAGAGCATCGGCAAAGAAGACCTCGCCTATGTCCGCCTGCAATATACCGACAACGCAGGCGAAGTGAAGATGCTCGCCCGCGGCGAGATCGGCGTACAGGTAGAAGGGGGCGAGCTGCTGGCACTCGGCAGCGCCTGCCCGTATAACGAAAGGGGGTATCTGACGGACAAGACGGATACTTACTTCGGCGAGGCGCTGGCGATCGTCCGCCCTGCGGCAGATGCAAGTGAAGTCATCGTGCGCGCAAGCAGTCCGTATGGCAATGCGGAAGCGCGCGTGCGCTGCAAATAAAATCATTCGGAGGCAAACTATGATGCAAAAAAGGAGAGTGACACAATGAGCAACGGAACAAACACGGAAACAAAGAAGGGGTTTTTTGACCGTGCCGCGCTGCGCTCACGCGTGCGCTCTGCAAACGTCAAGCTCCCCGAAGCTGCGATCGGCTACCTCGTCGGTCCCTTCTGCGGCTTGTTGGCGAACTGCCTGTTTGGCTCGTTCCTGGTCACCTATTTCCGCAACGTGCTGTTTGAGCCGTACGGAGAATGGACGAGTGAAGTCGTCGACGGCGTAACGCAGTGGACGTTGACGCTGCCGGCGGGCATCGAGGCGTTTTTGACCATCTTCCCCATCCTCTCGGCGATCCTCATCGTCGCGGGCAACCTGGTGGCAGGGCAGATCATTGAGCGCACGCGCACCCGCGCGGGCAAAGCGCGCCCGTGGATCCTGATCTCGGCGATCACGGTGGCGGTGGCGAGCGTATTGATGTTCATTCAGCCGATAGAAAACGACGTCTTCAAGATGGTATGGCTGGCGATCGCCTACAACCTGTTCTACGCGGTGGCATTCCCGCTGTACAACACGGCCAACAGCGCCATGGTCCCCGTCTCCACCCGCAACGGCAAGCAGCGCGGCCTGCTCGCCTCCTTCGTCAACATGGCGACGCTGGGCGGCGCGGGCGCAGGTTCCATCGTCTTCCCGATGATCATCATGTTGTTTACAGCCGGATTCCCCGGCCCCGAGCAGGCAAATCTGCCTAATTCGAACGGCTATTTGGTTTTGTTCATCATCATCGGCGTTTTGACCTTCCTCGGCTGCCTGGTGCAGTACTACTTCACCCGCGAGCGCGTCACCGAAGAGACGATGGCGCAGGAAGCCATCAAGCAGCAGGGCGGTGAACAGAAGGCCGCCCCCGCCCTCTCCATGGGCAAGCAGGCGAAAGCGCTGTTTAGCGACAAGTTCTTCATCGTCGTCATCATCTTCTACTTCCTGTATCAGATGGCGGGCGGCATCAAGAACGGCTCGATGTTGTCCTTTACGCAGGCATTGGGCGATGCTTGGAATTTCGATCCGAATTTCGCCATGTCCATCCTCGGCGTTGTCGGCGCTGTCCCCATGGCGGTCGCCATCCTCTTCGTCGCTCCCCTGTGCAATAAGTTCGGCAAACAGATCGTCGTGCTCATCGGCATGGCCGTCGGTGCAGCGGGCGGCGTGCTGGCTGGCATCTTCTACAATAACTTTATCATTGTTTCCATTGGCGTCGCCATCAAGTGCCTCGGCTCCGCGCCTGCGGGCTATATGATCCTCGCCATGATCGCAGACGTGCTCGACCACGGCGAAGCCAAAAACGGCTTCCGCTGCGACGGTTTGGCGATGTCCATCTACAGCTCCATCATGATCGCCTCCTCGCCCGTCGCCACGGGCATCGTCAGCGGCCTGATCGGCGCCTTCGGCAGCGTGCGTGGGGCCACCGTTTCCTATATCTGGATCGAAACGGTCGCCTATGCGCTGGCTGCGGTGGTCATGATCTTCTTCGCCGTCGAAAAATATCTGACCAAAGACAGGCAGACCATCCTCGATCGCCAGAAGGCGGAAGCGGAAGCTGCGGGCGTCGAGTGGATCCCGCCCGAAGAGCGCCTGCGCCTCGAAGAGGAAGAGTCCGACCGCATGGCGGAAGAAGCGCGCAAAGAAGAGCTGCGCGCCCTGTGCGAAAAGAAGGGCCTCAACTACGAAGAAGAAGAGGCAAAATACCAGGCCAAGCAGGAAGCCAAGCGGCAGAAGGCGGAAGCCAAAAAGAAGAAATAACGGGGTCATCCCCTAAAAAAAGGCCGGGCGCATCGCCCGGTCTTTTGCCGCCCCGCGGCGGAGAAGGGGCGTTTTTGCCGCGCAATATCTTTCGGCGCGCATGAAACGTTTGCCGCCCTGCGGCGGAAAAGGCGCATTTTTGCCGCGCAATATCTTTTGGCGCGCATTGAACGTTTGCCGCCCTGCGGCGGAAAAGGCGCATTTTTGCCGCGCAATATCTTTTGGCGCGCATGGAACGTTTGCCGCCCTGCGGCGGAAAAGGGGCGTTTTTGCCCGTTTTTTTGCGATTTGCGGCCCTTTTGCCGCGAAATCGGCTGCCGCGGCGAAAGAACATTGCAAATTCCGCTGTTTTTTTGCAAAAATACGGATGCCCATAGCGTATATATGCCGCGGCTTGCGAAAAAGCGCAAAATATGGTATACTGATACCATAAAAATTCGGGGCGGGGTACGCCCCAACGTTTGACAGGAGGTCAAGGCAATGAAAAAGACTTTGAAGGGCAAAGTTTACGATACCGAAGAGATGCAGGTCGTCAAAAAGGTCGCGCACGGCGCGTTCGGCGATCCCGCAGGCTACGAAGAAACTTTGTACGTGGCGGAGAACGGGAGCTATTTCCTGTACACCTTCGGCGGTGAACAGTCTCCTTATCCCACCGAAAAGCTGACTTCGCTTTCGAAAGTGAAGGCCGCTGCCTGGGAAAAAGAGAACGCATAACAACACACCGTACACAAAACTGATCAAGCAAAGGGGCGGCGGAGCGGCTTACACGGCTTCGCCGTCTTCTTTTGTGCAAAAGGCGGTTTTTATGCAGGAGGCAGGCATGAAGAGGCATTTACAGGTGGTCGGCGGCATCGTCATCCAAAACGGGGCGGTGCTGGCGGCGCGGCGGGGAGAGAGCAAATACGCATACGTCGCCCATAAATATGAATTTGCGGGCGGAAAGATCGAGGCGGGCGAAACGCCGCCGCAGGCGCTGGCGCGCGAATTTGCGGAAGAGCTGCGGGCAAAGATCGAGGTAGGGGAGCGCTTCATGCGCCTCACCCACGAATATCCCGACTTCATCGTCACCCTCGATACCTATTTCTGCACCCTCTTGACGCCCGTTTCCCGCACCGAGCACGAAGAGCTGCGCTTCATCCCCTTGGCGGAACTTTCGCCCGCCGATTGGGCGCCCGCCGACGCGCCCGCGGTAAAGGCGCTGCGCGCCATGGCGGAAGGGGAAGAACTTTGACCGCCCGCAGTGGAGGCACTGTGCGCCATGGCGGTAGGGGAAGAACTCTGACCGCCCGCCCTGTGAAAAGGGGCGGAGTTTGGCGAAAATTGTGCGGGGGCGAAAATAATTGGCCGCCGCCCGTTGCAATCTGCGCCGAGGTGTGGTATAATAGATTGGAATTTTGAAAAGCGGCAGCGATGCAGTGAGGGCTTACACATGAAGAAGGGTTTTGACAACGACTTATACATCAAATTGCAGAGCGAAAAGATCTTAGAGCGCATCAGCAAGTTCGACAACAAGCTGTACCTCGAATTCGGCGGCAAACTGTTTGACGACATGCACGCCTGCCGCGTGCTCCCCGGCTTTGAGAGCGACGCCAAGTGCCGCATCCTCATGACCTTGAAGGAGCAGAGCGAGATCATCTTCGTCATCAGCGGGGCAGACCTCGAGCGCAACAAGATCCGCGCCGACTTCGGCATCCCGTATGGCACCGACGTGCTGCGCCTCATCGACAAGCTGCGCGGCCTCGGCCTGCAGATGAACAGCGTGGTCGTCACCCAGTACCTCGGCCAGCCCGCCGCCGATAAATTCATCCGCAAACTCAACAGCCACGGCCTGAAGACGTATATCCACCACAAGACCAAAGGCTATCCTACGGAAGTGGACGTCATCGTCTCCGACGAAGGCTACGGCGCCAACCCGTATATCGAGACCACAAGGCCCTTGGTCGTGGTCACGGCGCCGGGGCCGGGCAGCGGCAAGCTCGCCACCTGCCTTTCGCAGCTGTACCACGAATACAAGCGCGGTGTGCGCGCGGGCTACGCCAAATTTGAGACCTTCCCCATCTGGAACCTGCCCCTGCGCCACCCCGTCAACGTCGCCTACGAGGCCGCCACGGCGGATCTTGGAGACATCAACATGATCGACCCGTACCACTTTGAAGCGTACGGCAAGATGGCGGTCAACTACAACCGGGACGTCGAGTGTTTCCCCATCGTCCGCTCCATCCTCGCCAAGATCACGGGCGACGAGAGCATCTACCAGTCTCCCACCGATATGGGCGTCAACATGGCGGGCTACGGCATCGTCGATGACGAGGCGGTGCGCTTTGCCGCCCGGCAGGAGATCATCCGCCGCTATTACAAGGCGGTGTGCGACTATAAGACGGGCAACTGCACGCAGGACACGGTGGAGCGCATCCGCCTGCTGATGAACGAGAACAAGATCGCCATCGATGAGCGCGCGGTGGTCAAGCCCGCTCTCGAAAAGGCGGAAGTCTCCGCCAGCGCCGCCGTCGCCATCGAGCTGGAAGACGGCCGCTTCATCACCGGCCGCTCCAACAAGCAGATGACGGCATGCGCCGGCGCCGTGCTCAACGCCGTCAAGGCGCTCTCCAACATCGAAGACGACATGCTCCTCCTTTCGCCCATCGTCCTCGCGCCCATCATCCAGCTGAAAAAGGACGTGCTGCGCGAAGACAAGGTCAAGCTCTCCCTCTCCGATGTGCTGACGGCGCTCTCCATCTGCGCCGCCACCAATCCCATCGCCGAAAAGGCGATGAATATGCTCGTCCGCCTGCGCGGCTGCGACGCCCACTCTTCCTGCATCCTGCCCGAAGCGGACCAGTCGTTCATGCGCAAGCTGGGCATCAACCTCACCTGCGAGCCGGAATTCGGCAGCAAAGACTTATACGGGTTTTAAGCCGGGTCCCGTCCGGCACAAAATAACGGCGGCGGGCGCTTTCAAAGAAGGGCATTGCCGCCCAACAAAATAACGGCGGCGGGCGCTGGAAAGATACAGCGATCGCCGCGCCGGAGGTATCTATTGGTTTTTATCGACGCTGTTACCATCATCGCAGCCATCGCCCTGGCGGGCCTGGGCATCTTTGTCGGCTTCGGCAGGACGCTTGAATTTTTCACGAAGGGGATCTTCGGGTTTATCATCTCGGTGCTGTTCTGCGCCGCCTTCGGCGGGCTCATCGCCGGCATCGGTCCCGTCGCCGAGGGCATCAACTGGCTGAACGCAAAACTCGGCGAGGCGTGGGAATTCCTCGCCACCATCCATCTGGCGACGGTCATCTATTATGTGATCCTGTTCGTCGCCGTGCAGCTGCTGCGCCTTCTCGTCGTCAAGTGCATCTCGCACCTGTTCTCGCTGGACGTGCTGCCCATGCGCATTCTGAACGGGGCGCTGGGCGCGGTGTTGATGGTGGCGGCGGTGTTCCTGCTGCTGTTGCTGGTGTTCGCCATCGTCGCCGTGTTCGGCGATACCGCCGCCGTGCAGAGCTTTGCCGAAAGCATCGAAGGCACCTTCCTCGGCACCCTGTACACGCACAACCCCGTGCAGCTTTCCGCCATCTTCGGCGGCACCGCCGCGTAAAAAAGAAAAAAGCGCTCCGCCGCGGCAGGGTCGCGAAAGCCGCGTATTTCCTCACATTTCCATAAACAAAAAAGGCGCTCCGCTGCGGCGGGGCGCTTATATTTTTGCACATCTCTGCGCAAACTGTGGGCGGAGGTATCTGAATATGATCGTTGTCAATTTGATCTCGTATATCCTCGTGCTGCTGGGCGGCATCAACTGGGGCCTATACGGCATCTTCAATTTTAACCTGGTCTCTTTCATCTTTCAGGGAGACCGCACCGCGGGCGCCATCGCCGTGTACGTCATCATCGCCATCGCGGCGCTGTGGCTGCTGCTGTCGTCGCTTGTAAACGGCGGCGCCGTGCGCGTGTTCGGCCATCGCAGCCGCGAAAGAGAATAAGCGATTTGCTTCTTTGCCGCAGCCGCGAAAGAGAATAAGCCGCGGCAGGGGACAGACCGCCGCAGAATAAGCCCGTCGCGCAAACCTTGCGCGGCGGGTTTTCTCGCCTCGCCCGCACGGCGGGTTTTCTCTCTTCGCCCCGCGCGGCGGTTTTTTTATCTTTTCGCCCCTTTCCACCATCTTTTCACAAAAAATTTACGCGGCGGGTGTTGACATTTTGTGTGCTTTGGCATATAATAGAGACGTAAATGATTAGCAGTAAAAACTATTACTACTGTTGTCATAAAATTGTATGACATTGTCATCCGCGCCCCGCCGCGCGCATGACAGGGAGGTGCATATGAGCTTTGTAGAATTTCACGACGTGAGCAAGGTGTACACGATGGGCACCAACAAGATCTATGCCGCCAACGGCGTCGATTTCACCATTGAAAAGGGCGAATTCTGCGTCATCGTCGGCCCCAGCGGCGCCGGCAAGACCACCGTATTGAACATGCTGGGCGGCATGGACGTGGTGACGAGCGGCAAAATTTTGGTGGACGGCAGCGAGGTGAGCGCCTATAAAGAGCGGGAACTGACAGATTACCGCCGCTATGACGTCGGCTTCGTGTTCCAGTTTTACAACCTCATCCAGAACTTGACGGCGAAGGAGAACGTAGAGATCGCTGCCGAGATCTGCAAAGACCCGTTAGACGCGGAAGAGACGCTGAAAAACGTCGGCCTCGCCGAGCGCATGGATAACTTTCCCGCCCAGCTTTCGGGCGGCGAGCAGCAGCGCGTCTCCATCGCCCGCGCCATCGCCAAAAACCCCAAGCTGCTCCTCTGCGACGAGCCGACGGGCGCGCTCGACTACGAGACGGGCAAGAGCATCTTAAAACTGCTGCACGACGTCTGCCGCACCAACGACCGCACGGTCATCGTCATCACCCACAACCAGGCGATCACGCAGATGGCAGACCGCGTCATCCACATCAAAAACGGCAAGGTCTTTTCCGAAGAGGTCAACGAGCACCCCGCAGACGTTTCGCAGATCGAGTGGTAACGGCTTCTTCGGCAGGAGGGCATGGGCATGAAAAAATTCAGCAAAAATATCGCCAAGGGATTCAAGACGAGTTTCGGGCGCTTCATCGCCATCATGGCGATCATCGCTCTCGGCGTCGGCTTCCTCATCGGCGTCATCCAGGCGACGCCGGACATGAAGGACACGATGAGCGGCTATTATATCGAAAACGACGCCTACGACGTAGACGTCAAGGCGACCTTCGGCCTCACGCAGGAGAACGTGGACGCCATCGCCGCCCTTTCCGGGGTGGAGCGGGTGACGCCCGTCATCTCTACAGACGTCATCGCCTCGCAGGGCTCTAACGACCGTTCCGCGCGCCTTGTCGGCATCGAAAACTTTGCGGGCGGCGGCTACCTCAACAAATTGCAGCTGTTGGAAGGGGAGTGGCCGCAGCAAGCGGGCGAAGTGGTCGCCGTCCACGGCAGCGCCGTGTTCGACGAGGTGAAAGTGGGCGATACCTTCAGCTTAAAAACGACCACGGGCACCTATCAGGACGTGTACGCGGTCGATACGGTCACGGTGGTGGGCGTCGTCTCCTCGCCCGACTATTACTACGGCGACGGGCGGGAAGTCTCTGCCGTCGGTTCGGGCGTGGTCGGCACAGTGCTCTTCGGCGAGGCGGATCAGCTGTACGACCTGCAAAAATCGATGCTGTTCTCCTCTTTGAACAACGAAATGATCACGGGCATGCTCGGCTATGAGGGCACCATCGAGATCGAGTACACCGACTGCTGGGTGCTGTTTGCGGGGGCGGAAGAGCACGAGCGCTTCACCGATTCCTATCAGAACTTCGTCGCCGACCGCTTGGAAGAGCTGGAAGCGATCGAAGGCGAGCAGCTGCAGCCATTTACCGATCTCATCGCCGCGGCGGAAGAGAAGGGCTTCGGCAGCATCCTCTCCAATATGGGCATCTCCGCAGACGCCGTCGACTGGCTCTTCCTCGATCGGGAGAGCACCAACGTCAGCTACGTCAGCTTTGATATGAACGTGGAAAAGGTGCAGGACATCGCCGGCGTCTTCCCCATCTTCTTCATCGTCGTGGCGGCGCTGGTCGCGCTCACTTCCATGACGCGCATGGTGGAAGAGGACCGCATGCAGATCGGCACCTTCAAGGCGCTCGGCTACGGCAAGCGGCGCATCATCTCCAAATACCTCATCTACTGCTGCCTGGCCAGCCTCATCGGCAGCGTGCTGGGCTCGCTCATCGGCTTCAGCCTGCTGCCCTCCATCTTCTGGCGGGCGTACGGCACCCAGTATACGCTCCCTGCGCTGCGGCTGGGCTTCAGCCCCTGGTTCGTGCTGGCGGTGCTGGTCATCGTGCTGGCGGGCACGGTCATCGTCACCTGGGCGGCGTGCTACCGCTCCCTCAAAGAGCGGCCTTCCGTGCTCATGCAGCCCAAGGCGCCCAAGGCGGGCAAGCGCATCCTCCTCGAGCGCGTCGGCTTTTTATGGAAGCCGCTCAAATTCAAGTGGAAGGCGACCATCCGCAATATCTTCCGCTATAAAAAGAACATGCTGCTCACCATCATCTCGGTGATGGGCTGCACGGCGCTCATCCTCACGGGCTTCGGCCTCAACGACTCCATCTGCGCCGTCAGCGACAAGCAGTTCGGCGACATCCTCCGCTACGACGCCACTGTCAGCTACACGGGCGACCTTTCCGCCAGCGGCAACAGCGCCCTGCTCGACTTTATCGGCGGCGACGGAGACCACCTCTCCGTATATACCCAAAACGGCCAGCTGATCATGGGCAGCGGCGAGAACCGCTCCAGCGAGAGCGTCGATCTGTATGTGGTGGAAGACGCAGACGCATTTGCACCCTTCGTTTCCTTGCGTGAACGCGAAAAATCTGCTATAATCGATATAGAAGAGGTCGAAGGCATCGTCCTGTCCGAAAACATCGCCAACGTCTACGGCATCGAGCCGGGCGACGAGCTGCGCTACCGTTCGGGCGGCGAAACGCGCACCGTCACCGTGGGCGCCGTGTGCGAAAACTACACGGGCAACAACGTGTATATCTCCGCCGAGGAGTATTTGCAGGTATTTGACGCCGAAAGCCTGCCCGCGCACAATATCATCCTCGTCAAGACGGACGTATCTCCCGACGACGAAGAGGAAGTGCGCGCCATCCTGGAAGGGAACACGGCGGACGAAATCGCCGACGCCGTGAACGTATCCGCGGTCGAATTCGTGCAGACCACGGCGGATACCTTCTCCGGCCTCGAATCGACGATGGGCATGATCATCGCCGTGCTGGTGATAAGCGCCGGGGCGCTGGCAGCCATCGTCCTGTATAATTTGACCAACATCAACATCGACGAGCGCCGCCGCGAGATCGCCACCCTGCGCGTGCTCGGCTACCGCCGTGCGGAGGTCGCGGGGTATATCTACCGCGAAAGCGCCATCCTCACCCTGGCGGGGGCGCTGCTGGGGCTGGGGCTCGGGTTCCTGCTGCACCTGTTCATCATCGGGCGGGTAGACAGCGTCACCATGATGCTCGGCCGCGTCATCGCCGGCTGGAGCTATCTGTGGGCGTTCCTGCTCACGGTCGTGTTCGCCGCCATCGTGTACGCATTTATGCTGATCAAGCTCAACAAGATCGATATGGCGGAATCGCTGAAATCGAACGAATGAGGGGAGGAGATACGCATGGATAAAACGCAGCTGCGCGACGGCCTGATGCGCGAGCTCCGCCGCATGACCAAGCTCGACATCATCGCCGGTCTGCGCGAGTTTGTGGAAGGGGAGATCGCGGCGCTGTACTGCCTGAACGAGGCGGAGGGTGCCCTCGCCCCTTCGCAGCTGAGCGAAGAACTCAAAGTCAGCCGCGCCCGCACGGCAAACATCCTGCGCTCGCTGCGCGGCAAGGGGTTCGTGGAGATGGATATCTCCGCGGGCGACCGCCGCAAGATGGACGTGCGCTGCACGCCCGCAGGCAGGGCGTTTTTAGAAGAAAAATATACCGCCGTCCTGCGCCTGTTCGAGGCATACGTCGATGCGCTGGGCGAGGAAGATATCCTGCAGCTGACGCGCATTCTGGATAAGATCGTGTCTTACGAAGAACAGGTACAGGCAAAAACAAACAGAGGAGGTGCCGAAAGGTGATCGACAACGAATCGGGCGAAGACTATCTGGAGGCGATACTGCGCCTTTCCGCAGAAAAAAAAGACGTGCACGCGGTAGACGTGGCGCGCGAGCTGGGCGTCTCTAAACCCGCCGTGACCAAGGCGATGCGCATCCTCATCCAAAAGGGATATATCGAGATCGCCGCCAACCACATCCGCCTCACCGAAAGCGGGCAGGCGTACGCCTCTTCCGTGTATGAAAAGCACAAGCTCATCACCCGTTTTTGGGTAAAGCTGGGGGTGGACGCCGAAACTGCGGAAGCGGATGCCTGCCGCATGGAGCACCTCATCAGCCCGCAGACCTACCGGGCAGTGAAAAAATTTGTAGAAGAATGAATATTTTTGCATCGGGCGCGCGGCAAAGCCGCGCGCCCTTTTCTGCCTTTTCTATTTGCGCGGCCTATCGCCGCGCGCCCTTTTGTCATCCTGCGGCTGTGCGGCGTCGCTCTCCTACTCTGTCATCCTGAGTAAGCGCGGCAAAGCCGCGCGCACCGAAGGATCTCATACATGGTTCACGAAAATCTCGGCGAGCTGACGCCTCGATTTTCCGTGAGTTAAAGAAAACCCCATTGTCCGCGTTTGCAGCGCGGCGCAATCGGAGTTTTCCTCGCCGCGGCATGTTTCAGGGCACACCTTTATCAAAATGCCGCGGCTTCACCTTTCCTGCAAGAGCGCTGCCGCGCAAATTGAGGGCGCGGGCGCAAAAGCGTGGTTTTGCTTGCGCAAGAATTTGATTGAATTTTACCCTGTCATCCTGAGGAGCGAAGCGACGAAGGATCTCTGAAAACAAAACTCATCCTTGTCATCCCGAGCGTCAGTCGAGTGATCTTGTCTTGAACGGTGAAGTCGTTTCGAACACGGCAAAGAAATGGTAAATGTAGAATGGTAAATGTAAAATTATGGGATGGAAATGAAACACTTTTTGATCGATCCATAATTCTATATTCTACACTTTACATTCTACATTTGCAAGAGACGGATCGACTGCGCAGGTGCAGCGGTGCTGCCCCTGCGCGGCCCTCATTTTCCTTCCAAAAAAATATAACCGGCATGGTACAAGTATTTCCCTTCATATAGTAGAGGTACCGGAAAAGGGATAGGGGGGAATGCGGCATGCTGTTCGATTTTTTGTTTGCGCTGTTGGGCAAGATCACCTTTTTTACGGGGGCGGTCGGGGGGAAGAGCTCCTTCCCCAAGCCTCTGCCGCCCGCCGAAGAGGCGGAGTGCCTGCGCCTGGCGCAGGAGGGCGACCGCGCCGCCAAAGATAAGCTGGTGCGGCACAACATGCGTCTGGTGGCGCACATCGTCAAAAAATATAACGGGGCGGCGGAGACGGACGATCTTATCTCGGTGGGCAGCATCGGGCTGATCAAGGCCATCGACACCTATCGCCCCGGCCGCGGCACGCAGCTGGCCACATACACGGCGCGCTGCATCGAAAACGAGATCCTCATGCTCATCCGCAGCAACAAAAAGTACCGCGGCACCGCCTACCTCTCCGACCCCGTCGGCGTCGATAAGGAGGGGAACGAACTGACGCTGATGGACCTGCTTTCGGAAAAGGAAGAGGGGGTGTTCCGGGCGGTAGAGGGCAAACTCGTGCACGAAAAGTTCATGCGCGTGCTGGAAGAGACGCTGTGCGAGCGCGAATACACGGTGCTGTGCCTGCGCTATGGGCTGAAAGGGGGCGCGCCCATGCCCCAGCGCGAAGTGGCGGCGTTTTTGAAGATCTCCCGCTCGTACATCTCGCGCATCGAAAAGCGCGCCATCGAAAAGGTGCGCGCCCGCCTCGACAGGCGCGACTATCTGTAAGCGGAAGTCCGCCTCGACAGGCGCGACTATCTGTAAGCATAAGCCCGCCTCGGCCGCCGCAGCTGTCTGTAAGGGCGCCCGCACGTTTATATTTTTGTTTGGAAGAACAAAAAGCCGTGCCGCAGCGTTCTTCCGATTTGCCGCGGGCGCCCGTGTTTTTGTTTTTATATTCGGAAGAACAAACAGCCGCGCCGCATTGTTCTTCCTTTCCCCTCAAAAACCAGCGCCCGCGCCTCTTATTTGCCCGCGCAGAAAAAAAGTGAAAAAACCATTTACAAACGCTACCGTTCATGGTATAATAATAACAAGAAATGATACGTTTCCGCAAAGGCGGGGCGTACGGCGGACAAGTTCCGCCGCGGAATGTGGGAGAGGGATCGGATGCTCTGTTCAGACTGCAAAAAAAAGCAGGCGACGCGCCTTGTCCGCCGCGAAGGGGAGAGGGAGCTGTACCTGTGCGACGATTGCTTCCTGCGCCTGTGCAGCGCGGGGGGCGAATTTACCGTCTCCGTTTTGCAGCCGCAGCAAGAGGCGCCCGAGCGCTGCCCCGTCTGCGGCACCACGCTGGAAGACTACGCCCGCACGGGCCTGTTGGGCTGCGCCGCCTGTTACGACGTGTTCCGCGAGCAGATGGAGCCCGTCATCCTGCGTATCCAGGGCAGCACGGCGCACGAGGGCAAGAGCCCCCTCTCCGACGAGCGGCAGCTGCGCCTGTTAGACGAGCAGCGCGCCCTGCGCGGCGAATTGGAGCGCGCCCTGCGCGAAAAGCGCATGAAGGAAGCAGACAGCATCAACCGCGCCCTGCGGCGGCTCAACCGCTCCATCTACGGCGACGGAGGCTTGGATGATTAACAATATCGAGAGCACGGTCGTCTCCACCCGCGTGCGGCTGGCGCGCAACCTCGCCGGTTACCCCTTCCCCAACCGTTTGGAAAGCGAAGCGCAGGCGCGGGAGATCGTCCGCATGGTGCAGGGGGCAGCCAGCCGCCTGCGCAGCTTCAATCTCTATTATATGAACGAAATTTCCGAGGAGGTCGCCCAGGCGATCTGTGACGACCACCTCATCAGCACCGACCTCGTGGCGAGCAGTTTCGGCGCCGCCCTCATCGACGAGGAAGAGGCGGAAGAGCCGCACGGCAAGTTCTCCATCATGATCAACGAAGAGGACCACCTGCGCGAGCAGTACATCCTGCGCGGGCTCAACCTGCCCCTGGCCTATAAAAAGATCTCCGCCGTAGACGACGAGCTGTCCCGCTCGCTGCCCTTCGCCTTTGACGGGCAGCTCGGGTATCTGACCGCCTGCCCCACCAACCTCGGCACGGGGCTGCGTGCCTCGGTCATGCTCTTTCTTCCGGGGCTCACCCGCACGGACAAGATCGAGCCGCTCGTCGCCGCCGTGGCGGAAAAGGGGCATACCGTGCGCGGCGTGTACGGGGAGGGGAGCGCCGCCGAGGGCTATATGTACCAGGTCAGCAACGAGGTCACCATCGGCTACAGCGAAGAGCAGATCCTCGAAGACGTGCAGGGCGCCGTGCTGGAGATCGTCCGTTTAGAGTCGCAGGCGCGTAAAGCCCTGCGGGCGGGCGATACGATCGGCCTGAAAGACGAATGCTGCCGCGCCGTGGGGATCCTTTCGCACTGCGAGCGCATCTCGTATGCAGAATTTTTGCAGCTCGCGTCCAGCGTCAAGCTGGGGGCGGCGCTGGGCTTTCTCGATATTTCCGAATTTTCCTGGCTGGACGAATTTATCTCTTCCATGCGCCCCGCCAATCTGAGTTTATTTACCGATGTCGAACTGACGCCCGCCGAGCGCGACGTATACCGCGCCCGCGAGTGCCGCAACACCTTTGCGGGCGTCCGCCGCAGCGAAGAGAGCGGCAAAAAACGGAGCAAGATCTGACAATGTACGATTTCCATCAATTCACGCCCAACCTGCAAAAGGCGGTCAAACTGTCGCTGGAGGCGGCAAAATATTACGGCAGCAGCTATATCGGCAGCGAACACATCCTCTTCGGCATCCTCAACGTGCCCGAAAGCCGCGCCTGCCAGATATTGCAGGCGGCAGGCGTGCGCGAGCAGGACTACCGCGCCGCCTTCGTGCGCACCCTCAACAAGAGCGTCAAGCTCAGCGGCTTCACCCCCCGCACCAAAAACATGTTCGATAAAGCCTGCGAATTCGCCATCCAGCGCGACGGCGCAGGGGCGAGCGTGGGCACCGAGTTCATGCTGTTCGCCATCCTCATCGACGACGAGTCGGTGGGCGTGCGCCTGTTGCGCATGCTGGGGGTAGACATCGACGAGATGCTCAATTCCCTCGCGGAAGAGGTAGACCTCGGCGAAGAAGAGCCCGAGCCCCAGCAGCAGGGCGGCTATGCCGGCTATCAGCAGGTGTTCGGCAAGCCCCCGCAGTACGAGGGCGCCCCGCGCGAAAAGCAGTCGCCCTCCACATCCGTGCGCTTCGGCATCGATCTGACGCAGAAAGCGCGCGAGGGGAAGATCGACCCCGTCATCGGCAGGAAGAAAGAGATCGACAAGATCATCCAGGTGCTCTCCCGCCGCACCAAGAACAACCCCGTGCTCATCGGCGAGCCGGGCGTGGGCAAGAGCGCCGTGGTCGAAGGGCTGGCGCAGGCCATCGTCAAGGGCGAAGTGCCCGACCTGTTGCTGGGCAAAACGGTGTTCTCGCTCGACCTTCCCGGCATGCTGGCGGGGGCAAAGTACCGCGGCGAGTTTGAAGAGCGCCTCAAAGAGGTCATCGAAAATATCCAGAAGAACGGCAATATCATCCTCTTCATCGACGAGATCCACAGCATCGTCGGCGCGGGCGCCAGTGCAGACAACAGCATGGACGCCGCCAATATCTTAAAGCCCATGCTGGCGCGCGGCGAATTGCAGACCATCGGCGCCACCACCATCGACGAATACCGCAAATATATCGAAAAGGACTCCGCCCTCGAGCGCAGGTTCACCCCCGTCATCGTCGAGCAGCCCAGCGTAGAGGAGACCATCGAGATCCTGCGCGGCCTGCGCGACAAGTACGAGGCGCACCACAAGGTCACCATCTCCGACGAGGCGATCGTCGCCGCGGCGAGCCTTTCCGACCGCTACATCACCGACAGGTTCCTGCCCGACAAGGCCATCGACCTCATCGACGAGGCCGCCAGCCGCGCCCGCCTGGACAGCTACAACGGCCCTTCGGGCATCAAAGAAAAGGAGCACGAGATCGAGCGCCTCAACGCGGAAAAGAACAAGGCGGTGCGGCGCGACGACTTCCTCGCCGCCCAGCAATGCCTGGATAAGATCCGCCGCATCGAGGGCGAGATCGAAAAGATCCGCATCGATTGGGAAAAGAACCGCGGCGAAACGCACGCCACCATCGGCTCGGACGACGTTGCCAAGATCGTCGCCGGCTGGACGGGCATCCCCGTCGTCAAACTGACGGAAGAGGAGAGCCGCCGCTTATTGCATTTGGAAGAGGAGCTGCACAAGCGCGTCATCGGGCAGGACGAGGCGGTCTCCGCCATCGCCAAGGCCATCCGCCGCGCCCGCGCGGGGCTGAAAGATCCCAACCGGCCCATCGGCTCGTTCATCTTCGTCGGCCCCACGGGCGTGGGCAAGACGGAGCTTTCCAAGGCGCTTGCCGCCGCCATGTTCGGCGACGAGCGGCTGATGGTGCGCATGGACATGAGCGAGTTCATGGAAAAGCATTCGGTGAGCAAGATCATCGGCGCGCCCCCGGGATACGTCGGCTTTGAAGACGCGGGCGGCCAGCTGACCGAAAAGATCCGCCGCAAGCCCTATTCCGTCGTCCTCTTCGACGAGATCGAAAAGGCGCACCCCGACGTGTTCAACATCCTGCTGCAAATTTTAGACGACGGCAGGCTGACGGACAGCCGCGGGCGGGTGGTCAGCTTCAAAAACACCATCATCATCATGACGTCCAACGTCGGCGCGAGCAAGGCGAGCGAGATGAACCGCCTCGGCTTTGCCGGCAGCGAGCCCACCAAAGAGGAAGAGTCGGAATACGACCGCATGAAGGAGAAGATCAACGAAGAGCTGAAGGCGCAGTTCAAGCCGGAATTTTTGAACCGCGTCGATGAAGTGATCATCTTCCACAAGCTCTCGCGGGCAGACGCCTCGCGCATCTGCGATCTGTTCCTCTCCGTGTTGGCAGAGCGGCTCAAACGGCGCGAGATCGAGCTGGTCGTCACCGACGCCGCGCGCGATAAACTGCTGGACGAGGGGTACGACTCCGTGTACGGCGCCCGCCCCTTAAAGCGGGTCATCCAGCGCCGTTTGGAAGACGCGCTCAGCGAAGAGATCCTTGCCAACAAGGTATCCGCGGGGCAGAAGGTGAAGGCAGACGTTGAGGGCGACAAATTCGTATTTGTACCCCTGGAAGGCTGAACCGACGGGGCGAAAAATGCGGGTCTGCACCCGTACAGGAAGGAAAATACCGGCCGCGTTTCATCGGGCCCGTATCTTTCTTTCGGCAGCAAAGGCTGAAACGGCGCCAAGGCGCCGGGGAAATATAAATAAGGAGGGCATCTCATGCGTATCGAAATCAGCGAAAAGAACTATAAGGCAAACGAAAAACTCGTCGGCGTGGTGGAAAAAAAGGTATCCCGCCTCGGCAAGTATTTCGACGAAGACGCGGTCTGCTCCGTGTATCTGAAGCAGGAAGGCCGCTTTGCAAAGACGGAGGTGACCATCTATTATAAGGGAAACATGGTGCGCGGCGAGGTGACGGGCGACAACTTCTACGACAATATCGACGCCGTCCTTCCCAAGATCGAAAAACAGATCTACAAGCACAAGACCCGCCTCGAAGCCAAGCTGAAAAAGGACGCCTTTGTGGAAAAGCAGCTGTTCTTTGACGCGCTTCTCCCCGAAGACAGCAGCAACGTGGTCAAGACCAAGACCTTCGAACTCACGCCCATGACCACGGAAGAGGCGGTAGAACAGCTCGACCTGCTCGGCCATACCTTCTACATCTTCCAGGATGCGGATACGGGCGAAGTGCGCGTCGTGTACCTGCGCGACAGCGGCGACGTCGGCCTGCTCATCCCCAAAAAGAAAGCTTGACGGGACACAGGAGCGGGAAAACAGAGAAGCTCACATAAAAGTACAGAAAAACGCATAAAGACGCGCCCGCAGCAAAAAAGCTGCGGGCGTATTTTGTGCGCGATATCGTTTTTGCCCCGCCCTTGCGGCGGGCGCCGAAATTTGTTCTGTTCCGCGGCGGCTGTTCCCTGCGGCGGGCGTGTTGTATTTGCTATGTTTGGGCGGGCGCGTCGTATCCGATTTGTTTGAGCGGTTTTCGGGATCGGGCGTTCAGCCCTGCAGGCCGCTTTTTTGCATCCGCCGCAAAATGGCGATATAGCCGAGCGCCAGGGCGGAGATGAACAGGAGCAGCAGCAAGATCCACCAAAAGCAGCCCATGAAGTATTCTCCCTCGCCGCCGAAGGCGCCCACGGGCGATCCCCAGTTGAGGAAGAAGTATGGGTAATTGTTGCCCATGCCGAAGTTCCAGCCGCACACATACCCCACGGCGGCAAAGCCGACGTAGTACAGGGGCGGCAGCAGCGCCCACCCAAAGTCCTTGTAGCGGGGCGCGGGGGGCGCGGCAGAGGAAGAGGTCGCCGATCGCCAGCGCGGGCACGGCGACGTGCGTCAGCACGTTTGCCGCCGATGAAAAGGAGCCGGGCATGGTCGGGGCGAGTACGGCGCAGAACACCGCGCCCGTCAGGGTGATGGACACGGTGAACACGTATTTGAGCGTCGCGCACGCCCGCGGCAGGGCAAATTCCCGCCGGCACAGGCTGACGGCCTGCAATACGGCAAACAGCAGGCAGACGGCCGCGATCCACAGGTTGGATTGGATGGTGAAGAACAAAAACGCCGTCGCCCCCGCCATGAAGTCGCCGCCGAGGCGGGTGGTGATGATGACGCCCGCCGCCGCACAGGCGCATACGGCGAGCTGCAAGAGGATGGAAGAGATGGTGCGTATCATGGTTTTCTCCGCGGTATGGCGATGAGGAAGAGCCTGCACGGCGCGCAAAAGTCGCCTTGCAGGGCGGATCCCTTTACTTTGCCTATCTTCCAATATTGTAACCGAAAACGCCCCGCTTGTCAACCGCCTGTACCGCCTGCCGCGCCTATCGGCGCCGTCTCCATGAGCCGCACCGCAACCGTTTTCTCGCCATCCCCTTGACGGCGCGGCGATTCCGCCTCGCCTTATGCCGCCATCTCCTTGACGCCGCCGCGACCGTTTTTCCGCCATCCCCTTGACGGCGCGGTGCTTTGTATGGTATACTGAAAGGGAAAGGGCAGGCCGCGCTTTTGGGCGGCATTTTTTGCTCTATACCGGAAAAAGTCTAAACAGGAGGAAGATCGCATGGCACAGCCGAAGCGCTTTATCAAGGTCTATTCGCAGGGAACGCTGCAAGGGTTTGAGGTTTGGGCAGACCGCGACACGGGCGTCCAGTATTTGTTTGGCTATTCGGGGTACGCGGCGGGCATCACCCCGCTTTTGAATGCGGACGGCAAGCCCGTCGTCACCCCCAAAGAAGAGCTCGAACGGCTGCAAGAAGAGTGAGCCGACCGATTCGAAAAGCAAAACGCGCCCCGCACCGTTCGGTGCGGGGCGCTTGCCGATATTTGCTATCCTTTTGCCGTTTACAGGCGCGATTTGAAGTCTTCATAGCCAAATTCGCGCAGCACCTGCAAGCTGCCGCCCTGGCGGCGCAGGCAGATGGCGGGCAGGGGCATGCCGTTGAAGGTGTTGGTCTTGACCATCGTATACAGCGCCATGTCGCCGAAGACGAGCTCGTCGCCCTCTTGAAGGGGCGCGTCGAAGGAGTAGTCGCCGATGACGTCTCCCGCCAGGCAGGTAGGGCCTGCAAGGCGGTAGGTGTGCGCCTTTTCGCCCGGCTGCCCGCTCCCGTATAGGGGCGGGCGGTAGGGCATTTCCAGTACGTCGGGCATGTGGCAGGCGGCGGAGGCGTCGAGGACGGCGATATCGATGCCGTTTCTCATCACCTCCAGCACCCGCGTGTGCAGCGTGCCTGCATCCAGCACCACCGCCTCGCCCGGCTCCAAATAGATGTCCGTGCCGAAGTCCTCTTTCAGCCCGCGCACGACGCGGCACAGCCGCTCGGTATCGTACCCGCGGCGGGTGATGTGGTGCCCGCCGCCGAGGTTGAGCCAGCGCATCTTTCCCGCGTATTTGCCGAATTTTTGGCGGAAGGCGTCGGCGGTCTGTTTCAGCGCGTCGGCGTCCTGCTCGCACAGGGTGTGGAAGTGCAGCCCGTCCAGAAGGGGCAGGATGCCCTCGTCAAAGTTCTCCGCCGTGGTGCCCAGGCGCGAACCGGGCGCGCAGGGGTCGTAGATGGCGTGGCCTTCCTGCGTAGAGCATTCGGGGTTGACGCGCAGCCCCACCGAAACGCCCGCCTCCCTGCACAGGGGGGCGTATTTTTTCACCTGCGCGGGGGTGTTGAAGACGATATGATCGCACAGTTTGATAAGTTCCCGCACGTCCTCTTCGCGGAAGGCGGGGGAAAAGGCGTGCACTTCGCCGCGGAAGTGTTCCCGCCCCAGCCTCGCCTCGTACACGCCGCTCGCCGCCGTGCCGAAGAGGTACTCTTCCAGCAGCGGGTAGGTCTGATAGACAGAATACGCCTTCTGCGCCAGCAGGATCTTGCAGCCCGCCTCTTTGGCGACGGCGCGCAAGATCTCGCCGTTTTGGCGCAGCTTCTGCTCGTCGATGCAAAAATAGGGGGTGCGCATCAGTCCACCAATACGGGGTCGAAGTCTTCCACCCACGGCAGCCCCCACTTGTTGAGCGCTTCCATGAAGGGATCGGGATCGAATTCTTCGATGTTGTACACGCCCGGCTTTGTCCAGGTGCCGTTCATCACCAGCATGGCGCCGATCATGGCGGGCACGCCCGTGGTGTACGAGATGGCCTGCGAGCCGACCTCTTTGTAGCATTCCTGATGGTCGCAGACGTTGTAGAGGTAATAGGTCTTCTCTTTCCCGTCCTTTTTGCCGCGGAAGATGCAGCCGATGTTGGTCTTGCCCACCGTGCGCGGGCCGAGGGTGGCGGGGTCGGGCAGCACCGCCTTCAAAAACTGCAGCGGCACGATCTCTTTCCCTTCAAATACAATGGGCTTGATGGAGGTCATGCCCACGTTCTCCAGGCACTTGAGGTGGGTGAGGTAGCTCTGGCCGAAGGTCATAAAGAAGCGGATGCGCTTGATGCCGGGGATGTTGAGGGCGAGGCTTTCCAGCTCTTCGTGGTGTAAAAGGTACATGTCCTTTTTGCCCACGCCGGCAAAGTCGTACTCCCGCTTGATCTCCATGGGCTTTGTCTCCACCCAGTGCCCGTCTTCCCAGTACGAGCCGTTGGCGGAAACTTCGCGGATGTTGATCTCGGGGTTGAAGTTGGTGGCGAAGGGGTAGCCGTGGTCGCCGCCGTTGCAGTCGAGGATGTCGATATAGTTGATCTCGTCGAAGTAGTGTTTGAGCGCGTAGGCGGAAAACACGCCCGTCACGCCGGGGTCGAAGCCGCTGCCTAAAAGGGCGCAGATGCCCGCCTGTTTGAACTTTTCGCGGTACGCCCACTGCCACTTGTATTCAAACTTCGCCGTGTCTTCCGGCTCGTAGTTGGCGGTATCGACGTAGTGCACCTTGGTGCGCAGGCACGCCTCCATGATGGTCAGGTCCTGATAGGGCAGGGCGAGGTTGAGCACCACGTCCGGCTTGAAACCTTCGATGAGCGAGACCAGCTCGTCCACGTTGTCGGCGTTCACCTGCGCCGTTTGGATGACGGTCTTGGTCGTGCCCTGCAATTTTTCTTTGAGGGCGTCGCACTTTGCCTTGGTGCGGCTGGCGATCATGATCTCCGTGAACTGATCGCTGTTCTGGCAGCATTTGTGGATGGCGACGGAGGCGACGCCGCCGCAGCCGATGATCATTGCTCTTCCCATGTGGGTATCCTCCCTGTTTTTTTGTTTTTTTGGAATGGAATGTGCCGCACGCCGTGCTTTTGGCGGCGAGGGCGCGCATTTTTTTGCGCCGCTTTTGCCTTTCGCAGCGGCGAGGCGCACAGCGTTTTTTATTTTGTATCGGAAGCCCGCATGCGCCATGCCTTTGCGGCGGGCGCAGACAGGCCTTTTTTCAGCCGCCGAGGGCGAGCTCTCGCTGCGGCGAAGGGCGCGTAGATAGCTTTCAGCCGCCGAGGGCGATGAGCATCTCGCGCACGATCTTGCAGGCGGCGGCGGTGGAGATGCCGGAAGGGTCGTAGTGGGGCGAAAGTTCGTTGACGTCCGCCGCTACGATATGCAGCCGTCTGCAGGCGTCCGTCACGGCGCGGCGCAGGGCGTCAAAGCTGACCCCGCCCGGCTCCGGCGTTCCCGTTCCCGGGAATACCGAAGGGTCCAAAACGTCGAGGTCGACGGTCAGGTACACGGGCTTGCCCTGCAAGGTGTCCAGCGCCTCGCTGAGCCCTTCCAGGTCAAATTTGTGGGTGAACACGTGCCCCTTGCCCCAGTCAAATTCCGCCTTGTCGCCCGAACGGATGCCGAACTGATAGATGCGATGATCTCCCACCAGCTCGTGGCAGCGGCGCAGCACGCAGGCGTGCGAGAGGGGAGAGCCGAGGTAATCGGCGCGCAGGTCCGCATGGGCGTCAAAGTGCAGGATGTGCAGGTCGGGGTGCGCCTTTGCCGCCGCCCGCACCGCGCCCAGCGTCACCAGGTGTTCCCCGCCCAAGAGGAAGGGGACCTTGCCGCCCTGCAAAATTTCCGCCGCCCGCGCCTCGATCATGGCCAGGGCGGGCGCGGGGTCGCCGAAGGGCAGTTCAAGATCGCCGCTGTCCAGCACGCGGCCGCGAAGCTCCGCATCCTGATAGGGGGAGTACAGCTCCAGCCCGTACGATTCGCTGCGGATGGCGCGGCTGCCGAAGCGTGTGCCGGGGCGGAAGGAGGTGGTGGAATCGTACGGCGCCCCGTAGAGCACGACGCGCGCCTCTTCCCAACCGGCGTCACAGCCCAAAAATGTCTCGGTATTTTTTTGCAGCATCGTTCAAACCTCCCTGCGGCGGGCGCCGCGGCCGAAAGCGGCAGCAAGCTGCCGGAAACGGCGCGAAAGAATTTTAATATTTCTTTTCAACATCTTTCAATAATTCCTCCACATAGGCGGGCAGGTAAAAGGCGCCGCGGTGCAGGGTGGTGGTGTAGTAGCGGCATTTCAGCCCCCGCGCATTCCAGCGCGCCTCGTCCAGGTCGCGCAAGGGGTGGTATTTTTTGGTGGAAAATCCGAACAGCCAGTGCCCCGAAGGGTAGGTGGGGATGTGCGCCTGGTAGATGCGCGAAAAGGGAAAGGACTGGATGATGTTCTTGTGCGCCCGCTGCATGGCGAGCGCGTCCTGCTCGTAAAAGGGGCTCTCGTGCTGGTTGACCATGATGCCGTCACTCCGCAGGGCGTTGTAGCAGCTGCCGTAAAACTCGCGCGAGAACAGCCCCTCGCCCGGCCCGAAGGGGTCGGTGGAATCGACGACGATCAAATCGTACGCATCCTTTTTGCGGCGCACGAACTTGACCCCGTCCTGGATATAGATGTGCAGGCGCGGGTCGTCCAATTTGCAGGCGGTGAAGGGCAGGTAGCGCCTGGCAACGTCGATGACCGCCTCGTCGATCTCCGCTAAGTCGATGCGCTCGATCTCGGGATAGCGTGCAAGCTCGCGCACCACGCCGCCGTCGCCCGCGCCGATCACCAGCACGTCTTTCACGTGCGGGTGCACCGCCATGGGGGTGTGCACCATCATCTCGTGGTAGATGAATTCGTCCTTTTCGGTCAGCATCAGGTACCCGTCCAGCACCAGCATGCGCCCGAAGGCGGGGGTATCGAACACGTCGATGCGCTGCAAGTCGCTCTTGCCGCTGTATACCTGCTTGTCGATGCGGATGCTCAGCTTCACGTCTTTGGTGTGTTTTTCCGAAAACCAAAAATCCATGCCCTTCCTCCTTATTTGAGCACGTTCAGCCGCTCGATGGCGGCGTCTTCCGGGCCTGTCAGCTGGCAGCCCTTGTCTTTGGCGTAGAGGATATAGTCGATGATCTCCTCTGTCACCCGCTCGCCGGGGGCGAGGATGGGGATGCCGGGCGGATAGCACATGACAAATTCCGTGCAGATGCGCCCCGCCGTGTCGCGGATGGGCAGGCATTCTTTGGGGGAATAGAAGGCGAACTGCGGCGTCACGGCCACGTCGGGGGCGATGTATTCGTTGTCCATCATCCCCGCGCGGTCTTTGGCATACAGGCGGCGGATCTCGGAAAGGGCGCTCACCAGCCGCTCCACGTCGCGCTTCCTGTCGCCGATGGAGAGGTAGGCGAGGATGTTGCCCAAATCGCCGAATTCGATCTGGATATCGTATTCGTCGCGGAGGATGTCGTATACCTCGATGCCGGCAAGCCCTACGTCCAAGGTATGTACGGAAAGTTTGGTGGCGTCAAAGTCGAACACGCTGCCGCCGTTTTTCAGTTCCTTCCCGAAGGCGTACCAGCCGCCCGCGTCGTTGATCTCCTCGCGGGCGTATTCCGCCAGTTCGATAACGCCCGCAAACGCCTCCCTTCCCCGCAGCGCCAGGTTGCGGCGGGAGATGTCGAGGCTGGATAGAAGCAAATACGAGGCGCTCGTGGTCTGCGTCAGGTTGATGATCTGCCGCACATAGTCGGCGTTGACGGCGGGGCCGGTCAGGAGCAGTGAGCTCTGCGTCAGGCTGCCGCCCGATTTGTGCATGGAGACTGCCGCCATGTCCGCCCCCGCCGCCATGGCGGAGAGGGGCAGCCCTTCCCCGAAATAAAAATGGGTGCCGTGCGCCTCGTCGGCGAGTACTTTCATGCCGTGCGCGTGCGCGAGCTGTACGACGCCGCGCATGTCCGAGCAGATGCCGTAATAGGTGGGGTTGTTGACGAGCACCGCCTTGGCGTCGGGGGTGCGCGCAATAGTCTCTTCCAGCTGCTCTAAGCGGATGCCGAGGGGGATGCCCAGGCGGGCGTCGCAGTCGGGGTTGACGTACACGGGCACCGCGCCGCACAGCACCAGCGCGCCCATGACGCTGCGGTGCATATTGCGGGGAAGGATGACCTTCTCGCCCGCCTTCACGGAAGAGAGGATCATGCTCTGCACGGCGGAGGTGGTGCCGCCCACCATCAAAAAGGCGTTCGCCGCCCCGAAGGCGTCGGCGGCGAGTTTTTCCGCCTCGCGGATGACGGAAACGGGGTGGCAGAGGTTGTCGAGCGGCTTCATCGAGTTCACGTCCATGCTCACGCACTTGTCGCCCAAAAGTTTGGCAAGTTCGGGGTTTCCCCGCCCGCGCTTGTGCCCGGGCACGTCGAAGGGCACCACCCGCATCTTCCCGAATTTTTCCAGCGCCTCGTACACCGGGGCGCGTTCCTGCGCTTTCCTGTCCATCAGTAAATGTTCCGTCCGTTGAAAATTTCGATCATCTCCTTGCGGAGGCTGTCCACGATCTCCTGCCGCTGTGCGGGGGAGAGCTGCTCTTCGCTGCCGCGGAAGAGGTAGTTTTTCAAGTCGATCTCCTTGAGCAGCATCTTGGTGTGGAAGATATTGGCCGAGTACACGTTCACGTCCACGGCGTCGTACTTTTGCAGCGTCTGTTCGGAGATGAAGTTCTGTATCGAGTTGATCTTCAAATCGTTGAACACCTTTTTCCCGTCGATGCTGCGCGTGAATCCGCGCACGCGGTAGTCCATGGTGATGATGTCCGAATCGAAAGAGCCGATCAGGTAGTCGAGGGTGGAAAGGGGAGAGATGGTGCCGCAGGTGGCGACGTCGATATCCACGCGGAAGGTAGCCAGCGACGTGCCGGGGTGGTATTCGGGGTAGGTGTGCACGGTCACGTGGCTCTTGTCGAGGTGCCCTACCCGCGTCATGCCCTGCGGCGCCATGGACAGGTCTGAAATGAGCAGCGTCACCGAAGCGCCCTGCGGCTCGTAGTCCTGTCCCGAAATGTTGAGTACCCGCGCCCCGATCATCTCCGTCAGCGTGGTCAATATCTCCGTCAGGCGGTCGGAATTGTACTGCTCGTCGATATAGGCGATGTAATCGCGCCGTTCGCCGGGAGATTTGGCGTAGCAGATATCGTAGATGTTGAAGCTGAGCGATTTTGTCAGGTTGTTGAACCCGTACAGTTTCAGTTTTTTCATGTTTTTCGTCCGTCCGCGTGGTTTGGCCGCAAAAAAAGAGCGGCCCGCAGGCCGCTCAACGCTGATAAAAGGTCATAATTTCTCTTTTCCGCAGACGCATTCTGTCCCTTTCCGAAAAAAAGAAGCAAGCATGATCATGGCAAATACATATGCGCTTATTGACCGTTTCACAAGTTTTGTGCGGGCTGCACCGGTTATAAAGTAACCAACTTATAAAATTCGAGTTTTTAACTCGATCAATAAGGCGGCAGAGCCGCCGATCGGCATTCGACCCGGCTGTCCGTATGGCCTTGACCCCGCAGGGTGGTCGGTATTTGCACGCGACGCGCATTTCCTCTTTTTCTTACAAAATCTCGTCCGTTGCATCTTCGATTATACGGTATTTTGGCGGCGATGTCAATGGTTCGGCGGCATATTTTGAAAAATTTTGCCGCCCCCGCGCAAAGGTTTGGCTTTTTGGCGATTTTTTGTTATACTGGTAAGGAAAAATACAGAGCAAACTTTTGCGGCACCTTGCAAGCGCCGCGCCGTTTGCCCGTTATTTTGCAGCAAAATTCGGGAGGTGCGCCCGTTGATCGACATCACGCAGGAACTGTTTTCTTCCGCCGTATATCCGGGCGATACGCCGCCTTCTTTCCGCCGCGTCCGCACGGCGGAAGCGGACGGCTATATGCTCACGGACCTGTCTCTGTGCGCGCACAACGGCACGCATATCGACGCGCCCGCCCACTTTATCCCCGGCGGCAAGGCGGCGGACGAGCTCGACCTGTCCCGCTGCATCGGCCGCTGCCTCGTGTTCGAGGGGGAAGGGGAACTTGCGGCGGCGGACGTGGAGTGCATCTTCGCCGAGCGCGTCCTCTTCAAGGGGGATTGTACCCTGCGCGAAGAGGCGGCGTACCTGCTGCGCGAGCGCTGCCTTTTGGTGGGCACGGAGAGCCAGAGCATCGGCAGCGACGCCGTGCACCGCATCCTGCTCTCGGCGGAGGTGGCGGTGCTGGAAGGGCTGCGCCTGCAAGCGGCCGCCGCGGGGGAGTATTACACCCTCATCGCCCTGCCGCTCAAACTGGGCGGCTGCGACGGCGCGCCCGTGCGGGCGGTATTGCAGCCCGTATCGCCCGCGGGCGGAGAAAAGTCTGTTTCCAAGGAGGAGTTATGATCGTCTTTATCGCCGTATTGGCGCTGATGTCTATTGTCACCTTTATTTTGTACGGGGCGGATAAGTCCAAGGCCAAACGGGGCGCGTGGCGCATCCCTGAAAAAGTCCTGCTGCTGTGCTCCTTTTTCTGCGGCGCCGTCGGCGGGCTGTTGGGCATGCTCGCCTTCCGCCACAAGACAAAGCACTGGTACTTCTGGGCGGTCAACGTCGTCGGCATCGCCTGGCAGGCGGCGGCGCTTGTCGCCATGTTGTATTTCGGCGTTCCCTTCTTCCTGTAAGGGGAAAGCGCCGGCCTCTTCGGCGGGGGCGGCGCTATGTGCGAGCCTGCCTCTTCGGCGGGGCGGCGCCTTGCATTTTTTGAAGGCGCGCAAATTTCTATTTTGAACATTCAAAAGGAGGAGCCTATGAGGGCTGCCATTTACGGCGCGGGCGCCATGGGAACGGTGCTCGGCGCCTTCATCGCCCGTGCGGGCGTACAGATCGACCTCATCAACCGCAACCAAAAACATGTCGAGGCGCTGCGCCAAAAGGGCGCGCACGTCGTCGGCAGCGTAGACTTCGTTCAGCCCGTCCGCGCCCTGCTGCCGCAGGAGATGGAAGGGCAGTACGACGTCATCTTATTGATGACCAAACAGCGCTATAATGCGGACATCGCGCAGTTTCTTCTGCCGTACCTCAAAGAGGACGGGGCGCTGTGCACCTGCCAGAACGGCCTGCCCGAGCCCAAACTCGCCGCCATCGTGGGGCCCGACCGCGTGCTCGGCTGCGCCATCGCCTGGGGCGCCACCTTCCGCGGCGAGGGGGTGTCGGAGCTGACGTCCGACCCTTCCGCGCTCACCTTTTCGCTGGGCGCTTACGGCAGGGGAAATCATCTGCAAGAGGTCAAAGCGCTGCTCGAATGTATGGGGCAGGTGTGCGTGGAAGAAAACTTTATCGGCGCGCGCTGGTCCAAACTGCTCATCAACAGCGCCTTTTCGGGGCTTTCCACCGTCACGGGCGGCACCTTCGGCGAGGTGGCAAAGCGCAAAGACTCCCGCCGCGTCGCCCTGGCCATCATCAAGGAATGTATCGACGTCGCCAAAGCTGCCGGCATCCGCGTCGAGCCGGTGCAGGGGCACCGCATCGACAAGCTGTTCGACTACCGCGGCCCCCTCAAAAAGGCGGTCGCCTTTGCCCTCATCCCCGTGGCGATGAAAAAGCACGCCGCCCTCATCTCCAGCATGCTGCAGGACCTGCGCGCGGGCAAGCCGTGCGAGATCGACTTCATCAACGGCGTCGTCTGCGAATACGGCAAACAGTTCGGCGTTCCCACTCCCTGCAACGAGCAGACGGTGCGCCTCGTGCACGCCATCGAGGCGGGCGAGCTGCCCATCTCCTTTGCAAATATCGGCAAATATACCCTTTGACCCGCCCTTTTGGTTTTGGAAATGGAAGGAAGACCGGCCGCCGCGCCGGTCTTTTTTTTGTTGTGCCCGCCCGCGCCAAAGCCCCGCCGCGCGGCAGCTTCGACTTTTGCCCGCACGGGTCGCCCGCGCCTTTTCTTTCCGCAGAGCCCCGCCGCGCGGCTGTTTTGTATCATGCCCGCGCAGGCTGTTTGCGCCGATTTCTCCGCCTTGACTGCCGCGCGGCTGCCTTGAATTTTGCCCGCACGGGCCGCCCGCGCCTTTTCTTTCCGCAGAGCCCCGCCGCGCGGCTGCCGCGTTCCCGCCTAAAGCAGCCCTTCCTAAAAAATAACAGCTTCCCCCTAAAAATAACAGCCCCGACAATAGCTGCCTGCTTGGTCTATTTTTTGTCCTTCCCGCATACGATGAGTCAAAAAAGTACGGGCAGGGGAGAGGTATGGAAATCTGGAAGGCGGCGGTCCTGGGCATCGTGCAGGGCGCCTGCGAATTTTTGCCCGTCTCGTCCAGCGGGCACCTGCTGCTGTTCGAGCGGCTTTTGGGCGCGGATACGGGCGGGGCGGATATGTTCCTCGGCGTCATGCTGCACGCGGGCACGCTTGCCGCCGTCGTGGCGGCGTACCTGCCCAAGCTCCTGCGCCTGCGGCTGCGGCAGTGGCTGCTGCTCGCCCTCGCCACCCTGCCCGCGGGGCTGGCGGGCGTGCTGCTGCACGACGCGCTGGACGCCCTCTTCTTTGGCGGCAGGTTTTTGTGGCTCTCCTTCGCCTGCACCGCCCTGCTGCTGCTCGCCTGCGAACATCGGCTGCGGCGGGGGTATCCGATTCGGCCTCTGCGGGCGGGCAGGGCGCTCTTTGTCGGCTGCGCGCAGGCGCTCGCCGTCATCCCCGGGCTGTCGCGCAGCGGCACCACCTTCGCCGCGGGCGTGTTTGCGGGCCTTTCGCGCGAGGAGGCGGCAGACTTTTCCTTTCTGATGAGCATCCCCGTCATCGCCGGGGCGATCGCCGCGGAGCTGTTGTTTTCGGAAGGGATCGCGGCGGGCGTGTCCTGGCAGAGCCTTGCCGTCGGCACGGCGTGCGCCGCCCTCTGCGGCTTTGCCTGCCTGCGGCGGATGCAGCGCCTGCTGCGGGAAAAAAGCCTGCGCGGCTTCGCCGTCTATCTGCTCATCCTTGCGGGCGTCCTCCTCGCGATGCAGGGCTTTCTGCGCTGAATTTTGCAGGCTTCGCTTTCGTGCCGCATGGGCGATCTTGTGCGCGCCCGCCTTTGCCGAAAAATTTTCGGATGCATAAAGCGCTTCCGTTCCGCACATACTGGCGGCAGTTTCAACAGGAGGTGATTTGTATGAAACTCAATTCCGGCGATACCGCGCCCAAGTCGGCGAATTACAAGGTCATCAGCCCCGAAGGCAAGGTCATCGGCAGCGTGTATATGCGCGAAGGCGAAACGCTTCCGCCCACGCAGATGAGCGGCTGCCACTACGAAGCGGAATAAAGTTCGGAAATACCTTTGGGAAAATAACGTTTTGAAAATACCTTTCGGAGAAAAAGAAGCGGGCGCACGATCGTGCGCCCGTTCGGTTTGTTATGTAATGTACCTTGGCCTGCTGCGGATATTGCGGTTCGGCTTGCCGCGGGGGTTACAGTTTTTTTCCGCAGTGATCGCAGAATTTGGCGGTCAAAGACACCTCTTCGCCGCAAAAAGGGCATTTGCGGTGGAGCGACGCCCCGCAGTTGGCGCAAAATTCCGAGTCGGCATTGTTGCGCATGCCGCAGTGGGGGCAGGTCAGCCCTTTTCGCGCCTCTTCCGCCCGCTCCGTTTCCCGCGCTTCGGCAGGCGCGGAGACGACGGTCAGCGTCCGTGCCGGCGCCGAGCGCACCGCCCGGCGCTTGCAGATGTTGCCGATGAGGATGAGTATCATGCCGCTGAAACAGCAGCCGAGGATCAGGGGGATCGGAGACGAGCCCCCCGCAGCGGCGCTGAAAAATCCGGTCGCGAACCCTGCCAGGAACAGGATAAATCCGACGATCGTCAGCACGGTGCCCGCCGTGCGCAGGCCGTTCCCTTCGCCCTGCGGCTTATTGTCTTTGCTCATATCTCTTTTCCTCCCCGCGCCCCGGGCGCGCTCTATACCTTTGCAAACGGCGAAAAATGCCGTCGTATGGCGCATTCAGCGGATGCGGATGCGCGTGCATTTCACCCCGCCCGCTAAAATTTCGCGGATGGAATATTCCGCGTTGGCGATGAGCACCTGCGTGCCCTGCGCCGCCGCTTCCTTTACATATTCCAGCTTCGCCTTGGCGCCGTTGGCGCCCTTGCGGGAAGCGCCCTCGCAGCACTGCTTGGCGTGTTCGATGTTTTCTGTCAGTTCGTAGGCGTCTTTGCCCGCGATCTCTTCGATCAGCGTCGAAGGGTCGTGCGGGTCGGCGTAGATGCCGTCCACGCTGGTGAGGATGAGCAGCGTTTTCGCCTTCACCAGACAGGCGACCAGCGCCGCCGTCTCGTCGTTGTCGATGCACTCGTGCACCTTGATCATCGATTTAGACAGGGCAGAGATCTCCATGCGGCGGTTTTCAGACTGCGACACGGCGTCGTTGTAGTTGATGATGGGGATGGCGTTCTGCTCGCGGCAGCGCAGCAGCAGGGCGCGGATGTTCGCGCTCTTGACGGGGTCGTTGAAGTGGTGGTGCTCCACCAATATCTGCCGCACCGAATACTTGCTGTCCACGAACTGGCGGTAGGTCTGCATGAGTATCGCCTGCCCCTGGGCGGAATAGTCCGCCTTCGCCTCTTCGGTGTCGGGCAGTTCGTGCCCCGCGCGCATGATGTAGTCGAGGCGGCCGATCTCGGTAGCGCCGCTGGATACCCAGATATAGCCGGGCTTGAGCTCGCGCGAAAGGCGCGCCACCCGCGTATAGTCGATGATGTTGTCCTGCTTGTCGATGAGCGCCATCGAGCCGATCTTGCCCACCAGTTCCACGTCGAATTTCATAAAGCTCCCTCTCCCGCGCATAGGCTGCCCGCAGGGGGCGCATACTCTTTGGGCGAGATGTTTTCTTTCTTACCATATTATATCGGTTTGCGGGATAAAAATCAAATGAATTTGACGCAGAAACGCCTTCCATATCTGAAAATTGCCGCGGCGCTGCTCGCCGTCGCCTTCGTTTTTGCTGCAGGCGGCTGCGGCGTGCAGCAGCTGAGCAGCCTGCGCGAATTTGCCCGCCCCTGGCAGGGGGAATATCGCTGCGAAGAGGCGCGCTGGGGCGGCGAAGACATGCTCCCCCGCCTCGGCGGCATCGTCGTCACTTTGGGGGAGGAGGGGAGGTTCACGGCGGAAGTGCGCCTGCGCTCCAAAAAGAGCCTCCGCACCGGCGGCAGTTATGTGTACGACGAAGGAACGGGCAGGCTGGAATTTTCCCTTACTTACGGGGGAGAGGTGCGCCGCGCCGTCACCTGCCTGCAGAAAGGCGCCTTCACCCTCTCGGCGCGCGTCTGCGGCAAGGCGGTCGTGCTGCGCTTCTGCGCCGCCGTCTGATAATAGGCGTTTTTGCGCCTGCACACCTCGTTTTGCCGCGCAGCGGCGCACTTTTTGCCCGTATATCAAGTACTATGCCAGGCATAATTCGCCCTTGTTTGCGGCGATCGGATGTAAAAGACAGAGCATAAGAAACGGGGCGGCAGGTGATACCTGCCGCCCCGCGCATATTTTATGGCGTATTATCCCGCAGCGCATTCGCCCATGGCATTCGCCGCAGGGCTTATACTTTGTTGAGGGAGCGGAACGCCTTTTCCACCACGTTGTCCGCCGTGAAGCCGAACATCTCAAACAGCTTGTTCGCGGGGCCGGAGGCGCCGAAGGTGGTCATGCCGATGATCTCGCCGGCGTCGCCCGCGTATTTGTACCAAGAGTAGGGGGACGCGGCTTCCACGCACACGCGCGCCTTCACCTCGGGCGGCAGCACCTCGTCTTTGTACGACTGCGGCTGCTTTTCAAATTCCTCCATGCAGGGCATGGAGACGACGCGCGCGTCTACGCCCTTGCCTTTCAGGATCTCTTTCGCCTGCATGCACTGCTCCACTTCCGAACCGCTGGCGATGAGCAGCACGTCGGGCACACTCTTTTCGCTGTCGGCGAGGATGTAGCCGCCCTTGAGCGCTTCCAGGCCCGAATTTTCGTACTGGGGCAGGTTCTGGCGGGTGAGCACCAGGCAGGTGGGCGAAGTGCCCGTGAGGGCAGAGATCCATGCCGCCGTCGTCTCTTTGCCGTCGGCGGGGCGGTACACCTTCATGTTGGGGATGGAGCGCAGGGCGATGAGCTGTTCCACGGGCTCGTGCGTGGGGCCGTCTTCGCCCACGCCGATGGAGTCGTGGGTCAAAATGTAGGTGACGGGCAGGTGCATGAGCGCGGAGAGGCGCATGGCGTGCTTCATGTAGTCGGAGAAGATGAAGAAGGTGGCGCAGTAGCATTTCAGGCCGCCGTGCAGCTGCATGCCGTTGGTGATGGCAGCCATGGCGTGCTCGCGGATGCCGAAGTGCATGTTCGAGCCGCTCTTGTCGTCGGCGGAAAAGTCGCCGCGCTTTTTCATGTTCGATTTATTGGAAGGCGCAAGGTCTGCCGAGCCGCCGATGAGGTTGGGGATGAGGTCGGCGAGCTTGTTCAGCACCCCGAAGCTGGTGTTGCGGGTGGCGTCGGGCTTGGCAAATTCAAACAGCGAGGCGTTGTTCTTGAGGTCGGGCAGTTCGCCGCTCATGAACAGCTTGTACTGTGCCGCAAGTTCGGGGTACGCCTGTTCGTATTCCTTGAACAGCTTCTTCCACTTGCCCTGGCGGGAAGCGCCGCGGCGGGCGATGGCGGCGCAGTGCTCCGCCACTTCCGCGGGGATCTCGAAGGGTTCGCACGTCCAGCCGAGGTTTTCCTTCAGCTTCTGCAAATTCTCTTTGCCCAGGGGCGAGCCGTGGCACTCGTGCGAGCCCGCCAGGGGAGAGCCGTAGCCGATGATGGTCTTGCAGATGATGATGGAAGGATGCTCCGTATCCGCCTTCGCCTTGCGGATGGCGCGCTTCAAAAGGTCTAAGTTGTTGGCGTCGTCTACGCGCAGCACCTGCCAGCCCTGCGCCTTGAAGCGCATCGCCACGTCTTCTTTGAAGGTGATGTCGGTATTGCCTTCGATGGTGATGTCGTTGTCGTCGTAAAAGAGGATGAGCTTGCCCAGCTTATGGGTGCCCGCAAACGAGCACGCCTCGTACGAGATGCCCTCTTCCAAACAGCCGTCGCCGCACAAAACATAGGTGTAGTGATCGACGACGGGGTACCCTTCGCGGTTGAATACTGCGGCAAGGTGCGCCTCCGCCACCGCCATGCCCACGGCGTTGGCGATGCCCTGGCCGAGCGGGCCGGTCGTCGTCTCGATGCCGGGCGTGTGGCCGTATTCGGGGTGGCCGGGCGTCTTGTAGCCCAGCTGGCGGAAGTTCATCAGGTCCTCTTTGGAAACGTCATAGCCGAACAGGTACAAGAGGGAATAGTCGAGCATGGAACCGTGCCCCGCCGAGAGCACAAAGCGGTCTCTGTCGTCCCACTTGGTGTCTTTGGGGTTGAACTTCAAAAAGTCGGCAAAGATGGTGTACCCGATGGGGGCGCTGCCCAAGGGGAGGCCGGGGTGGCCCGAATTCGCCTTCTGGATCGCCTCCGCGGAAAGTACGCGGATGGCGTTGACTGTCTGTTGCTGCACGTTCATGATATTTTATCTCCTTTATTGATTTTAATGGGAAGTACCCGCATAATTTTGCAGGTTCGTCAGGTCGATGTCGCCCGTATAGGGGGCAAGCAGGGCGATCAGCTCGTTGGCGATCACGCAGCACCCGCCCTTGGAATTGCTCTCAAAGTTGATGGGCATGATGGGCTCGTGCAGGCTCATGCGCACGAGCGCCCAGCCGTCGCCGTGGTCTTTGTCGAAGTTGATGCGCACCCCTTCAAAGTTCTCCGCCGCCAGCGTCATGCCGGGCAGGTCGGGCACGCGCAGCTGCAATTCGCGGATGGCGAAGTTGCCGTTGTTCTTGAAGTCCTGTTTGCCGAGGGTGGTAAAGCCCAGCCGCACTTCGGCGGCTTCGGCAGGTTCGGGCAGGTCTGCGATGAGGTCGCCGATGTCCTTCCCTTCCTTGGCAAGCTGCGCCAGCGACACGAGGATGCGCGTCACCAGGTAGGCGCCGTCGTCCAAAAAATAATTTTCCATCAGCGCCGCGTGCCCGCTGGTCTCGATGGCGAGGGGAGAGTACTCTCCCGCGGCGTTCAGCTCCTTCGCCTTGTCGATGACGTTGCGGTAGCCGCGCTTATAGCGGCAGTGTTTTCCGCCGCGGCTCTCGATGAAGGCGGTCAGCCCGTCGCTGGTCACCGAGTCGGTGACGATGGTGCCGCTCTTTTCTTGCAGCAGGATGGCGGAGATGAGGGCGATGAGCCGGTTGCGGTTGATCTCTTCCCCCTGGCTGTCCACGGCGCCGGCGCGGTCTACGTCGGTATCGAAGATGATGCCGAAGTCCGCGCTCGTCTCCTTGACCCGCTGCGAGATGGCGTGCATCGCCTTCTTGTCTTCGGGGTTGGGGATATGGTTGGGGAAGTTCCCGTCAGGCTCCAAAAACTGGCTGCCCGCCGTGTCCGCGCCCAGGGGCTTCAATACCTTGTCCACATAAAAGCCGCCCGCGCCGTTGCCGGCGTCCACCACGATCTTTTTGCCGGCGAGGGGCTTTTCCTGCCCCGTCTTTTCGCGCACGAAGCGCACCAGCCCTTCGCTGTAGCGGTCGATATAGCCAAGTTCGCGCACGCAGCCGCTGCCCGAAAGCGCCGCGCCTTCCGCCGCCATGGCGAGGATGTCGGCGATGTCTTTGCCTTCCAGCCCGCCCTCGGGGGTGAAAAATTTCAGTCCGTTTTTATTGAAGGGGAGGTGGCTTGCCGTGATCATCACCGATGCGTCGGCGCCGATATCCTCTTCCTGCAGCAGCATGAACATCGAAGGGGTGGAGGAGAGGCCCGTGACGATGGCGTCGCACCCGCTCTCCGTCACCGCCTTGACGGCGCACGCCGAAATGCGGCCCGCCGACAGGCGCGAATCGTGCCCGATGGCGATGGTCAGCTTCTCCTTGCCGCATCTTTGTGCCGCCCAGGCGCAGAAAGCCTTCATGATGCCCGTTACCGCTTCGTCCGTCAGGTTGACCTCCTCGCCGGGTACCCCCTCCAGCGCCACGCCGCGCACGTCTGTGCCGCTCTTGAGTTTCATCCAGTCGCTTTGCTCCATAGTTCCCTCCAAAATAATTCTCTGCCTTCTATTATAAATGAAAAAGACGCGATTATCAAGTCATTTTTGAAAATAATGTGCGTTTTTTTATTATATTGTACAAATGCTGTGTCAGCAGTTGCTTTTTTTGTGAAAAACGTAAAATGACCGTTTAGTTTGTTTACAAAAGCGAACGATGTGTGGTATAATTAACAAAGACATAAAAAATTGTGACAAGGGCAATGACCATGCAAAAATTTATCGTTTCGACGGACTCCACCTGCGACTTATACGCGCAGTACATTCGCGAGCACGACGTGAAGTTCGTCAGCCTTACATATATCGTCGAAAAAGACGGGCAGTTCACCGAGGGCTTGGATAATTTTACCGAGTATTCGCAGTACGTAGACTTTTACCGCGCCCTGCGCGAAGGCGCCTTTTCGCGCACTTCCATGCTCAATTATGAGAGCCATTACACCCACTTCAAAAAGATGGCGGAAGAGGGTGCGGAAGACGTGCTGCACTTCACCATTTCCAGCGGCCTTTCGCCCACCGTCACGGTGGCGCAGAAGGCGGCGGCGGACGTCAAACAGGAATTCCCCAAATTCAACCTGATGGCGGTCGACTCGCTGGCGGCGACCATCGGGCAGGGGGCTCTGGTCAAAGAGGCGGTGCGCCTGCGCGACGAGGGCAAGACGCTGCAGGAGGCATACGATTATGTAACGGCGCTGCCCCTGCACCTGCAATATTCCATCATCGCCAACGACCTGTATTATCTCAAGCGCGGCGGCAGGGTATCTGCGGTGGCGGCGGTGGCGGGCTCGCTCCTGCAGGTCAAACCCGTGCTCTCGTTCACGCGCGACGGAAAACTGATGGTCATCGAAAAGTGCCGCGGCATGAAAAAGGCGTTTGCCTACACCATGGATAAGACGGAAAAGTTCCATCCCTTAGAGGAAAACCGCATCATGTGGATCGTGCATACCGATGCGGAAGAGCAGGCCAACGAGCTTGCCGACATGGTGGAAGCGCGCTGGAATTTCCGCCCGCCCGTCACCATCATGGGGCCGGTCATCGGCTCGCACGTCGGCCCCGGCGCCGTCGCCATGCTGTGGAAGACGGCGGAAGAGCGCAACGACTGATCAAATGATCGAAAATAGAAGGGGCGCACCGCGGCGGCGGCGCGCCTTTCCCGTGCCGCCGCAGGAGGCGCTTTTTTCCCGCGCCGGCGGCGCGCCTTTCCCGTGCCGCCGCAGGAGGCGCTTTTTTTCCGCGCCGGCGGCAAAGTGCGGCAGAGAGAAGAGAAAAAGGAGTTACAAAAGAACATGCAAAATTTCGTCATTTCGTCCGATTCCACCTGCGACCTGTACGCAGACTATGTGCGCGCGCAGGGCATCCGCATCGTCTGCCTGAGCTATATCATGGAACAAAACGGCGCCCTTACGGAAGCGCCCGACGACTTCCAAAGCTACGGCGAATACGTCGATTTTTACCGCAAGCTGCGCGAAGGCGGCTTTTCGCGCACGTCCATGCTCAATTACGAAAAGCATTTCGAGCATTTCCGCGCCATCGTCGAAGAAGGGGGGAAGGAGATCATCCACTTCAGCCTTTCGAGCGGCCTTTCGCCCACGGCGAACGTCGCCAAGGACGCCGCGCGCGGCATCGAAGAAAAATACCCCGGCACGAAGGTTTTGGTGGTAGACTCGCTGGCGGCGACCATCGGCAGCGGGGCGCTGGTCAAAGAGGCGGTGCGCCTGCGCGGCGCGGGCAAAAGTTTGCAGGAGACCTTTGACGCCGTCTCCGCCCTCCCCCTGCACATCCAGTACTGCATCATCGCCAACGACCTGTTCTACCTCAAAAAGGGCGGGCGCGTGTCGGCGGTGGCGGCAGCGGCGGGCTCGTTATTGCAGGTCAAGCCCGTGCTCTCGTTCACGCGCGAGGGGAAATTGACCGTCGTCGAAAAGTGCCGCGGCATGAAAAAGGCGTTTGCCTACACCCTCGCCAAGACGGAGAAACTCCCGCCCGTGGAAGAGGACCGCATGATGTGGATCGTGCATACCGATGCGGAAGATCAGGCGAACGAGCTTGCCGATATGGTGGAAGCGCGCTGGAATTTCCGCCCGGACGTCACCATCATGGGGCCGGTCATCGGCTCGCACGTCGGCCCGGGCTCCGTGTCCATGATCTGGAAGACGAAAGAGGAGAGAAGCGACGGCTGAGCGCCTTCTTTCGGAGCGCCGCTCATAATTTTAATACAAATGAAGGCCGCTTCCTTCGGGGGCGCCGCTCATAATTTTAATACAAATGAAGGCCGCTTCCTTCGGGGGCGCCGCTCATAATTTTGATAAAAAACGAAGGCCGCATGCAAATCGGTTTGTCATTTTTCTAAAAATATGGTATACTCATACGAGTAATACCGTATTTTTGCTTTTTGCGGGCTTCCGCAGGGCCATATACGCAGAACAGGAGCACATCATGGCAAAAGACGATCAGTTTGTCAATCAAATCGCGGATATCGATACCGACTTTCCCCGTTGGTATACCGATGTCGTCATCAAAACGCAGCTCGTAGACTACGGCCCCGTCAAGGGCACGATGGTCATCCGCCCCTACGGCTATGCCATTTGGGAAAATATCCAAAAAGAGCTGGACGCCCGCTTCAAGGCGACGGGGCATCAGAACGCCTACTTCCCCATGCTCATCCCGTACAGCTTCATGACGCGCGAGGCGGAGCACGTGGAGGGCTTCGCGCCCGAAGTCGCGGTCGTCACCGTCGGCGGCGGCGAAGAGCTCGCAGAGCCGCTGGTCATCCGCCCCACCAGCGAAACGGTCATCGGCGAGATGTATTCCAAGTGGCTGCAATCGTACAGAGATCTTCCCATCCTCATCAACCAGTGGGCGAACGTCGTCCGCTGGGAAAAGACCACCCGCCCCTTCCTGCGCACCAGCGAATTTTTGTGGCAGGAAGGCCACACCGCCCACGCCAGCGAAGAAGAGGCGATGGAAGAGACGATGAAGATGCTCGGCATCTATAAGGAATTCGCTGAGACCTGCCTCGCCATCCCCGTGTTCACGGGCAGGAAGACGGAAAAAGAAAAGTTCGCCGGCGCCGTCGCCACCTTCGGCATGGAGGCGATGATGCACGACGGCAAGAGCCTGCAGGCGGGCACTTCCCACTATTTGGGGCAGAACTTTGCCAAGGCGTTCGACATTCAGTTTTTGGACAAAGACGGAACGCACAAGTACGCGTACACCACGTCATGGGGGGTATCCACGCGGCTCATCGGCGCGCTCATCATGGCGCACGGCGACCAGCGCGGTTTGGTTTTGCCGCCCGTCGTGGCGCCCGTGCAGGCCATCCTCATCCCGATCGCGGCGAAAAAGGAGGGCGTTTTGGAGGCGGTCGCCGATCTGAAAGCGAAACTGCTTGCGGCGGGCATCCGCGCCGATTCCGACACCACCGACAACAGCCCCGGCTGGAAGTTCAACGAGTGGGAGATGAAGGGCGTGCCCCTGCGCATCGAGATCGGCCCGCGCGACATCGAGGCGGGCAAGATGGTGCTCGTGCGCAGAGATACGCACGAAAAGACGGAAGCCCCACTGGAAAACGCCGCCGAAACGGTGCAGGCGCTGCTTTCCGAAGTGCAGGCGAACCTGTTAGAGCTTGCCCGCCGCCGCAAGGAAGAGCGCGTCGTCACCGCCGAAACGGTAGAGGAACTGCTGCGCGGCGTCGAGGGCGGCAACTTCGTCAAGGCGGGCTGGTGCGGCTGCCGCGAGTGCGAAGACAAGATCAAGGAACAGACCGCCGCTTCCGCCCGCGTCATCGTCGAGGGCGAGCACGCCGAAAAGTGCGTCTGCTGCGGCAAAGAGGCAAAGCAGGTCGTGCTGTTCGCCCGCGCCTATTGACGGGCGAGGGGGCGCCCGCGCCTATTGAGCTTTCAAACGCAATAAACATACGACGGGGCGGCCTTTGCGGCCGCCTTTTCGCATGCCCGCGGCAGGGCGCTTCAGCGCGGGCGCGTTTTATTTTCGGAAAGAGAATTTCGGCGAGGCGCTTGCAAAGGGCGCATTTAATTTTCGGAAAGAGAATTTCGGCGGAGTGCTTGCAAAGGGCGCGCTTTTGCGGTACAATAGAAAGAAAAACGGAGAAATACCGACATGAAGACATTGCAAGAACTGACCGCAGAGCAAAAGCTGCGCCTCATCTGCGGCAAAGACGCCTGGCACACCGAAGACTTCGGCGGCGAGCTGCCGCAGATCTTCGTCTCCGACGGGCCGGTCGGCCTGCGCACCATGCGCGAAGATCGGGGCGAATGGACGACCATCCCCGCCGTCGCCTTTCCCTCCGTGCAGCTGCTCGCCAACACCTGGAACACGGCGCTTGCCCGCGGCACGGGCGAGGCGCTCGCCGACGAGTGCTATGACCGCGGCGTCGATATCCTTCTCGCGCCCGGGGTCAACATCAAGCGCGACGCGCACAACGGCCGTAACTTCGAGTATTTTTCCGAAGACCCGCTCCTGGCGGGCGAGATGGCGAAGGGCTATATCGAAGGGGTGCAGGGCAGGGGCATCGGCGTCTGCCTCAAGCACTTCTGCTGCAACAACCTCGAATACGACCGCCTGCACCAGACCAGCGACGTAGACGAGCGCACCCTGCGCGAGCTGTATTACCGCCCCTTCGAGATCGCCTGTCAGGCCAAGCCCGTCTCCGTCATGTGCAGCTACAACCGCGTCAACGGCGTGTACGCTTCCGAATACAAAAAGGGGTTCGACGTGCTGCGCGGCGAGTTCGGCTTTGACGGGACTATCATCTCCGACTGGTTCGCCGTCCGCAGCCGCGCCGCCTCCGCCATGGCGGGGCTGGACTTGGAAATGCCTTTCAGCCCCGAAAATTACCAACAGCTGAAAGCGGACTACGCGGCAGGCAAACTTTCGGACGAGGCGCTGGATGCCTGCGCGGGGCGGGTGCTCGAACTCATCACCCGCTGCAAGCGCATGCAGGAAGGAAAGGGCGCAAAGACGAGCCTTTCCGAGCGCGCCGCGGCGGCAAAGAGGGTGTCGGCGGAGGGGATGGTGCTGCTCAAAAACGAGGGGGTGCTGCCCCTGTCGGAAGGGGAAAGGCTGTCCGTCTGCGGTATGTACGCCTGCCCCGGCAAAGAAAACCTCGGCATGCTCGCGGGCGGCGGCTCTTCCTGCGTGGTGTGGTCGGAGCCGGAATTCGATCTGCCCGCCCGCCTGCGCGAGCGCGGCCACGCCGTTTCCTTTGAAGGCGCCGTCGGCATCGACCGCCCCGAATTTTTGCGGCACGAAGGCAGAAAGGCGCTGCTGCATGCGGCGGAGAACGGCGTCAATATCGTCTGCGTGGGCACGGGCAATTTGGTCGAATACGAAGACGGCGACCGCCGCAGCTTGCGCCTGCCCGCCGCGCAGGAACGGCTCATCCGCGAGACGGCGGCAGTCGCCGCGCATACCGTGGTCGTCGTGTTCGCGGGCGCGGCCGTCGATATGAGCGCCTGGGAAGAGTGCGCCGACGCCATCCTCTACGCGGGCTTCCCCGGCATGGGCGGCGACGCGGTCATCGCCGACATCCTCACGGGCGCCGTTTGCCCCAGCGGCAAACTCTCCGAATCTTTCGCCTTCAGCTGTGTGGATGAAGAGGAAGAAAACATCCGCATCGGCGTCACCCGCTATGCCGAAGGCCTGGGCGTCGGCTACCGCGGCTTGGGCGGGCGGAACAACTGGGTAGACTTCGTCGAATTTCCCTTCGGCTTCGGCCTCAGCTACGCCTCCTTCGCCTACGAGGGGCTGACCCTTGCGGCGGATGAAGAGGGGGTGGAAGTGCGCTTTGCGGTGCGCAACCTCTCTGAGATCTGCGCCAAAGAGGCGGTGCAGGTGTACGTCAAGGAATGCGCGCCCCTCGTCTGGCGGCCGGAAAAGGAATTGCAGGCCTTCGCCAAAGAAGAGATCCCCGCGGGCGGCAGCCGCGCGTTCTGCATCCGCTTGAACTCCCGCGCCTTCTCGCACTGGTCGGCGGCGCTCGATCGCTGGCAGGCGGATGACGGCGTGTTTGAAATTCAGGTAGGCGCCTCTTCCGCGGATATCCGCCTGCGCGCGAAAGTCCGTCTGGAAAAGGGCAAATTCATCGTCTTATGACGCGATTTTCTGCAATATAAATCAAAATTAGAGCGTTTGCGCAGTACTATGCCTGGCATAAACGGCGCTTTCTTTTGGAAAGCGCCGCACCGCATCCGGCATAAACGGCGCCATCTTTTGAAAAAAGTGCCGCCCCGCCAATTCCTGTCGCGCCGCTGCCCGATTTTTCGGGTACAATGACTTCATCACAGAACGCGGGAGGTCGTTGTATGGAAGAATTGATGCGCAGGGCGGTACAGAACAAATTCAACCCCAGTTACCGCACGGAATATAGGGCGGTCATGGCGGCCTATGAATTTTGGAAGCTGTACGATATCCTCAAACGCGGCAGCTGCGCCAAGGCGTTCGCGCGGCTGTATCTGCAGGACGGCGCGGCGGAAACGCAGGTCAAGCTCAGCATCGAGCTGGGCGTGGGCGAGCGCACGCTGCTGCGCTACCGCAAGCAGTTCGTTCGCTCCTTCGTGTATATGCTCGATTCGCTCAAGCAGGAAGAATCTCTCCAAGAAGCGCGCTGAAAAAGCTCGCTGAACGCGAGGCGCGCCGGCGCCACCCCGTGCGCGGGCCTTTATTAAACAAACGTGCCGGCATTCTGAATAAAACAGAGGCGTGAGGGTTTTTTATAAAACTTTGCCGCCTCTATAAAAACCTGCCTCTATACAAAACCTGCCGCCGCGGACGTCGCCGCGGCGGTTTTGCGCGCCCCGGCAGGGGTATTTTTTCGGCGCGGGGCAAAAAGTTGTTTCAAATGTTTGACAAAACGCCCCGCACATGGTAAAATACTTCCTGCGGTTTGTGGGCGCGCGTCTATTTTCATGCCCATTTTCTTTTTGGGCAGGGCACGCATGGTGCCGCGGCGCGGCATCCCATACCGTATATATAATGCGCTTCTTATAATTGCGTAAGGGCAATTTTAAGATAGATCACCATTCTTACAAGGAGGTAAACAAATGCCTACAATCAACCAGCTGATCAAGCACGGCAGGGAGAGACGTACCGAAAAGAGCAAGACGCCGATCATGGCACAGTGCCCGCAGAAGCGCGGCGTATGCCTTTCCGTTTCCACCACTTCCCCCAAAAAGCCGAACTCCGCTCTGCGTAAAATCGCCAGGGTGCGCTTGACGAACAAGCAGGAAGGTACCGTCTACATCCCCGGCGAAGGCCACAACCTGAACGAGCACAGCTCCGTTCTCATCCGTGGCGGCCGTGTGCGCGACCTTCCGGGCGTGCGGTACCACATCATCCGCGGTGCGCTCGATACCGCAGGTGTGGCGAAGAGAAGACAGGCCCGTTCCAAATACGGCGCAAAACGTCCTAAGTAATTTTTCTCGGCACAAAACCGCGGCGGCAGCGCCGCAAGATCACATCCTACTTGTCGGTCATTTATCTTAAAAGATACCCGATGCAAAGTAGGCAGTATGCCGCAAGGCAGAAGGTTCGCTACTTTCCGCCCCGCGCCGAAAGGGCCGCGGGAGGGGAGCAAGCGATAGCTGTACTAAGGGTATTCGCCCTTACACCTCGTCCGCGAGGCACGCGGACAAGCAATTTTTAAGGAGGACACAACAATGCCCAGGAGAGGCAACGTACCGAAAAGAGACGTACTGCCCGATCCCGTATACGGCAGCAAGGTCGTGACGAAGCTCGTCAATCAGATCATGCTGGACGGCAATAAGGCGACGGCGCAGAAGATCGTTTACGACGCATTTGAAATGATGCAGCAAAAACTCGGCAAAGACGCCCTGGAGATCTTCAATCAGGCGATGGCGAACGTCATGCCCGTGTTGGAAGTCAAGGCGCGCCGTGTGGGCGGTGCTAACTATCAGGTCCCGATCGAGATCAGGCCCGAACGCCGCCAGACGCTCGCGATCCGCTGGATCGTCATCAACACCAGGAAGCGCAGCGAGCGCGAAATGAGCAAAAAGCTCGCCGCCGAGCTGATGGACGCCTACAACAATACGGGCGGTTCCGTCAAAAAGAAGGAAGACACGCACCGCATGGCGGAGGCGAACAAGGCGTTCGCGCATTTCAGATTCTGATCGGAGGATAGTATATGCCCAGACAATTTGGCCTCGACGTAACGAGAAACATCGGCATCATGGCGCACATCGATGCGGGCAAGACCACCACGACCGAACGTATTCTCTTTTATACGGGCAAAACGCACAAGCTCGGCGAGGTGCACGAGGGTGCCGCTACCATGGACTGGATGGTCCAGGAACAGGAGCGCGGCATCACCATCACTTCCGCCGCTACTACCTGCACCTGGAAGGGGCATCGCATCAACATCATCGATACCCCGGGCCACGTCGACTTCACCGTCGAAGTCGAGCGCTCCCTGCGCGTGCTCGACGGCGCCGTGGCGACTTTCTGCGCCAAGGGCGGCGTAGAGCCGCAGTCTGAAACGGTGTGGCGCCAGGCAGACAAATACAAAGTTCCCCGCATCGCCTACGTCAACAAGATGGACATCAACGGCGCCAATTTCGACAACGCCGTGAAGATGATGCGCGAGCGCCTCGGCACGAGGGCCATCCGCATCCAGCTCCCCATCGGCAAGGAAGACACCTTCAAGGGCATCGTCGACCTGGTCAACATGAATGCGGAGATCTATAAAGACGACCTCGGCAAAGATTTTGAAAAGACGGATATCCCCGCCGACATGACGGACGAGGCGAAAAAGTACCGCGCAGAACTGGTCGAAGCCGTCGCCGAACAGGACGACGAGCTGATGGAAAAGTATTTTGAGGACGGGGATCTTTCCCTCGAAGACCTCAAAAAGGGCCTGCGCAAGGCGACCATTTCCATGGCGATCACCCCCGTTCTCTGCGGCTCTTCCTACCGCAACAAGGGCGTGCAGTTCCTGCTCGACGCCATCATCGACTACCTGCCTTCCCCGCTCGACGTCGATCACGTCAAGGGCATCAACCCCGACACCGGCGAAGAAGAGGAGAGGAAGACGTCTGACGAAGAGCCGTTCGCAGGTCTGGCGTTCAAGATCGCGGCAGACCCGTTCGTCGGCAAGCTGGCGTTCTTCCGCGCCTATTCGGGCGTGCTGGATTCCGGCTCTTACGTCTATAACAGCACCAAGCAGAAGAAGGAGCGCGTAGGCCGCCTGCTGCAAATGCATGCGAACCACCGCGAAGAGATCCCCACCATCTATTCGGGCGACATCTGCGCCATCGTCGGCCTCAAAGAGACGACCACGGGCGACACGCTGTGCGATGAAAAGCATCCCATCGTCCTCGAACAGATGGAGTTCCCCGAACCCGTCATCAAGGTCGCCATCGAGCCCAAGACTAAGGCCGGTCAGGAAAAGATGACCATGGCGCTCATCAAGCTGGCGGAAGAGGATCCTACCTTCAAGACCTATACCGATAACGAGACGGGGCAGACCATCATCGCCGGCATGGGCGAGCTGCACCTCGAGATCATCGTCGACCGCCTGCTGCGCGAATTCAAAGTGGAAGCAAACGTCGGCAAACCGCAGGTCGCGTACAGAGAGACCTTCCGCAAGGCTGTGGAGGCCGAAGGCAAGTACGTCCGTCAGTCGGGCGGTAAAGGCCAGTACGGTCACTGCAAGCTGCGCCTCGAACCTCTGGAACCGGGCAGCGGCTACGAATTCGTCGACGAAACGGTCGGCGGCTCCATCCCCAAGGAATATATC
>ERZ1643247.135-NODE-135-length-103022-cov-24.715763_pt1 | contig 103022 bp, 86 predicted proteins | sample MGYA00579264_ERZ1643247 | MGnify/ENA primary metagenome ERZ1643247 (study PRJEB29033, sample SAMEA4952262) | chicken gut metagenome | biome: Broiler Chicken; feature: Gastrointestinal Tract; material: Caecum | place: Ireland | collected 2018 | study: Broiler... | reverse complement strand
CTCGCAAGAGCATTGCTGCCCGCCATTCAATCGCTCTTTGAAACGGAAGAAGGAAAAAGAGAGTTTGAAGAATGGAAGGCAGAAAAACAAAAACGACAACTGAATACAAAATTGAATAAGAAAGAGTCCTGTTGAATTCATAAGGACAGACCGCATAGACGGTATTTAAAAAGATCCGCAATACACAGGCGGATTCTGAAAAAATAAGATAATATGTGAATTTCAGAAAGGTTGAGCCGAATATCATAAACCTTGAACAACGGCAAACCCCGGGATCGCATCATTTGCAATCACCGGGGTTTATTTATAAAAATTTGGAGAAACAGTCTTCTATTATGGGAGATTGTAAACTTGTAAATCAAATTAATTTATATATGCCCTCGTTCAGCGCGAATGTCTTGTAAAATTTTGCATATATTGCTTGTGATTTCAACGTCTGCTTTTTTAATATCCCTATTGATTTTTTGTTCTTGTTCTTCGGCGATATGTAGCTTTAAACAAAGATCTCCTATTTTTGGGTTTTTTTTAGGATTGCATTTAACAGTATCGGATAAGAGCTTTTCGACATACCTTTTGGATTTGTTAATTTTTTTATTTTTCAAAATTTGGTCGCTTTGCGGTATAATTATGTCAATAACTGAGTTTGGGACGTGTAGTAAAAGAAACAGCTCAAAGCTTGGGTTGGTTAAAGCAACGATATGTCCTTGGGTTTCCATTTCATCAATAAGTGCAAAGAGCTCATCAGATTCATCTTTTAATGTAAAAATATCCGCATCAAATACAATAACTATTTTATCATATTCTTTGTCAAAGCCTTGAATTGAATCGATTAGTTGGTTTGCATAATTTAGTAGTTTTCTAGGATTTGAATTATGCAGATCGTCATCTGTTCTTTCTAGGAAACGTACATCAATTCCTGGATTTAAGTGAAATACTTTTTGGTTTTCAATTAACTTTTTAAAATACCAACGTTCAGTATTTTCACCTTCGCACAAAAAATAATATGTTCTGTATGGTTCAACCTGATTTAGGTCATCAGATGAACGTTTGTCCCAATTTGCAAAAACTCTTATTGGCGCCATATTAGTTTTCTCCCCATGAAGTAAACTCTTTAAAAATAGGGATTGCACCATATCGTCCTTCCAGGTAGGCTTTGCTAAGTCTTTTATCATATCGTTCTTTAAAACGATCTAATGAGTATAATTTACTGCTATTATTCTCATCTCGCTCAATAAACCATATTTCATCACGCCTGAAGAGTGCCTGATCCATAATAGTAGATTCGTGCGTACTGAATATTAATTGTATATTGTTGTCGACATGTAACGAATCAAATAATTTTAAAAAGCACGCCGTCAACTTAGGATGTAAACTTCTTTCAAGTTCATCCACAACAAAAACAACATCGTCTTTATTCATCAAAAGCATGTCAATTAAATCAAACAATCTTCTTGTACCGTCCGACTCTTCATTAAAATCATAATCAAAATAAGACTTATCATGTTTGAGTTTAATTGTGGTAATTATAGGATCTGATGTCTTATTAATAACAATATTAAAGAATTGATCAGATGATCTCATAGAAAACTTACTTGTTTTATTATTATCAAGAATCTCTTTCATATCAGAAATAACTTCTTGAAAGATTTCAGGTGGAAGTCTTTTATTAAGCTCATCAATTGATATGTTTTCTATTCTTGCTTCGGTAATACCAGTATCAAAAGCTTTAATCAGGCGATTAATTTTTTCTAGTGATTTATCCTCATAAAAATACTCAAAATTTGTTATTAATGTATCGGGTTTAAATATTATTAGATTCTTTGTAATCCATGTATATACGTCTTTAAAAACTACTAATGCTGAATCATTCATATATTTTTTATTTCGATTCAATTCAGTTAAAAAAAGTGTCGAAGTTAAGTCCTGATAATCCTCTGCATAAGTATTAAACCTGTTAATATCCTCTTCGTTTAAGTCTTTTAAGCCTAAAACCGGCTTATTATTCGAACTGCATTCAAAAATACATTTAGGTGTTTTTGAGCTATCTAATTCATATAACCACTCTTCAATAATTTTTCGTTCACTAAAAAGCAAAGAAAATCCATAATCATAAACTTTTTCTCTAATTGTAAATATAATTTCAAATGTACTATTTCTATTTTCATTTTCTTTACGCAGTTTACAAAATAAATTCGAGGATCCAAATGGTATCTTTCTTTCAACACAAAACCTAATAAAATCAAATACCTCTATAAAATTAGATTTACCAGCAGCGTTTGCACCATATATTACTGCATGTTTAAGTAACTTTAGTTTTTTTATGTGCATTACATGAGAATCTTTATCTCGAATTTTGCTTGATGTAAGCATATTAAATTCGGTGCGAGAATCAAAGGATTTAAAATTTTCAACAAATAATTTGATTAGCATAGGCAATCTCCTTAACGAATCCTAATATTCATTATAAACAATCTTTTTATTGTTGTCAATCGAAGATGTCATGATTTAGAGAAAAAGTCTCCAAATCGTACGTATAATATTATTCCCATCTTAACGATATTTATAACCAAATTAATTGATATAACTATTATATTTAATAGTCTATCAGCTGCTATTGTATTGAGGGTATCCTCCTCTATGAAAATATCAAAGGCTTTTAAAAAGTCCATAAAGCACTTAACTTATAATAGGGGGACAATAAAGCAAAATAAGTTACTAATCGTGAATATGGTGTTCGGATAATTAACATTCGGGTCACCAAAAACAAGAAAACAGCCCAAGAGGTTGTTTTTTTGTTTTTGATCTCATTGTAGAGTCGAAGCAGACGGTTCGTGCGAGCGCGGAGCGCGACGCTCTGCCGAGGGGGCCCCTTTTTGGGGTTTCGGCAGATACCCGATGGGGTCACCAAACAAGTTAAAGGCGAACCCGTTTCCATTAGGAGACGGATTCGCCTTTATCGTATATTTCACAACATAGAAAAAGGGGCGGGCGCTTCGTATGAAGCGCCCGCCTCCTTTTTTATGAGATCAAGTATATCGTTCGGTTTTATCTATTATACTACACTGAAAATTATGCCGCCGTAATTTTTTAAGGCCTTCAAATGCGGGAACTCGTGAGCCTCGGCTATATCGCCGATCTTTTTTGAAAACCAAATATTTTTTTGGGTTTCTGATATTTCATCACTTTCGCCGGCAAATATCAGATCGGTTATAAACTTTTTATGCTTGGAAGACAACGTTTCATATCGTTCATAGGGGATCCAAAACCGCTTTTCATAAAAAATTTTGAACAGCTCTTCTATGTTTTCGGAAATATGATCGACGAGGATAAACCCGAGAACGGAGTGGAAAAGATCGGCTTTTTTCAAATCGTTTTTCAGCTTTTCAAATTGGCTGTATTTACCCGATAGAGCGAACAGACAGAGCTTCCCGCAGTGTTTGATCTTGTCAGCGTATCGATTGATGTCGGTATCGCGCAAAACGATGATGTTGAAAAAACTGTCGGAAACAGCCTCGTCAAAGGAAGCGCTGTAAATGGCGGCGTTTCTGTTCAGCTCGTAAAAGCGATTGAACTTTTCGTCGAAATAAGTATAGTCGTAAGCGTGTATCTGCCTGTATTCGTTTTTTGCCTGCGTGCGATAGATCAGAGGCGTGGTATGCGCATATTTGTGAAAAGAGTTGACAAAGGACTGATAATTGTTGAACCCGACCGTTTTGCTGATAGCCTGCGTAGATGCGTTGGAGGTGTTCAGAAGCAGGCACGCCTTGTGAATCCGCAGTTCATTGCATTTTTGAAAGACGGTCATTCCGAAGGTTTGGCGGAACAGCCTTTCCAGATAGGTATGGCTCACCTGTACGGAATCGCACAGCTCCGCAATAGAAAAATATCGGTGCAGATTCATGTTTATATAGGTGAGCGCCTTTTTGACATAAATATTGCCGATGCGGTCGTTTGTGCTGTAACGGCAGCGTATCAGTTCCGTCCAAAATCGGGCTATCAGCAGTGCCCACGATAATTCGAATTCGTTGTCCGGCAGGTCGGCAGACAGATCGTTTTGCATTTTGAGCAGCGTCTGCAATAAGTTCTGCGTATCTTCAAAAACCAAAACGTCCTTAAAATCTTTGAATAATTGATCGGCAAAGCGATTTTGGCTGAACGGAAGCACTCGGCAAATCAATGCTTCGATAGAAGCATTTTCGATTCCGCTTTCCAATTCTACATTCAGGATCCGCGCCTCAGCTCTGTCCGGGATCGCAAGTTTGTGAGCAAGCCCGGGTTTTATGAGAACAAATTGCCCCGATTCAATCGTCTTTGAGACGGGGGGGGGGGTACCTTTTTCGTCTAAATATTCCAATATAAAAGTGCCGCTGATGGCATACATGATCTCCAAAGAATCATGGCGATGCAGGCGCATCGAAAAGGAACTGTCATAATTCATATTATAGTAGATGCACGGTTTTATAGAAAGAAAGGCGGCGGTATCGAGCATCATAACGCATTTTTCCCCCTTATTTCGATCATTTTGGAAAAAGTATATCATGAATTTGATAACGTGTCAATACCATGCAACTAAAAAATCAGACGCTTATTGACAAGCGTTTTTTTTATGCTATCATGTAAATAAATTGCGAGGTTAACGATGAGCGACGTGCTGATCTTCGGCGGGCAGAGCAATATGCAGGGGCAGTCGGAATGCCGTCCTGCGGCTGTCGCCGCAACAGGGATTCTGGAATATAAGTATCTGAAAAATACAGCGGTACCGCTGTGCGATCCCGCAGGCGAGGATATAGGGGAGCAGTTGCTCGCCGCTCACGAAGGGAACGGAACCTTGCTCCCGGCGTTTTGTCGGGCGTACAGACGCATGTGCGGCGCCGACGTGCTTGCCGTGCATGTCGCCAAGGGCGCTACAAAAATTGCGGATTGGCAACGGACGGGGCAAAGATACAAAACTGCCCTGCAAAAGATAACCGGCGGCGTTCGTTTTGCAGAAGAAAATCTCGCGGGCGCTGACAGAATTTTTTATATTTGGTTGCAGGGGGAGTCAGACGCCCTTGCGGGAACATCGGAGGAAGAGTACCTGTGCCGCCTGAAAGAATACAGGGAGGCGCTGTGCGAAGACGCCGGCATCGATGTGTTCTGCATCATACGGGTGGGCTATTTTACTGCGGACGGCATAAACGACGTTGCGATCATGCGCGCACAAGATGCGGCAGCGAGGCAAGAAGGTTTTTTGATGCTGACGGACGTTGCGGCAAGGCTTTCCAAGGATGCGCGTTTTTTGAATCCGCATGCCGCCGGGCACTTCAATAACAGGGGGCTGCGGCTGTTAGGCGGAATTGCCGGGCGCGCTTTGGGCAGATATGCCGCCCGGTTCCAAAAATCGTAAGGAGGGATTGTATATGAATATATGGCGGGGAGGAGATAAAAGATGACGCTGAATCAGCAGGAGGTCGAAAAAAGAAAAATAAAACTGCGCAACGCGCTGTCAAAATATATTTTTCTCGTAGCGATTTATGCGATACCCATTGCCGGTTTTGCTGTGTTTTGGGTATACGTTAACATACAGTCGATCTTGAATGCGTTTCGGCTGGAAGTACAGGGCGAACTGCAATGGTCGTTCCGCAACTGGCAGTATTTTTGGCAGGATCTGACGGGTGAAAGCACTTTTGTCAATATGCCGCAGATTCTGCGCAATACGCTTATCTTTTTCGGTACGAACATCGCGATCATTCTGCCGCTTTCCTTTTTATTTTCTTATTTTTTGTTTAAAAAAGTCTGCGGATATAAATTTTTCCGCGTCATCTTTTTTGCGCCGAATATCATTTCGGCGGCGGTATTGGCAACGTTGTTCAAATTTATGGTCAATCCGTCTTTGGACGGGATCATTACGCAGCTGTATACCCTGATCACCAATAAGCCTTCGCCAAATTTTCTGATGGACGAGCGATATGCGCTTACGGCGGTCGTGTGTTACTGTATCTGGACGGGGTTTTCCGTCAACTTGGTATTGTTCAACGGCGCAATGGAACGCGTACCGAAAGATGTTCTGGAAGCGGCGTCGATAGACGGCATCGGCAATACGCGGGAGCTGTTTCAGATCGTTCTGCCGATGATCTGGTCTACGATCGGCACGCTGATCATCACGACGACGGCGGGTATTTTTATGGCGTCCGGGCCGCTCCTTTTGCTTACGCAGGGGGCCTACGGAACGAACACGATCTCTTTCTGGATCTATCAGCAGGTGCAGGCGCAAACGTCGCCTTACTATCCCGCGACGGTCGGCTTTATCTTTACGCTCATCGGTGTACCCATCGTGTTGGCGGTCAAATGGCTGGTGGAGCGTTTCTTTACGGAAGTGCAGTATTAAGGGGGATATAATGAACGTTAAAGCATATTTTGCGCAAAGGCGCCGCATAAAAAAGCTGTCGAAGCCGAAGGTGCGCCGCAGTAAAAGCAACAAGATCATTTTCGCGATCGTTTTTGTGATCTTTTTCCTGTATGCGTGCACATATCTGTATACGTTCGGTTGGGCGATCATCGTATCCCTGCGCGACCGTCTGGAATTTATACACGACCCGTTCGCTTTGCCGGGTGCGCTGCATTTTGAAAACTATATCGACGCTTTTGTTTCGTTGCAGGTCGGAGGCTCTAATCTCCTCGTCATGATGTTCAATACCATATGGTATTCATTGGGCGCTACGGTCATATGCGTGTTCGCCTCCAATTTTCTGGCGTACGTCGTATGCAAATATAAAAACCTTTTCGGCAGGATCTACTATTATATTGCGGTTTTTGTCATGCTCATTCCGATCGTGGGCGCTCTGCCGCAGCAGTATGCGCTGTACGATACGCTCGGCATCATCGATACCCCGCTTTTTCTTATCACGTATGTCGGGGGAACCGGATTTCAGTTTATTTTGTTTCACGGATTTTACAAAAACATCGCCAACGACTACGCCGACGCTGCGAAAGTGGACGGCGGCGGGCACTTTACGATCATGTTCCGCATCATGATCCCGCAGTCGCTCCCCATGACGCTGGCGTTAGGAATCATCGCATTTATCGGTTACTGGAACGATTACATGACGGTTTTCATGTTTTTGCCGAGTCACCCGACTTTGGCAACGGGGCTGTATCTGTTTCAAACACAGCCGTCGATCCGATCGAATTATCCACTTCTGTATGCGGCAATCATCATTGCCACCGTACCTGTGGTCGTTTTGTATGCGGCTTTTCAGGAAAAGATCATGGTCAATACGGTCGCGGGCGGTTTGAAGGGCTAATAGAAATTTAAGGAGGAAGAAAATGAGGACAAAACAGGCAAAATGGAAGAGGGTCGCCGCAGGCTGCCTTGCGCTGATGCTGGCAGCTGTGCCGCTGAGCGCATGTACCGTAAACGACGACCCCGGAGTGTTGGAGATCAACTGGACGCTCGGAGGTTACGGAGACGCTTATTGTCAGCCCTTGATGGACGCTTTTACGGCGGAAACGGGGATCGAATGCACGCCTACGTACGACAATAACTCCGCAAGCGTCGTGGAGGGGCAGATCGGATCGGTGAACAGAACGACGACCGATCTGTTCATCATGATGGTGCCGTCGTTCCCCATGATCGATGGGCAGAAAAACCGGCACGGGTATGAAAACACGATCCTCGAACTTACCGATTTTTACGAAGAGATCGTTCCCGGAACGGACAGCACTTTGAAAGAATGGCTCAAAGAAGGTATGTACGAGGCAAATCAGACGGACGACGGAAAGATCTATACCGTTCCCTGGATCTCGCCTATGGACGGGCTCGCCTACAATAAATTGGTATTGGATCAGTTCGGCATCGATTATCTGCCCCGCACCACAGACGAATTCATCGAAATACTCGATCAGATCAAGAGCGGCTTCTCCGTTGACGGCAAACCGGTCACCACTGCGGGAGGGGAAAAGATCTACGGGCTGATCTCCGCAAACAATTCCGCGTATTGGGCATTTGTATGGCCTACCTGGTGGGCGCAGTACGAGGGAATGGATAACGTTTACAATTATTTTCAGGCGAAGCTTCCCGATGCGGCGGAAAACAGCCTTCCCGACTGGCAGGCGCTCCGCCAGGAAGGAAAGAGGCTTTCCATCGTGGAGTTGGATCGTTTTATAGCAAAAGATAACGGATACATGCACCCCGATTCGCTCAATCGAGACAATCTGCTCTCGCAGATCGATTTCCTTGACGGCAAAGTCGCCTTTATTCCCACGGGCGACTGGATGGAACAGGAATCGATACAGGCGTACCGCGAAGACGGGATAGAGGTGGACGCCCGCTTTATGAAAACGCCCGTTACGAGCTATCTCGGCGTCAAATTGGGCATCACGGAAGCGGAACTGCGCACGGCGATCGATTATGTAGATATCGTGAGCGAAGGCGGAAGCGCCGCCGCTCCGACGTACAGCGGGAAATCTGCGGAAGAGAGCGCAGAAATTACACGTCAGATCTCGGAAGCCCGCCTTCTGGTTTCCTCTTCGCAGGCGAGCTCTGATCGCGCCATAATTCCCGCTTATTCGAACAACATTGAAGGAGCAAAACAGTTCCTGCTGTTCTTTGCTTCTCCGAAGGGGCAGGAGATCATGGCAAAATATTCGGGCGCCACGAGCCCTTTCCGCTACGAGGCGTCTGACGAGGTAAAGAGCGGATTCAGTACCTTTACCACCTCCGCTATGGAGATCACCGCAAGGGAGGGCGTACGCTACTGGATAGACGACTTCAAGTATCCCATACGCTATAAAGCAAACCTGCTCATCACCTATTGGAATACCGTAAATTACCAGCGCGGGTTCGAAGAGGTCTTGTATTCGGGAACGAAAACGCCGCAGCAGGTCTACAATGAAGACTGGTCTTCCTACCGCAACAATTGGGACAGAATGCTGTCTCAGGCGGGGTATTGATTTAATAAAAGGGGGATAAAATGAAAAAACTCGTATGTATTTTATTGGCTGTTTTCCTGCTCGCGGGGCTATGTATCCCCGCGGCAGGGTGCTCCGACAAGCCGGAAGAACAAGACCCTCCGGCAGAAACGGTAAAAGTGGACATCAATAACGGATTTGAAGGGGAAAACGCCCTCGCCCTCATCGACGGAAAGACGGGCGTACAGACTTCTATCAATGAAGATGCGCGATACGTGAACAACGGCAGTAAGTCTTTAAAGATGGAAATATCCCTTTCCCCCGTTCCGAAATTTGCCTTTTCCGAGCAGACGTTGCAGCTGGATATTTCCGATTACGACTATCTGAGTTTTTGGATCTATGTCGATCACGACGAACCGATCAGCCTTTCCAATACGGCGAACGAAGGCGTTTACAGCGGGAATACGGTAGTGAGCCGCAATTATATAAACGCCGCCATTGCGCCGCGCACATGGACGAAGATACGGTTGGAAAAAGGAAACGCCTTTTTCGACAATATGATGTACTATCTGCCGTACGGAGAATTTATTTTGTGCGGCACGGGGTCGGAATTCAATAACATTTTGAATTATACGGTGTACCTCGACGATGTGAGCGTGTATCGCGAAGGTATGGACGGAGAGGCGGAACTTGCGGTCGTAGACGCTTCCCGCAACGACGCCGACATGCAGATGCCGAACGGGATCGTCGGCCAGGCGTATACGCTGCCCAAGGTGCGCGTATCCGGCCCCGACGGGAACGAGATCATCGGCGCAAAGGTGGATATCGAAGTATTCGATCCGCTCGGAAATGCGGTAACGCTTACGGATAATTCCTTTACGACGGAACGGGCGGGCACGTACACTCTTTCCGCCGCCTATACCTACGGCGGGCGGAGAACGCTTCTGCGCGAAGAGTTCGAAATGCGCTTTGTCGATTTCGAAAATTTGGAATTGCCGCAGCCGATCGTAGGGGAGAGGTATGAGATCCTCTCGCCGCAACTTTACGTACCCGATACGCACGAGCTCCTTGCGGGAGCAGAGCTGGATATCGCGGTTACCGATTCGGCGGGGAATGCGGTGTCGGCAGAGGGAAAAGCTTTTACGCCCTCCGCGGCGCAGCGGTACACGATCCGTTATACCGCGACAGCCGTATCCGGCGGCGTGGAGAATACCGCCGTACAGGAAAAAACCGTTTGGGCGACCGAGCTCGGCGGGCTTGTGAGCGACTTTACCAATGCCGACGACGCGCAGCTATTGGCGACGACGGAACAGTCTCCCGGCGTTCTCATGTCTTTGTCCGGCGCCGTTGCGAAGCCTTCCTTCAAGCCGGACAGCCGATCGATGCTGTTGGAGATCATCAGCGAGCTGTATCCGACCTTCCGCTTCGGGGAGAGTTTCCCTTACGGAAATCTGGAAAAAGCCGGGTTGGATTATCTGAGCTTCTGGGTCTATAACGAAAGCGAAACAGACGTGTACCTGATCAGCTCGGGCTGCGAACTCAAACGCTATCTGCTTCCCGCGAATCTGTGGACGCGCGTCGTGTTCGAGGCGGACGACTTTGCCTCCTCCTTTGATTGGAGAGAGAACGTGTTTACCGTGTATGACGCTTCCGAGTCCCCGCAGCGGCTGATCGTCAATCTGTATATCGACGATATCCGCGTTTATAAAGAGGGGTACGGGCAGGAGCTCGATTTCTCCTCTGCGATCACCACGACGGACTGGGACGAAGTCGCGCAGACGGGCAAACGCTTTGCGGTGAACGGTACGTACGAGCTCGACAGGAACATGTATGTTTTCGGTTCAGACGAGCAGTTGCCGGGGCTTACGGCCGAGGTGGAGTCCGTTACGGGCCCCACGGGTGCGGCATTGGCAGTCGACGGCGGCACGTTTACGCCCGTAAGAGAGGGGCGGCATGTCGTTACCCTCACCTGCGAACACGACGGCATTCTCAATTCCGCGACCAAACTCTTTACGGTGCGGCCGCAACTGGAATTTGAGCCGGATACCGATCCGCTCGACGCCGTTATGCCGTACGGCACGGCGGGGGAGGTGTACGACGCTTCCGATTATACGCCCGCGCTGTGGAACAAGGGCGAGCCCGCCGATATTTCTGAGCTGAATTACGTGATGACGGCGACCGATCCTGACGGCAACGAGGTCGACGCCGCCGATATGAAATTTACTCCTTCCAAAAAAGGCATTTACGAGCTGATGTTTTACGCGCAGGACGCGGCGACGAGGGAGTTCGCTTCGTATACGCTGCGCATCGGCGTATTCGCGCAGGGGAAAACGGGTATTCTTGCGGACTTTGAGGACGATGATTGCTCCATGCTCAAATCCACGAACTACTATTACGGGGTGGTAAATCCTGTCCGCGTTACCGACAAAGCCGTCGGCGGCAACGAGGGGAAAAAGGCGCTCATCGAAGTTACGACGGATACGGATCACGGGTTGATGGCGCGCGAGCCTCAATTCTATCTCGACGCGAGCAACATGTTGCAGAATATATCCCTGACCAAATCTTTCAGCTTCGACATCTATATCGAAGATGCCGACGCCCGTTCCTTCCTCTTGCAGAAGGCGCGCTACTACAATTGGTCGAACACCCCCTTCGGCACCTGCCGCAGAACGATCCCGTCCAATCAGTGGGTCACCGTCACGTTCCAACGCGAGAACTACGATACGGAGCTCGGCGGCTACATCTTTGCGGGATCCGATCAATCTTTGGGCGGCGTGATGTGGACGGCTGACGACGATCGCTTTATCTCGAATTTTTACATTGTAGACAGCGCAGGCCTGAGCGAGTGCGGCGGTATCAACATTTACTTGGACAATATCAGGGTAGAGGTATAGGAGGAAAACGATGAAAAAAATATTGAGCGTATTGCTGGCCCTGCTTTGCTGCCTTGCGGCGGCGAGCGGCATTGCCGCGTGCGATAAAAAGCAGGAAGATCCGACGCCCGAGCCGAAAGCAAATGTATTTCAGGACGACAGGGTCATGATGGGCATGTACCATATTACGCCCGTTTTGGACGATGTCGAAAATCAAATCACCTTTCAGGAAGCGGTCGAAGGAGACGAGTTTGACGTGTTTACCATCTATCCTCAGGAGATACCCGACGAGGAAGAGTTCGATAAATACTGCCAGATGGTCTACGATGCGGGCAAAGTTTTCTGGATGGGCAATGCGCCTTATCTGTGGGATTCCGTGAACGGGCACACGCTTTACAGCGACGTTTACGTGCGCCTCGCGCAATTGCGCGACCGCCTGCGCAACAAACCCTATTACGACGCGTATCTCGGCTCTTATGTAGACGAGCCTTTGCTCGCAGGCGTTTCGGGAGAAACGCTGCGCGAAGCGACCAAGGCGCATTCGATCATTTTCCCCGATAAGCGTTTCTGCGTCGTTTTCAGCGCGCCCGCCTTTGCGGAAGATCTCGCGATGAACGGCGATCGCATGCGTCCCGAATATGGCGAGTATATCACCGATATGGGCTTTGATATGTACGGTGAGTGGACGGATAAGCTCGAAGAGATCTGGGATACGATGACGTCTATGTTTGAAGGGCAGGGCAAACGTTTTTGGGCAGTGCCCATGGCGATGAATTATCGCAGCATGGTCACCGAACAGGACGCGCTCGATCATATCAACAATTTTTATGAACTCGTAAAAAATACCGAAGGCGGCGCGGGCATGCTTTTATACAGCGCGTATACCTATCCGGCTTCGGTAGAGGCGATCGGAAATATCGGCTTCTGCGATATGGCGTATACCACGAAAGAACAGTTTATGACGTGGAAAGACCGCGGAGATCCGTGGGCAAAGTTTTATGCCAAGTATTACGACGAGAACGGAAACCAGGTTACGCCGGGTGTAGATTTTGAGCCGTGGACAAAGCTTGACGCGCGCATAAAAGAGATCGCGGCGGAGCTTGCGGTATCGAACGAGGGCAAATTTGTAAAGGCGAACACGGTTATAGACGCGGCGGACGGGCAGACCTTCACTTATGACGGCTCCGCCAAAATGCCGCAAACGCAGACGTTTATCCCCGGACTTTCCTACGAATTTGCGGTAAAGGGGAGCGGGCAGTTTACGGCGCAGGCGCCTGCCGAGATCGGTGAGTACACGGCGCGCATCTCTCTGAAAGAGAGCATTTACCGTACCGCCGCGCAGGTAAACGTGGATTTTTCCATCGTAGACTCGGGTAAAACGGTCATCGCGCAGTCGTTGATCTCGGAAGATTATGCGTCCGCCGTCAAAACGGTCGCGGTGGATCTAGACGGGCTGCAATATTCTTTGGACGGGGTCAGTTACAGCGACTATGCGCGCGGAACCAAGATCGACATCACAGGTCTTATCGTGCGCGATGGGCGGAATAAGTGCGTCTATTTCAGGCAGAACGGTAAAGAGCCGTACGTGTACAACGTCCGCAAATACGAGAACATTACGGTTGCGGGGTTTGAGTCGGCTGCGACGCCCGCCTATTCGAAATATACGCCCGTAGGCACGATGAAGCACAGCGGAAGCTACGGCGCACGGCTGAATCCTGTGTTCAATTCCGCCGGAGGCGTGTATGTGACCGAAATGTATTTTTCGGATATGGAATACGCATTAAAGGACAACGCTTGGTCCTTTGACGGCTGTCTGAGCTTGGAGTTTTGGGTATATGCAGCCGACGATTGGAGCGTTTCCATATGGCTGCTCGCCGATACTTGGGGCGGGGTCGGTACGCCGGAACGGTTCGATATCCCCAAAAATACGTGGACAAAAGTCTCCTTCGATCTTTCCGAGTTGCAGGAGATCAACGCCTCGGTGGATTATACGCTGGATCATTTGCTTGTTCTCAGTTTGCTCGGCACGGCAGAGGACATAGAGGTTTATATCGACGATATTTCGGTGGTAGGCATTAGATAAGGAGAAAAAACATGCATTTTGGGATCTTTCATACGGCTTTAAATATTTATCCCGACGTGTTTTACGAAATGCTGAACGGTGATTTTGTAGACGTATTTCTCTCCGAGGGAGAGGTGGAGGATCAGGCTTCCGCAGAAATGCTGAAAGCGATCCACGAAAAGGGCAAAAAATTGTATGTTTCCTTCTTCTTTTGGGCGTATAAACACGTATACAGGGAGATGATGGTCGATGTCGGCAGCGAGTATTCCGCGCGGGTCGTGCTCCGCGACGGGTGGCAGGAAACCGTCGACGCAAAAATCGCTTTCCTGCGCGCTTCCGGTCATTGGGAAGCCGTGGAGGGCTTTTATATCGACGAACCCCTCCTGAACGGGATCACGCTGGAAGATTTCCGTACGGTAACGGCATATCTGCGCGAGCGGTGCCCGGATAAACGTATATTCTGCTGCTTTTCCATCGCCGGGGTCGCGCCCGACGTTTGGACGGCGAACAACGTAAAGCCGATCACGCCCGAAGCGGGGCAGTATCTGACGGACGTCGCGTTCGATATGTACCATAAATTCGACGAAAAGTATGCCTATATCACGTCGGAAATGAAGCGCCGTTTGGGAAATCGCGAGGATCTGCGCATTTGGCAGGTGCCGTGCACGATGAACTATCGGGGAGACAAAGACGAGCAGCACTGCCTCGACCATCTGAACGGCTGCTATGAACTTTTGAAAAAGGAAAAGAACCCGGGCGGCCTAATGTGCTTTACTTTTTATACGTTTCCCGCCGAGGTGGAAGCGCTCGGCAATATCGGGCTCGATCATCTGCGCGGCAAAAATCCGGGAGATGCGAATTGGAGCCGCCTTTACGAACGGATCAAAGAGATCGGAAGGGAATGTATACATTCCGAAAAATAAAATTTATAGGAGGAAAAGATGAAAAAAATCACGACCACGATTTTATCGGTCTTGCTCGCATTCGCCTTTGTGTTGGCGGGTTGCGCAGCCGATAAATCAGACATTACGGTAACGATTGCCGGTGAGAAAGACGGCAAAGTGAGCACGGTGTATACGGGAGCGGCGATCGTGCCGGATATCACCGTTACGCCGGAAGGGAAGGAAGTCACCGTTACATACGAGGGCACGGGAGGAACGGTTTACGAAAGTTCTTCTTCCGCACCCGTCAATGCCGGAACATACGCCGTCAAGATCTCCTTTGCGGGAGACGATGAGACCAATGCCTATGAAAGAACGGTGGAGCTGACCGTCAATAAGGCGCAGAATACTTTGGAGATCGCCTGTGAAGATGTATCCTTCGGCACCGCGGTTGCGCCCGAGGTCGTAAAAAATACGTCGGGCGGTGTGGTCACTTATTCGTATGAAGGGCGCGGCGATACGGAGTACGCCGCATCAGCCGCCGCACCGACGGCAGTCGGCGAATACACGGTAACGGCAGCGAGCGCTGCGACGGATAACTATGAAGCGGCGACCGCAAGCGTGCAATTTAGCATCTCCAAGGCGCAGAACACGCTGGAAATTGCCTGTGAAGACGTACCTTTCGGTACCGCCGTTGCGCCCGAGGTCGTAAATAATACGTCGGGCGGCACGGTCACTTATTCGTATGAGGGGCGTGACGGAACGGAGTATGCCGCATCTTCGACCGCACCGACGGCAGTCGGAAAATATACGGTAACGGCGACGAGCGCTGCGACGGATAATTATGAAGCTGCCAGCGACAGCGCAGATTTTGAAATCATAATGCCGCCGCGCACCGATGTTCCCACCGAGGCGCCGCAGCTGAAAGCGGACGCTCCGCTTTTGGATGACAGTTTCAGCGTTGTGGCGGAATCGGATATGGAGTACCGCGCGGTGAGCGGGAGCTTTGCCACGGAATGGAACGCTTCGGGAGAATTCAGCGGCTTACAGCCCGCTACGGAATATACGGTGGAATGCAGGCGCCCCGCAACGAGTTCGAACGCGGCGAGCGCACCCGGAGAAAAGACTCTGAAAGTTACAACGCTTTCCCGTACTTTGCTCGACGACACGGAGAGAAAGTTCGCCGGTCCCTTAGGGCAATTTGTTCCTTCCAAAGAACAGAATCATACGGAGGGCGGCAGCCTGTCTTACAAAACAACCGAGGCATCGGTTTATTCCATTTTCCAGCCGCAGTTTTTCATGCAGAGGCTCGATACGAACAATCAGCCGTACAACGGCTATTGGACGGAGGGAAGCTGGGAGGAAAACTGGATCGATCTTTCCGGATACAGATACCTTTCTTTCTGGATCTATACGGAAGAAGAAGGGCTGACTACGAGAGCGGGAGGGCTTGAATGGTGGTCGGGGGCACTTCCCGAGGTCGTCGTGAACGGTGCCGGTATACAGTTGCCGTCAGGTCAATGGACACGCATCGTGCTCGACATGACGGAAAATACCTATGGAGCCGCGACAAAAACCGCACAGGAAATCTATGCGAGAGTCACGCAGATCGGCTTCGGGTTGTCCGCTCCGGCAATCTACTATTTGGATGATTTTACTCTTTTGAAATGATCAAAAACGCATATCCGCCGCGCGGCGGCGGATATGCCTGCAAGGGGAGAGCGCAATGGAAATAAAGAGGAATGGACTGGCGATTCAGTTTGATACGGGCAGAGGTGCGGCTGTTTCCTCTCTTTCACTGAACGGTAAAACCGTGTTGCAGGCGGAGAAGCCGCAGGCGTTTGCACAGGTGCATATTGCAGGCGGAGACCGCAACAGCCATCACGGGCTGAAATTGATAGACGCATCGGAAACGGCGAACGCCGTCTTTGAAGGGATAAAGAGCGTTCCGTTTTCGGGAGGGTGCGATTATGTGCTTACGGTCTCTTCATCTCGTATACGCACGGCCACACATCTTCGTTTTTACGACGGCATAAACGGCTTCCGTTCCTATCAGACGGTGACCAACATCGGGCGTGAACCCGTGGCGCTGGAAGAGGTAGACTCGTGTATGCTGAGCGGCTTTTGCCTCATCGACGGTAAAAATGTGAGGTTTTGGCTTCCCGCAAACTCTTGGCATGCGGAGGCGCAGTGGGTGGAAATCCCCCTTGCCGAATTGCTTTGCGGGCGCAAGGCTAACATGAAACGCTATTCCGTGTGCAATAACGGCGGCTGGTCTACGAAGGAATATCTGCCCATGGGGCTGTTGCAAAACAAAGCAGGATTTATCCTTTGGCAGATCGAAAACAACGGAAGCTGGTGCTACGAAATGGGCATGGCAGACGATTCGATGTACCTTAACATCGGGGGGCCCAATTTTCAGAACAACATGTGGAAGCACGTTTTGCGGCCGAACGAAAGTTTTACGGGCGTGGCGTCGTCGGTCGTGTTTGCTCCCACGCAGGAAGGGGCGTTCGGCGAAATCACAAAATATCGCCGTGCGATCCGCCGCCCGAACAAAGACAACGAACAGCTCCCCAAAATATTCAATTCGTATATGCACGGCGTTTGGGACTACCCGAGCCCCGAATTATTAAAACCTATGATCGATCGTGCCGCAGAATTGGGCATGGAATATTTTTGTATCGACGCAGGCTGGCACGACGAGGAGAAATTTTGGGATAAGCTTGGCATGTTCCGCGTCAGCAAAAAGCGGTTCCCCGAGGGGCTGAACGGCATCTTGGAGTATATCCGTTCCAGGGGCATGAAGGTCGGCATGTGGGTCGAGCTGGAAGATATCGGAAAATATTGTCCGCTGGCGGAAACGCTGCCCGAAGAATGCTTTTTCCGTTCCAACGGGGAAAGATATATAAATCACGAAAAGCTTTTTCTCGATTTTCGTCAGCCGCTCGTCGTTGCGCGTGCCGACGAAGTGATCGACAGAATGGTCGGTGAATACGGCGCCGAATACATAAAGATCGATTTCAACGCAGATCCGGGCCCGGGCACCGAGGTAAATTCAGACAGCCTCGGCGACGGTCTGCTGGAACACAACCGCGCTTTTTATGCATGGCTGGAAGGGGTGTACCAACGTCACCCGAACGTTGTGATAGAAAACTGTGCGAGCGGCGGGTGCCGTATGGATTACCGTATGCTTCGCCTCAACAGCATTCAGTCTACCTCCGATCAGACGGATTACAGGTACTATCCTTATATTGCGGCGAATGCATTTACCGCAGTCACGCCCGAACAGGGTGCGGTGTGGAGCTATCCCGTAGATACGGCATATTCTCCGGAAGAATACGCCCGCCGCGTGGAGGAGGGGGAAGACGTTACCCCCGTAGAAAAAAATCCGGATATTTATGTGACGACGATCAACATGGTCAACAGTCTGGCAGGGCGCATGCACCTTTCGGGAAATATTCAGTTTCTGCGCGGCGAATCCCTTGCGGCGGTAAAAGAGGCGATCGCCTATTACGACGCGACGCGCGAACATAAGCGCAATGCGCTGCCGTATATGCCCAAAGGATTTACGAAATGGGGCGGAAAGGAAGCTTGCTTCGGGCTGCGGTGCGGGGAAAAGGTATTGCTTTACCTTTGGAATCTCGGCATGCGCGGCCCGCACAGGATCCCGTTGCCCGCATCGGCAACGGTGAAAGCGGGTTATCCGAAACGGGCGCGCTGTTGCTGGGAGCAGGCGGAAGACGAATTACGCGTTACGTTTGATTCCGCTTGGGACGCATGCATATTGGAAATAACGCTTGCCCGCTGAAACGGGCAAGCAAAGAGAGGTTTTTATGAGCAAAGTATGGATCGACGACAGGGCGCACTGGAAAAGACCTTTTACCAATAAGCGATACCTGCACCCTCCTTTTTCGGAGGAAGTGATCACGATGTGGCCGGACGGGAAGATCATGTTCGAAGAGGTGAACCCGAAAATTACCCCCTTCCACTATACTGCTTCCGCTTTCAAAATACTGCGCGGAGAAAATTTTAGCGAGATCGATTTCAAGAAAATTTCTTATGAGACCGATCCCGAGGGCATTCCCATACATGCGTTTGTCAGTCCCGGTAACGTTTCTATGCGTATGGAGGCGTTCTGTTCGATCGGCAGAAGCCCCGTTGCGTATACGAAACTGCGCTTTGAAAATCATTCCGGAAAGGCCGTCGATGAAATGTTTTCGCTGATCGTGCGCTCGGGCAACATGAAGTGCCTGATGGGTATGGACGAAGACTGCTATGCGCATATGAACACGAATCTCGGCAACTGGGGATTCGTCCCCTGCGGATTTTCGCCGACAGAAAAGGGGGCGATGGACGAGAACAACGAATTGCGCTTAGAGGGGCTCGATGGCTGTGCCGTCGAATGGATTGGCAACGAAAAAGGGATCCCGTGGCGTTATCGCGGCATGCTCTGCGTCCGCTTTACGCTTCCGGCGGGCGGAGCGAAAGAATTTTATGTGGCTTTTTGCCGCAAGGCCTCGGCGCCGGGCATCGGCGCGTATGAGGAGGAGAAAAAGAAGGCGGCGGCATTTTGGCTGGGCGAGCTCGAAAAGATCTCAGTTTTTCCTAAAAAGGAAAATAAAAAGTACTACACGATGTATCGCACATTGGTCGCCAACAGCCTGCAAATGTTCGCTTGCCCGAAGGGAGAAAACTATGTGATCCCCCGGCAAGGCTGTACGCAGAACAATATTTGGCCGGCCGAGGCCGTTTATTTGCTGCGTGCGCTGGACAGGATCGGGGATTTTCGCATCTATACCGAAAAGGCGATCGATTTTTACTTTGAGAGGCTCTATGTAACGGAGGGAGAGGAAAAGGGCTCCTTCATGACGATGGATCGCTCTATCGGCTGGGCAAGCGATACCGCCGCCGTTCTGGAATCGGTCGCGTATCATATGTATTACGGAACGCGGGCCGACTATCAGAAATACGGCGCGCGTGCGTTTGAAATTTATTCATGGATCGAAAAGAAACGCGCGCAGACGAAAAACGGAGATTATGCGGGGAAGGGACTGTTCCCGCCCATGCGCTCCTGCGACTGGGACGACGTGTATCAGACGTGGACGAAGACAGACGTTTTCAATTTGCAGGCATACCGCGCGCTGATTTGTGCCTTCACGAAATACGAAGATCCGCAAACGGCGAGCGTCGTTGCGGGGTATTGCGACTATTTACGGTGCATGCAGGACGTTCTCGAAGAGGTGGCGCGGAGATACAGCGACGGCGACGAGCTGATCGTGCCCATGCATTTGGGGTTGGAAGTGAGCGAGCCGCAGCAGGGCGGGCCCTTTATCCATGACGGCGTAAGCCTTATTTACAACGATGTGTGTTCTCCGGGAAGCGAATATGCCGGGCAGATCGAGCAGTACTATAAGAACAGATGTATGTTTCAGAAGGGCCTGCACGGGCTCATGAACTGCGGGCTGCTGCCGTATCAGCAGTGGGATCCGTGGGCGGGGCACGTTTGGTATACGGGCTTTGTGGAACAGGAATGGTTCAACGTGTTTTTGCGGGAAGGGCGGCGTAAAGACGCGAAGCAGACGCTGGACGCGCAGCTCAGATATTCCATGACGAACGAATTTTACGTATGCGAAAGATATTGCGATAACGATCCGTACTTTGTGCCCTGGCTTCCGAATGCGAGCGGAAACGGCCGCATCATAGAAATGCTCTGCGATTATTATATCGGATAACAATGGCTTATTTTATTCTTGCCCTGTCCGTACTGTTTATGGGCGCGCAGAGCGTGATAGGGGCACAATATAACCGGCTGAACGAGGGCAGGCGCGGTACAGCGGCAATGTATAATCTGTTGCTTTTGAGCGGCGCCGTATGCGTGTATGCCGTCAGCTCCTGCATACAGTTTGAATTTCATGCTCAGACGCTGTGGTTTTCCCTCGGTTTCGGTGCATGCTTCGCGCTCACGCAGTGCGGGTTTATCCTGGCGCTTAAACGAGGGCCCGTCGCGCTCACGTCGCTCATGATGCAGCTTTCCCTCATCGGAACGGTCATCTACGGATTTATATTTTGGGACGAGAAAGCTACGGCGATTTCCGTCGTCGGTCTGGTGCTGGTGGTGATTTCGCTCGTGCTTTGCCTCTGCGGGCAAAAGAAGGGCGGCAAGGCGAATTGGGCGTGGTTTGGGTTTGCGATGCTCATGTTTTTGGGCAACGCCGGCTGCTCGATCGTACAGAAGTCGCAACAGCTCGCATACGACGGAAATTACAAGAACATGTTTATGCTGTTTGCGATGATCTTTTCTCTCTCGATCACGGCAGTGATGTTTTTCGTCGGCGACAAAACGGACGCCGTCGCGATCCTTCGGAAATCGTGGTTTTATCCCGTTCTGACCGGCATTTTGAACGCTTTGATGAATTTGTTTGTCATGATCATGGCGAATCTGTTGCCGTCGAGCGTCGTGTATCCCGTGATCTCCGTAGGCGGTCTTATTTTAACCGCGCTCGCTTCGCTGTTGCTTTTTAAAGAAAAACTGCGCCCGGCGCAATGGGCAGGTATGGGACTGGGTTGTGTTTCCGTGATCTTGCTTGCCGTGTTCTGAGATAAAAATACGAACAAGTGTTGTGAACACTTGTTCGTATTTTTGTGGATAAAAAAATCTGACTTCTTTTGTCTATGGGGGCAAAACAGGGCAAAGTTTGTCGAAATGTGGGGAAAATGTGGATAAATGTCAAAAAATTGTGGATAACTTTTTTTGACTTTGCCAAAACCTCCTTTTTCGGAAAGAATTTTTGTGTAAAGAGTGTGGATAACTTCAAGTTATCCACACTCCTGCGCTTTGATGTGCAAATCATATCAGGATATTTGCATTAGAAAGGGTTGTTTTTGTAAAAGTGTTTGAATTTTTGTGCAGAATTGTGGATAACTTTTGTGTTTTCCGTACCGCCGCGTGCGGCGGGGTATCCGATCAAAAAGTTGCTTGAAAGGGATTGTTTTTTCGCAAAAAAGATGATATAATAAAAAAAGAATCAATATATTCTGTGATATGGAGGGGAATATGGCTCTTTTCTTAAAAATCATTGAGTGGCAAAGCACCGGTAGCGGCGAGATCGTTCACCGCGTCAAGGTGAACGGCAGAGACATCAACGGCGGCTCCAAACTTGTCGTTCGCCCGTCTCAGGCGGCGGTTTTCGTACACAAGGGGCAGATCGCCGATATTTTCGGCGAGGGTACGCACAATCTGAATACGGGCATTCTGCCCATACTTTCCAAGTTGGAGGGGTGGCAGTACGGTTTTAAAACGACGATCACGGTCGATTTGTACTTTGTCGATCTCACGCAATTTACGGACATGAAGTGGGGCACGGCAAACCCCGTGATCATGCGCGATCCCGCTTTCGGCATGGTCCGCGTTACGGGGTACGGCGCATTTTCCTTCCGCGTGAACAAGTGCGACGTTTTCCTGCGCGAACTGTTCGGAACGAAGGCCTCTTTCAAGACGGAAGACATCGTGGGGTATCTCAAAAAGATCGTCATTTCGGGGCTGAGCGACTGCCTCGGCAGCAGCAAACTTTCCGTGCTCGATCTGGCGGGGAACCTTTCCGAATTGCAGGCGGATACGCAGCGGGAGGTGCAGGCAAAGTTCGAAGCGATGGGCTTAAAGCTCGTGAGCCTGATCATAGAAAATCTTTCCGTTCCCGCGGAGGTGCAGAAGGCGATCGACGAGCGCACGAAATACGGCATCGTCGGCGACAGCACCGACGTAATGATGAAGGTCGCCGCGGCGGAGGCGATGAAAGACGCTGCAAAAAATCCGGGCGGCGGCGCGGGGTTCATCGGCGCGGGCATGGGGCTCGGCATGGGCGCGGAGTTCGGCAAAACGATGGGCGACGCGATGCGGGGCGCGCAGGGCGGCGCACCGGCGGCAAAGAGCGGCTTCTGTCCGCAGTGCGGCGCGAAGGTCAAAGCGGGCGCAAAATTTTGCGGCGAGTGCGGTTCCAAACTGGGCGGCGGCTCCTGCCCCAAATGCGGCGCGGAAGTCTCTTCCAAGGATAAATTCTGCCCCGAATGCGGCGCAAAACTGTAAGCAGAGAAGCGGCTCGGCGTTCCCGCATAATTTTTTGCGGCTTACGTAAAACAAAGATGCGGCTTGTCCCGTTTTTATAAGGATAAAAAATTTTTTCGGAGGAATACAATCATGGCTAAAATCACAGCGGATACGCTCATCGTGGATTGCCTCAAACTCAATCCCGATTCTGCGCAGATCCTCATGTCTTACGGCATGCACTGTCTCGGCTGCGCGATGGCGCACGGCGAATCGATCGGAGACGCCGTCAGCGTACACGGCAAAGACCTCGACGAGCTTTTGGAAAAGCTCAACGAAGGCATCGAAGACTGAGCAAAATTGCAAAAGCGGCGCGTTTCCCGTATCGCGGGAAGCGCGTCGTTTTTTGTATATTTACTATTTATACTTACTATTGTTTCGTGCGGAACACTTCGGTGGGCGGCTTGTCGTAGTATTTCGCGAAATTTCGGTAAAAAGTCGTCATCGAATCGAAGCCGTTTGCGAACACGAGGTCGGAAAGGTTCGGGTTTTCCGTCCTTCTCGCCTCGCTTACGAGGTTCCTCACGCGCACCGCGTTGATGTAACCGTTGAGCGATTCGCCTATGTAACTGTTGAACAGGCGGGAAAAATAATATTTGTTGTACCCGAAAACGGAGGAGAGCATTTCCAGAGAAAGGGGTTCTCGGTAATGGTCGTCTATATAATTGAGAGCGGAAACGATGGTTCCGATGTTGGGCGCGGGGGTGGCGGGCACGCGCGCATAGTAATCGAGCAGGCTCCCTATAATGATGTCGATATATCCCTTTTGCACGAGCGCGGGCAGGTTCTTTTGCTTGTTCAGCGCCGCAAAGTGGGGCAGCAGGGTGCGGTTGAAGGAGGCGTCGGAAAGTTTTGCGGGCAGGGTTTCCGTCTGAAATATGCCGGCAAAATCGTCGGAATAGCGCGGCCCGATAATGATCACGAAGTTGGTATATTCCGGCGCGGGCGAGAGCGCGTGTATGCCGCACTTGTGCACGAAAACGATCTCGTCTTTTGTGCAGCGGAATCCGACCCCGTTTACCTCGCAGTCCACCGTTCCCTCCGTGATATACAGGAGCTCTATACAGCGGTGAAAATGCGCGGGCGTATTCGAATTGCGGCTTTTGAAGAATTCGACGCGATCCGCCTTGTCGTGTTGCGGTTCGTAATACGGTAAATTTTTCATGATGTCAATAAACGGTAGATTTTTATAAAAATATGCGTGGAAATCCGCAATTTTCAGTGGTATTATATCATTGAAAGAAAGTTAAGTCAACCATAGGAGCAAATATTATGAAAATTGCGATCATCGGTTACGGCGGCATGGGGTCTTTTCATGCCGAAAGTTTAAAGCATTACGGGCAGACTTCACCCGAATATCCGCTCGAACTTGCGGGCATATACGACATCGCCCCTGCGCGCGCGGAAGCGGCAAAGGAGAAGGGGATCCGTGCCTTTCTGAGCGCGGAGGAGATCTGGAAAGACAAGTCTGTCGGCGCCGTGCTTATCGCAACCCCCAACGATATCCATGCAGAGTATGTGAAAGCCGCGTCCGCGGCGGGCAAGCACATCATATGCGAAAAGCCGATCGCCCTTACTGAAAAGCAGGCGGAAGAGATGTACGGCTATGCGGAAAAGGCGGGCGTCGTGTTCGAGGTGCATCAGAACCGCCGCTGGGACGACGATTTTCTCACCGTCAAAAACATATACGACCATGCCGAATACATAGGCGACGTGTACCGCGTCGAATCGCGGGTAATGGGCGGCAACGGCATTCCGGGCGACTGGCGCAAAAAGGCCGCGCAGGGCGGCGGCATGATGCTCGACTGGGGCGTGCACCTCATAGACCAAATGCTGCAAATGGTAAAAAGCCCGATCGTTTCGCTGTACTGCGAATACAGTTATATTTACGGGGAAGAAGTGGAAGACGGCTGCCGTCTGAGCGTAAAATTCGAAAACGGCGTGGAATACCTCGTGGTCGTTTCCACAGACTGCTTCCGCAATCTTCCGCGCTGGCAGGCATACGGCACGGAAGGCACGGCTACCGTTGCCGATTGGGATCTTTCGGGCGGCTTGACCCGCGCGATCGTCAGGCACGACGACAATATCGCGGGCATTCGCGCGGGCAACGGCTTTACGCGCACAATGGCGCCGCGCATCGGCGACACGGTAGAGCAGAAGCCTATCCCCGCCGTGCGGGCGGAACCGTTCGCTTTTTATAAAAACTTTGCGGCGGCGTGCGCCGGCAAGGAGGAAAAGCGCATCAGAAAGGAAGAAGTGCTGCGCGTGTTCCGCGTCATGGAGGCGGCGGCGCGTTCCGCAAGGGAAAACGTCGTGATCAAAGAGAAAATCTGACTTCGGCGGGCGTTCGTTCGCCCGTATCCGGAGAAAAAAATATATCCGTAAAAAAGGAGAAAAAGGAAAATGAAGATCAGTGTAGTGAGCGGGATCCTCGGCGATTACAGCCTCGACGAGAGCCTTGCCTATCTCTCCTCGCTCGGGGTAGACGAGTTCGAGCTGGGCGTCGGCGGCTATCCCGGCAAGGCGCATGCCGACGCGCTCGTTCTTAGCAAAGACAAGGCCGCGAGGGAAAAGCTGCTGGAAACTTTCAAAAAGCACAACATGGGCATTTCCGCGCTTGCGGTGCACGGCAACTGCGTGCACCCCGACAAAAAGACGGCCGCAGCGTTCGAGGCGGATTTCGAAGCGGCGTGCGTGCTCGCGGGGCAGATCGGCATAGACCGCATCGTTACCTTTTCGGGGTGCCCCGGTTCGGATAAAGACGCAAAGGCGCCGAGCTGGATCACCTGCGCATGGCCGCCCGACTATCCGAAGGCGCTCGAATGGCAGTGGAACGAAGTGCTCATACCGTATTGGAAAAAAGCGGTCAGATTTGCGGCGGACAACGGCGTAAAGCGGATCGCGCTGGAAATGCACCCCGGATTTTGCGTGTACAACCCCGCTACCTGCCTGCGCCTGAGAGACGCGGCGGGCGATCTGATCGGGGCGAACATCGACCCCTCTCATCTCTTCTGGCAGGGCATGGACATATTGGACGTGATCCGCGAATTGGGAGAAAAGAAGGCGATCTATTACTTCCACGCAAAGGATACGCAGATCATGGAAAACGTCGTGCGTAAAAACGGCGTGCTCGATACCAAGTCGTTCACCGAGGCAGACGGGCGTTCGTGGATCTTCCGCACCCTCGGCTACGGGCACGGGGAAGATCTGTGGAAGCAGATATTCTCCCTTTTGAAGATCATGGGCTACGACGATTCCATATCCATCGAGCATGAAGACGGGCTCATGTCGCCGAAGGAAGGGCTGGAAAAGGCGATCAGGCTCGTCAAAGAGAGCATCATCAGAGAGAGCAACACCAATATGTGGTGGGCATAAAGCGAGGAGGCGGAAAAATGAAATTCGGCGTTCAGTTATACAGCCTGCGCGAGATGGCGGAAAGAGAAGGCGCGGAAGCGGTGCTAAAAGCGGTCTCCGAGGCGGGTTACGACGGCGTGGAGTTTGCCGGCTTTTACGGCAAAACGCCCGAAGAGATGAAGGCGCTTTTGGAAAAGTACAAATTGATCCCCGTATCCGCGCACATAGGCGCCGGCGCGGTGGAGGAAAACCTGCCTTACATCGACGCGCTCGGCATCAGATACGTATTTATCCCGTGGGTGAGCACGGAAACTTTTTCCTCGCCCGAACAATACGCGGAACTTTTGAAAACGGTCAAAAAGGCGAAAGCGCTTTTGGACGGGCGCGGCGTCGTTTTCGGCTATCACAACCACGCGCACGAATATGAGGGCGGCAACGACTATATCGGCAGGATCACGGACGACGCAGGGCTGAAAGCCGAGCTGGACGTGTTCTGGGCGACGGTCGCGGGAAAAGACGCCGTTTCGGAAATGAAGCGGCTCAAAGGCAAGCTCGCGCTCGTGCATATAAAGGAAGCGGCGGCGGAAAGCCCCGCGGAGAAGCCGCAGCCCGTCGTGGGAGAGGGCGCCGTCGGCATGGAAGGCGTGTTCGCGGAAGCGAAGGCGCAGAATATTCCCTGGGCGGTGCTCGAGGTGGAAAAATATCCCTGCTCCGAACAGGAATATCTTGCAAAGAGCCTTGCCAATATGAAAAAACTTGCAAAATAACGGGCGGCGTTCCCGAAAAACGCAATCAAAAAAGGAGAAAAGTAAAAATGGATAAAAAGATCAGGATCGGCGTTATCGGCTGCGGCGGTATCGCAAACAACAAGCATATGCCTGCGGAAAAGAAAAATCCCGCCGCCGAAATGGTAGCGTTCTGCGACATCATCGAAGAGCGCGCGCTCAAAGCGCGGGAAGATTACGGCACGCCCGACTGCGCCGTGTATACCGACTATAAGGAGCTTTTGAAGGATAAGAGCATCGACGCCGTACTCGTGCTCACCCCCAACTGCTCGCACTGCGAGATCACTGTTGCGGCGCTGAACGCGGGCAAACACGTTCTGTGCGAAAAGCCGATGGCAATGAACTATACCGAGGCGAAAAAAATGCTCGCCGCGCGCGACAAATCGGGCAAGATCCTCACGATCGGCTATCAAAACAGGTTCCGCAACGATTCGCTGTACCTTAAAAAACTCGCGAACGAGGGCGTGTTCGGCGATGTATACTACGCCGAGGCGATCGCGATCCGCCGCCGCGCGGTGCCTACCTGGGGCGTTTTTATCGACAAGGAAAAGCAGGGAGGCGGCCCGCTCATCGACATCGGCACGCATGCGCTCGACCTCACGCTCTTTATGATGAACAACTACGAACCCGCTTACTGCGTTGGTAAGACCTTCCACAAGCTCAACAACCAGAAGGAAACGGGCAATGCCTGGGGGGATTGGGACGCTGAAAAGTTCACCGCGGAAGACAGCGCGTTCGGCTTCGTGGTCATGAAGAACGGCGCTGTCATCTATCTGAAATCCAGCTGGGCGCTCAATATGGCAGATCCCATCGAGGCGGTCACCACCATCTGCGGCGACAAAGCGGGCGCGGATATGCTCAAAGGGCTGCGCGTCAATACGGTCATGGGCGGCAAACAGGTCATGATCACGCCCGACCTCAACGGCGGCTCGGTCGCGTTCTTTGACGGAGCGGGCGGCGGAAATCCGGAAGATCTGGAAGCGGCTACCTTCACCAACGCCATTCTCGGCAAGGGCGAGCTGTACGTAACGGCAGATCAGGCGGCGGTCGTCACCCGCATATTGGAGGGCATTTATAAGAGCGAAGAGACGGGCAAACCCTATTACTTCGATTAAAAAAGGAGAAAAATATGAAGATCACGGTCGTATGTGAGCATAACGCTTCAATGGATTCGGAAGAGGGCAAAAAGGCGTACCCGGAGGGCTTGGGCGTCTGCCTGAAAAATATGCTGGAAGAGACGGGCGGCGACGTCACGCTCGTCCGCATGGACGAAAACGGCGCCGACGCGCTCACCGATGAGATCATAGATCAAACGGACGTCATGTTCTGGTGGGGGCATTGGTATCATCAGAAGGTCGCAGACGAGATCATAAACAAGGTCGCGGACAGGGCGCTTCGCGGCATGGGCATGGTGTTTTTGCATTCCGCGCACGATTCCAAAATGTTCAAGAAGCTCCTCGGTTCGTCCTGCTCTCTCAAATGGAGGGAAGACGGCGAATGCGAACGGCTTTGGTGCGTGGACATGACGCACCCGATCGCGCGGGGGCTCGGCGAATTTGTCGACATTCCGCAGGAGGAAATGTACGGCGAACCCTTCGATATCCCCACGCCCGACGAACTCGTATATATCGGTTGGTTCAGGGGCGGCGAAGTTTTCCGCGGCGGCTGCGTGTTCAAGCGCGGCGCGGGAAAGCTCTTCTATTTCAATCCGGGGCACGAAACATATCCTACCTATCATCTCCCCGCGGTGCGCACGCTTTTGAAACAGGCGTGCGAATACGTGGCGCCCGCGCTTCCCATAAAGGGAGCGATCTCCTGCCCGCATATTCCCGAACGGAGCATCCCGGCAGAAAAATAAAACAAAAAAGAAGGACTGCCGTCCTTCTTTTTTTGTTCGGAAATTTTAATCGGAGGGAGAGCCTGCCCGCTCTTTTTCTTCCGCTTTTTCGGCGCCGCTTCTGAACAGTTTTTTTCTCAGCCCTGCAAAAAGCGCCGCGCCCGCAAGGGCGGTAGCCGCTTCCGCCGCGGGGAAGGAGAGCCAAACGCCCGTGATGCCCCACAGCCAAGAGAAGAGGAACGCCGCGGGCAATATCAGCGCGAGCCCGCGCAAAAGGGAAAGGATATGCGCGGGCAACGGTTTTTCCGTCGCCGCGAAAAAGGAACAGAGAATGACGTTGAACCCCGCAAAAGGCGTCGCGATAAAGTACAGCCTGAGCCCGTCTGAGGCGATCGCGCCTAAGTTCGGGTCGCCCGCGCTGTTGAAAATTTCCGCGATCGGCAATGCGAACGCAAAGATCACGGCATATACCGCGGCGGAAAAGATCAGAGAGGTGAGTGCGGAACAAGTGAAAAGGGCTTGGCTCTTTTTGCCGTCTCCCTCCCCGTGCGAGCGGCTCACGAGGGGCTGGGCGCCCTGCGCGATGCCCGTAAATACAGACAGCACGACGAGTGAAATGTTCGCCACCACGCCGTATGCCGCCACGCCCGTGTTGCCGAGCAGCCTGAGGATTATGGCGTTGAACGCGATCATGACCACGGCGGAGGAGAGCTGCTCCACAAACGAAGGGAAACCGAGTGCGAAACAGGTTGCCGCCTGCTTGCCCCGCGGCCGTGCTTTTACGGGGCGGAACCCGTTTTTTCCGCGCAGAAAGCGGACGGAGGAAACGCATATGCCGATCACGGGCGCGAGCCCCGTCGCAAAAACCGCGCCGAACATGCCCATTTTGCAGGGGAAAATAAACACATAATCGAGCAGGATATTGGAAAGACTGCCCGAAAGGGTCGCCAGCATTGCCAGGCGCGGGTCGCCGTCGTTCCTCGTAAAGCAGATGAGCACGTCGTTGAGCAGGAACGCGGGGGAAAAGAGGAGCAGCACTTTCAGGTAGGTGTCCGTCATGGAAAACACTTCGTTTTCCGCGCCCAGCGCCCGCGCGATATTGCCCGAAAGGAGGGCGCCGAGCAGCACGAAGAGCAGGGAGAACGCCGCGGCAAGGTAGAGCGTGTTCGTAAATACTTCGTTCGCCTTTTCGTGCTCTCCGCGGCTCTTGTACACGGAAAATTTAGTGGCGCCGCCGATGCCGAGCATCAGTCCCGCGCCGTGTATCACGTTATACGCGGGTATGGCGAGGTTGAGCGCGGCAAGCCCGTTCGTTCCCAGCCCCTTGGAAACGAAAAAGGTATCTGCCAGGATATAGCACGACATGCCGACCATGCCCAGAACGCTTAAAGAAGCGTATTTTGCAAATTGTTTGAAGACATCTGCGTTTTTCATGCTTTTCTCCGCAATAAAAAAGCGCGGGCGTTTTGCATCTTCAAAGGCCTACGATGCAAAACCCTGCGCGTATTTCCGCCCGGCGGCGGAGCTAGGATAAATTCATTTTTCAAGAGGATAACAAATTGCGGAGAAATTGTCAACCGTTTGTGCATATTTTTATGGTTTTGGCATAAAATTTTACCGCGTCCCTTGACAAACGGGCGTTTTTGGTGTTTAATGGAAGTAGAAACGAGTGCGCCATGTTGCGCGCCCGAAAAAAGGGGGGATTATTTTATGAACAAGGTCATTACGGTGAGCAGGCAGTTCGGCAGCGGCGGCAGGGAATTCGGCATCAAGCTTGCCAAAGCGCTCGGCATACCGTTCTACGATAAGGATCTCATCTCCATGGCGGCGGAGAACAGCAACCTTTCCGAAGAGTTCATGCGCCACTACGAGGAGAGCGCGCCCGGCATCTTTTCCCGCACGCTCTATTCCTATTATCAGATGCCCATGACCGACCAGATCTACATCGCGCAGTCGAACCTGATCAAACAGCTTGCAGACAAGGGCCCGTGCGTGCTCATCGGCAGATGTTCCGACGTCATCGTGGAAAACAGCGTAAAAATATATATCCACGCGCCCATGGCGTTCCGCGTAAAGAGAAAACTTGCGATGGAAACGGGCGTGGCTCCGGAAAAGATGGAAGAACACATCAGAGCTACGGACAAAAAGCGCAAAAAGTATTACGAATACTACACCGACAGAAAGTGGGGCATGGCGGAAAATCACGATCTGTGCATGGACAGCAGTCTGATCGGCGTAGACGGCTGCGTGGAAACGGCGCTGGCTTTCATAAAAAATCTGCAAAACTGAAAAAACGCGGCGGCGCATTCCTGCATCGCCGCGCTTTTTATTGACAGCCCGCCCTCTTTCGCATTATAATAGAAAAAATCTGTAAAATGTAAGGAAGAAGTGTTTTGAACAACAAAAAAACGGTCGTCGTCGGCATGAGCGGGGGGGTGGACAGCTCCGTCGCGGCGCTTCTTTTAAAGGAGCAGGGGTACGACGTTATCGGCCTTTACATGGTAAACTGGGAGGAAGAGGGCGAAAACGGCTGTTGCACCGCCGAGGCGGACTATGAAGACGTAAAGCGCGTGTGCAACAAGATCGGCATTCCCTATTTCACCGTCAATTTCGCAAAGGAATACATGGAGCGGGTGTTCGGGTACTTTCTCGAAGAATACGCCCGCGGAAGGACGCCGAATCCCGACGTGCTGTGCAACAGGGAGATCAAATTCGGCCCGTTCAAACGGCATGCGCTCGCGCTCGGGGCGGATCACATCGCCACGGGGCATTACTGCGCCATCGCGCACGAGGGAGGCAGGCATTACCTTTTAAAGGCCGCGGACAGGAACAAAGACCAGACGTATTTTTTGAATCAGGTCACGCAGGAGCAGTTCGAAAACGTATTGTTCCCGCTCGGAAAAATGCAGAAGAGCGAGGTGCGCGCCGTGGCGGAAAAGTACGGGCTTTCCACGGCGAAAAAGAAAGACAGCACGGGCATCTGCTTTATCGGCGAAAGGAACTTCCGCAATTTTTTGAAGACGTATCTTCCTGCCAGCCCCGGCAAGATCATGACATATGACGGAAAGGTGCTGGGGGAACATATCGGGCTGATGTACTATACGCTGGGACAGAGAAAGGGACTCGACATCGGCGGGCAGAAAGGGGACGAAGGCGGCCGCTGGTTCGTAACGGAAAAGGATCTCAAAAACAATATCCTCTACGTGGCGCACGGCAGCGAAGAGAGGCTGTACGCAAAGGGGTGTACGGTCACGGGATTCAACTGGATCCCCGCCCCGCCCGAAGAGGAAGAGTTTTGCTGCACGGCAAAGTTCCGCTACCGTCAAAACGAGCAGGCGGTTCGCGTTCTGCGGGGAGAGGACGGGCTCACCGTTCTTGCCGAACAGCCGCAGCGCGCGCTCACACCCGGCCAGTACGCAGTTCTGTATCGGGGCGAAAAGTGTATCGGCGGCGGCGTGATCGATAAAGTCATTCCTCAATGATTTTTTACAAGCGAAAGCACCCCGCGGCAATTCTGCCGCGGGGTGCTTGATTTTTTATAAAGTTTTGTTTCAGCCGAGCATTTTTGCGATGGTGCCCTTAAAGAAGCATACGACCGCGCCAATAACGGAAAGAACGCCCGCCACGATGGGGCCGACCGCAAGCTTTTCTTCGCATACTGCCGTGAGCGCGTCTTTGGCGTCCTGTCCGCCCAGGCTGATCGCCGTAAATCCCGTCGTGCTGAACAGGAATACCGCGCCGAGCACAAAGCATGCCGTTGTGATGATCTTGGTGATCAGGCCGTTTTTGAACAGCAGGGCAAGCACGCCGCCTACAAGGGGCAGGATAAACGCAAGCGTCGTCATGATGTTGAATTCGAGCGCGTCTATGGATACGCCGGAAACCACTTCGATTTCTCCGCCGAAAGCGAGCTTCATGCCCGTAAAGGAAAACTCGCTGCCGAGCAATTTGACCGAATACGTTACCGCGTCTACGAACATCATGCAGAAAGCAACGATGCCGAGCACCAGCGCGATCGCGCCCGGAATGAACAGTTTTAAGTTCTTTTTTGCCATATCATATCCTCCGATAGGTTATCGTTATTATAATTTTAACATGAAGCGAAAGGAATTTCAAGGGTTTTTCGGTAATTTTCTGTACAAAGCTGACATAATCGACGTTTTCGCCAAAAATGTTGAATATCTTAACGGTACCGCGTCATTCGGCGCCGCCGCGCGCGGCGGACGGGGAAATGCCGAACGCGCGCTTGAACTGCTTGGAAAAGTAGTTGTAGTCGGGTATGCCGCAAAGCGCGGCGATCTTTGCAACGGGAAGGTGCGTCTGCTGCAAAAGCAGGCGCGCCTTTTGCAGTCTGCGCGCCTTTACGAAATCCGCGACGGACGAGGAAAAATATTCGCGGAAGAGGGAATACAGCTCGGAGCGGGAAAGGCGGAATTTCCTGCACAGCGCCGAAACGGAAAGATCTCCCGCAAGATTTTCTTCGATGTACGCCGAAAGGCGGGCATCTATGCGTTCGTCGTAGTCGCTCACCAACGTTTTCAGGTATTCGTATCCCGCGCACGCGTCCAGTATGCGAATGGCGGAACTTATCTTGTCCATTTCTATCGTCGGAAGTTTTCCGTACAGCTCCCGCAGCGCCTCGCCGAGCGCGGCGGGAGCCTCGTTTTCCGTGCGGATCTGCCCGATCACGATGTATCCGATGATCTTTTCGTGGTACAGGATAGGGGAAAAACATTCCAAAAGCCCCGCGTGACAGGTATAAACGGCGCGGCGGTGGGTGCGCTTGCATTCGGCAAAGGCGCGCCTGTCGCAGGCGCGGCATTTTTCGTCCGCCTCGCGTTCCTCGCGCAAAAGGCGGCAGAAAGGGGAGAGCTTTTCCGGATAATAGCAGAGCTCGTTTTCCGCGCTGTCGTAAATGCAGATCTTGATGCCCGTCAGGTTGTAAAAATCATGCAGGAGCTCTCGCATTTTGGAAAGGTCATATTCCTTCATATTCGTAAACTCCGATACGAAATTACCATATGTTTGTACAAATGATACTATAACGGGCGCAAAAAAGCAAGTATAATGGAGGGGAAAACGGGGAGGACGGATATGAATTTTTTGAGCCTTGACGTAGGCAGCACCTGCTGCAAATGCCAGCTCTTTTCGGAGAGCGGGGAGATCCTCGCCTATAAGAGCGAGGAATACCCGCTGATCGGAAGGGAGGGGGAAGAGTACGTAGATATAGAGGGGAGCTTTGCGCGCGTGAAAGAGATGATGCGCTTTGCGTCGGCGAAGGGCGGGTTCTCTTCTATGTGCATATCTACCTTCGGGGAATCCTTCGTGCTTTTGGATAAAAACGACAAAGCGGTGTTTCTGCCCATGCTTTACACCGATCCGCGCGGCGCGGCGGAAGCGGAGGAAATTTTGCAAAAGTTCGGCGCGGAGGAGCTCTTTTCCCGCGTCGGCGTTCTGCCGCAGAGCATGTTTTCTCTTTCAAAACTCCTTTGGATACGCAGGCACGCGCCGGAAGCGTTCGCCGCGGCGGATAAACTGCTGCTCATCTGCGATTATCTCGGGTATATGCTCACGGGCGAACGCGCCATAGATTACGGCCTCGCGACGCGTACGGGGGCGTTCCACGTAGGAAAACGCGCGTTCGACGGCGAAATGCTTTCCGCTTTCGGGATCGACGTATCGCTCTTTTCAAAGCCCGTGCCCACGGGCAGCGTTGTGGGAAAGGTGCGGCGTGCCGTTCTGGAAGAATGCGGCGTTGCGGGCGAGGTAACGCTCGTTCTGGGCTCGCACGATCAGATCTGCTCCGCGCTCGGCGCGGGCGCGGTGCGCGCGGGCGACGCGGTGGACGGGCTCGGCACGGTAGAGTGCATGACGGCGATCTTCGATAAAAAACCGACGGACGCGCGCATGGGTTTGCAGGGCTATCCGTGCGTGCCGTACGCGGTGGACGGGCTGTACTGCACCTATATGTTCAATTATTCGAACGGTTCGCTCGTGAACTGGTTTAAAAACCGGCTCCTGCACGGCTATAAGGGGGAGGAAAAGGACTTCTTTTCGTATATAGAAAAGGAGATGAGCGCCTCGCCTACGGGCATTCTGACGCTTCCGTATTTTGCGGGCGCCGCCACGCCCTATCAGAATATCGGCGCGAAGGGCGCCGTGATAGGGCTCACGCTCGCCGCGAGCGATGCGGACGTTTACAAGAGCATTTTGGAAGGCACGGCGATGGAGATGCGGCTCAACGCCGAAACGGTAAAAAGGTACGGCATCAGGATCCGTTCGGCGATCGCCACGGGCGGGGGCGCGAATTCAAAAAAGTGGTTGCAGCTCAAAGCGGATATTCAGGATATACCCGTCAAAACGCTGCGCTCCTCCGAAGGCGGGCTTTGCGGCTGCGCCATGTTGCAGGCCGTCGCCGCGGGCAGGGCGAAAGATCTTGCCGAAGCCGCGGCCGTGTTCGCGCGGTATAAAGACGAGTTTCTGCCCGACGCGGCGATGCACGCCGCCTATGAAGGGCAGTACAAAAAATATAAAAAATTATATAAAACCATAAAGGAGCTGACAGATGAAAGAGTTTAAAATTCCTCAAACGGCAAAAGTAGCGGTGTTGACAGGGCCCAAAAAGATCGAGATCTACGATCTCCCCGTTCCGGAGATCAACGACGACGAGGTGCTGGTCAAGGTAGAGCAGACGGGTATCTGCGGTACCGACGTGCACGAATACAAGGGAGACCCGTTCGGGTATATCCCCGTAGAGCTCGGGCATGAGGGTACGGGCACGATCGTGAAGCTCGGCAAAAACGTCAAGACGGATTATTACGGAAAACCGCTGCATGTGGGCGATAAGATCGTTACCGGCTTGAAGCCGTGCGGCAAATGCGATACCTGCAAATACGACCCCGAACATATCCACCTGTGCGAGGGAGGAGAGATCTTCGGGCTGATCCCGGGAGAAAAGGCGTATAAGAATTTCAACGGCTGGTTCGGCGAATACATAAAAGTCAACGAAGGCGGCGTGATCTTCAACGTCAGCGATATGGACGTCGATCTGCGCACGCTGATCGAGCCCGCCGCCGTCGTCGTGCACGCCGTCGAAAAGGCGAAAGAGATCTTTAACTTCAAGCACGGTTCTTATGTGTTGGTGCAGGGCTGCGGCCCGATCGGCCTTTTATTGCTGACCCTTGTGCGAACGATGGGCGTCCGCAACATCATCGCCGTAGACGGCGACGAAAAGCGCCTCGCCATGGCGGAAAAACTGGGAGCGGCTTATGCCGTGAATTATCTCCGCGAAGACGCTGTCGCAAAGATCAAAGAGATCACGGGCACGGGAGCGGAAATGGCGTTCCAGTGCACGGGTTCGCCCAAAGCGGCAAGCATGATCTGGAAGTATGTGCGCCGCGGCGGAGCGATGTGCGAGCTCGGGTTCTTTGTGGATAACGGCGAAACGACTTACAATCCGCACCTGGATATCTGCAATAAAGAGATCAAGGTCACGGGGTCGTGGACGTATCAGGCGAAAGACTGGATACAGGCGTGCGAATTTTTGAAAGAGGCGCAGAAAGACGGCCTGCCCGTAACGGATCTGCTCACGCACAAATACGCCCTTGCGGACATCAACGACGCGATGGAAATGAATATCAGCATGCAGGGCTTAAAGATCGTCGTTTTGGGTAAATGATCCCCGGCGGTTGCGGCGCGGGAGTTTTCGGGCTCGGCTTTCCGAACGGATCGCGGGAGCCCGGATTCCGCGTTCAGGCATTATAAGGAGAGGAAAAAATGAAATTTGCATTGTATTTCGGTAACCGCGGGTTCATGCCCGCAGAGCTCATCGCGGGCGCGCGGAAAGACATGATAGAGGCAGTTACCCGCGCGGGACATGAAGTTTTGGTCATGGACGAAAAGGCCACCCGTTACGGCGCGGTGGAAACGCGCGAGGAGGGCAGGCTGTATCACGACTGGCTGAAAAGCCACGAAGGCGAGTACGACGGCGTGATCCTCTGCATGCCCATCTTCATCGACGAAAACGGCGCCGCGGCGGCGTTGCAGGACGCCGGCGTTCCCATCCTCATGCAGGCGTATCCCGATGAGATCGGCAAGATGGATTTCGCGCACCGCAGAGACGCCTTCTGCGGCAAATTCTCCGTGACGGACGTGTTCTATCAGTACAAGATCCCGTTCACGGTGATGAAGCCGCACGTCGTGCACCCGCTGAGCGAGGCGTTTGCCAAAAATCTCGAAGATTTCGCCGCGATCTGCCGCGTGGTGAAGGGTATGCGCCGCTTCAACCTCGGCTGCATCGGCGCGCGCACGACCGCCTTCAAGACGGTGCGCTTCGACGAAGTTACCCTGCAACGCTACGGCATCAACGTGGAGAGCTTCGACCTTTCCGAGCTCGTGTTCAAGGTCGGGCAGAAGAAGGACGACGACAAGGCGGTGCTCGCCAAGGTCAAACGGTTGGAAAGCTACACCGATTTTTCGCGCGTGCCCGAAAAGAACAAGCTTACGCTCGCAAAGATCTCCGTCGTCATCGACGAATATATCGAAGAATACAGGCTCGACGCGATCACGCTCCGCTGCTGGAACGAGATGGAGACCATCCTGCGCGTATGCCCGTGCGTGCTCATATCGGAGCTCAACGACCGCGGCATCGTCTGCTCCTGCGAGATCGACCTCTGCTCCGCCATCACCATGCGCGCGATGGCGCTTGCGAGCGGCAAGCCTACGGCGTGCCTCGACTGGAACAATAACTACGGCGACGACGAGAACAAGGTCATCCTTTTCCACTGCGGGCCCGTCGCGCAGTCGCTCATGGCGGGCAAGGGCACCGTTACCGAGCACAAGATGTTCGCAAAAGGCGACCCCGGTTCGGGCTGGGGCAGCAACGAGGGCAGGATCGCCGCGTTCGACATGACCTTTTCCAACTGCTTTACCGAAAACGGAAAACTCAAAGTATATGCGAGCGAGGCGCGCTTTACGGGCGAGCCCATCGAAAAGGAATTCTTCGGCTGCGGCGGCGTTGCGGAAATACCAAACCTGCAAAACAAGCTCCTGCGCCTTGCGCGCGGCGGGTTCAAACACCACACCACGGTGGGCGTCGGGCACATGAAAGAGGTGCTCGAAGAGGCGTTTTCCACCTATCTGGGTTACGATATCGTCAGTATAGAGGAGTAAAGAACGATGTTGGCGTCATTGAGAGAAGTCATTGAAATTTCCAAAAAGAAAAAGGCGGCGGTCGGGGCATTCAACACGCCCAATCTCGAATGCCTGCTCGCCGTATTGGACGCGGCGGAAAGCCTGAACGTGCCCGTCATATGCTCGCATGCGCAGCTGCACGAATCGGTCGCCCCGCTGGATAAGATCGGCCCCGTAATGCTCGAACTTGCAAAGAGGAGCAAGGTGCCCGTATGCGTGCATCTCGATCACGGCGAAGACTTCGAATACTGCAAACGCGCCGTAGACCTCGGCTTTACTTCCGTTATGATAGACTATTCCGCGCGCCCGTACGAGGAGAACGTAAAGGGCACGCGCGAGGCGGTCGATTACGCGCACGCGCACGGCGCCGACGTGGAGGCGGAGCTCGGCCGCCTGCCCAACCGCGAGGGCGGCGGCGAAGCGGGGCAGGAGAAGCCGGAAGATCTGTATACCGATCCCGAGCTCGTGCCCGATTATCTCAGAAAAACGGGCGTGGACGCACTCGCCATCGCCTTCGGCACGGCGCACGGCATCTATAAGGTCAAACCGGTGCTGAATATGGACGTGATCACTAAGGTGCGCGAAAAGACGAATATCCCCCTCGTCATGCACGGCGGCAGCGGCATATCCCACGAGGAATACCGCGAGGTCATACGCCGCGGCGTGAATAAGATCAATTACTATACGTATATGTCGTATGCGGGGTATGCGGCGGCAAAAGCGCATGCGGAAAAGGAGCCGACGGGCTTTTTCCACGATATGGCGCTTTCCGCGCAGAAAGCGATGGAAGAAAACGCGCTCGCAACGTTAAAAGTTTTCAGCGATCTGTAAAAGCAGGGGCGCCGCAATGCGGCGCCCCGTTGAAAAGGAGTAAATGAATATGGACGGACGTATTTCGAATTTGATGCAGGTCGCCTCTGTCCGCCGCTATGAGATGACGGAGGGGAAGGAGCGCGGCCTGCGCGTTCTCGACTGCGACAACGGAAAGCTCCGCTTTCTGCTGAACGAGAGCAAGGCGCTGGACGTGATGCAGCTGTATCACGAGGGGCAGAACGTCTCTTTTATCAGCAAAAACGGTTTTACCGCGCGGGAGATACCGTTTGCAAACCGTTTCGAGGGCGGCATGCTCTATACCTGCGGGCTGGAAAGCGTCGGCGCAAGCGAAGGGTACGAATTGCACGGCACCCATCACAATGCGCCCGCTAGGGTTATGCGCGCGGAATGCACAAAAGAGGGGGTCTCGATCGAAGCGGAGATCGCCGAGAGCGAGCTGTTCGGCAGGAACCTGATTTTTAAGCGGCGCGTGTTTTCCGCGGTCGGGTCTGACTCGTTGGAAATTTCAGACACGCTGGAAAACCGCGGCGCGTGCGACGAACGATATTGCCTTTTATATCACGTGAACGTAGGCTATCCTCTGTTGGACGAGGGCGCAAAGCTCGTCGGCGAGGCGGAAAGCGCCGTGCCCCGCACGGAATGGGCGCAAAAGCATCTCGCCTTGCGGGAAAAGATGTCGGCGCCCGAGCCGGGCAAAGAAGAGATGTGCTATTTTCTCAAAATGAAGGAGCCGAAAATATCTCTCGTGAACGAACGGATAAAAAAGGCGTTTACGCTCGAATGGTCGGGCGATACCCTGCCGCATTTCGTGGAATGGAAGAGCATGGCCGCAGGAGATTACGCGCTGGGGCTGGAACCCGCCACGACGGAATTGGACGGCGGCTTTGCCTACCGTACATTACGGGCGGGGGAAAGCGTACGGTTCTCTCTGCGCATGCGCGTACACGGTTTGATCCGATAAGAAAATCTGATAAAAAAAGAGGGAAGGCGGAATTTTTCCGCCTTCCCTCTTTTTTCTCCGCGAGGGGAAAATATATGCAAAAAAATTTTTTAAGAGTATTGCGCGCGTATATAAAAAGTGATATAATAAACATCACAGAGAATAGAATTCTAAGGAGGAAAATCATGCAGAATATCCCCCAAATTAAGGTGGGAATCGTGGCGGTGTCGAGGGATTGCTTCCCCGAAAGCCTGTCCGTGAACAGAAGAAAAGCGCTCGTTTCGGCGTATGAAAAGAAGTATGGCAAAGAGAATATCTACGAGTGCCCCGTGTGCATCGTGGAGAGCGAAATACATATGCGCCAGGCTCTCGCCGATATTCAGAAGGCGGGCTGCAACGCGCTCGCGGTGTACCTCGGGAACTTCGGCCCCGAAATTTCCGAAACGATGCTCGCCAAAGAGTTTTCCGAAAAGGTAGGCGGCGCCGTCATGTTTTTCGCGGCGGCGGAGGAGGATATCCCTACGCTCGCAAGTTCGCGCGGAGACGCGTACTGCGGCATGCTCAACGCGTCTTATAATCTTAAAATCCGCGGGGTAAAGGCGTATATCCCCGAATATCCCGTGGGAGACGCGGAAGAGTGCGCGGATATGCTGCACGGCTTTCTGCCCGTTGCGCGCGCCGTATATGCCTTGAAACATCTGAAAATCATCTCTTTCGGGCCTCGCCCCACCAACTTCCTCGCGTGCAACGCGCCGATACAGCAGCTGTATGATCTGGGCGTGGAGATCGAGGAAAATTCCGAGCTCGACCTCTTCGAGGCGTTCCACAAGCACGACGGGGACAAGCGCATTCCCGAAGTCGTAAAGGATATGGAAAAGGAGCTGGGCACAGGCAACAAAAAACCCGAAATTTTGCCCAAGCTCGCGCAGTACGAGCTTACGCTCCTCGACTGGATCGAATCGCACAAGGGTTCGCGCGAATATGTGGCGGTGGCGGGCAAGTGCTGGCCCGCGTTCCAGACGCAGTTCGGTTTCGTTCCTTGCTATGTGAACAGCCGCCTCACGGGGCGGGGCATTCCCGTTTCCTGCGAGGTAGATATTTACGGCGCGCTGTCCGAATTAATCGGCACGGTGATAAGCGAAGACGCTGTAACGCTTCTCGACATCAACAACACGGTGCCGAAAGATCTGTATAAGGCGGACATCGAGGGCAAGTACCCGTACGCGCTCACCGATACCTTTATGGGCTTCCACTGCGGCAACACCTGCTCGAAAAAGCTGTGTTTCTGCGAGATGAAGTACCAGCTCATCATGGCGCGCTCTCTGCCCGAAGAGGTAACGCAGGGCACTTTGGAAGGAGACATCGCCGCGGGAGACATCACTTTCTTCCGCCTGCAATCGACGGCGGACAACAAGTTGCGCGCGTATGTGGCGCAGGGCGAAGTCCTGCCTGTGAAAACGCATTCGTTCGGGAGCATCGGCATCTTTGCCATTCCCGAAATGAAGCGCTTTTACCGCCATGTGCTCATCGAGGGCAATTACCCGCACCACGGCGCGGTGGCGTTCGGGCATTTCGGAAAAGAGCTGTACGAAGTGTTCAAATACATCGGCGTGCCCGTGGAGGAGATCGGCTATAATCAGCCTGCAAACGTCAGGTATAAGACGGAAAATCCGTTCTGATCCGCAAAAAAGCGCCACGGCTTTATCCGAGCCGCGCGCTTTTGCATAAAAAAAGAAAAGTAGAGAGGTTTTTATGAAAATCAAAGACGGAGACATTATCGTATTTGCGGGAGATTCTACGACGGACGCGGACAAAAACGCCACAAATGACCGGCTCGGGAACGGCTACGTCAAGCTGGTCCGCGACGCTTTGTTTGCGTTCCGCCCTTCGGAAAATTTCCGCGTCGTAAACGCGGGCGTCAGCGGCAATACGACGGTCCATCTGTTGGAACGCTGGGAAAAAGACGTAGCTTCGCTCGATCCGGACGTTGTTTTTTGCTTGATCGGCATAAACGACGTATGGCGGCATTTCGACTATCTCGATCCGTTGGAAAAGCGGGTAAACGAAGAGGACTATGAAAAAAACATCGAAAAGATCTGCGAAATGGCGAAGGGCGCGCGCGAGTTTTGCCTGATGACGCCTTTTTACATGGAGCGCAGCCGCGTCGACGAGATGCGCGTCATGACGGAGAAATACGCCGCCCGCATGCGCGCCGTGGCACAGAAACGCGGAATAAAGGTCATCGATCTGCAAAAAGTGTTCGACGAATACATGAAGGGCCGCCCCGGGCAGTCTGTTTCGTGGGACAGGGTGCACCCCGGTTCGGTCGGTTCCATGCTCATCGCGCGGGAAATACTGCGCGAGTTCGGGGAGAAATAGCGTTATGAAAAGCTATATCGGCATAGATCTCGGCACGAGCGGAACGAAGCTTCTGCTCGTTTCGGCAGACGGCAGGATATTGGCGGAAAACACGCAGACGTACGAGGTCTTTTACCCGCAGAGCGGTTGGAGCGAGCAAAACCCAGCAGACTGGTTTGCCGCGGCAATGCGCGGGCTGAAAGAGCTTTTGCAGGGACAGGACAAATCTGCCGTAAAGGGTATTGCCTTCGGCGGGCAGATGCACGGGCTCGTGGCGCTGGACGCGGAGGATAACGTGATACGCCCCGCCATCTTGTGGAACGACGGCAGAACGGAAAAGCAGACGGCGTATCTGAACACAATCATCGGGAAGGAAAAGCTCTCGGCGTATACGGGCAACATTGCCTTTGCCGGCTTTACCGCGCCAAAGATACTTTGGGTAAAGAGAAACGAGCCGGAAAACTTCAAAAAGATCGCAAAGATCATGCTCCCCAAAGATTACCTGATCTATAAATTTTCGGGTTGTTTTGCCACCGATCTTTCGGACGCGAGCGGCATGCTCCTGCTGGACGTGAAGAACCGCAGGTGGAGCAGGGAAATGTGCGAGACCTGCGGCATTTCCGAGGAGCAGCTCCCCGCGCTTTACGAAAGTTACGAAGTCGTCGGAACGCTCAAAAGGGAGATCGCCGAAGAACTCGGGCTGTCCGCCGAAGTCAAAATTATTGCGGGCGCGGGAGACAACGCCGCGGCGGCGGTCGGCACGGGCGTCGTGGGCGAGGGCGGCTGCAACATCTCTCTCGGCACGAGCGGCACGCTGTTCGTCTCTTCTGCGGAGTACAAGGAAGACAGGGTGAACGCCCTGCACAGCTTCTGCCATGCAGACGGCGGCTGGCATCTGATGGGGTGTATCCTTTCGGCGGCGTCGTGCAATGCGTGGTGGTCGGAGAAGATCTTGCAGACGGACGACTACGCGAAAGAGCAGGCGGGGCTGGAAGAGGAACTCGGCAGAAACGACGTTTATTTTCTCCCGTATCTGATGGGCGAGCGCAGCCCGCACAACGACGTGAACGCGCGCGGCGTTTTTATCGGCATGCGGCCGGATACGACGAGAAAGCAAATGACCCTTTCCGTGCTCGAAGGGGTAACTTTCGCTTTGCACGACTGCTTGGAGGCGGCAAAAAAGAACGGAGTGAAGATAGAACGCACCAAGCTGTGCGGCGGCGGCGCGAAGAGTACGCTGTGGCGCAAGATCGTTGCGAACGTGATGGGAATCCCCGTGGATATCCCGCAGACGGAGCAGGGCCCCGCGTACGGCGCGGCGATGCTCGCGATGGTCGGCAGCGGGGAATACGCCTCGGTGCGGCAGGCGGCGGAGGCGATCGTGCGCGTGAAGGAAACGGTGCTGCCCGATCGGGAGACGGCCGAACGCTACGCGGAAAAATATAAAAATTTCACCAAATTTTATCCCGCGCTCAAAGGCGTGTTTGCGGATAAAATATAGAACTTGCAGTGCAAAACAGGGCGAGCCGAAGGAATATTCTTCGGCTCGCCCGTTTTTTTGCGGTTTCCTTTCCGTTTGCGGGAGAGAGGAAAAATGTCGTATTATTGTAAATATATTATAATATAGAGAACATTTGTAAAAAGTGAACGTTTCGCTCATTTTTTGAAAAAAAAGACAATAAATTTTTGCGCATCTATTGATTTTTCCGCATTTTTTCATTATAATTATATTCAGAATAAATAAAGGGAAGGGGAGTTTTTATGTCTAACAACATAAAGAAGCTTATCCAGAGCGGCAAAACCGCCCTCGGCATTGAATTCGGCTCCACGCGCATCAAGGCGATCCTCGTGGACGAAAACAACAACCCCATCGCGTCGGGCGCGCACGACTGGGAGAACCGCTATGAAAACGGGATCTGGACGTATACGCTCGAAGACATCTGGACGGGCGTGCGGCACTGCTATCAGGAGATGGCGGTAGACGTAAAAAACAAGTACGGCGTTACGCTCACGACCATCGGCGCGATCGGTTTTTCCGCTATGATGCACGGCTATATGGTGTTCGATAAGGCGGGGGAACTCCTCGTTCCGTTCCGCACCTGGCGCAACAACAACGCGGCGCCCGCGGCGGAAAAGCTCACCGAGCTTTTCAACTATCATATCCCCGCGCGCTGGTCGGTGGCGCACCTGTATCAGGCGATCCTGAACGGGGAAGAGCACGTGAAAAATATCGACTTTCAGACGACGCTCGAAGGCTACGTACACTGGAAGCTCACGGGCAGAAAGGTCATCGGCATCGGGGAAGCTTCCGGCATGTTCCCCGTAGACATTTCGACCAAAAAGTACAATCCCGTAATGCTCGGAAAATTCAACGAGCTCGTTGCGGATAAAAATCTTCCTTTCAGGATCGAAGACATACTTCCCGAAATTTTGGTCGCGGGCGAAGAGGCGGGCAGGCTCACCGAAGAGGGCGCAAAGCTGCTCGACCCTTCCGGCAACCTGAAACCGGGCATTCCGTTCTGCCCGCCCGAGGGCGACGCGGGCACGGGCATGGTCGCCACCAACTCCGTCAGGAAGCGCACGGGAAACGTCTCTGCGGGTACCTCCGTATTTGCCATGATCGTTTTGGAAAAGGAACTCTCCAAGGCGTATCCCGAGATCGACCTCGTTACAACGCCCGTGGGCGATCTGGTCGGCATGGTGCACTGCAACAACTGTACGTCTGACCTCAACGGCTGGGTAGACGTGTTCGGCGAATTCGCAAAGCTGTGCGGGCTGGATCTGAGCAAGGCGGAGCTTTACAATAAGCTGTATTTCGAGTCGGAAAACGGCGATAAAGACTGCGGCGGGCTTTTGGCGTATAACTACGTTTCCAACGAGCATATTACAAAGGTGGACGAGGGCCGCCCGCTGTTCGTGCGCACTTCGGAGAGCAAGTTCAACCTTGCCAACCTCTTCCGCGCGCACCTCTTCTCCGCGCTCGGCGCCCTGAAAGTCGGCTGCGACATCATGCTCAAAGAGGAAGGGGTCAAACTGGATTCCATCACGGGGCACGGCGGCCTGTTCAAAACGCCGCACGTCGGGCAGAGTTACCTTGCCGCGGCGATCAACGCGCCCGTCACTGTTATGAAAACGGCGGGAGAAGGCGGCGCCTGGGGCATCGCGATCCTCGCAAATTACGTCGTTACCAAGGGAGAGGGCGAATCGCTGGAAGATTATCTCGATCATAAGGTGTTCGTGGGGCAGGAAGGCGTTACCCTTGCGCCCGACCCCGACGACGTTGCCGGCTTCGACGCGTTTGCCAAACGGTATGTGAAAGGATTGCCTATCGTAAGACAGGCCGTTACAGATATGGATTAAAGGAGATAAAATCATTATGTTGGAGAAGCTGAAAGAAAAAGTTTTGCAGGCAAACCTCGACCTCGTAAAGAATAAACTCGTGCTCTTTACATGGGGCAACGTCAGCGAGATCGACCGCGAAAGCAACCTCATCGTCATTAAACCCAGCGGCGTTTCGTATGACGACATGACTGCGGAAGACATGGTCGTCGTAGATTTGAACGGCAAGGTGGTGGAGGGCAAGCTCCGCCCTTCGAGCGATACTCCCACGCACATCGAGTTCTATAAGGCGTTCCCGAACGTGGGCGGCGTTACGCATACCCATTCCACCTTTGCGACCTCCTGGGCGCAGGCGGGGCGAGACATTCCGTTCTACGGCACGACGCACGCCGACTATTTTTACGGGGATATCCCCTGCGCGCGTTCCCTCACCAAAGAGGAGATCGAAGGGGAATACGAAAAGAATACGGGGCTGGTCATCATCGAGCGCTTCAAAAAGGACAACCTCAACCCGATAGAGGTGCCCGGCGTGCTCATCAAGAGCCACGGCGTGTTCGCGTTCGGCAAAGACGCCGACGGCTCCGTATATAACGCCACCGTCATCGAAGAGGTCGCAAAAATGGCGTTCATCACCGAGCAGGTAAATCCGAACGTGCAGCGCGCGGATAAGTTCATGATGGATAAGCACTATTTGCGGAAACACGGCAAAAACGCGTATTATGGACAGGGTTCACACAAATAATTTTGAGCTGTCAAAATAATTTGTCGTGATTTTGAGGGCGCCGCCCTCTGCGGTGCGCCGTTTAGGGGCACACCATAAGATGCGCACCGCATTCACCCGCTGAGGCGCAAGTGTGCGCAAATAGGGTTGCGCTGCGCAAAAGCGTGGTTTTGCTTGCGCGAGATATAATAGAGTACGTCTTTGTACACTCCCTTGCGTTTGCCTTGCAAAAACACGACCTGCACCGTTCTGCACGGTTTTGATGGCCGAGCCGTTCAAGGACACGCCATAAAAAGCGCACCGCATTCACCCGCTGAGGCGCAGGAATTTGAGGGCGCTGCCCTCGTCATAAAATAAAAATCAAAAAAGGAAGATATCGTTATGAAAGAAAAAGTTGTTTATTGGATCACCGGTTCTCAGACCCTTTACGGAGCAGACGTGCTCGAACACGTGGCGCAGCACTCCGAGGAAATGGCAAACTACGTGAGCGAGCGCATGCCCGTTACCGTAAAATACCTCACCACCTGCAAGAGCTCCGACGAGATCGAAGCCGCCGTCAAAAAGGTGAACGCGGACGAAGACTGCATCGGCATCATCACCTGGTGCCACACCTTCTCCCCCGCAAAAATGTGGATCCGCGGGCTTTCCAAGCTGCAAAAGCCCATGTGCCATTTCGCTACGCAGTACAATGAAAAGCTGCCCTACGACACCATCGATATGGACTTTATGAACGAAAACCAGGCCGCCCACGGCGACAGGGAGTTCGGCTATATCGTGACCCGCCTTCGCATGGACAACAAAGTCATCGTCGGGTATTATAAAGACGAAGAGGCGCTCAAAGAGCTCGCCGCATGGTGCAAGGTCGCCGCGGGCTATGCGTTCTCCAAAAAGGTAAAGGTCTGCCGCTTCTCCGACAATATGCGCGACGTAGCCGTTACCGAAGGGGACAAGGTGGAAGCGCACATCGACTTCGGCTGGCAGGTAGACTATTATCCCATCGGCGACCTCGTGGAATACATCAATAAGGTCACCGATAAAGAAGTGGACGACATGATGGCGGAATACGCCAAAAAATATAAGATGGGCACGGATCGCATAGACGTCGTGCGCGAGCAGGCAAAATATGAGATCGCCATCGATAAATTCTGCAAAGACAAGGGCGGCTATATCGGCATCGTCGATCACTTCGGCGCGCTGCACGGGCTGAATCAGCTCCCCGGTCTCGCCATTCAGGATTTGCAGAGCAAGGGCTACGGCTTCGGCGCGGAAGGCGACTGGAAGATCGCCGCGCTCGGCGCCGTCATGCAGTATATGGCGGATCAGAAGGGCACGGGCCTGATGGAAGACTACACGTATGACCTCAAAGACGGGCTCTGCCTCGGCGCGCACATGCTCGAAGTTTCCCCGCAGTTTGCGGCTACAAAGCCCGAGATCCAGGTGCACCCGCTCGGCATCGGCGGCAAATCCGATCCCGCCCGCCTCGTTTTCGAGGGCATTTCCGCGCCCGAGGCGATCGCCGTTTCCATGATCGACATGGGAGACCGTTTCCGCCTCATCGTGCAGAAGATCGAGCTTATCAAATATCCCAAAAAGATGCCCAATCTCCCCGTCGGCGGGCTGATGTGGAAATATAAGCCCAACTTCAAGGAGGGCGTGGCGGCATGGATCTATGCGGGCGGCGCGCATCACACCGTCGTTTCCTCGCAGGTCACGGCGCAGCAGATGGTCGACCTCGGCAACATGTGGGGCATCGAAGTCGTTTTGATCGACGAAAATACGGAGATCAACCAGTTCAAGAAAGATCTGATGTGGTCTGACGTGGTATGGAAAAGAAAATAAATCCGTAGTAAAAAAGGCAGGAGGGCGGCATTGTTTCGGCAATGCCGCCCTCAAACGAAGCGGACTGCGCCGCGTTTGCCGTACGGCATGCCGCAAAAAGACGAGAAAAGAAGACGACACGGAGAATTTATGCTTTATAAAAAATATACTTTCGGCGATACCGACGTTTACTATACGCAATGCAAGGATCTGGGCGCGGGGCTCATGCTCTTTCCCGCAGGCACGCAGATCGAAGACGTCGACGCGCTCTCTCCCGACTGCATGGTGCAGGCGGCGCTGCGCGGCGCGCGCAACCTCATCGACTATTCGCAGGGCGTTACCATGCGCAACATGTCGAGCACGCTGCTGTCTGTCGTATCGCAGCAGGCGGACGGGAAGGGGGTCGTAACGCGCCTTTCGGACGGGGAGGGGAACGACTACGAACATACCCTCCGTTACGACGCGGAAACGGGCGTCTTTTCCGTACGGGCGGAATATTTCAACAACAGCGGAAAAACGCAGGTGCTCGAAAGCCTGCAAAGTTTTTCTCTGAGCGGCATTTTCAATACGGAAAGGGAAAAGCCCGGCACGGAAGGCCTGCGCCTCGTTCGCATGACGAGCGCGTGGAGCCGCGAGTGCCGCCTCAAAGAGGAGGAATTTTCTTCGCTCGGCTTTGATATGAGCTGGGCGCGGTACGGCGTGAAATGCGAGCGGTTCGGGCAGTTGGGCAGCATGCCCAACCGCGGATATTTTCCCTTTGCGGCGATCGCGGGCGGCGGCGTTACGTGGGCGGCGATGCTCGAAGCGCCGTACAGCTGGCAGATCGAAGTCTATAAAGAAAAGGAGACCTGCGCCCTTTCGGGCGGGCTTTCCGACTACGAGTTCGGCCATTGGTGCAAGGAGATCCCCGCGGGAGGCGGCTTTAAAACGCACCGCGCCTATCTGCGCGTGAAAAAGACGGAGAACATCGACGAGGTGTGCAACGATTTCGTCCGCTATCAGGACGGGCGGCTCCGCGTGCCCGAAAGCGAGGAGAGCATGCCCGTGCTCTTCAACGAATACTGCACGACGTGGGGCACCCCGAGCGAGGAAAATATCCTCGCCATACTGGAAAGCATCAAGGGGCTTCCCATCGGCACGTTTGTCATCGACGCGGGCTGGTACCTGCCCGAAAATTGCGGCTGGTGCAACGCGATCGGCGACTGGAACGAGAGCAAAAAACTGTTCCCGGGCGGCATCGGGAGAGTCGTTTCCGCCATTCGCGCCGCGGGCATGAAGGCGGGCGTCTGGTTTGAATTTGAAAACGTTGCCGCAGACAGCAAAAAGTTCGGCGACGAGGATTGCCTGATCAAGAGGAACGGGGTGCCGCTCACTTCCAAAAACAGGAGGTTTTTGGATCTGCGCAAGCGCGAAGTGCAGGAGTATTTGCAGGGCAAGATGCTCGATTTTCTCGCGGACAAGGGCTTTGAATATATCAAGATCGATTACAACGATACCTTCGGCATAGGCGGAGACGGCGCGGAGAGCTTCGGCGAAAGCGGGCGGCAGATCACCGAACTGAGCCTCGACTATCTTGCAAGGCTGCGGGAAGCGGTGCCCGGCATCGTCATCGAAAACTGTTCCTCGGGCGGCAGCCGCATCGAGCCGCTGCGCATGCATAAGGTTTCCATGTGCAGTTTTTCCGACGCGCACGAGAGCAAGGAGATCCCGCTCGTGGCGGCGAATGTGTCGCGCGTGATCCCCGCAAGGCAGAATCAGGTGTGGGCGACGATACGAAAAGAAGATACGGTCGACCGTATCGTTTGGTCGATGACGGCGGCGATGTTCGGCAGGATCTGTATTTCCGGAGACGTGCACCTGATAGACAGCGCGCAGAAGGCCAAGATCAAAGAGGGGATCGATTTTTATAACGCCGTGAAAGACGTGGTGCGCTTGGGCAGGATCGACGAATGCTTCTCCAACATAAAATATTTCCGCGACCCCAAGGGCTGCCAGATCTATAAAAAGGTCGCGCCCGACGGCAGGCGCATGCTCGTGCTGGCGCACTTCTTCGAGAGGCCGTACGAACGGTTCGAATGCGCCGTGGAAGGGTATAAACTCGTCGCGGCATACACCACGCTCGACTATGAGATCAAAAACGGCGCGCTCGCGCTGCGGCCCGCGGGCGAATATCAGGCGGGCGCCTTTCTGCTGGAAAGGGAAGACTGACGATGCGGGTGCTTCGGCGCGTGAACGTAGGCGCGGCGGCGCCCCTGCGGTTTTATCGGAAAAAGCGCGGATCTTCGCGCTTTTTCTTCGTTTTTTTCGGGCAAAGGCGCGGAAAAAAACGTATCTGACAAAATTCGACAAAACAAGTTTTCATTCGGCAAAATAAGCCACGCGAAAAAGCGCGCCTTTTGTTGCTTTTGTTCCGCGCAAAGGGGTATAATATAGGCATGATCGAGGAAAAGGATCTTCGGAACGGCTGCGCCCCGTTCCGGCGGCAGAAGGCGCAAACATTTGCCGCGCTCATGCTTTTTTTCGGTCAAATACGCAAGAGAGGTTTTGGCAATGGGTACGAAGGAGAAAGAGTATCTCGATGAAAACAAATATATCGCCGCGAAGGATCTCGCGGACGATCTTTTCAGATTTGTTGAGGAGTATTATTGCGGCAAGGCCGAACGCTGCGCGGGCGGGTTTACGCTGTGCGACATCAACGGAAAGACGTATGAGGTGCTCGTGAAAGAGCGCGCATAACGCGGCGTGCCGCGATGCGGATACAAAATTTAAGGAGCTCCGTTTTTTCGGTCGGAAAAACGGAGCTCCTTTCTTTGCTGCGCGGCGGAAGGCGGAGGTTTTCTTTTTTCTTGCTTTGCGATATTGTTTACAAACGCGGCGCGATGTGCTAAAATAGAGCGTATCTTACAAGGCGGTGCAAAAAATGCCGAACATAAAAATTTCGCTGGCGGGGGATCTCGGCAGCGGCAAATCGACCGTGGGCAGGCTCCTCGCGGAAAAATTGGGCGCGGAGATGTATTCCACGGGCACGATACAGCGCGAGATCGCAACGAAAATGGGCATGACTACGCTCGAACTCAACAAATATTCCGAAACGCACCCGGAGATCGACAACATGATCGACGACGGCCTGCGCGCGCTCAACGAGAGGGAAATTTCCGTCGTCATCGATTCGCGCATGGCGTGGCATTTCGTGCCCTCTTCCTTTTCCGTCTATATGTCGGCGGATCCGAAAATCGCCGCGGCGCGCATCATGAACGCGGGCAGGGAGAGCGAACCGTTTGCGAGCGAGGAGGAAGCCGTGCGCTCCATCTCCGAGCGCAGAAAGAGCGAGCAGGCGCGCTATATGCAGCTCTACGGCGTAGACATCAAGGATCTTCGCAATTACGATTTTGTCATCGACACGTCTGCCATTCCGCCCGAAACGGTCGCCGCGCGCATCATAGAGGCGTACGGGAAAAGCGGGAAGGGCGCGGGGAAATGAGCCGCTGCCGGGATATAGAGCGCAGCATCATCACCACGTACCGCAAAACGATTTGGAGCCGTTTCGTGCGCGCGGTAAAGGAGTATGCCCTCATATCCGAGGGGGATACCGTCGCCGCCTGTATTTCGGGCGGGAAGGATTCCATGCTCCTCGCCAAGTGCATGCAGGAGCTGCAAAGGCACGGCCCCGTGAAGTTCGGGCTGCGTTTTTTGGTGATGGATCCCGGGTATGCGCCGCAAAACCGCGCGCTCATCGAAGAAAACGCCGCGCTTTTGGAGTTGCCCGTGCATATTTTTCAGACGCAGATCTTCGACGCGGTTACGGCGGTGGAAAAGAACCCGTGTTATCTGTGCGCGCGCATGCGGAGAGGGTACCTGTACGAGGAGGCGAAGCGGCTCGGGTGCAACAAGATCGCGCTCGGGCACCACTTCGACGACGTGATAGAGACCATTCTGATGGGCATTTTTTACGGAGGGCAGATGCAGAGCATGCCGCCCAAGCTGAAAAGCACGAATCACCCGGGCATGCAGCTGATCCGCCCCCTCTATTACGTGCACGAGGAAGACATCGTTCGCTGGAAGGAGCATAACGGGCTGCGCTTTCTGCGCTGCGCGTGCAAGTTTACCGAAAACTGCGCCGTGCACGAGGAGGATTCCAAGCGCTACGAGATGAAAAAGCTGATCGCAACCATGAAAAAGACCAATCCGAACGCGGATATAAGCATATTCCGCAGCGCCTACAACGTGCATGTGGACACCCTCATCGAATACGATTCCAAAGGGAAGAGATACCCTTTCCTCGAACGGTTTGAAGAAAAATGACAGCCCCGCGCGCCGCAATTTTGCGGCGCGCGGATTTTTTTCTCGGGAAAGCCGGAAAAATGCGTTTAATGTCTTGACAGTTGTCTGCTTTTAGTGTATAGTTTCATAGATATATAAAAAATCAGGCAGGTTCTTTATGAGAGATACGGCGGAAGAGATCGTCGCGTTAAAAGAGGAAAAGAGGGCGGTCGTGCTCGCCCATTACTATGTGCCGGACGAGGTGCAGTCGGCGGCGGATTACGTGGGAGATTCGTACTATCTTGCAAAAATCGCCGCGGAGACGCAGGCGGAAACGATCGTGTTCTGCGGCGTGCATTTCATGGGGGAGAGCGCAAAGATACTCAACCCTTCCCGCCGCGTGCTCATGCCCGACCTTACGGCGGACTGCGCGATGGCGCATATGGCTTCGGAAGAACAGATCGGAAAGCTGCGCGCCGAGACGGAGGACCTTGCCGTGGTCTGTTACATCAATTCGACGGCGAAGCTGAAAAGCCTTTCCGACGTGTGCGTTACCTCTTCCAACGCGGTGAAGATCGTGCGCGCGCTCAAAGAAAAAAATATACTGTTCATACCCGATCAGAATCTCGGGAGTTTTGTGGCGGAGCATGTGTCCGAAAAGAATTTTTATTTTTCGGGCGGATACTGCCCCGTGCACGCCGTCGTTTTGGCGGAAGACGTGCTCTCCGCAAAGCGGGCGCACCCGAACGCGGAAGCGCTCACGCACCCCGAATGCGTGGAAACCGTGCGGCGCGCGTCCGATTTTATCGGCAGTACGGCGGAGATCATCGCGCACGCGCAGAAGAGCGGCGCAAAAGAATTTATCGTGTGCACGGAGCCGGGCGTGCTTTTCGAGCTTAAAAGGCGCTGCCCCGATAAAAAGTTTTATCCCGTTACGCCCGCCTGTTTGGATATGAAGCGCAACACGCTCGCGGGCGTCGCAAAATGCCTGCGCGAAGGGGCGGGCGAGGTTTTGATGAGCGAAGAGGAAATGAACGCTGCGAGAAGGCCGCTCGAACGCATGCTCGAGCTTGCAAGGTGAAAAATATGCCGAACATTTTGGAAAAATACGACGTACTCATTGCCGGAACGGGCGTCGCGGGGCTCAACTGCGCGCTGCATCTTCCGGCGGGCGCGCGCGTGCTCATGCTCACCAAATCCGCGGCGGACAGGAGCGATTCCTTCCTCGCGCAGGGCGGCATCTGCGTTTTGAAGTCGCCCTCGGATTTCGGCAAATATTTCGACGATACCATGCGCGCGGGGCATTACGAAAACGATCCCGCCGCCGTGGAGCTGATGATCAGGAGTTCCCCCGCGCTCATAGAGGAGCTCGTAAGTTACGGCGTCGCGTTCGCGCGCGACGAAAAGGGGAATTTCCGCTATACCCGCGAGGGCGGGCACAGCGAGCCGCGCATACTCTTTCACGACGACATAACGGGCAGAGAGATCACCTCGCACCTTTTGGCGGCGGTCAGAAAACTGCCGAACGTGCAGATCCTGGAAGGATATGAGCTGTTAGACGTCATCTCCGAAGGAAACGAATGCTGCGGCGGCGTCGTGCGGGAAAACGAAACGGGAAAGGTCTTTCCCGTATACGCAGACTATACATTGCTTGCCACGGGCGGCGTGGGAGGACTGTGGGAAAATTCCACCAATTACCGCCACCTTACGGGCGACGCGCTCGGCATCGCCCTGAAAAACGGCATAGAACTCGAACACATCGACTACGTGCAGATACACCCGACCACTTTTTATTCGGAAAAGCACGGAAGGAGGTTCCTCATCTCCGAATCGGTGCGCGGCGAGGGCGCGGTGCTGCTCGATAAGAACATGCAGAGGTTCTGCAACGAGCTTTTGCCGAGAGACATCGTTACGAGCGCGATACGCGCACAGATGGCGAAGGACGGCACGAAGCACGTATGGCTGGATATGCGCCCCATCGGGGAAAAGACGGTCAAAGAGCACTTTCCGACGATCTACCGCCATTGCCTCGACGAGGGGTACGACGTATTGCAGACGCCCATACCCGTCGTTCCGGCGCAGCACTATTTTATGGGCGGCGTGAAGGTGGATCTCGACGGCAGAACGAGCATGAAGCGGCTGTTCGCGGCGGGGGAGACTGCCTGCAACGGCGTGCACGGCAAGAACCGCCTCGCCAGCAATTCCTTGCTCGAAAGCCTCATCTGGGCGGAGCGCGCGGCAAAGGCGATGACGGCGGAAGGCTTCGGCACAAAGAGAAAATATCCGCAGCGCGATCTTTCGGGATATTCCGATTACGCTGCGTTAAAAAAAGATTATGAAAGGGTGATCCGCGAAGAGGCGGAAAGGGAGGCATACTGTGATTGACGAAATATCCATGAAAATTCGGGCGGACGAACTCATCCGCATGGCGCTCGCGGAGGACGTAACGAACGAAGACGTTTCCACGAGCAGCGTTCTCAAAGACGCGGAATTCGGCGAAGCGGATCTGATCTGCAAGCAGGACGGCGTTATCGCGGGGCTGCCCGTCTTTGCCCGCGTGTTCGAACTTCTCGACGGGTATACGTACGTGCGCATGCTCGCAAATGACGGAGACAGCGTAAAGAAAGGGCAGCGTCTGGCGACCGTTCACGGAGACATGCGCACCATACTTACGGGTGAGCGCACGGCGCTCAATTATTTGCAGCGCATGAGCGGCATCGCTACCTATACGGCGAAGATGGTGAAACTGCTCGAAGGGAGCGGATTGAAGCTCGTGGATACCCGCAAAACGACGCCGAACATGCGCGTCTTCGAAAAGTATGCCGTAAGAGTCGGCGGAGGCGGGAACCATCGCTTCAACCTTTCCGACGCGGTGCTTTTGAAGGACAATCACATCGGTGCGGCGGGCGGCGTAAAGGAGGCGGTCGCCGCGGCGAAGGCTTATGCGCCCTTTACGATGAAAATAGAGGTCGAGGTCGAAAACATGGACATGGTGAAGGACGCGATCGAAGCGGGCGCGGACATCATCATGCTCGACAACATGACGGACGAGGAGATGAAAAAGGCGGTCAGATATATCGCGGGGCGCGCGCTGGTGGAAATTTCCGGCAACGTTACGGCGGAAAACGTATCGCGCCTGAAAGGGATCGGCGCAGACGTCGTTTCCTGCGGCGCGCTCACGCATTCCGCGCCCATTCTCGACGTTTCCCTCAAAAATCTGCACCCCGTCGATGCGGACGAGTTTTTCGACGAAGAGGAAGAGCTTGACGATATTCCCGGCGAGGAGAGCTGACGTACGATGAACGGAGAGGAGAGGCGCAGGCAAATAGCGATGTGCATAGGGGCGGAACCCGTGTCCGCCGCGCATCTTGCGGAAAAATTCGGCGTTTCGCGGCAGGTGATCGTGCAGGACGTCGCGCTTTTGCGCGCGGAGGGCGCGGAGATCCTCTCCACGAACCGCGGATACGTCGCGGGGCAAAAGCGCAGGTGCGAGCGCGTTTTTAAGGTGCGCCATTCCGACGCGGATACCGAAAGCGAGCTCTTTGCCGTCGTAGACGAGGGCGGCTGCGTGGAAAACGTGTTCGTGCATCACAAGGTCTACGGCACGCTCACCGCGCCCATGGGCATAGACAGCCGCTTAAAGACGCGCGAGTTTATCCAAAAGATCGCGAGCGGGAAGTCGGCACTGCTCAAAAACGTTACGAGCGGGTATCATTACCACACGGTGAGCGCGGAGAGCGAAGAAGTGCTCGACGGGATAGAGGCGAAATTGCGAGCGCTCGGGTTTCTGGTGGAAAAAAATCCCGGATCGGGCAATTAAGCGAAAAAATCGCGGTCAATCGCTTGACAAACGGGCGCGGCACAGGTATAATTTTTTTCGACAACAGCAAAATAACATCGGTGAGGGAGTAGCAGGCGCAGGTTTTTGCGGGGCAAGTCTTCATCACATATCCCGTTCGGGGATATAGGCTTTCCTTAATTTGCGAGACTCATATAAACGCAGCGAATGAGCGCTTTATATGGTCGCAGTCTGTCCTTTCACGATGCAGGATACGGAATTTTCGGCCGCGGGCGTTTATCGCCCGCGGCTTGTTGTTTGCTCGGCGCACTATATCGGGAGGTTATCGGTTTGAAGTTTTACGAAAAGAGCGCGGAAGAGATCGTAAAAGAATTCGGTTCGGACGCGCACGCGGGCCTTACGTCGGGTCAGGTGCAGGAAAACGCGGAAAAGTACGGCAGGAACGTTTTTTCCGAAACAAAAAAGAAATCCCTTCTCCGAAGAATCTGGGAAGCCGCCACCGAGCCCATGCTGGTGCTCCTCTTTTTTGCATGGATCATCACCATTGCGGTGAACGTCGTCAAAGAGGTGCAGACGGGCGACGGCGACTTTATCGAATGCGTCGGCATACTCGTCGCCATCGCCATTTCCGTCGTGCTCACCGTCGTCATGGAGGGCAAAAGCGCAAAGGCGTTCGAGGAGCTGAACAAGATCAAAGAGGGCATCGAGATCAAGGTCGTGCGCGACGGCATCGTGCAATACATACCGCAGAGCGAGCTCGTCGCCGGCGATATCGTATACCTTGAAACGGGAAATAAAGTCGTCGCCGACGGCAGGCTCATTGAAAGCGTATCCCTCACGAGCGACGAATCGTCCCTTACGGGCGAGAGCGTGCCGGTGGAAAAGAACGCCTCCGCGCAGCTTTCCGGGGATATACCCGTCGCCGAGCGGACGAACATGGTCTTTTCCGGCTGTTTCATCACGGGCGGCACGGGCAAAATGGTCGTAACGGGCGTAGGCGACAATACCGAGTTCGGGCTCATCGCGCGCGAGATACAGGGCGGCGGTGAAGGGCAGACCCCTTTGCAGGAGAAGATGGGCAAACTCGGCAAGGTCATCACCATCGTCGGCGCGGTGTGCGCGGCGCTCATCTTTATCATTCAGCTCGTGCATATCCTCGTTGCCGGGCCGATCACCTTCGAAACGATCAGCAACGCGTTCATCGAGAGCATCGTCCTCATGGTCGCGGCGGTGCCGGAGGGACTTCCCACCATCGTGGCGATCTCCTTGTCCATCAATATAGCGAAGATGGCGAAGCAGAACGCGCTCGTTAAAAAGATGATCGCCTGCGAAACCATCGGCTGCATCAACGTGATCTGTTCGGATAAGACGGGTACCCTTACCGAAAACCGCATGACAGTGGTGGACGTGTATGCGGACGGCGGGTATCGCGAAATCGAATCGTTTTGCAACCTGCCCATGCTGGAAAACTACTGCCTGAACAGTACGGCCGATCTGTATGAAGAAAACGGCGTCGTCCGCTTTGTGGGCAATCCTACCGAGGGGGCGCTGCTCGTTTCGGCGGAAAAGTGCGGGGTGGATTACAGGAAAAAGCGCGAAGAGGCGGAGATCGCCGAAGTATATCCCTTCTCTTCGGACACGAAGAACATGACGACCGTCGTGCGCAAAGAGGGCGGGTTTGCCGTCTATACCAAGGGCAGTCCCGAAAAGATACTCTCCCTTTGCCGCGTTCCCGAAGAGGAGCGCGAAAAGTACGAGGGAGAGATCGTCGGCCTGCAAAAGCGCGCGCGCCGCGTGCTCGCCTTCGCGCACAAAGAGGTGTCTGCAAAGCCCGAAAGCCGTGAAGACGCGGAGAACGGCATGATCTTCGACGGGTTCGTCGGCATCACCGACCCCCTGCGCGCGGAAGTGTACGACGCGGTGCACGCCTGCAAGGGCGCGGGCATCGACCTGAAAATGCTCACCGGCGACAACATCGTCACCGCGTCCGCCATCGCGAACGAGCTCGGCATTCTCGACGACGATCACATCGCGGTGGAAGCTGCTTATCTGGAAGGGCTTTCCGACGAGGAATTTTCCAAAGTGCTGCCCTCCGTGCGCGTCATCGCGCGCAGTACGCCGCTTTTGAAGATGCGCGTGGTCAAAGAGCTCAAAGCCAAGGGCAACGTGGTCGCCGTTACCGGCGACGGCATCAACGACGCCCCCGCCCTCAAAAATGCAGACGTGGGCATCGCCATGGGTATTTCCGGCACGGAAGTTTCCAAAGAAGCGGCGGACATCGTCCTTCTGAACGACTCCTTCTCCACCATCGTAACGACGGTCAAGTGGGGCAGGGGTATTTACGAAAACTTCAAGCGGTTCATACAGTTCCAGCTCACCGTAAACGTCGCGTCCGTCGCCATTATTTTCCTGTGCACGGTCATCGGATTGTTTGTGCCTTCTTTTGAAAACCCGTTCAACGCGCTCGACCTGTTGTGGATCAACATCATCATGGACGGCCCGCCCGCGCTCACGCTCGGTTTGGAACCGATACGCGACGACCTGATGAAGCGCAAACCGACCGCGAGGGGGGAGAGCATCGTTTCTGCGGAGATGATGGTCAAAATCGCCGTCAACGGCATATTTATGTGCATCGTGTGCCTGGCGCAGAAGCAGTGGAACTTCCTCGGCATACCGATGGAAGGGGAAAACGCGGAGGTGATCTCCGACACCGTTATATTCACGCTGTTCGTTCTGTTCCAGCTCTTCAACGCGTTCAACTGCCGCGAATTGGGAGACAGGAGCGTGTTCCCCAACTTCTTTAAAAACAAGCTCATGCTCATTGCGTTTGCCGCGGCGTTTGTGTTGCAGATCGTTATCACGCAGTTTGCCGGCCCCGTGTTCGATACGGTGGCGCTCGGCATTCTCGACTGGGTCAAGATCGTGGCGCTCGCATTTTCCGTCATTCTTTTGGACGAGGCGATCAAGCTCGTCCGCAGGATCGTGAAAAGGGCGAGGGCAAAAGCGTAAAAAGGAAAAAGGCGACGGGTCTCCGCCGCCTTTTTTTGCGCGGCGACGTTTCCTGAAAATCCCTGCTTTAAAATTCGGAAAAACCGTTGACGAACCGCGCGATTTATATTATAATATAAATCGATAAAAAAATATCGATTCAAGGTCGCGCAAGAGGTCAGCCGAAAGCGCGGTCTTTGCGCGCCCGCGGGAAAGAAAATCGTGGCGCGGATTTCGGAAATTGCGGAAAAAGCGCTTGCGGAGCAGACGCTTTTTCGTGAATAGTGAAAATATTAAAATCGTGAGGTTATTGTTATGGTCGTAAAGGTATGCGTGGGGAGTTCCTGTCATCTTCGGGGCTCTTACGATGTGATCGAAGAGATGAAGCGCCTCGTAAAAAAGTACGGCGTGGAGGACAAGGTAGACTTGCAGGCGAGCTTTTGCATGGGCAACTGTCAGAACGGCGTGAGCGTCCTCGCGGACGAAATGCTCGTGCACAACGCGAACAAAGATAATTGCGAAGAGCTCTTTCTCACGCAGATCTATCCGCATATCGGCAAGTAACGCGGGCGGGAGGGGAATATGATCACTTATCTCGATTTTAAAGACGCCCGCTGCAAAGATTGCTATAAGTGCCTGAGAGAATGCCCCGTAAAGGCGATCAAGGTGGTCGATCATCACGCCAAGATCATCGAAAGCCGCTGTATTTTGTGCGGCCACTGTACCGAGGTGTGCCCGCAGAACGCAAAGAGCGTGCATACCGAGCGGGCGGAGGTGGAAAAGCTGTTGAAGGGCGGCAACGTGATCGCGTCGGTCGCGCCTTCCTTTGTTTCCAGTTTCGACTTGCAGGATTTCAACGTGATGAAGCTCGCCCTCGGCAGGCTGGGCTTTGCCGACGCGGAGGAAACGAGCATCGGCGCGCGCGAGGTCACGGCGCAGTACAAAAAGCTGCTGGAAGCGCATACGTATAAAAATTTCATTACGTCTTGCTGCCCCGCGGTCAATACGCTCATAGAGCTGTATTATCCGAAGGCGCTCGCCTACCTTGCGCCCGTAGATACGCCCATGATCGCCCATGCCAAGATGATCCGTAAAAAGCACCCCGAGGCAAAGGTCGTGTTCATCGGCCCGTGCATCGCCAAAAAGCGCGAGGCGCACGAGAGCGGCGTGGTGGACGGCGTGCTCACCTTTGAAGACCTTGCGGCGATGTTCGAAGATAAGGGGATCGTGCTTTCCGAGATCGCCCGCCTTCCGTCCAAGCCCGCGGGCGGCGTAAACCGCGCGAAGTATTACCCGATCAGCCGCGGCATCATCAAATCATTCGAAAATTACATAGACGGTTACGAATTCGTCGCCGTAGACGGCGCGGAAAAGTGCAAGGAAGTTCTGGAAAACATAGAAAGTCTTTCGGGCATGTTCATAGAAATGAACAGCTGCGACTCCGCGTGCGTAAACGGGCCGTGTTCGCTCGCCCTCAAAGCGGGCGCGCTCAAAGCCAATGCGGATATACGCAAATACGTCAGCAAAGACCTCGCCGAAAACGAATCCGCTCCCTATGAAGCGGAAAAGGACATCGATTTTTCCTGCGTGCACGAACGCAGGCGCACGGAGGACTTTGTTCCCACCGACAGGCAGATCGCGGAGATCCTCGCCAAAACGGGCAAAACAAAGCCCGAGGATATGCTCAACTGCGGCGCTTGCGGCTATAACACCTGTTACGAAAAGGCGTGGGCGGTCGCCAACGGCTATGCGAACATCGACATGTGCGTGCCGTACATGCGCGCCCGCGCGGAGAGCATGTCTTACGAGATCATTCAGACGAGCCCCAACGGGATCGTGCTTTTGGACAACGATCTCAACATCATGGAGATCAACGGCAAGGCGAAAGAGCTCTTGGGCATCAAGGAGTACGACGTAAAGGGCAAGGGGATCTTCCACTATTTCAACCCGACCGAATTCGTGCTCGCCCAGAACGACAAAAAGAACATTTACAATAAAAAGGTCTTTCTCGAAAAGACGGGCTGCTACATCGAGCTCACGATCATCGTTTTGAAGGACAACAAGGGCACCTATGCCGTGATGAAAGACATCACCCAGGAGACAAAGAACGAGGAACAGCTCGGCAAAGTGAAGCTGGAAACGCTCGCCACGACCGACGAAGTCATCAAAAAGCAGATGCGCGTCGCGCAGGAGATCGCTTCCCTCCTCGGGGAGACGACCGCGGAGACGAAAGTGGCGCTTCTCAAACTCAAAAAGACGTTGCAGGACGGGGGCGAAAAGTAATATGGCGCTCTGTCTGGAAAGCGGCTACACGTCGCTCAACAAAAAGAACGAGGAGCTGTGCGGAGACCGCGTGGAGAGCATCGTTTCGGGCGATTATACCACCCTTGTTTTGGCGGACGGGCTGGGCAGCGGCGTAAAGGCGAATATCCTGTCTACGCTCACCTCCAAAATACTCTGCACGATGGTATCCAACGAAATAGACATAGAGGAATGCGTGGAGACCATAATCCAGTCTCTGCCCGTTTGCAAGGTGCGAGGGGTCGCTTATTCCACCTTTTCCGTCATTCACATGAACAGGCAGGGGAAGGGGCATCTCTTTGAATTCGACAATCCGCAGGCGATCCTGATACGCGACTGCAAGTGCTGCGATTTTCCCCGCGAGGGCATGGATATCCTCGGCAAAACGGTGTATAAAACGGCGCTCGACTTAAAAGCGGGAGACGTGATCGTGGTCATGAGCGACGGCGTGATTCACGCGGGTATCGGCATGACGCTGAATTTAGGCTGGCAGCGCCCGGAAGTCATGGAATTTTTGGATAACAACGTAAAACCGACCATGAGCGCGCGCGCGGTCGCCTGCCTGCTTGCGGGCGTATGCAACGATCTGTATCTGGGCACCCCCGGAGACGACACGACGGTCGCCGCCGTAAAGGTGCGAGATGAGCTGAACGTCAACCTCATGATCGGCCCGCCCGTAGACAAAAGCAAAGACGACTTTTATATTTCGCGCTTTCTGGCGGGAGAGGGAAAAAAGGTGGTTTGCGGCGGCACGAGCTCGCAGATCGTGGCGCGGCATCTCAAAACGAGCGTGCGAGCCTCCTTCGACTTTCCCGACAAAGACGTGCCGCCCATCGGCTTTATCGACGGCATCGACCTCACGACGGAGGGCGTGCTCACGATGCGCAGGCTTTTGGAACTTTCCGAAAAGTACGTAGACGTGCACGATCTGACCCCCAAGACCTTTACCAAGAAAGACGGCGCTTCCCTGCTCGCGCAGATGCTCTTCGAAGAGGCGACGAGCGTACACTTTTTTGTGGGGCAGAGCATCAATGCCGCGCATCAGGGACTGCCCATCGACATCACGATGAAGCTCAAACTGGTCGAGAGCCTTGCGGCAAACCTCAAAAAAATGGGAAAAGACGTAACGATCGATTACGACTGAAATATATTTGAAAAATTCTCCGCGCCTTACGGCGCAAATGCGGAGCGATGCGGTTTATTTGCGGGGAAATGATAAAAAATCGGTAAGTACAGAGAGGATAGGTATGGCTGACAACAAACGAATTTTCGACACTGCGGTGCAGAAACTCAAATATGACGTTTTAAAGGCGATCATTCGCAACGAATACGAGCACTGCTACGACAACATTTACATAGACATTCCCAAAGAGATCTCTCCGGGGCCCAAGGCGACCATGCGCTGCTGCATCTTCAAAGAGCGCGCCATAGTGCAGGAGCGCATCAAGCTCGCGCTCGGCGGCGATAAAAGCAACCCCAACGTCGTGGAGGTCATAGACATCGCCTGCGACGAGTGCCCGATCGGCGGTATTTTTGTTACGCCCGCCTGCCGGGGCTGCATCGTGCACCGCTGCCAGGAAGTGTGCCCGCGAGACGCCATTCAGATCATCGACCACAAGGCGGTGGTGGATAAATCGAAGTGCATCGAGTGCGGCAAGTGCACGCAGGCGTGCCCTTACGGGGCGATCATACACCAAAAGAGACCGTGCGTTTCTTCCTGCAAGGTCAAGGCGATCACCGTAGGGGAAGACAAAAAGGCGGTCATCGACAACAACAAATGTATCTCCTGCGGCGCGTGCGTGTATCAGTGCCCGTTCGGGGCGATCGTCGATAAGTCCATGATCATGGAGAGCATAGACATTCTCAAAAAGTCGGAAGAAGGCAAAAAGTATCACGTGTACGCGGTCATCGCGCCTTCCATCGTCAGCCAGTTCAAGTATGCGAAGATCGAGCAGGTCGTAACGGGTATCCGCAAACTCGGCTTCCACCAGGTGGTCGAGGCGGCGCTCGGGGCAGACATCACGCTCTATCACGAGGCGGAGGAGTGGAAGGAAAAGGGCGTGCTTACCACTTCCTGCTGTCCTTCCTTCGTCATGTTTGTGGAAAAGAATTTCCCCGAGCTTGCAAAGTATGTTTCGCATTCCGTTTCTCCGATGGTGGAGGCTGCCATGCTCATCAAGCGCACCGATCCGACGGGTAAAGTCATCTTTATCGGACCCTGTGCGAGCAAAAAACTCGAATATAAGCTGCCCAAAACGCAGGGCGCGATCGACAGCGTGCTTTCCTTTGAGGAGTTGCAGGCGTTTTTGGACGCGCGCGACATCGACGTCGCTTCGCTGGAAGAGACTTCGCTCGATAACGCTTCTTTTTATGGCAGGATCTTTGCCAAGAGCGGCGGTATCGCGCAGGGCATTTCAGACGTTGCCGCCGAGTACGGCATCGAGGGCATCAAGCCGCTCGCGATGAACGGTATAGACGAATGCCGCGCGGCTCTCATGAAGCTTAAACTCAACCGCGCCACGGAAAACTTTTTTGAAGGAATGGCATGCGACGGCGGCTGCCTGAACGGTGCGCTTTGTTTGAACCACGGGCCGAAAAATATTGTAGACGTAGACAAATACGGCGCTTCCGCGAAGGAAAAGACGATAGACAATTCCGTCAAGCTCTATAAACTCAGTCTCGGAGACGCCGGCAAAGCGGCAGAATAAAAAACATAAGCGAAAAGAAGTGCGCGGAAAAATTTGCGGGAAATTTTCCGCGCACATGATTTTTCTGTAAGTTCGATCATATATTGCGTTTTATATTATTATAACATAAAAAATGTTAAAAATCTTGCTGCACAAGTTTGTGAAAATCATGCAATATTATCATTTTTGTGTCATAATAATTACATGGATATTTCCGAGGCGCTCAGACAGAACAGGGAAGAAAGAGGGTTGAATCCGCACGAGCTTGCAAAGGCGCTCGGCGTTAATCACCAAAATATTTATCGGTGGGAGAGCGGAACGGTGCTTCCGGGCATTGAAATGTGCGTGAAGATCGCCGATTATTACGGTATCAGCTTAGACGATCTGATCGGGCGCAAAATATGATTTTTCGGGAAACTTCCCGAAAACGGCAAAATACGCAAGGGCCGGGAGCGGTACGCTTCCGGCCCGTATTTTTAGTTTTATATTCGAAGGAGAGGGCTGGCCATTGTGCCGAAAAGCTTTTCGTGCGGGCGAGGCGGCGTTTTTTGTGGAAAAGAGATGAAAATATTTGAAGATTGCGTTTCAAATGCCGCCACTTTAAAAATAGGCTTGTAAAATTTGCTGCCGTGTGATATACTATTATATGATCGGATACAAGACCGAGAATATACACTGACAGAAATCTGAACGGGTAAATATTATGCCAAGATCGAAAAAAACATATGTATTCCCCCTCGTTGCGCTGCGCGGAAGGGTCGTCTTTCCGGACGCGCAGACGAGTTTCGACGCGGGCAGGCTCATTTCCCTGACCGCCATTTCGCGCGCCACGGAAAAGGACATGGATCTTTTCGTGAGCCTGCAAAAGGACGCCGCGAAGGAAAATATCACGTCAAAAGACGTATGCGCCGTGGGAACGGTGGTACGCGTCAAGCAGATCGCCAAGCTGCCCTCCAATAACCTCCGCGTGAGCGTGGAGGGGCTTTACCGAGCGGAGGCGGAAGAGATCTATGAAGAGGACGGCAGCTTTTACGCCGTGGTCACCCGCCTCAAAGCGGTGCACGGAGACGAGGTGCTGGAAGAGGCGTATTTCCGCACCGCGCGCGAGGTGATGCGCGAGCTGACCGCCGGAGACATGCGTTTCCCGAAGGAACAGCTCGCGGAGCTGGAACGCGTTTCCGATCCCGACGTGTTCATCAACCGCTCCATGCAGTATCTGCACCTCAAAGAGGAGATCAAACAGCAGATTTTGGAAACGGTGAACGTGGTGGAGCGGCTCAAACTTTACGAGCGCTGCCTCAACGACGAGTTGGAGATCGCCAAGCTCGAAAAGAAGATCAGCTCCATGGTGCGCCGCAGCATCGACAAAAACCAGAAAGAATATTTTTTGCGCGAACAGCTCAAAGCCATTCATACCGAACTCGGCGACGACGAGCAGGAGCGCGATACGCTCACGCGGCAGATCAAAGACAAGCACATGCCCGCCGAAATAGAGGAGAAGGCGCTCAAAGAGATCTCCCGCATGGACAAGATGCCGCCCTCCTCCCCCGAATATACGGTGATACGCAACTATCTCGACTGGCTCATTGAACTCCCTTGGACGGAGGAGACAAAGGATACGGAAAATATCCTCGACGCGAAAAAGATTCTCGACGAGGATCATTACGGGCTGGAAAAGGTGAAAACGCGCATCACGGAATATCTCGCCGTGCTGCAACTCACAAAGAGCATGAACGCGCCCATTTTGTGCTTTGTGGGGCCGCCCGGGGTGGGCAAAACTTCCATCGCAAAGTCGGTTGCGCGCGCCCTCGGCAGAAAATTCGTGCGCATGAGCCTCGGCGGGGTCAAAGACGAGGCGGAGATCAGGGGGCACCGCCGCACTTACGTCGGCGCGATGCCCGGGCGCATCATTTATGCGATGAAGCAGGTCGGCTCGATCAATCCCGTATTTTTGCTGGACGAGATCGACAAGGTGTCTTCCGATATGCGCGGCGATCCCGCGAGCGCGCTTTTGGAGGTTTTGGATCCCGAACAGAACGCGACCTTCCGCGACAGATTTTTGGAGGTGCCGTACGACCTTTCCAAGGTGCTCTTTATCACCACGGCGAACACGGTCGATACGATCCCCGCGCCCCTTCTCGACAGAATGGAGCTCATCGAGCTCAACGGCTATACGCTCGATGAAAAGAGGGAGATCGCAAAGCGGTACCTCGTGCCCCGAAAAATTCAGGAAAACGGGCTGAAAAGCGAACTTTTGGAAATCACGGACGACGCGATCACCGCGATCATCGAAGGGTATACGATGGAGGCGGGCGTGCGCAGCCTGGAAAGGCAGATCGGCTCGGTCTGCCGCAAGATCGCCGTGCGCTACGCAGAAAACAAGGATATGGAAAAGCAGGTCGTTACGGCAGAGAATCTGGAAGGCGTGCTCGGCGTGAAAAAATATACGCGCGACTTTTCTCAGCTCGACGAAAACGAAGTCGGCGCCGCGACGGGGCTCGCCTGGACGAGCGTGGGCGGCACTACGCTCACCATCGAGGTTTCCTGCATGCCCGGCAAGGGAGAGATCTTGCTCACGGGCAAGCTCGGCGACGTGATGAAGGAGTCGGCGCGCGCCGCGATCAGTTATATCCGCGCCCATGCGGACAAATACGGGATCGACGCGGAAACCTTCTCCAATACCGATATCCATATCCATGTGCCGGAGGGGGCTACCCCGAAAGACGGCCCGAGCGCGGGCATCACGATGGCGACCGCTATTTTGTCTGCCTTTACGCATAAACCCGTCCGCAAAGACATCGCCATGACGGGCGAGATCACCCTGCGCGGCAAGGTGCTGCCCATCGGCGGGCTCAAAGAAAAGGCGCTCGCGGCGCACCGCGCGGGCATCAAAAACATCATCATTCCCAAAGAAAACGAAAAAGACGAGGAGGAAATACCCTCCAACGTGCGCGGCGAACTTCACTTTATCCCCGCGGCGGAGGTGGATACGGTATTTCACAACGCGATAGCGGGGCTGTAATGATCATCAAGGGAGCAGAATTCATCGTTTCGGCGGCGGACAGGAGAGGCTTTTTTCGTTCGGAAAAGCCGATGATCGCCGTATGCGGCAAATCCAACGTTGGCAAGAGCTCGTTCATCAATATGCTGGCGAACCGCAAAAGGCTCGCCAAGACTTCCGCCGAGCCGGGCAGGACGCGCCTTGTGAATTATTTTGATTTCGGAGAGTTTGTTTTGGCAGATCTCCCCGGCTACGGCTTTGCGCGCGTTTCCAAGGCGGAAAAGGAGAAGTGGGCGCGGCTGTTGGAAGACTTTTTTGCCGAAAAAGAAAACATCGCGCACGTGTTTTCCCTCGCAGACATTCGCCACGAGCCTACGGCGGACGACCGGACGATGATCGAATTTTTGTATTATCACCGCATTCCCTTTACCGTGGTCGCGACCAAGGCTGACAAGCTCGCAAAGACGCGCGTCAAAGAGCACGTCCGCGCCATCGCTTCGGCGTTCAGAACGGGCGAGGGGAATGTGATCGCCGTTTCGTCTGAAACGGGCAGAGGAAAGGAAGAAATTTTGGCTATTCTCGACGGGATCGTGTCCCTTGCGGGGGAGCCGGCGGAAGAGGAAGAGGACGAAGCGTAAAAAAACGGTTGCTTTTTCTTCTCGGCTGTATTATAATAGACTATCAAACGCAGGAGTGTTTCGGAGGATCATGACACAAATTCTTGCGCCGTCTTTTTTGAATACGCCCTGGGGCATGGCGATCTTCGTCGTACTCGATATCGCCGTATTCGTTCTCATCGCGGCGCTCAATTATAGATGGCTTTTTAAAAGACTGTTCGATATTTTGTTTTCGGCAATTTTTCTTGCCGTGTTTTTGGTGTTCTTTCTCGTTTTTCTCGCGGTCGACGCGATCTATAACAAGGTCACCAATTCCTACCGCGCGCTGTTTGAAATCAAGTATTACTGCGGTAAGAAAGAAAAGCCGATCCGCATCGCCGTGCTCGCCACCGAACGCGTTTTGCACGACGAGGCGGGCAATCTCCTTCCCGAAAAGGAGCGCATTACGGGCTTCGGGAAATTTTTGAAGGGCAGCGGCCTCAAATACTATCCCATGCTCGCGTACGTTTTTACGGGCAGAATGAGTTTTGTGGGGCCCGTGCCCATGACGCTTTCCGACGCTGCCGCGCTCCCGCCCGAACATAAGGCGCGCTTTGCCGTGCGCCCGGGCATCGTAAGTTCGCTTTCCCGCTACGGCGGAGAAAAGCTCACGTATGCCGATATGTTCGAGGAAGACGAGCACTATGCCGCGCACGTCAATTTATTCCGCGATATCTCCTTTTTTATGACGAGGATCGCCCAAAAGGTGCGCGGGGAAAGGGCGAACAATCTCGGAGAGGTCGCAAACAAGAGCTATCTTGCGGTGCGGCTGGAAGAGGGTACCCTGACCGCAGAGGAAGCGGAGGCGTTCATGGCGGACGCCAAGGCGAAAGAAGCGCGCAAGAGCGCGGCTGCTTCGGAGCGCAGGCTCTTCGAAGAGCGCAATTTGTTCAGATGATCTTACGGGCAGGAGCGGGGCTTCTGCCCGAAGTTTTATAAAAATAAGCGCAAGCGGCTGCGGGCGGGGATAAAGTCCGAGTCGGTGCGGCTTTTTCGGTTTTTCGCGTATTTTTTTGCAAAGGCGGTAACGTTATGCAGCAGCAATCCATGTTTATGAAGGATACCGACCAGCCTCTCGCGGCGAGGCTCCGCCCCCGCACCCTCGATGAATTCGTCGGGCAAAAGCACCTTCTGGGGGAAGGAAAAGTCCTGCGCCGCCTCATCGAGGGAGACAAGATCGGCTCGATGATCTTTTGGGGGCCGCCCGGTGTGGGCAAAACCACGCTCGCGCGCATCATCGCCAATACGACGAAGGCAAATTTTATCGATTTTTCTGCCGTTACGAGCGGCATCAAAGAGATCAAACAGGTGATGGAGCAGGCGGAAAAGAACCGCATCTACGGGGAAAAGACCATTCTTTTCGTAGACGAAATACATCGCTTCAACAAAGCCCAGCAAGACGCGTTCCTGCCCTTTGTGGAGAGGGGGAGCATCATTCTGATCGGCGCGACGACGGAAAATCCTTCCTTCGAGGTCAACGGGGCGCTCTTGTCTCGCTGCAAGGTGTTCGTGTTGCAGGCGCTCAAAACGGAGGAGCTCGTACAGCTTCTGCGCCATGCCGTAACGGACGAACGCGGTTTCGGCGGGCAGCGTATCGAAATTGCGGACGATATTCTGGAAACGATCGCCGCGTTTGCCAACGGAGACGCTCGCAGCGCGCTCTCCACCCTCGAAATGGCGGTGCTCAACGGCGAGTCGGACGGGGATAAAACGGTCGTCACGCGGGAAACGGTGGAGCAATGCACCTCCAAAAAGTCGCTTTTATACGACAAAACGGGGGAGGAGCATTACAATCTGATCTCCGCACTGCACAAGTCCATACGCAATTCCGATCCCGACGCCGCCGTATACTGGCTGGCGCGCATGCTCGAAGCGGGGGAAGACCCGCTCTATATAGCGCGGCGCGTTACCCGTTTTGCGAGCGAAGACGTAGGGCTGGCGGATCCGCGCGCGCTGGAAATCGCGGTAGCGGCGTATCAGGCATGCCATTTTATCGGCATGCCCGAGTGCAGCGTGCACCTCACCGAGGCGGTGGTGTATATGTCGATGGCGCCGAAATCCAACGCGCTGTATACGGCATACGAAAGCGCAAAAAAGGACGCGCTCACCATGCTCGCGGAGCCCGTGCCCCTCGTGATACGCAACGCGCCGACAAAGCTGATGAAGGAGCTTGAATACGGCAAGGGGTACCGTTACGCGCACGATTATAAGGAAAAACTGACGGATATGCAGTGTCTGCCCGATTCTCTTGCGGGAAGGGAATACTACCGCCCGACGGAGGAGGGCGTGGAAGGAAAGATCAAGGCGCGGCTGGAAGAGATAAAGGCATGGAAAGCGGAACAGAAAAAATAAAAGCAAAGCGGCGCGCCCCGATATGGCATATCGGGGCGCGCCGCTTCATATAGTCAATATATGAAGGTTTCGGAAATGAAGGCGGGCGAGAGCGCGCGGGTGATCGCGGTCGCGGCGGAAAAGAAGGCCGCGGAGCGGCTGAAAATGCTCAACGTTTACGAGGGTGCGCGCATAACGCTCGTGCGCCGCGCACCGTTCGGCGGCGGCGTTATGCTGGAAGCGGGCGGGGTGCGCCTCGCCTGCGGAGCAAAGCTCGCCGCCAAAATTTTGGTCGCAAAGGAGTGCGGAGATGAGCGGGCAGACATCTGAACATATGCGCATACTGCTCGCGGGTAATCCGAACTGCGGCAAATCCACGCTGTTCAACGCGCTCACGGGCGGGCACGCGAAAACGGGAAACTGGCACGGCGTAACGGTGGGCATGACCGAACGTGCCGCGCGGCTCAACGGGAAAAGAGCGACGGTCGCGGATCTTCCGGGCATCTATACCCTCTCTTCGCCCAATATGGAGGAAGAGATCTCCCGCCGCGCGCTCGAAGGGAAGGATTATGCCGCCGCGCTCGTGGTGGCAGACGCGCTCACCCTGCCGCGTTCGCTGCGCCTATTTTACGAGGTGAAGGCGCGCGCGCCTCAAACGCTGTTGGTCGTAACGATGGGGGATCTGTTAAAGAGGAGGGGAGGCTTTCTCGACGAAAAGGCGCTTTCCGCCCGCCTCGGCGCGCCCGTGCTTTGCGTCAACGCGCACAGCCGCAGAGATATCCGTAAACTGCGCGCGTTTCTCGCGGAAAACCTGTTTTGCGGAAACGTATGCGAAAAAGATCGCCCGATCGTGCGGGAAGACGGGGCTTCCGTGGAGGGCATATGGTCGGGCGGAGCGTTCCGGGAAAGCCGCGCCGAAAGGTTTTTGTATAAGCCTTATATCGCCGTACCGCTCTTTTTTATGACCTTCCTTGCGGTGTTTTTTCTCGCTTTTGCAAACAATATGCCGGGCGAACTTCTCAAAGGGCTGTTGGAGGAGCTCGTCGCCGTCAGGGTCGGGGGCGCTCTCTCCGCGTGGGCGAGGAACATGGGCGCGGCTGAGGCAGCCGCAGGGTTCGTTTCCGCCCTCTTTTCGGGGCTGGGCATGCTCTTTTCCTTCCTGCCGCAGATCGCCATTCTGTATTTTGCTCTCTTTATGATGGAGGAGAGCGGCTATATGTCTGCGCTCGCCTTTATGACGGACGGCATTTTCCGCAAGGCGGGGCTGACGGGCAGGGCGGCGTTTTCGATCCTGATGGGCTTCGGCTGCTCCGCCGCCGCCATACTCACCACGCGCGGGCTGGAAAACAAGGCGGTGCAGCGGCGCGCGATCCGCATATTGCCGTACATTTCATGCAGCGCGAAAATGCCCGTATATCTCGCCGTCATATCCTCCTTTTTCACGCATAAATTTTTTGCGCTCGCCGTCATTTACTTCGGCGGCGTATTTCTCGCCCTTGCCGCCGCGTTCCTGCTCAAAAGAGGGGAGGAGGAAACGCTCGCCATGGAGATCGCGCACCTGCAATTCCCTTCTTTGCGGCAGGTCGCAAAATCGTTGCTATTTTATTGCAAACAGTTTATAATGAAGATAGTTACCGTCGTAGCGGCGGTTTTGGTCGTGATGTGGTTTCTGCTCTCTTTCGATTTTTCCCTGCGCTATGTGGGCGAAGGGGGCGCGGGCAGCATCGCGGAAACGCTGTGCCGGGGGCTGAAATATCTCTTCTATCCCATGGGGATCACCGAATGGCAGGTCGCGCTTGCCGCCTTTACGGGGCTCATCGCAAAGGAAAGCGTGGCGGGTATGCTTGCGGTCTTTTACGGCGCGGATCTCTCCGCGGCGATGAGCGCGCAGTCCGCCGCGGCGTTCACGGCGTTCATCATGGCGTGTTCGCCCTGCGTATCCGCGATCGCGGCGGCGGGCAGGGAGCTCGGCGCGGGGCGCGCCGTTGCCGACGCGTTTATCCAAACGGGCATCGCCTTTTTGCTTGCCTATGCGGTGTATGCGCTCCTCTTTTTCGGCGCGGCGCTCTGGGCGGTCATGGGCGCGGCGCTGTTGACGGCTACGGCCGTATTTATAAAAAACAAACGGGGGAAACGCCGTGAAAAAGCTTATCGTCTCCGAGCGCGGCAGGCTCAGAGACTTCACCGATGAACATTACGCGCAGGGCTCGTTTGCCTTCTCGCGGCTTTTGCGGGAAAAGGACGTGCGCGTCAACGGCAAAAAGACGGGCGAAAACGTCATGCTCGAAGCGGGCGACGAGGTCGCGTACTACACCACCTTAAAAGAGGAGGCTCGCCCGTTTTACGGCGTTTTATATGAAGACGAAAACGTGCTCTTTGCCGATAAATATGCGGGCGTCAATTCCGAGGCGCTGTTTTGCGCTCTGGCGGAGGCGTACGGCGCGCGGCCGGTGCACCGCCTCGACCGCAATACCTGCGGCGTGATGGCGTTTGCCAGAAACGACGGCGCGGAAAGGGCTCTGGCGGCGGCGTTCAAAGAGCGCCGCGCGGTAAAAATTTACGAAGCGGTTTGCTTTCACCCTTTCAAAAAGCCGGCTGACGTTCTGACCGCTTATCTCGTAAAGGACGCCGCCGCCGCGCGTGTGAGAGTTTATGCGGAGCCGCGCAAGGGTGCGGAGAAGATCGTGACCGAATATTTCGGCGCGGAAAACGCGGGAGAACTCGCGCGCGTGCACGTGCGCCTGCACAGCGGAAAAACGCATCAGATCCGCGCGCACCTCGCCTTTATCGGGCACCCCGTCGCGGGAGACGAAAAGTACGGAGACGAGGCTCTGAACAAAAAATATGCGCTCAAAAGGCACATTTTGGTCGCAAAAGAGCTGTCGTTCTCTTTTACGGGCATGCTTTCCTATCTGAACGGAAAGACGTTTACGTCTTCCTTTTCTGCGCAGTTCCCGAAAAACGAAAAATAAAAGAGCCGCCCTCGCCTGCATCTGCGAGGGCGGCTCTTGCCGCTTTCAATCTCTTTTCAATCTCTGCCCTTTTCCGCATAGGAGAGGAATATTTTGTCCCATTCGGGGAACTTCCTGCGCAGGGAAATGGGTTTTCCGCTTTCGTCTATAAAGCAGTGGCTGCTCGAACACAGAGTGCGCAGATCGCCCCGCTCTCCCCGTATTTCGTATTCTATCTCAAATTTTACGCCCGTATAGCGCACGAGGCGCACGGAGATCACGACCGTTTCGGGAAAGCGCGTCATCGCCTTGTATTCGCACCGGACGGAAAGCACGGGGCTGAGCACGCCCGCCTTTTCCATCACGTCGTAGCCGATGCCCATCTGTTCGAGCATATCCACGCGCGCCTCCTCGATCCAGCGCACATAGTTGGAGTGGTGCACGATCTTCATCGTATCCGTTTCGTAATACTGCGTTTTGTGCTTATAGGGGATCAAGGGCATAAATTTTGCCTCCTTCTGCCGTCTTTTATAAAATTATACCACTTGCCGCCCTTTTATGTCAACGGCAAAAATGCGCAAATTTGTTGACGGCGCGCCCGCTTTGTGCTACAATTTTCTCATGAAAAACTGTGAAGACATCGTAAGTTTATCTGAAAAATTCGGCATCAACGCCGAGTATAAGAGCGAAGATTTTTACCCCGTGTTCCGCGCGGCGGCAGCGGGCATGCGCATTCTCGTGCTTGCGGATAAAAATACCGCGCGCTATGCGGAGCCTTTTTGTAAAGAGCTGTGCGCGCGCGGGCTGAACGCCGCGCTCTTTGTCATTCCCGAGGAGGAGCCCGTGGCGGACGAAAAGACGTGCGGCCTCGTCTATGACGGGCTGAAAGGGTTTGACTACGTTCTCGCCGTCGGCTCGGGAACGCTCAACGACATCGCGAAGTATACTTCCTTTCATGCGGGCAAAAAGTGCGGCGTGCTCGCCACGGCAGCCAGTATGGACGGGTTTACCTCGGGCGTTACGCCTCTCATCAAAAACGGCTTTAAGATCACCGAAAACGCGCACACGGTATCGGATATACTCATCGATTTCGATATATTGTGTTCCGCCCCGAAGATCATGACGGGCGCGGGGGCGGGGGATATCCTCGCAAAATTCTGCTGCCTTACCGACTGGAAAATGTCGCATCTGCTCAACGGCGAAGCCTATAACGACGAGGCGGCGTCTCTCATGCGCGTCGCGCTCGAAGAGTGCGTCGCAAACATAGAGAGCATCAAAACCTGCGGCAGGGAAGGGATCGGCAGCCTCATGCGCGCCCTCCTCATTTCCGGCTATGCGATGGTCATTGCGGGCAATTCCCGCCCCGCGAGCGGCGCGGAACATCATATGTCGCATTTTTTGGAGATGGATTTTCTCCGCCGCGGCGAACGGATCCCTCTGCACGGGATAAAGGTAGGGCTGGGCACCCTCGTTTCCCTCAGAATGTACAAGCGGGTCAAGGAGATCCCGCAGGATTTTGCGGGGAAGGATACGGTCGTTGCGCTTGCCGAGGGGCTCCCCGAGCCCGGGTGGGTCGCCTCCGTTTTGTCTTCGCTCGGCTGCCCGACGCGGTTTTCTCAGATCGGCGTTTCCGAAGATACCGTGCGGGATATGCTCTTTCATTGCTGTAAGATACGCGACCGCTTTACGATCATGACCCTTTACAACAAGTATGACCTGATGAAGGGAGCGGCGGACGAGCTGATCGGGCTGTATTATTAGGAGGACGGCATGTACAGCGGCGTTTCCACGGCGTCTTTGTTCCTTCGCGAATTCAACGAAGACGCGCTCACCGTGCTCAACGGGCTCGGCGTGAGATCTACGGAAGTTTTTTTGACCACTTTTTCCGAATATACGGAGGAATTTGCGCGGCTTTTGCTCGCCCGCAGGGGTGCGCTCAAAGTCAATTCGGTGCATCTTCTGAACACGCAGTTCGAGCCGCAGCTGTTCGGCCAGCACCCGCGCGCCAAAGCGGACGCGTTCAGAATATTGGACGGCGCCATGGCTTCCGCCCGTATTTTCGGCGCGGAACGCTATACCTTTCACGGCATTACGCGCCTGAAAAAGAATTCCGCTCCGCCCGATTATAAAAAAACGGGCAAAAGTTTTTGCGAGATATCCGAATGCTGCGCCGCGCACGGGGTCAGGCTTTGCCTGGAAAACGTGCACTGGGCGTTTTATAACGAACCCGGCATTTTCGGCAGGGTCAGGGAATACTGCCCCGATCTTTCAGGGGTTTTCGACGTCAAGCAGGCGCGTCTTTCCTGTTACCCGTATCAGATGTATATCAAGGATATGGAGGGGTGCATTTCGCACGTGCACCTTTCCGACGTGAACGAGCGGGGCAAAATATGTCTTCCCGGCAAGGGGACGTTCGACTTCGAGGAGTGCCTGAGACGGCTCAAAGACGCGGGCTTCGACGGCGCGGCGCTCATAGAAGTATACGCGAACGACTACGGCGATTATAGAGAATTGAAGCAGGCGTGCGACTATATCGACGAGATCATCTATAAGATCGGCTGAAAAGAAATGCGCGGAGGGTTTTTCGCGCATTTTTGTTTTTTCGGAAATCTGAAATTTTTGGGGAGCTTTTCCGTTTTTTTGGTAGGTGCTTTCGGCGAACGCGCTCTCCGCCGTCGCGAGCTCCGTTCTCGTCGCCCTCGTTTTATATGTTTTTTAGGGGCAAATTGCCTGAAAATTGTGAAAAACCCGCCTTTTTTTTGGCGAATCGTTGACATACGCGTTTTTTTGCTTTACAATAAAATGAGAAGGGCGAACCGCCTCAAATAAGCAATCCAAAACGGAGGGATTTCGATATGAATTTCAGGAACAAAGAGTGGCGCAATTCCATGCGCGTGACCGTCGACTACAACAACATGATGAAAAAGTTTGTCGGGCAAGACGGCTTTACCGACGCGGATCTCGCGCGCGAAAAGGAAGCGGCGGCGGACGCGTTCGATTATGTTGCAGATAACCGCGGCAAGGGCATGATGGGCTGGACGGAGCTTCCTTATAACCAGAAAGAGATCGTGGAAGACATCATCGCGACCGCCAAAGAAGTGCGCCGCAAGTTCAAATATTTCGTCGTTCTCGGCATCGGCGGCAGCGCGCTCGGCCCCATCGCCGTGTTCAACGCGCTGTGCCATTTGCATTATAACGACCTCGCGCCGTCCAAGAGGCGCGGCCCCAAATTTTATGTAGAGGACAACGTTGACCCCGAGCGCATGGCGGCGCTTCTGGACGTTATCGAACCCGAAAAGACCTGCTTCAACGTGATCACAAAATCGGGCGCGACCAGCGAGACGATGACGCAGTACCTCATCATCAACGACATTCTTAAAAAGGCGCTCGGCGAAAAGGCGAGCGAGAATATTATCGCCACCACAGACCAGATCAAGGGCAACCTTATCAAGCTCGCGAAGCAGAACAATTATAAAACTTTTTATATTCCCGACGGCGTGGGCGGCAGATTTTCCGAACTCTGCCCCGTGGGGCTTCTGCCCGCTGCGGTTTTGGGGCTCGACATAAAGGCGATGCTCGCGGGCGCGGCTTATATGGACGGCGTATGCAATAAACCCTCCGTTACAAAAAATCCGGCGCTTGCCTGTGCCGTTTTGCAGGTCATGGCGATGAAGCGCGGCAAGAACGTGGGCGTCATGATGCCGTATGCAGACAGCCTCAAACTCATGGCGGACTGGTATTGCCAGCTGTGGGCGGAGAGCCTCGGCAAAAACGTAACGCTTGACGGCAAACCCTGCAACGTGGGGCAGACGCCCGTCAAATCTTTGGGCGTTACCGATCAGCATTCGCAGGTGCAGCTGTACACCGAAGGCCCCTTCGATAAGGTCGTTACCTTCCTCTCGGTAGGCAATTACCGCACGGTGGTGGATATCCCGCACGGCTGCGAGGATATTCCCGACGTCGCTTTCCTCGGCGGGCATACGATGAACGAGCTCATCACCGCGGAAAACAAGGCGACCGCTTACGCTCTCACGAAGGCGGGCAGGCAGAACTACACCGTGCACGTTCCCGAGGTCAATGAATTTACGCTCGGCCAGCTGATGTATCTGTTCGAACTGCAAACGGCTTACGCGGGGGCGATGTTCAACATCGATACCTTCAATCAGCCCGGCGTGGAAGCCGGCAAACAGGCGACGTACGCTCTCCTCGGCAAGCGCGGCTATGAAGCGAAAAAGGAAGAGCTCGACAACGCGCCGCAGGCGGAAGAAAAATATATCGTGTAAGTTTGACAAGAGAATGATCGGCGGGCGCGGACCTTTTGACCCGCGCCCGTTTCGTTAAAAAAGGCGGGGCCCTCGTTTGAAAACGAGGGCCCCGCCCGCTGCCGCTTTGTTTTCAGGGCGTCTGCAAAAATTTGATGAGCGCTTCCTTTTTTTCTTTGGAAAAACAGCGGAAGAGCTTTAACAGCTCCGCGTCGGCGGGATATTGCTCCATATCGTAATAAAACAGCTCCTCCATGCTCGCGTTGCACGCCTCCACGATGGCGTACAGGGTATCTACGGACGGAATGAATTTACTTTGTTCCATGCGGTTGATGTACGAGCTTTCTTTGCCGATCCTCAGGCTCAGCTCCCGCTGCGAAAAATTGTTTTTTACGCGCATGGCGGAGAGCCGTTCTATCAGAAAAGAGGCGATCTCCGCCGTTTGGCCGTTTTTTGCCATGCCGGGTTCCTCCTTATGCTTTTTTTATTATTGTAGCCGCAAAGGGAGGATTTATATAAGATTTATAATTGTTAAATTATGTCTTAATATGCGCAAAATTAAGATTATAAGGCTTATTTTAAGATTTACAAACAATAAAAAGGCACCCGCGCGCATTTTTTGCGCGCGGGTGCCGTCGTTCAGTTCTTTTCCGGCATGAATTTCCAATAGCGCACGGGCATGTAGCCCTTCATCTGTTTTTCGTGCGGGCGGGAGGGGATGTTCACGGAACGGTAATACTCCTTCCACAGATCCTGAAACGCGGTTTCGCAGTCGGAAAGGGAAATGCTCACCATATCGTCCGTTTCGGCGATCACGCATTCCTTTCCGTTATAGAGCGCCGCTTTTTTGCGCGCGGTGTCGTGGATCACGAAGGGCTGGGAAGGCAGCCGTGCGATGAAGTGAGGCAGGATCAGCTCCAAAATGTCGTTGTCGGGCGAAAAGGGGGCGTAGTAAATGCCGCCCTTCCCCTCCATAAAGCGCAAAAATCCCGTAAAACGGTGCGCTTCGAGGGTCACTTTTTTCTTTTCCTCCCGCGCGGCGATCACGGCGGGGTGAGAGAGCATGTCGCCCACGGGCGCTTTTCTGCGTATGATGAGCCGTATATATTCGAGCGCGGTCTGCTCCTTCGTTTCCGAGCCGCGCCGAAGCAGGAGGGAAACGTCTTTCAGGGAGCGCGGCGCATATTCCGCCAATTTTTTCCTGACCCGCGCGCACTTTTTTTCGTCCGTCTGCGTCACGATCACGGTGCTGTCCATCGGCAGCTGTACCGTGCGGGAGGAGGTAACAACGCAGTCTTTGTCCGTACAGGCGGAAAATACGGCGGTATAAAAACAATCTTCGCTTCCGTCGGTGATGTATACGTTCATAACTGCCCCGTAAGCGCGGAAATGGAAACCTCCGGCGCGGAGAAAAGGGAAAGCTGTTCGTAGCGTTCGCTCTTTTCTTCCAGCATGAGCATGGTTTTTACCGCAGATATGTTTTCGCTCCCGTAGAACTTTCCGCCGCAGGTGATAAAGTGTTTTGCGCGTTTTAAAACGATGCGCATTTTTGCGAGGTCGTCAAAATCCAAAGCCGCGTACTTTCTCGCCTTTATGATCTTATACGCCCCCAGCGTGCCGATGCCGGGCACCCGCAAAAGCGCTTCGAGCGGCGCCTTGTTGATTTCGACGGGAAAGAGCTGCATGTTTTTGAGCGCCCAGGCGCATTTGGGGTCGTATTCTTCGGGCAGGTTTTCGTTTTCTCCCGCGATCTCCTCGGCGGAAAATCCGTAAAAGCGCATCAGCCAATCCGCCTGATAAAGCCTGTGCTCGCGCAAAAGCCCCGCGCATCGGTCGGGGAGCAGGGAGTGGCGCACGACGGGGATATAGGAGGAGAAATACACCCTTTTGAGGGAAAAGCGGCGGTACATCGCCTGGCTCAGCTTCAGGATCTGCCCGTCCGATTCGGGGGAAGCGCCCACGATGAGCTGGGTCGTCTGGCCGGCGGGCAGAAACATTTTGCGGTGTTTTGCCTTTTCTTCTCTGACGGCCGCCTTTTCGAGGGCGAGCTGCTTCATGGGTTGCAAAACGCCCTCTTTGCTCTTTTGCGGCGCCAAAAGCCGCAGGCTCTTTTCGGAGGGGAGCTCCACGTTGAAGCTCATGCGGTCGACGTAGAGCCCCGCGCGGGAGATGAGGGATCTGTCCGCTTGCGGTATGCCTTTCAGGTGGATATATCCGTTGAATCTGTAAACCTTGCGCAGCTTGATCACCGTATCGAGCATTTTTTCCATGGTCGCGTCGGGCGAGCCTTCCACGGCGGAGGAGAGGAACAGCCCCTCGATGTAGTTGCGTTTATAAAAAGCGAGCGTGAGCTCGCAGATCTCGTCGGGGGTGGCGGAGGCGCGCGGCACGTCCGCTTCGGCACGGTTGGGGCAGTACAGGCAGTTGTACGCGCAGCGGTTGCTCAGGAGGATCTTCAAGAGAGATACGCACCGCCCGTCCGGAGTAAAGGAATGGCAGATCCCCGCGGGGCTCGCGTTCCCCGTGCCTCCCTTAACGTTTGTCCGCCGCGAGCCGGAGGAGGAACAGGATACGTCGTACTTTGCGCTTTCCGTAAGAATTTTCAGCCGTTCGGCGTCTATCATATCCGAATTTTCCTCCCTCGTTTTTTGGTTTGCATACTCATTATACCGCCGCGCGTTTGAAAAGTCAAACATTTGTTCGTGTTTTTTGAAGGTAAAAAATGCTGTTTTCACTTGTTTTTCATCTCGCGATAGTGTTATAATAATAAACACCGTATATAATGACTGTGTACGATTATCGGGAGGATAAAAAAGATGAAAGTTTTGATCGTGGACGACGAAGAGATGATCCGCAACGTGCTCAAAGAGTATGTGGAATTCGAAGGCAATGAGGCATACGAGGCGTCCGACGGTATTCAGGCGGTCAAAATGTGCAGAGATAACGACTACGACATTATTTTGATGGACGTTATGATGCCCGCCCTCGACGGGTTTTCCGCCGTCAAGGAGATCCATAAGATCAAGGATATACCCGTCATCATGCTCTCCGCGCGCGGCGAAGAGTATGACAAGTTGTTCGGCTTCGAGGTGGGCGCGGACGACTATGTGACCAAGCCTTTCTCTCCGAAGGAAGTGATGGCGCGCATCGCGGCGGTGACCAAGAGGCATAAGGCGGGCGCGGCGTCGCGCGAGACGCTAAAATTCGAGGGGCTGGAAATCGACATGAAGGGGCGCAACGTATACGTAGACGGCGAAAAGCTGGAACTTACGCCCAAGGAATACGAGCTGCTGTTCTACCTCGTAAAGAACAACGGCATCGCGCTTTCGCGCGAAAAACTGCTTTCCGACGTTTGGGGCTTCGACTTTTACGGAGACGACCGCACGGTGGATACGCACATCAAGATGCTGCGCAGCAGCTTGAAGGAATACAGAAAATTTATCGTCACCCTGCGGGGCATGGGGTATAAATTCGAAGCATGAAGGGAAAGAGGTTTCGCAGCATCAATTTCATATTGTGGATCAGTTTTCTGGCATTCGCTGCGTTTATCCTTATTTTGACCTGGGTGTTTCAGACGACGCTTTTGCGGAAATTCTTTACCGACGAGGTGAAGACAGAGCTCGAAGACATCGGCGGCGAGGTGTACAGGGGTATTTCCGCCATTCAGAGGCTGGAAAACGCGGATAAAGGCAACGGCATAAACGCGTATATCACGCTCGCTCAGTACGATAACCCCGCCATCAATATTTACGTTTTGGACGAGGCCGGAGACTGCATGTATCCCACGGGCATGGGAGACTCTGCGGGGGATTACGGCATCGAGGGAGTAGACGAGCAGGTCGTTGCCCTCGTTTTCGACGCGCTCGAACAGGCCGGGACGGATAAGGGCGTGATCGTGCGCATCAACGACAACAGTTACGTTTATTCCGCACGCTTCGCCCGCGCAGATGGGCAGAGCGCCGATACCTACCTGTATATCAGCTATTCCACCGAGCTTTCCGACAATGCGTTCAGCATGATGCAGAGGGAGCTGATCATGATCGCCGTTATCGTCGTTTTTGTGGCGCTCATCATTTCGGCGCTGCTCTCCATGGAGCTCACCCGCCCGATCGCCCGCTTTACCCGCGCGGCGCGGCGCATGGCAAAGGGGGATTTTACCGTCGATTTCAAGGGCGCGTACACTTATGCCGAAATGGACGCCCTCGCGGAAACGCTCGACTATGCGAAGGAAGAGATCGGCAAGAGCGACGCCCTGCAAAAGGAAGTGCTCGCAAACGTTACGCACGATCTGAAAACGCCGCTGACCATGATCAAGGCGTACGCTTCGATGATACAGGAGATCTCCGGCGGCGACCCCGAAAAGCGCGCCAAGCATACGCAGGTCATCATAGACGAGTCGGACAGGCTCACGGCGCTCGTCAACGACATTCTCAACCTTTCCAAAATACGCTCGGGCATGGACACGCTGAAATTGCAGACGTTCAACCTGTCTGAATTTATCCATACCGTGCTCGAACGCTTCTCCTATCTCACCGAAACGCAGGGGTATACCCTTACGAGAGACATCGAAGACGAGCTGTATACCGAAGCGGACATGGAAAAGATCGAACAGGTGGTGTACAACCTCGTCGGGAACGCGGTCAATTATACGGGAGAGGATAAAAAGATCGCCGTATCTCTCAAAAAAGAGGAGGGCGGCAAGATCCGCTTCTGCGTAAAGAACACGGGCAAGGGCATTCCGCCCGAAGAGATCGACACCATCTGGGACAGATATTACAGCTCCAACGAGACGCATAAGCGCCCCATAAAGGGGACGGGGCTCGGGCTCTCCATCGTAAAGACCATTCTCATCAAACACGGCTTCGAATACGGCGTGGAGAGCGAAGTGGGCAAGGGTACCGCCTTTTACGTGCTTTTCCCCGAAAAGTAGATTGCATTTTTCCGCGCCGCCCGCAACGGGCGGCGCATTTCTTTTTTAAATTTTTTGCAAAAGAGATTGACAGCCTTGCATTTATGTGATACTATGTAAACAGGAAGCGGACGCGTTCGGCGTCTATTTTTTACCGATCTATTGTATCAATCTGATAGTACAATAAAAGGGCGGCGGCGGTATGAACTTTAAGAACAACGAAACGATCTATTCTCAGATCGCGGAATATGTGAAAAAGAAGATATTTTCGGGCGAATATGCCTGCGGCGCCCGCCTGCCCGCCATACGCGATTTTGCGCAGATCTGCCAGGTCAATCCGAACACGATCGTGCGCGTCTATTTGCAGCTTTCCGAGGAAGGGCTGATCTATACGGACAGTACCAACGGAAAATACGTTACGCTCGACGCCGCGTTCGTCAAAAAAAAGAGGGAAGAATTCCTTGAAGGGAAAACAGAACGTCTGGTTACGGAGGTGAAGGAGGCCGGCATGGCGGAGAAGGAGTTCCTCGACCTTGCGGGCAGGATATACCGCGGCGAAAAGGGCGGCGGGGGAGGAAAAATATGAGTGAGATGAGGGAATTTTATTTTAAAGACATTGCAAAGAGCTACGGCAGAAAGCCGGTGCTGCGCGGCGCGGCGGGGCATTTTCCCCGCGGGGCGTTTGTCGGCGTGCTGGGGCTGAACGGGGCGGGCAAGACCACTCTGTTCAATATTCTCGGCAATGCGGACAGGGAGTTCGCGGGGGAGGTGTCTTTGCGGGGCGGCGACGTGGCGTACATGCGCACGGAATCCGCTTTCCCCGCATATATGCGCGTATCCGAACTGCTCGCTTTTTACGCCCGTTTTTATCCGTTCGACGCTGAGGGCGCGAAAGAGCGGCTTGCGAAAGCGGGCGTTCCCGTAAAGAGCCGCCTTTCTGCGCTGAGCTCGGGAAAGCGCAGGGTCGCGGAATTTATTTTGAATTTCAGTACCCGTTCGCCCGTGCTGCTGCTCGACGAGCCGCTGACCAATCTCGATCTGAATGCGCGCGACCTCGTGATCAACGCGCTCATCGATTGCTCGCTGGATTCGCGCGTGGTAGCCGTGGCGACGCACGAGATCTCCGAATTCGAAAACCTGTTCACGCACGTAACGGTGCTCAAAGACGGCGTGCTGAGCAAGCTCGAATATGCGGAAAATATCCGGGAAAAGGGAATGAGCGTTTCCGAATATTACAGGGAGATGGTATTATGATCGGAAAAGTGTTTTTGACCGAATCGGGGCGCATGCGCAAAACGGGGGCGGCGGCGCTCGCCCTGTGCGCGGGCGCGATGCTCGTATGCGGGTTGATTTCCGTCGGATCGGCGGCGCGCGCCGAGCTCTGCGCGCGCATCGCGTTCGGCATAACCGTCGTGTTGAGCTATGCGGTGCCGCTGTTCTTTCTCGCCTATACCTTCTGGAACGAGCGCTACGGCTATTTCCGCATCGCGGGCGTGCAGGACAAAGACGTCTGCGGCGGGCGGCTCCTTGCTCTGTTCGTATGGACGGCGGCGTTTCTGGCGGCGGAAATGCTGCTTGCTACCCTGTTCGACGCGCTGTTTTTTATCGGGCGCGAACAGGTGCGCAACGTTGTGCCGCAGGGCTTTTTTATGCTTTCGCTCCGTGCGCACGGCGCGGAGAGACTGCTGTTTGCGGCGTCTGCGGCGGTTTCGATGTGCCTCGTTTATTACTGCTACGACGCGGTAAAGTGCGCCGTAAAAAGGCCGACCTCTTACGGCGGCAAAACGGCGGCGGCAGTGATCGCGATCGCGCTCATATTGCTTTATCAGATCGCGGCGTTCTTTTTCTGGCAGGGCAGCGCGGCGGCGGATCTTTCCCTCCTCGCCTCGCCCGATTCCGTTATCCCGCTGTACTTCGGGGCGTACAGGAACGCTTCGGACGCGGTCAAAGACTATCACGCCTTTGCCGCCCCCGTTCTGAACGTGCTTTTTATCGCGGCGGAAGGGCTGTTCGTACTGGCGTGCGTGTTTTTCAAAAAATGGAAGGGGAGGTGTTACAATGAGATCGGGTCGTAAATATGCGCTCGGATTTTTTATCGCGCTGTTTTTCGCGGCAGTGATGGCGCTGTACGGGATTTCAAACCTTTCCGCTGCGGAATATGAGGAGTTCGGCGGCGCTTCCGAGAAGCTCGTCCGCCTGAAAGTGGGGGAAACGGCGTCTCTCGGCCTTGCCGATGAAGAGTATCACATCATCCGCATGCGCGGCGACGCGGACGGCGTTTTTCTCGATGAAAACGGCGATCTGCACGCAAACAAAGCGGGCAGGTATGAATTTTCCCTTACGAACAATCCCCGCTATGCGGGCGAAGGCGATCTGAATTCGGTCGTGATCGGCAGGTATATCGTCGTTGCGGAGGATTCCGACTATTCCGATTATACGCCCGTATACAGTATGGAAGAGATCGGCAAAACGGGCAAATATATTCTGGCGCAATCGTTCGAAGCGGACGCGGAGCATATCGTCGACAGGGAAGACGACGCTTTCAACGGCATCATCGTCAATCCGCACGGGTACACGGTGACCCTTTCGGGGGAGCAGCCGCTCTTTTACGAGCTCGGGCCGTCTGCGATCGTGAGCGGGCTGAACATACGCTTCAAGGACGGCGCATTTCGCCCGGAAACGCTCGCACAAGAAGTGCACGGTTCGGTCGGCCCGATCGCCTGTCTGAACGGCGGCACGGTGGCGGATTGCGCGGTAGAGGGAACGCTCGTGGCGGAAAACGGCAACCTCAGCGGCGTTGTGGGTTGGAACGGCGACGGCGGCCTGGTGTGCGCGAGCTCCTTTACGGGAGAGATGTTTTGCTCTCCCGACGCAAATTTCGGCGGAGGGATCGCCGGCTCGGGCGGATATATTTATGATTGCACCGTCCGCGGAGACGCATACGCGGGCGCGGAACGGAATGTAAAGGATCTGCGCACCCTGTATTGCAGGACATTCGGGCAGACAGCCGACTACGCCTGCGGCAACCGCGTGTTCAATTACGACGGCACCGTGGAGGTGGATTTTAACAGCCTCGTAGAAGTCGAGGTGACGCAGGAAGGGGAAAACGGAAGCGTGAAAGAAGTCGTGTTCGCGGGCAGCGTACTGCCGAGAGACGGCGGGCTTTTTTCGGACGATACCCTCGGCGTATGCGGCGTAGAAGACAATTATTCGGGAGAGCGCCCCTGCGACGCGCCCTATTATGTGCCGTCGGCCGAAAAGGTGAGCGTGCATTATACGTTCCGCTATTTGCAGACGAAGTTCCATGAAGAGGAGGACGGCAGGATCTATCGCATCGACGCCGCCGAAAGCGCGGTCAGGCTTCCCGAAGGGAGCGTTTTGTCGGGCGATCTCATGCTGGGTGAATATTCCGCGGAGAACGTTACGCTCGTTCTGGCAAAAGATACGGTCATCGAAGAAGATCTCGGCGGTATATCCGTTGCGGAGCTGGATTTTAGCGGATCGGACATTTATGAGCAGGAAGGGAAAAACGTATTCAAACAAGACGGTGAAAACTGCGTGCTCGTACGCTACGGCGAAGAAGCGCAGGACGGCTGCGTTACAGTTCCCGACCGCGCGACCCGCATCGGCGGCGACCCGTTCGGCGGCATGGAAGTCGTTGCTTTGGATACGAACAAGGCAAAGAGCATTTATACGAGCAATACGGCGATGCAGGCGGCATGGCGGAAAAAGCTCAAAACGCTGCACTTCGGAACGGCGTTCGATTTGCAGGCATATTCGGCGGAAAAGCAGGGTTTTACGCAGCTTACGCGTTACGAAACAGAAAAGCGCTCCGACGGCTATTTTGCCACAGCGGGCGGGCATCTGGCGCTCGAAAGGGAGGGCGAAACACGCCTCGTCGCAGTGCCGCCCGTACAGCCGGAATTGTACGGCGACCGGATCCGTTTGGAGGGCTACGATGTTATTGCCGGGAACGCGCTCTGCAACAACCGGGCGCAGACGATCGTGCTGGCGGGGATCGGCAGAGCGGAAGCGAATGCCTTTTACGATTGCAGCGCGAAGACGATCTGCGTGGAGGGGGATACGGTCTTTGAACCGACGGCGCTTCGGCGCTGCCCGATGCTGCAAGAGGTGATCGTAAGCGGTGCGGCGGTGTTTGAGAACGGTTCCGTCTCAGATTGCCCCTCCCTTCGTTCCCTGCGCGGAGAGGGGCAGTCCTCCGCCATTACGTTGAAGAGCCGGGCGATCTCGCAGTGCGGCAATTTGGAAACTGTTTTGCTCGACGGTTCGTTTGCTTCCGTCGCTTATGACGCCGTCGTGCAGGCAAAGCGATTTAAAGGGTTCACCCTCGCCGACGGCTGCGACGCATTCGACGTGCGCGGCGGAGTGCTGCTTGTAGAGAACAAGGCTTATATACAGGAAGGCATGGGGGAGGCTCTGCTGCGATTCGACGGCGGGCAGCTCGGCTCCCTCAGGATAGACGGCGACCCCGCGTCTTCCGCATGGCTGTTGTTTGCCAACCCGAACGTAAACGTTTCGGTGGAGGGCGGCCTGAAAGGCGTGCGCGCGCTGTACGCAGGTTCAGAGGGGACATACTTCTCCTGCGGCGCGAGCATCGAGGGGGCGGAGATCTACTATTTCTCCCCGCAAAAACCGGAAACGGAGGGAAAATACTGGCATTACGGAGAAGACGGCTCGGCCGAAATATGGGAGTGAGTGACGCGCGGCGCCCCGAAGGGCGCCGCGCGTTCCCGTATACGGAAAATCCGGGAAAGAAAATGTAAAAGCGCCCGCGCGTTATTCCGCGCGGGCGCCCGTTTATTTTTGGGTCATTGCAGGGTAGGCTGTTTGCGCAAAAGCAGGTAACATACCGAAAGTATGACTGCCGCCGCCGCGACCATCACGATGACGAGCGTTACCATAACGACGGGCGTCGCCTCATAGAGTATGGCGGGGTCGATATAGCCCGCGTAGGTGCCGTTTTCGTTCGTGTATTCCGCATACACGTTGCCGTTTTCGTCCGTTAAGGAATCGTACACTTTTAACTGTTCCCGATCGGAAAGCGTAATGCCCTCGCCCGTGTTTTTGTGCAGGAGCGTCGCGCTCTCGCCGCGGTCGAGGCGGGCATAGCGGAATTGCGTGCCCGAAGCGACGCCCGCGTTGCCGCTCTTCAATACGAAGCCTGCGGGAACATAGCCGTAAACGGTCTGCCCGTCGAGTTCTGCGCTCACGAAACAATAATCCGCGTCGAGGGCGCCGTTGCCGATTTTCTGTAAAACCGTAACCGCCGTGTTTTTGGGAAGCTCCTGTATGCGGGCAAAATCGGTAAAACTGCCGTTTTCGCCGAGGCGCATCTGCGGGAATCGGTACAGCCCGACCGCCTCCACGACGTAACCGTCGGAATAATCGGGGGAGGAGAGATATCTGGCGCCTTCTACGGCGGTCACGCTGTCTTCGCCGCCGTCTTTCAAAACGAGCCATACGTTATAAGAGTAGAGCACATCGACTTCACCGCTCGGCGTTTTGGTAAAGACGCCCACGAGCGTGCCGTCGCCCGTTTCCGCAAGCACGACGCCCGTCATGGCTCCCGCCGTTTTTTGGTAGCCGTGATAGGGGAGAACTGCGGAATCCTGAGCAAGCTCCGTCACGTCCAGCGCGATGACTACCGAACCCGGCGCAACGTTTACGAGCAGTCCGTTATAGTCGTCGGAGGAGAGCGGCGTATCGAACAGGGCGGCGTAAACGCCGTCTGCGTCGAGATCGTTCAGAGATTTTACGCCGAGCTTTTGCGTTACGGCGATAAATCCGTCGGACAGCACGTACACGTCTTTGCTTTCAAAGCCGAAGGCGAAAGAAACGGCGGAAGGCGTGCCGCTTCCGTAATGTACGAGGCCGTTCAAGTCTTCCGGCGGCGTGAATACCCGCTGCGCCCCGTCTTCGCGCAGAGAGAAGATGGAACCGCTCTGATCCAGCGCGTAGAGATTGCCCTCATAGTCGCACAAGATCTTTTTCGTGCCGGACGGTGCGGTATAAGTAGCCAAAGCCGTAAAATCACTGTCGTATTTCTGTACGGAGGTACCGCTCAATATATAAAGGTTGCCGTGTATATCCGCCGTTACGGAGGAGATCGCGGTATCGAGGTCGTGCTCCGTTGCCTGGCCGCTCGTCTCGTCTATCTCATACAGTATGCTCATGCCGCTTACCGCAACAAAGTATTTTCCGTAAGAGTAAGCGATGCCGCCGATCGCCGCGCCGAAGTTCGTCTTGATCTCCGTATAAGAGTCGCCGTCATACGGATAAATGCGCAGAGAACGGTTGCTCGCCACGGCAAAAGTGTTTTCCTGCGCGCAGATGAGGGAGGGAGAAAAGTCTTCTGTTTTTATTTCTTTGTAGGTATAGCTGCCGTTCGCGCTCTTTTCGGCAAGGAGCACGCGCTCGTTGCCCGTATCGGCTACCGCGATGCGGCTGCCGCATACGGAAAGGTCGGAAGCATTCTGCCCGATGCGGTTGGCGATGTCTGCATATTTGCCGATAGTGTAATCGAGGAAGGAATAACCTTCTGATGTAAAAGGATCGAGCAAGCGGATATTTTGGTTTTCTATGAACCAAAGCTCGTTGCCGACAAGTTTGACGGAAGGGACACCCGTGATCGGGTTCCTGTTATATTGCACGGTTTCCGATGTTTGGTTTTGATAGACCAAGAAATCTCGGTCGCTTCCCGTGGTGGAGTAAAATATTTTGTCGTCTGTTACCGAAAAAGCGGTTATGGAGGAGGAAACGCTGCGGTATTCCTGTGGTGCACCGCTTTCCGTGATAAGATAAACGCGGCTGTTTAAAGAAAAATAAAGTTCGCTGCCCGACATGGAAAAGTAGGGGGTTATGCTCGTCGTCGCGTCCTGTTCGATCGTTTCTCCTTCTGCAAGGGAGCTCAGCGACATGGCGGTTCGGTATACCACCGCTCCGCTCGTTGTACGAGAGTAATACAGGGTTTCTCCCTGTATGATAAACGAAGCACATGTAAAGCTCAGCGGAGTGGAGGAAAATGTGTCGTCGTCGGCGCGCGAACCGCAGTCTATATAGTAAATATTCGTATTGCTGTCAACGAAAAGCAGGTAGCAAGAGCCGCCGCTTTCGTAAAAGTTCAGGGAACTTAAAGTGCTTGTGGACGTTGTATGGGTATATGTCGCGAAAACGCTTTCGTTCTTGTCGTACACATATATGATATCGCCGTCCGCCACGGCAATGTATTGCTCGTTTACAGCAAAGTCAGAAGGGTTTTCCAGAGAAAGATACTGTTCATAAGAAGAGGGCATGAAGAGGGCGGTGCCGCTTTCGTCGCCTTCCGCCGCGTATGCGGAAACGGCTCCCCAGCCGAGAGCGCAGATCGCCGCCGATATGATCAATAATGTGAAAAGCTTTTTTTTCATTTTTCCTTATCGTTCCAAATGGCCGGCGCGCGGCAGCGCGCCGGATTTCCTTATTATAAACGATTATATCACATTATTTTCCGTTTGTCGACAATATTTTTATCTTTCCCGCAGGCGGGCGTGCTTTGAAATTTTTTATAATTTTACAAAACATGCAAACGCATGCCTCTTTTATATGATAAAATAAATAAAAATACAAACATATGTTCGTATTTTTATGGCAGTTATGCTGTAAAACGCAATAAATATATGCAATAATAGATTTGCGGCAGGCAAAAAAGCGGGGTGAAGAGGATTGAAGGATTATCAAAAAATTTTACTGTATCTCTATCCGAAAATGGGGCGGCTGATCCGCAGCGCGGGAGAGATCGCCTCGGCGCGCGCGATCGCTTCGGGCGGGGAGATAAGCACGGAGCGGTGCATCGAGAGGATCCTTGCGCTCATCGGGTTCAAAAACGCGCTCCTGTACGTTTCGGAGGAAATGGAAAAAATTTTTTCCGCGCTCGGCAGGGAGGAGCGCTATTTGCTCGAATACAAATATTTCCGGAGAAAAAGCAGGCTGGAAGGAGAATTTGCGGACATAAAAATGGCGTGCTCCGAGCGCACCTATTTCCGCAGGCAAGCGCGGCTCGCGGCAAAGCTGAACGCGCTGTTCATGAGGGAAGGGCTCACCGAACAGTGGTTTGCGCGCACCCTGGGCGAATACCCTTACATAAGGCAAGCGCTCGAAAAGCTGAGGGAGGCGGGCGAATATTCCTTTACGGACAAGCGCGCCCGCTGTTCGCTCGCGAGGGAAGGGGCAAAAAGGGGCGCATGAACGCGCTCAGAACACGTCTTCCGTTTCGTCGTAGGCGGCAGGTTCCGTCCTGCGCGCCTTGGAGGGGCGGAACAGAAAGTAAAGCGCGCCGAGCGCTGCCACCGCGAGCACGCAGATGAGCACCACGTTGAGCGCGCCGAAGCTCTGTTCGGCGGCGGGTTCCTCTTCCGCGGGCGGCGTTTCCTCTTCGGGGTGTTCGGTGTTTTCGGGGTAGTTTACGGCGGAGCACGCCGCGGCCGGCACGTAGCCGAACCGCCCCTCCATATTTACATAGTAACAGGTCGCCGAACCGTACATGAATTCCCCGTAATAGGCGGCTTCCGCCTCGTATTCCGTAAAAAAGGAATCGGGCAGATCCATGCCGCCGTTGTCCGCGCGGAAGGTTACGGTAACGGTGTAGCTCAGGTAGGGCGTTTCGGGTATGTAGTTTACGGGCGTTACTTCGGAAGCCTTGCAATAGCCTTCCAGAGCGGCGCCTGCGTCTCCGTAGCTTACCTTATAAAAGCTTCCCGCCTCTCCCGTGATCTTTACGAAGTAGGTGCGAGGCAGGATAAACAGCCCCGCGCTCTCGTCTGCATAGCGGTAAAAGTAAACGCCTTCCTGCGTGACGCGCGCGTAGCTCTCCGCCTCGGCTTCGGCAAAGGCGGTCAGGGAGGGCAGGCACCCGGCAAAGAGCAGGGCGGTCAAAACGAATATCGATAATTTTTTCATGGTTCGCTCCTCGTTAACGGAGCTTTATTGTACCGCCGCGCGGCACGCGCCTGAGGGGAAAAAGGAGGGGATATACACTTATTTTGTCATATGCATGAAAACGAAATCATTGCAAAGCTCTTGGAAATAGAGCGGGAGGAGGAACGCCGCGCGCGGAAGGGCCCTTTGGCGCTCTACAATACGGGCAGAAAAAAGCATAAAAAGCAGATCGCCTTTCACAAGTGCAAAAAGCGCAACCGCTGGGTATTCGGCGGGAATCGGAGCGGAAAAACGGAATGCGGGGCGGCGGAATGCGTTTATATGGCGCGCGGCGTGCACCCGTACCGCAGGAATAAAGACGGCGTTTTCGGCTGGGTCGTTTCCCTCTCTCAGCAGGTACAGCGAGACGTCGCGCAGAAAAAAATCCTGCACTATCTCGACCCTTCCTGGATCGAAGACGTTACCATGCTCTCGGGCAGGAAAGACGCCCCCGCGTCCGGCATTATCGACCAGATCCGCGTGCGCAACGTATTCGGCGGCGTTTCCGTCATCGGCTTCAAAAGCTGCGACCAGGGGCGGGAAAAGTTCCAGGGCAGTTCGCTCGACTTCGTATGGTTCGACGAGGAACCGCCCCGCGACGTATACGAGGAATGCCGCATGCGCGTGCTCGACAGGCGCGGGGATATTTTCGGCACGATGACGCCGCTCAAAGGCATCACGTTCCTCTTTGACGAGATCTATATGAACAGGGGCAACGACCCCGAGGTCTGGTACGAATTCATGGAATGGGAAGACAACCCGTTTCTCGATAAAAAGGAGATCGCGCGCATGAGCGCGGCGCTCGGGGAAAAGCAGCTGGAAAGCAGGCGCTTCGGCAGGTTTTGCGTAAACGAGGGGCTGGTGTACCCGGAATTTGACGAACGTGTGCACGTGATCCCGCCCTTTTCCGTTCCGTTCGGGTGGCAGGATACGATCTCCATAGATCCCGGGCTGAACAATCCGCTGTCCGCGCACTGGTATGCGGTGGACTACGACGGCAACGTGTACGTGGTCGCGGAACATTACGAGGCGCGGCGCGACATCGATCACCACGCCGCGCGCATCAAAGAGATCTCCGAGGAGCTTGGCTGGCATACGGACGGGAAGGGAAGGCTGTGCGCGCTCATCGATCCCGCGGCGAACCAGAGGACGCTCGCGAGCGCGAAGAGCGTGAGCGAGCTGTTTTACGAGAGAGACATTCTCGTGAACACAAACGTGAACAAAGATATTTTTGCGGGCGTGGCGCGGGTCAAAAGCTATCTCATCGGGGAGGGCGGAAAGCCGAAGCTGTACATATTTTCCGGCTGCGTGAACATGATACGCGAGATCAAGGGGTATTTTTGGGGAGAGGGCGACCTGCCCAAAAAGCGCGACGATCACGCGATGGACGAGCTCAGGTATTACCTGATGACCAAACCCCGCCGCGACCCGCCCGCGCGGGAGGTCTCTCCCGTTTTGCGGGACAAGCAAAGGCTCATGCGCAGGCAGACGCGCAGGGGAGGCTACGGTGAATGACGGCGTAAAGGAGGCGCTCCGCCGCCGTGCGCTCGGTTTCGAGGCGGAGGAAGTGGTGGAGGAATACGCCTTTCAGGAAGGGGAAGCGGTACTCCTCAAACGGAAGGTTACCAAAAAGACGGTGCCGCCGGACGTGGCGGCGGCAAAGCTGCTCTCGGAGGAAGAAAAGCCGCTCGCGGCGCTCACGCCCCGGGAGTTGCAGGAGCAAAAAGCAAGGCTTCTCGCGCTGTTGCGGGAAGGGGAGGAAAAATGAAGGACAGGCAGGAGGGCGCCCTTTCGGGCGCGCAGAACAGGGCGGCAGAGCGCATCGTGCGCGAGGTGAAGGAAGACTTTTCGAAAAGGCAGGCGGAACGCAGGCTGATCGAGCGCGGGTGGGAGCTTTCCATGAACTTTCTGGCGGGCAATCAGTATTGCGGCATAAACCCGGCAGGAGAGCTGGAAGAGGAGGAACCGCGCTACGCGTGGCAGTACAGGAGGGTGTTCAATCACATCGCGCCCGTCGTCGATACGCGCTGCGCAAAGCTCGCGTCTATGCGGCCCGCGCTCACGGTACGCGCGGCGAGCGATCAGGAAAGCGACCTGCGCACGGCGAAAATTTCGGCAAACGTGCTCAAAGCCGTGTGCGAAGAAAACGGCTTCGACGGCGTGATAGACAAGGCGACCGTTTGGAGCGAAACGTGCGGCACCGCCTTTTACAAGGTGCTTTGGGACGGCAGCGCGGGCAGAAAGATCGGCGAACGCGGCGGGGAGAACGTATACGAGGGCGGCGTGCGCATCGCCGCCGTATCGCCCTTCGAGATCTATCCCGAAAATCTCGGCGCGGAAGGCATAGAGGAGCAGGAAAGCATCGTGCACGCGCGGGCGATGCACGTTTCGGAGATCGAACGGCTTTACGGGGTTCGGCTCGCGGGCAGGGAGATACGCGGTTCTTCCTTTGCGCCCGTGTCCGCTTCCGTCCATTTTGCGGGCGGGGCGGGCATGCGCGCGGAGAACGTGATCAAAGACGCGGAGCTGGTCATAGAGCGCTACGAGCGGCCGTCAAAGGGGCTGCCCGAAGGCAGGCTGACGGTCGTGGCGGGAGACGCGCTCGTATACGACGGCCCGCTCCCGTATAAAAACGGGGCGGGAGGCGCCCGCGCGTTCCCCTTTGTAAAGCAGTGCGCCATCGAGCTTTCGGGCAGCTTTTTCGGCGGGAGCATCGTAGACAGGCTGATCCCCGTGCAGCGGGCGTACAATGCCGTAAAAAACAGGAAACACGAGTTTTTAAATCGGCTCACGATGGGCGTTCTCGCGGTGGAAGACGGCTCCGTAGACACGGAGGAGCTCGTCGAGGAGGGGCTCGCTCCCGGCAAGGTGCTCGTTTACCGCCAGGGTTCCGCGGCTCCGCAGATGCTCGGCGCAGACGCGCTCCCTTCCGACTTTTGCGAGGAGGAGGAAAAGCTGTTGGACGAGTTCACGTTGGTGAGCGGCGTCAGCGAGATCAGCTCCTCCTCCGCAAACGGAACGCGCATCACGAGCGCGACGGGGTTGCAGCTGCTCATCGATCTCGACGATACCCGCCTCGCCGTGACGCGCGGCAGCATCGCGCGGGCGGTAAAGGAGGCGGGCAGGCAGGCGCTGCGGCTGATGCGGGAATTCGCGGGGGCGGGCAGGCTGATGCGCATGACGGGCGAAGGGGGCAGGGTGGAAATGTTCTACTTTGCGTCCAGCGACATCTCCTCCGACGACGTCGTGTTCGAGGCGGAGAGCGCGAATGCGAATACGCCCGCGGAAAACAGGTCTCTCTTGTACGAGATCTACAACATGGGGCTCTTGTCGGGCGAAGACGGAAAAGTCAGCTCGGATACGAAAAGGAGAGTTCTGAACGCGCTGGGCTTCGGCGGCTTGCAGAACGCGCGCGGGCTCGAACAGCTGCATTGCGACAAGGCGGCGGAGGAAAATCTGCGCCTTGCGAAGGAAGACGTTGCCGCCGACGGATACGACGACCACGCCCTGCACATTGCGGAGCATATACGCTATCTTTTGTCGGGCGAGTTCAAAAAATGCGGCGCCGGCGCCAAAGAGCGCTTTGAAAGGCATATTTCCTTGCACAGGGAGGCGCTCGCCGCGGCGGAAAGGGCGGATAAAAAAGATAAGGAGAATTGAACATGGAAGAAAGGAAGGATAACATGGACGCTGCGCGCGAAGCGGCGCAGGGGGCGGACGCCCGAAGCGGAGAAGGCGCGGCGGCTGGCGCGGATCTCGGAAAGTTCAAGAGCGTAGATGCCCTTCTGAACGCGTACAGCTCGCTCGAAGCGGAGTTTACCCGCCGCAGCCAACGCCTCAGAGAGCTGGAATCGCGGGTGCGGAACAACGGGAACGCCGCGGCGGACGAAAACGATCGGCCGGCCGCCGCGCGTGAAAGCTCAGCGCCCGTCAAAGAGCCCGAAAGGGCACAGGCGGGGGAGGTGCCCGACGAGGTGAAACATGCCGTCATCGCCGAGTACCTCTCGTCCGTTGCAAACGGCGCGCCCTTCATCATGGCGGGCGGCGGAACGCATGCTTCCGCGCCCGAGAGAAAGGCGCGCACCATCGAGGAGGCGGGCGCGCTCGCGGCGCACCTTTTCAAGGATAAGCCGTAACGCGGGCGCTCCCGCAAAAATATTTATCGAAAGGAGCAAAAAACAGAATGGTAACAATGACCAGCGCGGACAACGCGCTCAAAAGCGTATACCTCGGCGTCGTTTCCGATCAGCTGAATACGGCGGCAAACCCGCTTCTGGCCGCGATCAGGCAGTCTACGGCGGACGTGTGGGGCAAAGAGGTGAGAAGGCTCGCCCGCTACGGCGTGAACGGCGGCGTGGGCGCGGGCACGGAGGAGGGGGATCTCCCCGCTTCCGCGGGCAACAATTACGAGCAGTTCGTGACCACCCTCAAAAATCTGTACGGCACCATCGAGATCAGCGACAAGGCCGTGCGCGCCTCCGAAAACAACGTCGGCGCGTTCGTCAATCTGCTGAATGCGGAGATGGACGGGCTCGTAAGATCTTCTTCCTTCAATTTCGGGCGCATGCTCTTCGGCGACGGGAGCGGCGTGCTCACTACCGTTTCCGCGGTTTCGGGCACGACTGTTACCGCGGCGAGCGTCAAAAACCTGATCGAGGGAATGGTCGTCGATTTTATCTCGGCCGATACCGCCGTTACGGGCGCTACGGGCAGAAGGATCACCGCGGTGGACAGAGACAATAAAACGTTCACCGTTTCGGGGGCCACTTTAACGGGCGTCGCCAAAGACGACAAGGTGTGCGTGCAGGGTTCTTATAATCTGGAACTCACGGGGCTCGGCGCGATCTTTAAGACGACGGGCACCCTCTACGGGCTCGACCGCGCCACGCATAAATGGATGATCCCGTATATCAAAACGAGCGTCGGCGCGATCACCGAAACCGCCATACAGACGGCGATCGACCGTTTGGAGGAAACGGCGGGCAGCCGCGTCAACTTTATTGTGTGCAGCTGGGGCGTAAAGCGCGCCCTGCAAAAGCTCTTCGGGGAGAATAAGCGCAATATCGACGTTACGGAGCTTGCGGGCGGCTACCGCACCATCACGTATAACGGGATCCCCGTCGTCGCGGACAGGTTCTGCCCTGACGGGACGATGTATCTGCTCAACACGGAAGACTTTTGCCTGCACCAGCTCTGCGACTGGAAGTGGCTGGAAGGCGACGACGGCAGGGTGCTCAAACAGGTCGCGGGCAAACCCGTCTATACGGCGACGCTCGTCAAATATGCCGATCTCATCTGCACCCGCCCCTGCGGGCAGGCGATGCTCTCCGGCATAACCGAAGCGTAAGAGGAACGCGGGAACGCCCCGCCCCGTGCGGCGGGGCGTTTTTGCGGCGCGGGCGGTCGCCCGCAAAGGAGGAAGGGTGAAGGTTCAAAAGATCATGGCGTGCGCCGCGGCGCTCGTCGGCAGGCGGGATCTGTGCGATTATCTGGAAGGAAAGGGCGGCGCCGATTCCGACGGGCTCCGCCGCGACGCGGAGCAGATGCTGCGGTGCTTCAACCTCGCGGAAAACGAGGCCGCGCTCGATTTTATTCCCCTGAAAAAGGAGCAAAAGGTCAGTTCTGACGGCGTGATCCCGTTTTCTGCGCTCGCATGGGCGCCCGTCGAGGTGGAGGGGGTGTATTCTCCCGCGGGCGGGCGGCTGCATTTCAGGGTGACGGAAGAGGGGATAGCCGTGCGGAGCGGGGAGGCTCTCGTGCGTTACCGCGCCCGTCCCGCCGTAAAGTGCGCGTGCGACGAAGCGGATTTCGAAGGGGGAGAGCGATTTCTCGCGCTCGGAACGGCGTGCGAATTCGCGCTGATGGAGGGCATGCTCGACCGTGCCGCCGAGCTGGACGCGCGCTATAAAGACGCGCTCGCCGCCGCTGCCCGCAGCCGCGGCGGGCGCATGCGGCAAAGGCGGTGGATATGATGCGGGCAGACAAGAGGCGCTTTGAAAAAGCGGGCTCTCTGCACTACGAGGCGTGCGATCTGTCCGCGGGCGTGCGCGCGGGTTTTGCGCTGCAAAACGGGGCGTTGGCGCACGCGGCCGCGGGCGAGTACGTCGGCAGCGGGGGGAGGTTCGCATTGCCTGCCGGCTGCGTGCCCGAAGCGCTGTATTTTCTCCGTTCGGACGCTTTTTGCGCGGCTGCGTACGCGGCGGGCAAACTGTATTTTTGCGCGGGAGACGGCGGCGCCTTTACCGAAGTGCCCGACGTGGCTTTGACGAGGGCGCCCGTCGGCGTACGCGTTTACGACGGCGGCGAGGCGCTCGTGCTTTCCGACGGCGTGAGCGTGTGCGAGCTTACGGCGGAAGGGGTCGCTGCGTGCGAAGGCGTTGCGCCCTTTGTGTGCGCGGGTTACGCGTACGAACGGCTCTGGATCTGTACGGACGGCTTCCGCGTACGGTTCTCCGCGCTCAGAGATGTACACGACTTTGAATCGGGCGGATATATCGATTTTCCCGACGGCAAAGGGGAGATCCTCGCGTTTGCCGATCTGAATAACGCGTTTTACCTGTTCAGGCGCTTCGGTATCCAAAAACTGATCGCCAAGGGCACGGAAGACGAATTCGCCCTCTCCGATGTGCCGTCGCCCGCAGCCGAAATATACGGCGCCGTCTGTACGGAAAACGGAAAGGCGTATTTTCTCGCCGAAGGGGGCCTGTATTCCTTCGACGGCCGCGCCTCCGCGCCGCTCTGTCCGGATTTTCGGCCTGCGATCGCCCCGCGTGGAGAGCGCGGCGCGCAGATGGCGGCGTGCCGTGGGCGGATATATCTTTCGGCGCGCTTCGGAAAAGAGGAGGGCGTCGGCGTGTTTCGCGAAGACGGGTCGGAAGGATACGTGCTCTTGTACGGCGGGGGCGCGCTTGCCGCCGCGGATTTGCCTGCGGGCAGAAGAGTGCTTTTTTGTAAAGACGGGCAGTTTTTGGAGCTTTGCGGCGAAAAGGGCGCGGCGCCCGCGCTCTGGGAGTCTGTGCCGGCGGCGCCCTTCGGCGGCAGGGAAGGCGTGCTCGAAGAGGTCGTTTTTTCGGCGGAAGGCTCCTTTTCCGTTTCCGTGAGGAGCGAGTACGGTGAAAGGCGTTTCGAAGTCGTTTCGGAGGGCGGAACAAAGCGGTTCCGCACGTCGCTTCGGGGCAGTGAATTTACTTTTACCGTTCTTTCGAAAGGCGAGGCGGGGCGCGCGTTTGCATTGGCGGCGGGGTATTCCCGCCGCGCGTAAGGAGGAGGAATGACGCAGGAAGAGATCGAAAGGGCGGCTGAGCGGCTCATCAAAGAAGCAAACCGCAAGAGCACGGTAAAAAAGCGGCAATACGAGGAGGAGTGTTATGCGGAGGAGTGCAGGGCGGCCGAGCGCAGGGCGGCGCGGTCGAGCATACTGGAAAATATACTCGGCAGGCTGAAAACGGAGTTCGACGACGCCGTGGCGCTCATTCAGAGCGAGCTCGACGAAAAGTTGGAGGAGCTGTACGAGAAGGGCGACGGCGGCTCGGGCGGGGGGAGCGATCCCGGCGGAGGCGAAGACGCGCCTTACGAGGTGGATTATTCTCTGCCCATGCGAGAGCGTTACATCACGGTGCGAGATTATTATCTCGCTTATGAAGATAAGCAACAGGCGCTTGCGGATTTTCGCGAAGACGAGATCGCGCAGGACTATCTCGGTTCCTATTATAGCTATGTATTGCAGCTTCTCATGACGATGGTATAAAAAGGGAGGCGGGCGCGCGTGCGCCCGCCTTTTTCGTGCTTTTTTGCATGCTTTTGCGCGTTGCCGCGCGCATAGAGGGCAAAACTTTGGCATAAAATTTTAGGAAAGGCTTTACATCGCCGCATTTTTATTATATAATATATAACGATAATCGGCCGTCGGGCCGCAAACAATAAAAACGGGCCGCGGCAACGCGGGCGGGGCACACAGTGAGATACATCGGAAGCGCACTCAAATATATGTTCAAAAACTTTATATTTCTCTTTCCGTTTGCGCTGATCCCCTCTTATTTTTTTGCGCTGGCGCTCGATCTGAACAGCCTTGAAACGATCGTGCGCAAGGTGCTCGCGGTAGACGTGGAAATTTCCTTCGATACCGTTTTCAACAGCTTTTCCCTGATCACGGCGGACAGGTGTCTGTTCGGCATAGTGAGCTTTATCTGCATGGCGCTGTTCATGCCCATGCTCCTCGCCTTTATCGAAAAGCATATGCGCATCGGGTCGCGCTCATTGAAAGGCATCGCAAAGAGGATCAACTATAATTTTATTTCTACGCTCGTGATCCTGATCATTGCGCTCGCGGTCTATGAGCTTTGGGCGCTGGTCGCGTCCGGGCTCATCTATGCGTCCGTGCTTCTGCTCGACGGCGCGGCGCGCCTCGTCGTGGCGATCGTGATCGCTTTGGGCATGTTTCTTCTGCTCGCCTATATATTTACCCAGATATGGCTCTGGCTGCCCTGCTTGCAGATCACGGGTTACAATTTTATGGACGCGCTCGTCTTTTCCAGCCAGGCGATCGGCTCGAACAAAAAGCGGCTGTATCTCGCCGTCATGATACCGTACATCGTATGCATGGCGCTCATTCTCACGGTCGTCGGCATATGCGGCTCTTTCGACGTGGTCGTTCCCGTCTTCGTGTTTATTGAACTTATTTATATTCTGCTGTTTTTGTACTGCAACGTACTGATGTACACGGCGTATTTCGACGCCGCAGGCGAAGACCGCGAGGATCTGAAAAAACGGTTTTGATCAGGAGGCCGGAGAGTGCTTTTTAAGAATGCGTTTCATCTTCTCGTAGACAATTTTTCTCTCAACTATAAATATCTTTTGTATAAGATCATCGTCTGCGTGATCGCCGTCGGCCTTGCCGCTGCGCTCATCGTGCCGAACGTGGCGTTCCTCTTCAACAGTGCGGAGTTCAAATCGCTGATCGAACTCATCAAAGATTTTCTCCGTGCGCTCGTTTCGGGCGACGTCGAATTTCTGAACGGCTTTCCTTCCGCAATCAAAGAATGCGTGCAGGCGCTCGGCGATCTGATCGTATCCCGTACGGGCAGGTTCGTTTTTGTGTTCGTCGCCGCGATCGTCGTTATTCTCGTGTATCGCTTTTTGAGTGGCATGGGAAATTTCGTTTTCGGCGGGCTGATCGACGATAAAATGTCGAGCTACGCAAAGACCTCTTTTTCGTCTTCGTATATCAAAAATCTTGGCAGAGCAGCACTGTGGCAGATCATCTATGTGCCCGTTACGTTCGTTTACGACGTCGCCGTGCTCGCCATATGCTATGTATTCTTTTTGGTGCTTTTGAACGTCATTTCCTTTGCGCTTTTGGCAACGAGCGCGGCGCTCATGCTCTCCATCGCGCTGTTTCTGGCGGCACAGGCGGTCAAACTTACCGTGTTCAACAGCATGGTGCCCGCCATGGTGAGCGAAAAGCAAAAGGTATCCGCGGCGTTCAGAACGGGCTTTTCTCACTGCAAAAAACATTTCGGCTCCCTGTTTTCCACCTATCTGGTCACCTCGCTCATCATTTTGTGTCTGAGCGTAGGGGGGAGCATTTGCTCGTTCGGCGCGTCGCTCCTTTTAACGATCCCCATGTCTTTTATGATGCTCATCTGCATTCAATTCGTGGCGTTTTACACTTTTTCCGGCAAAAAATATTTTCTCGCGGAGGACAAGATCGTTCTTCCAAAGAATAACGAGTCGGAAGACTTTTACGATAAATTCGATCTGTAACGGGCGCAGGCTTTTGCTCCGTTCATGATATAACAGTGAAAATTTTTAGGGGGCACCCTCGGAGGTTTTATGTTTATGGATTACAAATCGGAATATGAAAAGTGGCTGAATAATCCCGCTTTGAACGAGGAAGGCAGGCGCGAACTGGAATCGATCGCGGGAGACGAAAAGGCGATCGAGTACCGCTTCGGAGCGGAACTCGAATTCGGTACGGCGGGCATGCGCGGCATCATCGGCTACGGTACGAACATGATGAACGTGTATACCGTGCGCCGCGCGACGCAGGGTCTTTCCGAATACATCAAGTCGCTCGGCGCCGCGGCGATGAAGCGGGGCGTCGTCATTTCCTACGATACGAGAAGAAAGTCCGAAGAGTTTGCAAAGGCTTCTGCCGGAGTGCTCGCGGCAAACGGTATCGTCGCGTATCTTTTTTCCGATGTACACCCCGTTCCCATGCTTTCCTATTCCGTGCGCAGGCTGGGTACGATCGCGGGTATCATGATCACGGCGAGCCACAACCCCAAAGAATACAACGGATATAAGGTGTACGGGGAAGACGGCGCGCAGATGTCTCCCGAGGCGACCGCCATCGTGGTGGACTACATCGAAAAGATCGCCGACTATTTCTCCGTGAAGGAAGCGGACTCCTCCCTCATCAAAAAAGTGCCCGCCTCCGTCGATAAGAGCTATTATAAAAAGCTGACAAAACTCACGCTTTCTCCCGAAGCGGTCAAAAAAGTGGGCAAAACGCTCAAACTCGTATATACTCCCGTGCACGGCAGCGGTTACGTTCCCGTCACCACGATCCTGAAAAAATTGAAGATCAACGTTACCGTGGTGCCCGAGCAGGTCAAAAAGGATACGGAATTTTCCACGGTGGAAGTCCCCAACCCCGAATTCAAAGAGACCCTTTCCATGGGCATCGCGCTCGCGCAGAAGATCAATGCCGACGTCGTGTTCGGCACCGATCCCGACAGCGACCGCCTCGGCGTAGCCGTCAAAGACGGCAAAGGGGAGTTCGTGGCGCTCTCGGGCAATCAGGTCGGCATTTTATTGCTCGATTATATTCTTACCCGTCTGAAAGAGGACGGCAAGCTGCCCGCAAACGGCGTCGTGGTCAAGAGCTTCGTTACCACCGGCATGGCAAAGGCGATTTGCGACGATTTCGGGGTCGAACTGGTCGACGTCCCTGTCGGGTTCAAATTCATCGGCGAAAAGATCAAGGAATATGAAGCGGACAAATCGCATACCTTCCTCTTTGGCTTTGAGGAGAGCTGCGGGTATCTGCGCGGCACCGACGGCAGCCGCGACAAAGACGCCGTCGTCGCAAGCATGCTCTGCGCGGAGATGGTCTGCTATTATACCTATAAAAAACAGAGCGTTTACGGCAGGCTCATGGATATTTACGCCCATTACGGCTATGTGCTCGACATGAACGTGAGCATCAAATATTCCGGGCTGAACGCGATGAAGGAAATGAACGCCGTCGTAGATGCCTGCAAGACCAAAAAGGCGGAAAAGTTCGATATTTACAACGTCGTCGCCGTGCGCGATTATTCCGCTTCCGTGCGCCGCCTTTCCGACGGCAGCGAGGAAACGCTGAATATTCCCAAGACAAACGCCGTTTATTACGAACTCGAAAACGGAAGCTTTATCTGCGTCCGTCCGAGCGGCACGGAGCCAAAACTGAAAATTTATTATTCCGTGCGCGCGAAAGACGAAGAGGCCGCGGAAAAAGCGTACGAAAAGATGAAAACGGCTTTCGAGAGCTTTTTGAAGTAAGTTGTTTGCGTGAAAAAGATGCGCGCCGCCCGTATCGGGCGGCGCGCACGGCGTTTTAAAAAGAAAACGCGTCGCTTTGCCGTTTGCCGGCGCTGCCTATTATACAAGTTATTATATAATTATACAAGTTATTATATAATATGGAAAGGCCGGATAGCGGCCGGGCTGCGGGTACCCGAGACGCGCGCGTTTCTTGCTCGTTTATGAGAAGAAAAATCGAAAAAATCTGAAAAAATTGCTTGACATATAAATGCAAAAGTGGTATTATGTCTAAGCTGTCGATTGAGGCAGCTCCTTTCTCTTCTGTTGAAGAGTGATAGAAGATTGACAACTGCATAGTGAAGAAAGAAATAAAGACGAAGAAGAGTACGAA